>TARA_R110000772_G_scaffold213576_1_pt1 | contig 44287 bp, 39 predicted proteins | sample TARA_R110000772 | Tara Oceans TARA_R110000772 (sample SAMEA4397948) | marine metagenome | biome: Polar Biome; feature: [SRF] surface water layer (ENVO:00010504); material: water (ENVO:00002006), including particulate matter (ENVO:01000060) such as... | depth 5 m | reverse complement strand
TTTCTTCTTGCTTGATGCAGAATTGAACTGGCATTCGTTATCGGTCAAAAACAACCAGCTTCCTGGGTTACCATTTGTTGAGTGGGAGTTGCGGGTTAATCAGCTTCGTCACCGCTATGAACAGGTACTGCCGCGAGCTGGCGTGCACCCTGAGGTGGTAGATGCGTGGACTGGGCACTCCGAGCGAGGTGCCTCGACATACTCCGATTCTTCTCCTCGATGCTGGATCGACGATGTCAGTGAATATAGCGAAGCGATTAATAATGTGTATAACGAGCTAGATTTACCGACGTCATTCCCGCTCCCGGTATTCCCGAGCCTAGGCGTGAAAAACCAGTTTAACCCGCTACGAACGCAAAAATTCGGCATAAGGTTCCGTAAAGAAGAGCGTGCGAAAAATCGGAAAAAGGCGATTAGTGAGGCTCACCGCGATATCAATCTTTTCCTAAGGAATAGGGAAATAGCGGATCTGGATAAAACTGAAATTGAACGGCTTGCAAAGAAGATGCTGTTCAATGACCGTAGTGTGCCGGCACCGTATGCTGCAATACGGCTTGAGATCCTAAATCGCAAAATCCGTAAAGAAGGAGATCCAAACAAGCGAGTTATCACAAAGACTATTGCAGAAATGCAGCCCGAGAAATCCTACATAAGTGAAGGGGTAATTCCTGCGCTAAAAACAGTACCCGGACTAGACACGTGGGCGAGTGAGGTGCTGAGTGCGAGCAGCCAAAACCGGATGTCGAAGATCGGGGCCGCATCTCTTGGTGCGGTTGTTTTGAGTATCGTAAAGCGCATTAGCTACCGTCAGCTCGTTCAGGATGTCGCGTCTGGCAGGCATTATAGGGTGGTGCAGCATGGGGATCGATATTTTGTTGAGTACAACGAGACGTTAGAACTTGATGATCTTAAAGCGCCCGTTCAGCGTCATGAGGTGAACTATAAGCTTGCTAGTCTGCTCCAGAAAGGAATTGGGCATAGTGGCAAAGAAAAGATATTGGAGGATTCTCCGCACGATGCGCTGAAATCACTCCCCATTGGCAATTTCATTGGAGCTGATGTCCATGCTCGTGATCTGAAGGCATTGACGGGAAGTCTCTGCGCCACTATCGGTCAATATAACTTAATTGCAATGCCCAGCGCAGTTGCTGGTGCGCTAAGTGAGCGTCATCCGCCTACCTCAGCCCCAATACAAGACATATTGCGTATTGTCGAGGGGCGATATGTAAAACTCCCCGAAACGAAAAGCGAGCAAGATGAGTTGTTCGCGGCAGAGATCCCAGAAATTGAGGGAAATGCCGCAGACCTAGATAAAGTGCAACTCCAGAATAACGCTAACTCCTACTTGCAAGAAATTTACAATGAACTCAAAAAATATGAGCCAAATCTAAGGTCAGCAAAAGCGACAGCTATCGCTATCACTGCTATATCAAAAAACCGCCGAAATGACGTGTCTAATGCTGTTCTGCTACTGGGCTATTGGATCAGCGAAAAAATACGATCGGGAAAAGGGCGAGGTAAGAACTTTTCGCCCTACGCGAATAATACCATCACAACCTACTTCAGTACTTTGCGCGGGGAATTTGCAGGTATTTTGTATAACACTGACCTGACTGCGCTGGAGAGTGAAGAACTAACGGATTGTTATGAAGAGTTGCTTGAAGATGCGAAAGAAAATAAGAAAGATTTAAAATATTTTGGCAATCTACTTCAAGTATTTCATGATTGGGCTACTCAATATGGCCTAGAGGAGCCTGACTGGTCAGAGCTCGATCTGGGGGATTCTTCGCGCCACGTTAGGGCTGGCCTAGTTTCTGAGACGGACTACTTGGCCGTCTTGCGACACCTTCAAGAGAGTAGTAATTGGCAACAAACTGATCACTTGTTCCTTGGCTTTGTTCTACTCTTAAGTTTTCGTTTTGGTCTTCGAAGTAAGGAGGCCCGGTTTCTGCGAAGAAAAAATTGGTGTGAGTCCGGCGGTCAAATATGGGTGCTTGTCGAGAACAATAGAAAGCGTCGCCTAAAAAGCTATATGAGTCGTCGCGCGGTACCACTCTTATTTCAATTGGATGATATTGAAATACAATTGATTGAAATGATGCTTGCTCATTATGACGCCACAGCTGGTGAGGGGAAAAACGAGTATCTACTTAGTGAAACTATTGATGGCAGGCCGCAATTAACAAGTAAGCACAGTAATATTCCGAAGGCGTTGATCAAGCTGCTGCGCCAGGTCACTGGAACCTCTCATTTAGTCCTACATCATTGCCGGCATGCGTTTTACAATACGTTATTTGCGGTGCTTTGCCCTGCCGAGTCTTTGTTGCATTCTCGATTAAGTAAGAACCTCAATGCACCGCAAATCCGAGCGAGTATATTAGGGCCTCAAAGTAAGCTCTCCCGGCGAGTAGGCATGGCGGTGCCGCGTTTAATGGGGCATTCAGGGCCAAGTAGTGGGCTTAAAAACTATAACCACTTAATGACGGAGTGGTGCGATGCATTGACACCGGTGGTAAGTGAGCGTTGCTTGGAGGTTAGTGGCGCCCTAAATACGGGTGACCTAGAAGAGTCTAGGCCGATGATCGCCATGGTTGAACAATCCCCATTGGCTTATCCTGTGCCCTCGTTGGAGCGAGTGCTTAAGACACTGAGATTAGTTTCGCAAGGACGGAGTTATGCAAAAGCAGGTGAATTAGCTGGGTTGGAGCCAGCGCTCCTCGCCAATTTAGAAGACGTTATTAGTAAAACAACTAATAAAATGAGATTTAAGCGCCGCCTGTGTGATTGGAGCGCGGGTAATGAACATGATGAAAAGGATTGGTTTATCGGTAGGGAAATGCCTAATGCCCTTTTGCACTATATTCAAGAATCTGCCTGGAACAGGCTAATCAATTTTTCTAAGGGCCGCAATTTCGTTATTGATAATGAGCAGTTTCCGCAATATGAAATCGAAAGAATACATGAGTTTATTGGTGAGCGTCGCCATTTACTCTTCGTGACAAGCGAAAGTTGTGCTTTCGTGAAGTATGTCCTCAATCAGCTTCAGCTATCAAGTGAGGCGTGTCTTGGTGTGGCTAAAGGAGATGACCCTGATATTAAGGATATTTTGCGTGTTCACGGGTTTCTTATTGATAGGGAATTCGAGCCAGCAGGCGCTGTAGGGGCAATTCGAATTGACCCATTCCCAGATCCTTACCGTGGCGGAGTGTATCTTAAGAAGTATGGAGGGGTAGTGGTAGGTAGACGGAAAGAAGGGATTATACGTAACAACCACGAGCTTGCAGTCGCCTTTATTGCGATTGCAGTACTTGTGTTCAGCTCGACTGGTGATGCCTGAATTATTTTGAATTTATGGAGGCCGAATTAACTGCGAGATGAAAATCATGTTCATAGTCTCTTTGATTGGTTGTCATTATTCAAAGCGTTAAACGCCAGTAATTCATCAACTTTTTTTCCTCCCGCTTTATTCACTTTCTCTTTGTATAGGCAGCTAAATCTAGTGCCATTGATATACCCCTGTGCCGCCTGGACAAATATTTCATGTGAGTTTGAATGTAGTGCTATTTTCTTTCCTCTTAAATCGCCTTCAACAATTGTGCAGCGCAGTTCCTTACTAATGTCGTCAAAGCCGTGTATCTCAACTATTGATGATGTATGGCCTTTTTCAATTTGATGGAGAGTGCTTCTTTTAAAGCGCCCTTTGATTTGAATGAATCCGGAGCCAGAAAAACCAAAGTGACAATCAAATGGGTTTGATATTTTAGTGCCCGAATAATTAGAGATGAACTCTCCAATGCAATTATCAAAGAATGTGATCTCTTCCTCGCTGAACATTTCTATTTCTGCTTGGTGGCCTAATAAGTCAATTTCTTCAAGCGTTCCGGCGGTTAGGTAGGATGCAGCGTTGCACATAAGGTCGTAATAATCATTTATAACATCCTCCTCCCCGTAGGCTAGTAATTCAGAGAAAAATTGTCTCGATTTCCGATTGAGTGAATCAAAATTATCTTCTAACTTTACTGCAATTTTTGCATGTGGATGAAATATTTCAAAGTACGCGATCAGGGAACAGATTAAGTACTGAACAATCCGATTTTCATCTGGGTTATTAACGAGTTTTTTCTTAAACGTAAATACGGAACCCTTAACTTTCGTTATGATTTCGGCGTGCGGGCATGTTTCTAAAATTGGCTTGCAATAATCTCTGTTTTCTTCGTGATTTTGAATAAGAGTCATTTTTACTTCCTCGCAAATTTAAGGCGATGTTAAAAGTTCTTGGCAGCATTAAAGTATTACATGCTGGTTTATCAGTGATTTTTCATTCATTACTAGTTTTCGTATCGGCAGGAAAGAGTACTTTCGATGCTCGGCACAGTGAGACCCTGGGAGGCCAGTGACATGTAAATCTAGGTCGTGACGAAGTTGATTCGCCTTCGTGATAGATTTAGTCAGGGAGCGTAATCGCGATGGGTTGCGGGGTAGCATATCAATAGCAAACAATTTCTATTGATATGCTCAAGGAAGCGGCACTGTACGCGATGCTGCAGCGCACAATTGCGTTTGTAGTTCAGCAAGTAATTCCAATACGTGATTACTAGTGAAATCAAAAAGCAGCATACCCATTAGAGCCGGGGGCTTTCGCATATGGAGGGTAGCGGCTTAAGACTAACTATCCAGATATTCAGCCAAAATTGTATGAGCTTAAGCTGAAAAGCAGCGTAACCAAAGAGTGGTTAGGCTGTCATTGAGTATGCAAGGATTGAATCCAGTGCTATTAATTTTCGGGCACTAAGGTACCGAAGAGGTTCTTAAAAGGCACGAGTGTAAATCTCATGTCTATTAGAGTTTAATTTAGGATGCGTGTTTTTTCAGGCCAGCTACCCGGAGGGGTTGGATAATCCAACTCATGCTCGCGACAATAAAATCATACAGAGCCCTGGCTGTCAATAGTTTCCGTAATTGATTGGTGGCGCTAGAATGCTTTTTAGTTGGGATTTAAATTACAGCAGTTAAGTAATTATTTGTGCTTAGCTAAAGGCTCAATGCATTAGTGTCAATCCACATTTATGTAAAGCATATTGGCGGTTTACCGATTTCTACGATCGCATGTAAAGTCGGATCGCTAGCCGTGCTTTCAGCGGAAATTAGATTCATTTCGAAGGAGGGGAGGGTGCATGGCTGGTCCTCGAGTTCAGTAAGCCTCTGGCGCCTTAACCTTATAGCTTTAGATTAATTGGTTAGATGTCAGGCTAGTGCACTTATTGCTGGGAGTGTTTGGCTCTTGCGCCACAATAGCGGAAAGCTTGCGGTTACATTTTGTGACTTCAAAGTGCCAAATTAGCATACATTTATTGATGAGTGTATTCTTAATTAATGAACAAAAAATCAGGCCGAAAAGAAGCAAAAAGCGCGGGCAGCGATAATCCTCGGCTGGATCGACAGGCTATTGAATCCCCCGTTTTACCAGATGATATTCGGTCTGCAATCGAACCCGTGGAACCCTCGATGGCATCAAAGGCTTTTAATAGCGAGGAGGCTGGATGGACTGAATTCTTTGAATCTGGTCCTGTTGCCACAGATGACTTTGAGCGACCAGAACAAGGTCAGCAGGCCACCAGAGAAGGGTTTGACTACAATCCTTTTTCCCGTCAGAGGAAGATCGTGTGTGGCTTAATGATAAGCCAGTCGGGCGCGAAGAAATCTAAACTGTGGTCGCTTTAGGGTAACGGTAGTCGTTGATTGTGGTTTGATGACTGTCCGCTAATACCAGATCAGGAAATGAGTCTAGATACCGGGAGTGTTTTGGCTCTAGCGTCACAATAGCGGACGTGCAAAGTTTTTACCCTGCCTCAAGTAAGCTATGTGAAATATGTTTTCATACGTTTTTGCATATATAAGATTCAGGAGAAGCGCCCTGGCAAATCACTTAGCACTTGTTTGGTGCCGCATCTGTTGATTATAAATTCTGATTTATAGTCAGAAGATGGCTCATGACGATTTTGTATGTCATGGGCACTGTTTGGTGGTCGCGCTATATTCATCTTGTATTTCATGCTGAGCAACATTTTTTGTCGTGGGAATGCAGTAAATACAAAGGTCGTAGATGTGGTCTGAATTCCTTGCTGGACCCAGTGGGAATCTCTTAATATACTGAATTATATGCAAATAAAGTCGATGTTTGAGTGTGGAAATCCTCCCGCTATGGTGTAGTGACCGATTGAGACGTTTTCTAACTCCTTATTTCAAGGCTTATTGAACTGCCTTCGGCGCTGGTTGGCAAACAGAATTCTAGTTCAGGAATGTTCATTAGAACTAAATGTGACTTAGTCCTAGGTTTTTCTTCGCGGGAGTTGAGTTAGGGCTTTCAGTTATGCGGGTAATTAAATCTAATAATTGCTATATAAAACAAACTATTAGGTTATTTTTCGTGCCGTAATCAAGGCTTGTGTACGGTTATAGTAATGCGGGGATATCCTTCCCGAGCGAGGATAAATGCACTAATTGTGTAGGATTTTGCACGGGAGGTCAGTTCTCGTTGCTCTTTTATCGAGATACTACGCTCACTTACGGTTTTGCGATGGTTCGATTTTGATTGTCGTATTAGAAAATAATGAAGCATTTGCGAGGGATTTAAAATGGCGGTAGTTCTCGAGGCAGATTATCTGATAGTTGGTGCTGGCGGGATGGGGATGGCGTTTGCAGATGAGATACTTTCTCACAGTGAAGCTTCTATTATCATTATCGATAAGAATTTTAGTCCAGGCGGGCATTGGAACTATGCTTATCCATTTGTGCGACTTCATCAAACATCTACATGTTATGGCGTAAATTCTACGGAATTGGGTGGTGATCAGCGCGATGAGTTTGGTTTGAATAAGGGCTGCTATGAGCTAGCAAGTGGTCGTGAAGTTGTCGCCTACTTCGATAATGTGATGCGTCGCCGCTTTCTTGCGTCTGGTCGTGTCAAATATATACCAATGTGCGAATACGATAAGGAATCTGGTACAGCAAAGAATCTTGTTAGCGGCGAAATATACGAGTTTCGTACTAAAAAAATTGTTGATTCAACATACTTGAATGTCACTGTGCCTTCGCAGCGGCCACCGACATTTGACTTGTCGGAAAGCGTAAAAGCAGTGGCAGTAAATGAGCTGCCGAGGGTCGCGCCGCATTATGACAATTTTGTTATTGTGGGGTCGGGGAAAACGGGAATGGACGCGGTATTATTCCTGCTAAGTAATGGTATTGATCCTGATCGGATTACATGGGTCATGCCTGCTGATGCATGGATGTTTGATCGATTCACGGTGGATCCTGGTCGGAAGTTTAGCGATCCAGTAACCCAGTATGCTATTGGTATATTGCAATGCGCACTTGAAGCCGAAAATTATCGTGATTTTTACGACCGCCTAGCTGGTCGCGAATTAATTATGCAGTTAGATTCCTCAGTTAAGCCTACTCGCTGGCGTTGTGCAACCTTCACGCCGCTGGAGCTAGAACAACTTCGCAGAGTGAAAAACATTATACGCATGGGTTATTTGGAGGCGGTAACTGCCACTGAAATGAAACTCACTAAAGGCTCGTGTGCTGTTCCCGCTAACGCGGTTTTTATTGATTGTGCCGCCGATGGATTACCTAAGGTTCCTGAGGTTAAGGTATTTGATGGCAATACAATTACGCTGCAAACCGTCCGTATGTGTCAGCAGGTTTACAGTGCTGGGTTCATCGGTAATGTGGAGTGCAATGTCGATGCTGACGAAGCTCGCAAGAATGAGCTGTGCCATCCAGTTCCGCTGCCATATCTGGAAATTGATTACTTACGCTGCGCGCTTCAAAATAGCAAAAATATGTCGGTTTGGTTAAGCGAGCCGGCGGTAGTAAAATGGATTAATGAGTCGCGTACGGATCTATTCAGTCCGCTTCTCGATTTTGATGATCCAGAGATAGCTGCAAATATTCAGGCTATGGGTGAATTGATTCAAAAAGCAATTCCGAAGATGGAATCGCTCTTAAGTGAGGGGCGGTCTAGCAACTAGTATTTCAGCTGTTCCACCCTATTGTCTCTTTTATAGCGCCCCTTGTGGGCGTTTTTTATGCTTGGGAAAATAGTTGTGCCTAGATAATAAAAAATAGTTTGTTTAATATTTTATCGATATAATTCGACGTCAGAAATTCGCGTTATTAATGCTCATGTCGTGGAAACTCTTTTACTGACCGCCATATCCCTAGTAATGTAAGTACGATCATAACGTGTATACCGATCATAGGGAGGTATCCCGAAATATAAATAATGTCATTTGCGATGCCAGACTTGAATGGTCCCCCACCAAAAGCTAAGCCTCTCGTACCGAATAAAGCATTAAAACAAGCCTGAATAGTGAATAGCCATGCCGCTGTGAGGGCTCCCCAGAAAAGCCATTTAAATTGCGTATCGCTAATGCTGATGAATCTTCCTGCAGCGCCGAGACCAATTAGCATCAAGCCTTGCGTTATCGCTTCCATGTGGGCCATTCGCCACGCCCGGCTATCATCTGGGATGCTCACTGGTATGTCGATAGGGAGGGGCCATAAAACGATGCGATCTAGTAAGGCAAAAAACCATACCCAGCCAATTAAGAGGCTTAAGGCAATTAAGCTGAATCCATTTAGGAATAATAGTGCGCGAGTTCGGTCGGTCATGATGTCTCCCGTCGAGGCTTACTTTGGTTTTTTTGCATGTTTTTTATGCGAATTCTTTTTTCCTAGCGTGTGACCGAGTAGTTAATCGAATACCCTCTGGCTTATTTATGCGCTCGGGTCGGCAAGTAGCTAAGGTATCAAGGCTGCGTTGCGCAAGGTTTTGATATTCAAGTGTGCCGTTGCATTTCCAGCTTAATTCTTCTGGATTTAAGTCCCGTCGAATCTTTGCGGGCGAACCAAAAATAAGCTTATTTGGTGGTGATACAAAAGAGTCCGGTACCAGGCTGTTGGCGCCGATGATACAGTTTGCGCCGATGTATGAGTTGTCTAACACGGTGCTATGTATTCCTACTAGGCAATTTTCTTCTAGCGTGCAGCCGTGAATTACACTGCTGTGCCCGATATGGCTGTTGCGTCCCAGTTTTGTTTGTTTGCCGGGGAAGCTGTGTACCACGCAGCAGTCCTGGATGTTTGAGCCTTCTTCTACATAAATTTGACCAAAGTCTCCTCTTAATACCGCATTAGGACCGATATAACATTTCCCTAAAATAACCACGTCGCCAATTATTACAGCTGTTGGGTGCACATACGAGTTTAGATCAAGGAAGGGAGTGATACCGTCTATTGCATAAAAGGTCATATCGTAAAATCCCAAATGGAGAGGTAATATTAATGATACATATTTTATTTGTCGTGGTATATCTGTGTATTACTGCACGCCTCTCGCCAGTCGATTTTTCTGCTGTGGGTTTTGGCGACATTTCATCTCCTAATTCTGGGCGTATAGAAATCCTTGATGTCTCTCGTGGTGTTGCCGGAATTAGTTTGCACACTTAAGCAGGCCCTCTGCACCAACTGCGATGTTTGGCTCAACCTTTTGATGCATATTGCCCTATATCAGGAGGAAGAAGAATATGTCTAATTTAAAATCATTCGCAAAATCTGGGCGAGAGTCAATCGAAATGGCGAGCAGAGATGAGCTGCAATTGCTACAACTCTCGCGACTTAAGAAAACGCTCGAGCATGCATATAATAATGTTCCCTTCTATAAAGAAAGTTTTGAAAAGGCTGGGGTTTGTCCTGATGACTTAAAATCACTGTCGGATTTGTCAAAATTTCCATTCTTAGTGAAGCAAGATTTGCGAGACAACTACCCGTTTGGGCTTTTTGCTGTTCCGCGCGAAGAGGTAGTCCGAGTTCATGCATCAAGTGGTACAACGGGTAAGCCAACGGTTGTTGGCTATACCAAAAGCGATATAGATACATGGGCTGATCTTGTCGCTCGTAGTATTTATGCCGCAGGCGGACGAGCTGGCGATATCATTCATATAGCCTATGGGTATGGATTGTTTACTGGAGGCTTGGGTGCTCATTACGGCGCGGAGCGGCTGGGGTGTACTGTTATACCTATGTCTGGTGGCCAAACCGAAAAGCAAGTGCAGCTTATCCAGGATTTCCGTCCTAAGATCATCATGGTAACGCCGTCATACATGTTGAATTTAATAGAAGAATTCGAGCGGCAGGGTATAGATCCGCGAGAAACAAGTTTGAAAATTGGTATTTTCGGTGCGGAACCGTGGACGAATGCTATGCGCAAAGAGATTGAGGAGCGAGCAGGAATAGACGCTGTTGACATCTACGGACTTTCTGAGGTGATGGGGCCTGGTGTGGCAAGTGAGTGCGTAGAATCAAAGGATGGTCCGGTGATCTGGGAGGACCACTTTTATCCAGAGATAATAGATCCCGTCACCGGTGAAGTTCTTCCTGATGGACAAGAGGGTGAGTTGGTCTTTACTTCGTTGACGAAAGAGGCGCTACCAGTAATTCGATACAGAACTCGCGATCTAACCCAGCTGCTGCCACCGACATCTCGTGGAATGCGTAGGATGGGAAAGATCACTGGCAGGTCGGATGACATGCTAATTATTCGCGGAGTAAATGTATTCCCTACTCAGATTGAAGAATTATTGCTAAAGCTGCCTGAGCTAGCGCCAATCTACTTGATCACTGTATCTAAGAGCGGGAATTTGGATTCAGTTGCTGTTGCGGTAGAGCTGGATAATAGCGCTCTCAATATTAGTTCTGATCGTAAGCTTGAAATTGTTAAGAAATTGCAGCATCTCGTTAAAATTCATGTGGGAATAACGATTCATGTCGAATTGCAATCGCCAGGCTCTATGGAGCGATCAATAGGTAAAGCGAAGCGCGTGATTGATCTTCGTTAATATGAGTGTCTACATTTGTGGTGCAGTACGAACGCCATTCAGTATGCCCGGCGGCTTCTTGTCTGCTTTCGACGTGGAGGCGTTGGCGGCACTGCCATTATCCGACCTGATAAATCGAAACAAGCTGGTGGACTGGGAGGCTGTTGGGCATATCACGCTAGGTTGCGAAAACAGTCGGGGGGAGGCTGAGAATAATATAGCTCGTACCGCAGCACTGCGAGCTGGATTTTCAAAGACGATTCGCGGCGAGGTGCAAAGTCGCAGGTCGAGATCCGGGTTATTTGCCGTTGTAAGCGCAGCCAAAACTATCGCTTCGGGTGAGCTAAACCTCATTGTTACTGGTGGCGTCGAGAGCGTCGGGCAGCTGCATATACCTAAATCGATTTTTCAGAGTGCGCGAGGTAATAACTTATTAGTGCGTGCTAATCAGGTAGCCAATGAGCATGGCTCAAATACAAGGCTCTCTGGTGTTGCAAGAATGGAATATTTGGCCAGTCACTTTTCCATTTCACGTGAAGATCAGGATCAGTTTAGCTTTCGAAGCCAGGCGCGTTGGCAGGCGGCAGCGGATAAGGGCTTTTTTGAGCGTGAAGCCATGGTGGTGAGGGTCGTCGATGGGCAAGGTAATAACCTGGTGTTTCGAAATGACGAGGTGAGGTATGTGGCTGATGGTATTGCAGAATTTCGTAGCGTTAATGAAATCCATCGCGTCGACGGAACAATAGCGCTTGGCAATAGCTCGCCAATAAGCGATGGCGCTTGTGCGATGCTGCTAGCGTCTGAATCGGCCGCTACTCGATACGGTTTAGTTCCGCGAGTTAGAATTGTCGCTCATGCCTTTATTGAATCGCAATCGATAGATTATTTGCTTGGGTCATCCGCTGCCGTGCATAAAGTTTTGAAAATAGCCGGATTGAAACTGTCGCAAATAGATTTTATTGAGATAAGTGAGGCGTCGGCAGTCAATGCGATTGCAGTTTTGCGTGAACTAAAAATCCCTGTAGATGCTGATTATGTTAACACAAATGGTGGCTCGCTAGCCGTTGGTGACCCCGCGGGCGCTACTGGCGCAAGATTGGTAATCACCGCAATTAATCAACTGGAAAGCAGCGGTGGACGATTCGCGGTTTGCGCAATATGTGACGAACATGGGCAGGGCGTAGCTATTCTTATCGAAAGAATAGAATAAATATAATGAATAACTATTTTGGGAGTTCTCTATGATAAAAGTAAGTCTTATGTATCCGTATAGCCTGGATGGTACATTTGATCATGAATATTACAAAAATAAGCATCTGCCACTTATAAAGGAGAAGATGGGAGGTAGTTGCCTTAAATATACAATTGATCGTGGAGTATGTGGCGACGCTCCGAATACTAATCCACTTTATATAGCATGTTGTCACATTTATAGCGATTCTATCGAAAGCTTTTATGCCGGTTTTGGTCCGCACCGTCGCGAAATTATTGCTGACGTAATTCATTACACTAATATTAGCCCTCAAATGCAGATCAGTGATGTGGTGTGAATAAATTATAAGAAAGTGCACGGCGGGCGATGTGATGTGCACGTTCAGCTTAGTATGAAATAAGCAATTGCGGTGATATTAAAATCGCTTTTCCCCATACAGATTATGGGGAGTTAATTGAGGGGAACGACCGATGACGACTCAAAACCTAATAAATTCAGAACCACTTGTGCTAAATCACTACATAAACGGACTGGAATTGGCCGCGTCTGATAATGGGCGGCAGTCGCTTATTAGTCCGGTAGATGAATGTGAATTTGCTACGTTTGCTTTAGGAACGCACGAGGATTTAGACCTTGCGGTAAGTGCGGCCCGTCAACAGTTTGATGGTGGCGCGTGGAGTCAACTGAGCGGTGGCGAGCGTGGTCAGTTACTCAATAAGCTGGCTGACCTTGTCGAGCGAGACGCCGCCATAATCGCGAATATGGACGCGCGCTGTATAGGCAGGGTTGGTATTGAGCCGACGCTATTAGATCTTCCAAATGCGATACAGACATTACGAACCTCCGGTGGTTGGGCAGATAAAATTGAAGGGCGTACCATTCCAACGCCGGGCTATATGGGTCGATCTACCCTGTCCTATACTTTGCAGCAGCCGGTGGGTGTGGTTGGCGCAATTGTGCCTTGGAATACGCCCTTTATGATTACGTGTTGGAAGCTTGGCCCTTTGCTTGCGGCAGGTTGTACCGTTGTTGTTAAGCCTTCAGAGGAGACGCCGCTATCTGCCCTACATTTGGCGAAGCTCTGTAAAGAAGCAGGCTTTCCTGACGGTGTAGTTAATGTCGTGACTGGTTCAGGCTTGGTGATTGGTCGGGGACTCGCGGAGCATCCGGGTGTAGATAAGATTACGTTCACTGGCAGCCCAGCTGTAGGCCAAGATATACAGCGTGTAGCAGCTAAGCAATTTAAGCGAGTATCGCTAGAGCTCGGCGGTAAGAGTCCCCAGATTATTTTTAATGATGCAGATATTGATGCCGCCGTTGGTGGTTGCGCGATGGGGGTATTCTTTAACCAGGGGCAAATCTGCGCTGCAGGGTCTCGTGTGTTAGTACAGCAAGATATCGCTGAAGAATTCGCCCGCCGATTGGCCGAAGTCGCGAAAGGTATTGCCGTCGGAGATCCGGCATCCGGCGTTGTGCAAATGGGTCCCCTTGCTAAAAAAGGTCAGTTTGACAGAGTGAATAGTTATATTCGTTCGGGTGTTCAAGAGGGCGCGCAGCTCCTGGCGGGCGGCGAAAGCGAGTACCAGAAGGGATGGTTTGTAAAGCCGACAGTATTTTCTCAGGCTACAAACAAAATGACGATTGCTCGGGAGGAAATATTTGGTCCAGTGGCAACAGTAATTCCCTTTGCTGACGAAGCTGAAGCGCTATCTATTGCAAATGACTCCCAGTACGGGCTTGCTGCTACTATTTGGACTCGCGACGTAATGCGGGCACACCGGTTAGCCAGAGGGCTAAAAGTGGGCGCCATCGGCGTAAATTGTTGGGCGCCAATTGATGCACGGCTGCCTTGGGGTGGCGTAAAATCCAGTGGCATTGGTCGCGAGTGCGGCTTGTCAGGTGTCTTAGCTTATACGGAAGAAAAAGTGGTTACTATCCTCACCGACTAATATTCTCCCAGTGCTCCTTTTGTAAGCCGATATACATGGGGTAGAAGCAGTGATCGCAGGTCTTGCCTAAGGATGTTGGTAAGTATCTGCGAGGCTGCCTCAAATGCCTTCCACATTTGGCGCACTATATCAGGTTTCCCCTCTCTCTTCTGAATCCCTAATTACGCCTAGTAGTGTTGATTATAATAGGACGAATTTAATTGATCTTCGCAGTAAAGTAAATGAGTGGCGGATATAACTAGGTCAATGTTAAGGTTTGTCATTGAAATGATTTGCGGCGAAGAAGGTCACCAAAATTTTAAGTGTTATATTATAATAAATAACTAAATCAAATGGTTAGCTCGTATTTTGCTAGTGTCATCGCTCCTTGAATAGCCAAAGAAAGTAACCTAAAAGTTCACTTTTTTGTGATGCTGTTTCCGAAAGTGTTGTGGTACGCGCAATTTGATACAAAAAAAAGTGGCAAGTTTTAAAAATGACATGTAAAGTGGCCGGTAAGTGCTAGATGCTCGTTTGTCGCAACTGGCCTCTCATAGTCTCGCGGTAGGATCGAAGGTTCTTATTAGAGGCATGTATTAGAATAGTTGATGATAATACAGGCGGAGTGGCTTGGGGGTGTTTGGGCTATTTTTGTCTTGTTGTATAAGAGCGAAGCCTATATTTTGTTCGGCAGTGTTTACTTGTGGAGAAAAATGAAATTGGCGTCATTGGCGCGACGGTTGAAGCATGAACAACTCCACAGGCTTTAGCTAATTGGAGTTTTAAATACCAATAATGTACGGCTGTATTAACTTAATTATAAAAACCAATATTTTCTAGAGGAAAGAAATATGTTGTCTAGTTTGCAATACAAAATGTCAGGTCATGGTGTGCTAATGATTTTTAGTACCTTGCTATTTGGTGTCTTCTATTGGATGAACTTGGTAGGTGGGTTTGAGATTGTTCCAGGATATATAGTCTATTTTGATGTGCCCGGAACTGCAGATGGTTGGAAGCGCGCGCATACCGGCCCGGCACTAAATGGGATGATGGTCATTGCCGTGGCGTTTGTATTGCCGACCTTAAATTTCTCCGAAAAAATGGCGCGAATACTGGGGAATATAATTATCTTAGATGGTTGGGGTAATGTTGGGTTTTACTTCTTTGGTAACTTTACTCCCAACCGTGGATTAAGTTTTGGCGACAATAAGTTTGGTAGCGGCGATATATTTAGTGCATTGGCATTAGGGCCGGCCTACTTGTTTGGTGTATTGGCGATGGGTGCGCTGCTTATTATCGGGATCCGCGCACTGAAAGTAGCGAAAAACAAATAGTTAAATTAAAAAATTCATAAAATTAGTAAATTCGGTATCAGCTTGCGCTAAATAAATATAAAAGAGTGGCTAATAATGAATGGAATAAAAAGTGTAAATAGAGAGTCAGATGTAATGTCCAGGCTGGGTTGGTGTCCGTCAAATACCAAGCAGCTTGGGACTTTTCGTGAGTGGCAGGATTTTGTTCACGATAATTTTCCCTGGTTAGAGCATAAAGACTATAGTGGTGGTGGCTTCGAGGCAGAGGTCAGTACCCATCGTTTTGGCGGCGGCGATGCCAGTACGATTGACCTAAGTACAATTAGTGCATCTGACGGAGAGGTGGTGCGCACTCGACATTTGGCTGAAGTGGCGGACGCGGGTTTTATTAAAATAATATGGCAGCTTAACGGAAAAATTCACCTTGAGCAGAATAATAACAATTGCCTTATTTTGCCAGGTCAGGCAGCTGTATGTGATACAGCTCGCCCCTACCGAATTGCAATGGCAGAGAGCTCGCGATTTGCTGTGTTAACGCTACCTCATCAAGCGTGCCCTGGCTGGGATCATATTGGCAGTGCTATATGTGGGACTCGGCTGCTTAAGGGCGCGTCGATTAGTGCTGCGCTTGGCTCCTTGATGGCGCTTAGCGTCGCTATTCGGGAGGACGAGTCGTCTGAAGATATGGTCACTGTAATTCAAGCCATACAGGCCATGACGACAAAAGCACTTCACCGCTCTGCGGCAACGCAAGGTATGTCGAAATTTGATAACCCTCGACTTTATAAAGTGCAGCGTCACATCTTAAATAATATAGCAAATCCTGAGTTTGCAACTGACGATTTGGCTGCTGAAATGTGCATGTCGCGCAGGTCTTTGTATATGTTGTTTGAGGAAAGTAATACTACGCCTGCAAGGTTAATACGTGATACTCGCTTAGAGCTGGCCATGCATATGCTTGCTGATAATGCTCAGCGGCATCGTAAAATAACGGATATCGTATTTGATATTGGATTTAATGATTATGCGACATTTAGTCGAATTTTTAAAATTCAGTATGGCCAAACTCCGAGTGAGTTTCGGGCCGTGTCGCTGGCAATTACTCAAGAAGGTCATCACTAACTATTTAGCGCAATAGCACCCCTCCCTCGTTAATCGAAGTTCTACCTCTCTAAGTAATAGTGTTTATGTCCGGCAAATGCTGGGCATTTTTTTATATGTTACTTAATGAAATGGCATTTTCGATGAATATTATTTTCGCCTCGATATTCATCCATTAAAACGCACACCTGATCATTAAGTCTGCACGCAGAGAGATGCTCCTGATCTTAATAATGTGGATTCTATACATCTAATATTGTTGTGATCGAGGTGTGATTTTATGGCCAACATTAATCGGCGTTACGTATTAAAAGAGCGCCCTAGATTTCAGGTCCCTACCGCAAAATGCTTTCGGCTAGAAGAAGAGGTTGCGCCAGAACCGGGTGAGGGCGAGTTTCGAATTCGCACTACTTGGTTGGGTATGGATCCAAATTTATTTTCAAAGGTAAAAAAAGTTTCAGATCAAGCTAGGCCTATTCCGATTGGGGCAGTGATGTACGGGGCGACGGTCGGGCGGGTTGATATCTCTAACCATCCCGATTTTAGCGTTGGTGACTTAGTTCATGGCTTGTGGGGCTGGCAAGACTACTTTATTAGTAATGGTGCCGGCATATTTAGCGTTGATAACGATATATCCAGACCTTCATATTGTCTTGGTGCGCTAGGCGCGACTGGGTTCGGGGCGTATTTGGCGGTTAACGACGTCCTTGCAGTGAAAAATGGTGACACCGTTTTTTGTAGTGCAGCAACTGGTGCGCTTGGCCAAATGGTAGGCCAAATAAGCCACTTAAAAGGTGCTGCTACCTATGGCGCAGCGGGCACAGATGAGAAGTGTCGCCTGGCGGTTTCGAAGCTTGGATATGCAGGTTGTTTTAATTATAAAAGCGAAAGTTTTGAACGCATGCTGAGTGATAGCATTGATGGCGGTATCGACGCCATGGTGGTATCTGCAGGGGGTCGAACCTTCGATGCAGCATTTCCCTTGATGGCGCCCGGTGGCAGGATCGCCGTTTGTGGTCTTATGGCGCTGTATTCCATGACACAGTTGCCTGTTACACCGGATCGGTCGTTTATGATTCTAAATGAGATTTTACTTAAGCGGCTGACCGTCAAAGGGTCAATGGTTTTAGACATGTTAAATACTGATCGGCACGCAGAATTTAAGGCAGAGATGAAGTCATGGATTGCGCAGGGCGTAGTTCGGCCGGTCGAGTATATTACTGAGGGATTGGAAAATGCGCCGGATGCGTTAAGGGCAGTTTTTGATGGAGAGAACATCGGCAAATCCGTTGTGCATGTAAGTGACTGAACGCGGAGGTCTGCATGCCGAGCTTTATTGCGTTTATCTTTGTTGTTTGGCTGTGCACATAGCGTCACTCAAAATGCACTTTGCAACAAGCATGAAAATTTTAAACTGAGAGAATAAGGTCCTTGTAATGAAAAAAGGGACTGTGAATTCTTAATGTAAAGATTGCCAAATAGGCGGATACAGTCCGCTTTTCATTTAAGCCAGTAAAAGAACATAAAGATATGGAAAATTTACGATTTAAAATAGCTAGCTGGATATTGGCACACCGTGCACATGTCGCGTGTGTGTTTCTTGTTATTACTGTTGGCTTCGCTATTGGTGTTCCTCGGGTAGATATAAGAACTATCTTTGCCGATCTATTGCCTTCAGATGACCCATTTGTTCAGACTTTCAAAGATCATCCAAATTTTGGTAATCCCTTAACTATTACCGTTATGGTGAAGCGTTCGGATGGCGGAAATATCTACAACGAAGATACCTTAAAGAAGGTTTGGGATCTTACGCGGAACATCGACCTTATTGAAGGCGTGGATCACGATAGGATTGTCTCGATAACAACCGAAAAGGCAAACTATGCAGAGGCGACGCCAATGGGGGTCGAAATGCAGCCTCTGATGGGTGATCGAATTCCGCAGGGCGAAGCCGAGCTTAAAGACTTGCAGCGCAAGGTTGAGCGTTCGCCTATGGCGAGAACTTATCTGGTTTCGTCGGACGAAACCTCGACGCTAATTCGAGCTGGTTTCCATGAGCATTTGTTGGATTATGGTCTTGTTTTTGAGGAAATCCAAAAGCTAGCTAAAGGCGCGGAGGATGGTAGTCATACTATTCGTGTTGTCGGTCAGCCGGTGTTAACCGGATGGGTTTATCTTCTTCAGGAGCAAACCTATGCCATATTTGCCGTGACAGTGAGTTTGCTTGTTGTTGCACTTGCATTCTATATGCGCAATTTTGCCGGTGTGATAACGCCTGTAGTCTGCAGTACAGTCGCTGCAATATGGGGCTTTGGATTGGTTGGTTGGTTAAAGTCCCCGATCGAACCCCTTTTGATGGTTGTTCCGCTATTGTTGGTAGCTCGCTCCTTTTCACACTGCGTTCAATATACCGAGCGTTACTATGAGATCTTTAGCGAGCTTAAAGATCGCAAATTGGCCTCTGAAGCGACGCTGGCGGTGATGATGGCGCCAAGTGTGTTTGGCATAATCACTGATATGGTCGCTATTATGTGTATCGGTGTAGCGCCTATTCCAGCGATGCAGCGATTTGCCTTGTTTTGCGGCTTCTGGGCATTTTTCCTAATTCCTACCGGTGTGATGCTAATCGCTGTAATGCTGTCTTACTTACCTACGCCTAAAAATATCGACGATATTATTGGTGGTGATCGTGAGAAGGGTATTCATGGCCTGCAGAAGCGAGTGCTTGAAGGCGTGGCCTCGTTAATTACCGGAAAGCGAATTCCAAAAGTAACCGCTACTATCGTTTGCATTATCTCTATCGTGGTCATCATTCTTTCTAGACAGGTGGAAATAGGGAACCCGACTGAAGGTAGTAATCTACTTTGGGATGACTCCGAATTTAATGTTGGTGTTCGAGATGTGAATGACCATTTTCCCGGCGTTAATTCCTTAGAAATTATTCTTGAGGCCAAAGATCCCGATAATGTTCAAAAAAGAGCTGCGCGCTCAGAGGAGGCGTACGGGTTAACAAAAGAAATACTACGCGTTGCCTTAAGTCAGGAATACCCAGCTAAAGCCGCGCGATCCTTCACTGATTTTATGGAAGAAGGCTCTCGATTGTATTCGGGAGGACACCCGGCGTGGCTGTCCCTTGATCCAACAGATAGGTCGGTGAATGCGGCTGGTGTTGCCGTCGCCTTTGGCCAGAATCCGCTAAATTTCGCTGACGTTACTGACTTTCAATTTCAGCATAGCGCAATCTCCTTGTTCTATAGAGATAACAAGCAAGAAACTATTGATCGGGCGCTTGTTGCGGCGCATGCAGCCTTAGATGCTGTTGGTGAAGATCATGAAGGAATTACCGTACGACTAGCATCGGGCACCATTGCCTTGCAGCATGCAATGAACTCCGTGGTGAAACGCTATGAGTGGATCTTGCTGGGGCTTGCATGTTTGGCGATATTTTTTATTGCTAGTTATATGTATAAATCCTTTGTCGCATCCTTGGTATTGCTGGTTCCAGTGGTTCTAGCAAACTTCTATCTAACCGCCACAATGTCGATGCTTGGTATTGGTCTTGACATTAATTCGGTGATGGTGGCTGTTCTCGGTGTTGGTGTTGGTATCGATTATGGCATTTACCTAATGTCACGAATTTGTGAGGAGTACCATGCTCAGGGCGAGGATTGGGATCGCGCTATCACGGAGGCTCTAACCACCACTGGCAAGGCGATCATGTTCACCGCGTCAATTATGTTGATCGGCATTATGCCGTGGTATTTCCTTTCTGATCTTAAGTTTATGGCGGACATGGGCTTGCTGTTGTCAGCAATTATGTTAATCAACATGGTGCTTGCCTTGTTGGTACTACCATTGATTGTGTCAGTACTTAAACCAAAATTTGTTACTCGAACCGACCTGATGGTTGGGGAGGGTATCGACTTGGCATGGTTCAGTGAAGCGCAGTTGACTACTAAACCGAATTAATACTCGAAAAAATTAATAATCCAGGCAAAAACCGTAATGTCGCAAACGGTTAGATATTGCGGCTTGTAAATAATAATTCACCGGAGGGTGTTATGCATATTCGCAAATACGATCTAAATTTTGGCCGTCGTGAGCTCCTAAAAGGAATAGCCTGCGGAGCTGGAACCGGTCTACTGATGCCAATTGAAAAGGTTATGGCTAAGGATATCCCGCTTACTAGCGCGTATCCCGATGAGCTGTATAGCATCGAAGATCAAACTAAAGGGCAAATTAGCGTAGGGGATTATATAACGAAGGCCAATGTAGAGCATGCCAAGCATATTCTGGATCCTTCAATATATGACCAGATAAAAAACGCAGGACGTCGTATCAAGATTAAGGCGCCTACCACGGATTTACGCCAGTTGTTCAATCATGCCTATTACGAGGCGATGCAGCGCAATATCGCCGAAGGTCGAACCGCAACGTTTAATGCTGAGGGCAATGTTGTTGACTCCAGCGGCAATCCCTGGGGTGGTGGTGTCCCCTTTATAAGCCCAAAAACAGGTGTTGAGGTATGGGCGAATATGGCGATGAGCTGGGGCCGTGCCGACGCCAACACCTATGCGATTAAACAGTGGGATTTTGGTGCCGATGGCAAGCTGGAGTACCAATACGATTTCCAGTGGGTTGAACTGCAAATGCAGGCCAGAACAGATAGAAAGGTTTTTCGAGGTTATGACAAAGAGCTTCGGAGGCAAACAGTTTACTTTACCAACTCTGCCGACGTTCGCGGCACATCGTTTTTAAGTAATTGGTCAGTTGATCAGCGTCAGATCCCCGATTTGTATGGTTATCTGCCTGAGTTCCGTCGAGTGCGGCAGTTCCCTGCTAACCAGCGCTTCGAGCCGCTTATTCCTGGCGCAACTTGGTTCCTTACCGATCCATGGGCTGCTGGCGACCCGTTCCTTACTTGGGGCAATCATAAAATTGTCGAACGCAAGCCAATGCTAATCGCATGTAGCGGTAACTTCTCCGGTACGGATGACAATTGGCAGCCAAAAGAGCAAGAAGGGAATCCTATTTTCTGGGAATCTGAGTACGAAATGGCGCCAGACATTATCGTGACTGAGTGTGAACCTGTTGGTTTCCCGCGTTCACCAGTGAGTAAGAAGCGCGTTTACGTAGATGCTCGTAACAGTGTGCCTTGCGGCTGTGTTCGCTATGACCGTCAAGGCAAACTCTGGGCAAACTTCGAAATGGCTTTTGGTCAGTTTGTTGGCGGCGGTAAAGACGGCAAACGCGTTGTAATGAGCGCGGACGGTAAGACGCCGGCATGGTCTTGGACTTACGTCATGATTTACGACCATCAAAACAAACGTATGTCGCGTACCCATCACGCTAAGAAAGGTGTGGGTACTGAATCTCTCTTCCAGATAGATGAAGATTGGTTGTTCGAAACTTACTGCACTCAGCAGGCCTTGCAGTCTCTTGGACGTGCTTGATTAGTTAATTAGGTGCATGCGCGGTGTTGTAGTGTCGCGCATTGCTCACCTAATGAAGGAAGGAGGTTTCGAATGAAGTTACGTTTATCAACTTGTATTTTAGTGCTGTTGGCGCGGGCATTTATCGAGCCTGTATTAGCCTCTGAATTAGATGAAAGTCTAAATGCTGTTGTTAGTCAGGCAACGCCGACAGATCGATTGTTTAGTGTGGATTTTAATAAAGACTCCGGTGTCGCTGTTGGTGAAGCTGGCTTGATTATGAGAACTAGTGATGCCGGTAAAACATGGACGAAAGAGGCGTCGCCTACAACGCTTGGTCTAATTAGCGTTGCGCACAGCGGTGATAGAGAGATCGCAGTAGGACAAATGGGCGTAGCTATTATTCGGTTCGGATCGTCTGAATGGAAGCTAGCAGATACGGGCTCCGATATGAGGCTGCTAAATGTTGATATCAATAGTCGCGGTTTAGCGGTAGCAACTGGGGCATTCGGTACGCTTCTACGTTCCAAAGACGGCGGTGAAAGCTGGGAGTCGATTGCGCCTGATTGGGCTAAGTTATATGACTCTGGTGCGGGCGATGCTGCGGTTGTTCGGGACGAGCCTACTAATTATATTGTAAAGGTCTTGGAAGATAACAGAATCATTGTTGGTGGCGAATATGGTCAGCTAAACGTCTCTGATGATGGCGGTGACAGTTGGTCGGTGCTGTATAGGCACCCGGAAGTAGATGGCGATATTGCCGCCACTCTTTTTGATTTAAAGCTATCGGGCAATACCGGCTATGCGGTTGGTCAAGCCGGATTGGTGATTCGTACCGATGACGCAGGGCTAACGTGGCGGCCATTGTCCACGCCGACCAAAGGCAGCTTTTTTGCCGTAACAAATATCGATTCTGAAAAGGTTTTTGCAGTCGGTCAGCGCGTAGCGATGAAGAGTAATAATGGCGGAGCGAGCTGGACGATTTTTGAACCTATAGACCTCAGCCTTAATTGGTACTCCGGTTTAGCGCATGCTGAATCTAGTGAAGGGGGCGTTGTGGCGGTTGGGCACAGCGCGCGTATTTTGTCTCTTACACCTTTTTAATAGCAAAGTTTCTCTGTGGCGTATCCGCAAAAAGAATCTAGAGTGAGGGGAAATCATGAAAACATATAAAAAACGCAGTCAAATCGCTTGCTATGTACTTTGCGTGGCGAGTGGTCTCAGTATGCAAACGGCATTAGCAGACGGCATTATTGAAACGTTGATCGACAAGACTACTTTTTTGGGGCAAATTCGCCTCGACGCGGCATATAACACCTCCGGAAGCGAGAACCCTTATAACCAAAGCGGCGTTCCATTCCAAGATGTAGAGGTAGCGCGACAAGCATACCTGCCACCGGATTTGGGCGGCGGGAACTGGGGTGATATTCCAATTCCGGCTGTTGGCTTGCTTGGATTGAATGTCGTTAATACGGCAGATACTGTGCGTAGAAGTGACAGAATTCCAGAAGACAATTACGACTTCACGCAGAATATAGTGCGATTTAACGGTGAAATGAATATTAGTTTTACTCGCAACTTTCGTCTTAATGCGAAAGTTAGGGCGCTATTTGACCCAGAAATAAATCCCGGTTTTGATGCAATGGACGTTCAGAATGATCAAGGAGGGATCGCTGCAGGTGGCGGAGATCGCTACGCTGATACTGGTCAAATGGATTATTACCAGGCGAAAGATCGTAATGGCAAAAATATTAGTCCATTCGAGGTCGCTGGTCGTGATTACATGATCGATTTACCAACTTTTATATTAAATTATAAAACGGGTAAGTTTGATTTTAGATTTGGTAATCAACAAATTGCGTGGGGGCAGGCTGTTTTTTTCCGTACCTTAGATGTTGCTAATGGTTTGGACCTGCGTCGTCACTTGATTCTAGATCGAGCTATTGAAGAATATGAAGACGAGCGTACGCCAAAATTAGCGTTTAGAGCGACAATGCAGGCTACCAGTAATATGGTCGCAGATGCATTTGTTGGTAAATTTCAGCCAGATGTATTGCCAAACCCTAATAGCCAGTACAACGTAGTTCCTGCACAGTTCTATAAGCCACTCGATAATTACTACGTTGGTGAATACGATAAAGAACTAGATTTCGGTATCCGCTTCAAAGCCGATTACGGCAACTTTGGTTGGCAAGCGATGGCGGTTAGTCGTTACAACCCATTGGGTGTTTTTCGGTGGGCTGAAAGTGGTATAAACAAAGGGCTTACGCCTCATGGTGGTAACTTGGGAGCGTTGGTGGAGGGGGCTTACACTTCTAAGCCTATGTGTAGTGCTACTCAAAATCCCTACGATAATTTTTGTAGATTATACGATAGTGTAGGAGAGGCTTTATCTCATACGCCGTTCACGGTCGGGCCTGGCGGCGTATATAGCGATAAAGAATGGTTTTCTAGTGCGGCGGGTGTTCGCCTTGACGGGGTCGATGTCTTGAATAGAGCCATTGCCGATTTTCCTGCCTTACGTGACGTGTTCGCATCGCCAGTTGCAAATGAAACTGAAGCCGCAGCTCTTTTGAACACTTTCTTCCTTGGGGCTGGCGGTAGTATTCGTGGAAATGTACAGCGTGATTACTATCGTGAAAATGTGTTTGGATTAGGTGCGAGTTTTGTAAATGAAACCGATGATAACGAATCTTTTTGGAATCAGGTAATTGTGAATGTTGAAGTTCAGTACACGCCTGAACGGGTTTTTACAACACCGGATCTTGCTCAGAATGGCTTAAAAACCGATGAGTACATTTTCACGGCGGTTGCTGAAAAGTGGCATCGCTGGAGTGAGAGCTTCCCCTCGGCCTATCTTGTTGCTCAATATATGCACCGCAGTGAAAGTGATTTGGTGGGCCTGCACTTAAGTGGCTATGGTGGTAATGTTGGGAATACTGATTACAAAAGGTCCGACGGTATTTCTGGCGCCGACTACTTAGTATTTGCTGGCTTCCAACCTTGGCCTAACAAAAAATATGTGGCTGAGTGGGCAATTCTTTATGACATCCGCGGTGGTATTTTGGTTCAACCACTTATCAAATGGAATCCTGGTAGCGGCGTTAGCGTAGATGTTTTCTACAATTACGTAAAATCGAATCTGCGTGGTGACTCGGGAGATACCTTGATGCGAGCATTTGATCACGTTCAAGAAGTTGGTTTAAGAGTTTCATACCAGCTGTAAGATGATTTTCCAGAGGGACTGGGACTGCTTGGGGAACCTGAATTGCCCCGTTCGGCCGGCAATGAATATTGTCGGCTTTTTTTTGCTGAGGATTTAAGTATGGCGCGTTGGATATCTGGTATTAATCGTCGGGATCTATTGAAATATAGTACTTCGGTTATAGGAGCGGGTGTATTAGCGCCATTATGGTCGACAATCGGTAAAACCGGCGAAATTGATAAAGCCTATCCCGATGAGCTTTTATCTATTGATGTGTACACAAAAGGGCAGGTAAGCACCGGGGGGATGATCACCGCTGATAATGTAGAGCATGTAAAACATCTTTTAGAACCGGCGAAATATCATCATGTGAAGAACATGGGTCGAAAGCTCAAAGTTTTGCCAACGACCACCGATTGGATGAAACTGGGGCCATGGGAATATTTAGAGGCGACCTTGAAGAATCAAGGCCGTGCGCGATTTGATGACAGAGGTAACGTTGTAAACGACGACGGCAGGCCGTGGATAGGGGGGCATCCTTTTCCCAGCACACAGAATGCATTGGAGCTGTTCGCGGGGCTAACTCTTTCGTGGGGACGCCACGATGCAAGTCTTTACGCCATGAAAGAGTACGATGTGGCCAATACCGGCAAGGTAGACTACGAATATGATTTGGTGTGGGCTGAGCTTTCTCCAGTCGGCCGCTTAGTGCTGGACCCAAAACCGTATTGGGAGCAGCATATCGATAAGCTGCGGTTTAATACGGTAGTTTATACCTCGCCGGAATCAGAGCGAGGGGCGAGCTACCTCAATATATGGGATTATGATCAGCACAAGCTGCCAGATTTATACGGTTATGTGCCGAGCTTTCGAAGAATACGTCAATTTCCTAGCAACCAGCGATTTGAACCTTTAGTGCCCGGCTCGGCTTTGTATCTGTCGGACGCGTGGGCGGCGGGTGATCCTTTGCACACCTGGGGCAACTACAAGGTTGTTGGTCGCCAGCCACTATTAGCCGGTGTTTCTGGCGGCTGGAACCCAAGTGATTCAAATTGGGAACATGGCGTGCACGGCGGTGATCTAGGTGAAACCTTTTTTGATAGCGTTGTAGAAATGGTGCCAGAAACTATAGTGTGTGAGGCAGAACCCACGGGATTTTCACGCTCACCTGTGAGTAAAAAGCGAGTTTGGTTTGATGTGCGAAATGGCATGCCGCTCGCCATGGTGACCTATGATCGTCAAGGTAAACCGTTTCGATCTTTTGATGGTTGTTATGGCCTTTACGACAATGGCACAGCCAAATTCATGGACGGCAAGCATCCCTATTGGTCATGGGCGTATTTACATGCTTATGAATTTCAATCGGGACGAATGACGCGAATTGAGCAGGTTAAGGAGTTGGCAGGTGGGCATGTAAGCTCTGCAAATAATGATGCAATTTATGACGAATATTTAACCCAAGCTGCTTTGCAGCGACTTGGCCGAGATTAACATCTAAGGCTAGATGTTGGCTTGAGTGCTTAGCTTTTACAGTGTTGTGATTGTGGTGGGTGTATAAGCTATTCGGCAAGTAAGTGTATTTATGGGAATTTTAAGAATTGCTTTAATCGCGAAAAGCGCTGTACTTTACGCGATTGAAGTGACTGACAATTTACTTTTAGTATTTAAATCTGTCGCTTACTGAAATATTTAACCTTGTTCCAGCCTCTATTGATTTGTTGAGGTCGGCAGATTCACTGACGTATTCGTGAGATAGCTGGCAGGTGTGCTGATAAATCTCGCGACACAACTCAAATGATTTCTGTCCTGGCCAGTCTGGCGGCAGCAGCGTTTCTGGGAGTTGGGGGTCGTGGAGATTGGTTCGACGAAATGAATGTATCATCAATGTTTGAATTTGAAATGCGGTTTTGGGTGTAAGGTTATACCGCTGAATAAGTTTTTTTGCGGAATCAAAATCCTTTATAAAATTTTTATAGCGTGAGTTGACGTTATCAAGATTCCAGTTTTCCCGTATTTTTAGGTCGTTTTGGATTTTTTCGTCTGCGGCTCCGGTTTCTGCTCGAAGAATAATAGAAAGGTCATCAAAGCCATTCTGTTGCACTATTTTTCTTGCTGACTCAACCGATGCGGTTGGGTGAATGAAAACGCCATTGGTGACTAAGGTGAAGCCGTCCCATTCTAAATCCCGACGTAACTCACTGCGTTCTGGCGTTGACTCGTTATTACGTTGAATAATGACGAGGGTCCATTTTCCGTCCCAGTTAAGATTTGGGGATTTGTAAATATGTTGATATGCAGCTTCAAAGCGCTTGGTTCCAGAGGCGGTTAGTGTATAAAAGCTCTTGCGACCACGCCGCTCTGACGATAGCCAGCTTTCATCAGTTAGCCGGAAGGCGCTGGTGCGCACCAATCGTTCGTTTACACCGATCGCTGACATAAGATTAATTAAATCACCCAGCCAAATTCCGTGTGTATAGGGAGCAATAGAGTCCCCAAAAACGGTGATGAGTAATGATTTTGAGCGCGGGTCATTTTTTTTAATATAGTTGCTAACCCATTGATCGATTTCGCTGATTTTTCCCGCCACGTATTTTTATCCCTGAATAAGTTCAGCTACAAGTGTGCTTAAATTGTCACTTATATTGAGGCTTAGTTTATCACTACCATGAGTTAATTATGAAATGCTTTGTCGTAGTAGTTCAAGATTGACGGCTCTGCTATTGAGAATTGAAATTCGCAGAATTATTTGTGAATATCAGACAGATATAGCAGATAAGAACTGAGCCTATCATCGCATGTGTGCTGTTGACGATAAAAGGCTCAGGGTAAGTGGGTATTGGTACTTAGTTGTTAAGCGAGCTTAGTGTTTGCTTGGTTGAGGCCAGTTTGTGCAGTAGTTTAGCGGGTTCCCAGCAGGTATCGCCGGTTTGCTCGCGAAGTAATTCAAGTTTACGCACTACTTTATCAAGCCCTATTTTATCCGCCAAATACATTGGCCCACCGCGCCACCTCGGAAAACCGTAGCCATTTACGTAAACAACGTCAATGTCGCTTGGCCGAGCTGCTATGCCCTCGTCAAGTATATGCGCGCCTTCATTAATGAGGGCGAGGCTTAGTCTGTCGACGATCTCTTCATTTGAAATTTCTCGCCGAGTAATACACCACTGGTTTGCTATGCTTTGAATGAGGTCGTGTACAGATTGATCGTTCTTGCGTACGCGGGTTTCCGGCTCGTAATTGTAATAGCCAGATCCTGACTTTTGGCCAAGACGGCCCATTTCAACCAATAAGTCGGGGAGCGCGAACTCGGCGATGCTACCGCTGCTAATACCCTGATCTCGTCGCGATCGGTAGCTAATATCAATACCGGCTAAGTCACCCACCGCGAGGGGCCCCATAGCCATGCCCCAGGTTTGTATTGCGGTATCGACCTGCGCTGGGGTGCAGCCTTCCAGCAGTAAGAGCTGAGCTTGACGGGCGTAGGCCTTGAGCATGCGGTTGCCTACAAAGCCGTGGCATACGCCAACGGCAACGGCGACTTTACCGATGCGTTTCGCTATAGCCATTACGCTCATGACCACCTCGGGTGCGGTTTTTTGGGTTCGCACCACTTCCAAGAGCTTCATAATATTTGCGGGGCTGAAGAAATGTGCGCCGATAACGTCTTGTGGGCGTCCGGTGACATCGGCGATGGCATTAACATCTAAATAAGAGGTGTTAGTGGCAAGGATACAGTTTGGCTTGCAAACCTCAACGAGTTTGGAAAAGACCGCCTTTTTTACATCCATATTTTCAAAGGTTGCCTCTATCACTAGGTCGGCATCGGCAATGTCGGCGTACTCCAAGCTAGGCTTTATATTGTTAATGGCTTGCGCAAGTTGATCTTGGCTGAGACGGCCGCGCTTTACAGATTGACTATAGTTAGCCTCAATTTGACCTAGGCCGCGATTGAGATTTTCTTGGGTCGTTTCTATTAATGTTACGGGAAAGCCGGCGCTCGCGAAGCACATGGCAATGCCGCCACCCATGGTTCCTGCGCCAATGACGGCAACCGTATTAATTGGCCTAGGTATTACGGATGGCGCAATATCTGGGAGCTTAGTGCAGGCCCTTTCGGCAAGAAAAATATGGCGTAGGGCTGCAGAACCCACAGAGCTGCGACATTCCAAAAAACGCTCCCTTTCTACCCGCTGGCCCTCATGAATATTGGTTTTTGTGGCGAGTTCAATGAGCTCGAGTATATAAGCTGGCGCCAGTATTCCAGTCGGCTTTAAGGAATTCTTTTTATTTTCAAAGAAGTGTTCGTCTACGGGCGACGCAATCAGTGCGCTGGTAGGCCGAACTTTGGCGCCATTGTCGATAAGTTCCTTGGCGTAGGCGATACCGGATTCTGGTAGTGAGGCTGCAATAATTTGGTCGATTAAACCGCATTGCAGGGCCTCATCTGCGGAAATTGCCTTACCGCTAGAAATCATCGCAAGTGCTTTTTCAACGCCAATGAGGCGCGGCAATCTTTGGGTGCCGCCGGAGCCTGGCACCAGTCCAAGTGTGACTTCTGGGAGGCCGAGTTTGGTATTTTGCGCGGCGCATCGGTAATGCGCCGCCATTGCTATTTCAAGGCCGCCGCCTAAGGCGTTGCCGTGTAACGCGGCGATCACTGGTACGGGAAATTCTTCAATTGCAGAAATGACTTCCGGCAGAGTCGGGCCGGATTGTGGTTTGCCAAACTCGGTTATATCTGCGCCTGCAATAAAGGTTTTACCCATGCAGCAAATAAGTACGCAGCTTACCTTGTCGGCTTTGGCCCTCGTTAAGGCGCTGATTAAGCCTTCTCGCACGGCGGCAGATATGGCGTTTATTGGTGGGTTGTTTATTGAGATTAAGCCAATTTTTTCGCGACGTTCATAACATATCGCGGCTGTTAATGTATTTGTTGCATTGGTGGACATTGCTGGGCGCTCCGGTGCTTATGGCTAATTCAGCTTGAGATTGTCTAAAGTGTTACACAAAAAGTAGTTTGAAGCATCTATTGTGTATCATATTAATATGTGTATCATATCGAGTAATTAAACCCATGGGTCTCGAAGCGAGTTTCGGGAGTTCTAGTGGGACCTTGTGTTGCAAATAAAAACAGCAGTGGAGTCTGGTTTATGAAGCTCAGCAGTTATATTGCCGGTGAATGGCGTGAAGGCGAAAGTAGAGGCGTGGAAACGTTCGACGCTGTAAGCGGCGAAACTGTGTGTTATGTCTCTAGCGACGGCATCGATTTTGCGCAGGCATTGCGTTACGGCAGAGAAGTTGGTGGCGCTGCACTACGGGCCATGACATTCCACGAGCGTGCCGCTGCACTCAAGGCAATGGCTAAGCAGCTAATGGCGGATAAAGAAGATTTTTATGCGTTATCGGCTAAAACCGGTGCAACCCGTGCCGACAGTTGGGTGGATATAGAAGGTGGTTTAGGCACCGTATTTACCTATGCCAGCCTCGCAACACGTGAACTGCCAAATGATGTAATGACGGTTGAGGGCGACGTTGAAAACCTATCGCGGGGTGGCAGCTTCCTCGGTCGCCATATTTTAACCTCTAAGCGTGGCGTGTCATTGCACATCAACGCCTTCAATTTTCCGTGCTGGGGTATGCTCGAGAAAATCGCGCCTAGCCTGATTGCCGGTGTTCCCGTTATTGTGAAGCCAGCCAGCCCTAATGCCTTTCTTGCCCAAGCGATGGTTAAGGCGATTGTTGATGGTGGATTCCTGCCCGAAGGCGCTATACAGCTTATCTGCGGTTCCGTTGGCGATCTCTTTGAACACCTCAATGAACAAGATTTAGTCACCTTTACCGGCTCTGCCAGTACCGGCCGTAAGTTGCGGACTCACCCAAATATTGTCGCAAACTCAATTCCCTTTACGATGGAAGCAGACTCCCTAAATTGCGCCATTCTGGGTAAGACGGTAGCAAAGGACGATCCCGAGTTTGACCTGTTCGTTAAAGAAGTTGTTAAAGAGATGACGGTTAAGGCCGGTCAGAAATGCACGGCTATTCGTCGAATTGTGGTGCCACGCGCCTTAATGGGCGATGTTATCGAGGCGCTAAGTGCGCGGCTAGACAAAATCACTGTTGGTAATCCGAGTGATGAAAGTGTTCGCATGGGCGCCTTGGTAAGCAAGAGTCAGGTTGAGGATGTGCGTAGTCAGGTAGCACGTCTTACTGAAGAATGTGAGCTTGTCTACGGCGGTGGCGACTGTCTAGATTTAGTGGGTGCAGATAATAAAGTTGGCGCCTTTTTCCCAAAAACTCTTCTCAAATGCGATAAGCCTTTTGAGAAAATGTTAGTGCACGAGATCGAAGCTTTTGGTCCGGTAAGCACCGTAATGCCATACGACAGCATTGACGATGCAATTCGCATTGCGCAGCTCGGTAAAGGTAGTTTAGTCGCTTCAGTGGTTACTTTCGACAATGCCGAAGCGCGCGAGTTGGTGCTGGCAGCAGCAGCTTGGCATGGCCGAATTCATATTCTTAACCGCGATTGCGCTAAAGAATCTACTGGTCATGGTTCACCGCTCGCAATGTTGGTTCATGGTGGGCCTGGTCGTGCTGGTGGCGGCGAAGAACTCGGTGGCTTGCGCGCGGTTAAGCATTATATGCAGCGCACTGCGTTGCAGGGTTCTCCTAATATGCTGTCTGCTATTACCTCTGAATATCATCGCGGTGCGGTGGTAGAGAGTGATGGCGTTCACCCGTTCAAAAAATACTTTGAAGATCTACAAATTGGCGAAACGCTAATAACCCACCGCCGCACAGTGACTGAAGCCGATATCGTGAATTTCGGCTGTGTTAGTGGCGATCATTTCTATGCTCATTTTGACGAAATTGCCGCCAAAGACTCCTTCTTTGGCAAGCGCGTGGCGCATGGCTATTTTGTGATTTCTGCGGCTGCCGGTATGTTTGTTGAGCCTTCACAAGGCCCTGTTATTGCAAACTATGGCTTAGATAATTTGCGCTTTATCGAGCCCGTGGGCATCGGCGATACCATCCGCGCCAAACTGACCGTTAAGAAGAAGATCAAGAAAACACCCCGCGGCGATGAGAAAGCTAACGGTGTTGTTGCGTGGGCTATCGAGGTCACCAATCAGCACGATGTTGCAGTTGCTATTTACGACATTCTGACACTGGTTGAACGCCGCGAAGTTTGAGCGAGGAGAATTATTATGAATTACGAAAATATCGAATTCACGGTAGAAGATGGCGTTGCCTTGCTGCGCCTTAATCGACCCGACTCATTGAATAGTTTTACGGCGGCAATGCATGGCGAGGTGCGCAAAGTACTGAGCCAAGCGGCAGAAGACAAACTCGTTCGCTGTGTTGTTATTACCGGAAATGGTCGCGGATTTTGCGCCGGGCAAGACTTAAATGATCGTGCTGTTGCGCCTAGCGACACCATGCCCGATCTGGGTGATTCAGTAGAGAATTACTATAACCCTTTAATCCGTTTAATTACCCACATGGAAAAGCCCGTTATTTGTGCGGTTAATGGCGTCGCCGCCGGTGCGGGCGCAAATATCGCCTTAGCCTGCGATATTGTTATCGCCGGTCGCAAGGCAAGTTTCATTGAGTCCTTTGCAAAGCTAGGACTAATTCCTGATTCAGGTGGTACGTGGATACTACCGCGTCTGGTCGGCATGGCAAGGGCCAGAGGCCTCGCGATGCTTGGGCCTAAGGTGTCTGCTGAACAGGCCGCAGACTGGGGAATGATTTGGCAAGTTGTTGACGACGAAGTCCTGATGGACACCGTGTTAGCACTGGCGAAGCAGATGGCGACTCAGCCAACACGGGGTTTTGCCTTTACTAAGAAGGCCTTCCTATCGTCAGCGACCAATAGCCTTGATGAGCAGCTCGAGGTAGAGAAGGAACTGATGCGCAGCGCTGGTAAAACATACGACTACAAAGAGGGCGTCTTTGCCTTTATAGAAAAGCGCAATCCTGAATTTCGTGGTGAATAATCTATCTAGTAGCGACGCTGGCGCTGTAAGAATTACAAGAGTGTAAGCGCGATTAAGGGTTTAGGAGAAGAAATTGAAAAGCTTGAGAGATGTTTTTATTTGTGACGCTCAGCGTACGCCAATTGGCCGTTACGGTGGCGCGTTAGCGCCAGTGCGCGGGGATGATCTCGGTGCAGTGCCAATGCGGGCTTTGATAGCGCGAAACCCTAGCGTTGATTGGTCGAAGGTAGATGACGTTTTTTACGGCTGCGCGAACCAAGCTGGTGAAGATAACAGGAATGTGGCGCGGATGTCGGCGCTACTTGCGGGCTTGCCGGTCGACGTGCCTGGTGTGACCCTTAATCGTCTGTGTGGGTCTGGAATGGATGCGGTGGGTAACGCTGCGCGGGCAATAAAAACAGGTGAAGCAGAGCTTGTCATTGCTGGCGGTGTCGAGTCGATGTCCCGCGCTCCTTTCGTTGTTTCAAAGACCGATTCTGCCTTTGGCCGTAATAGCCAAATGTTTGATACCACCTTGGGGTGGCGCTTTATTAATAAAGCAATGAAAGCCCAGTACGGCGTGGACTCCATGCCCGAAACCGCAGAAAACGTTGCGGCAGATTTTAATATTAGCAGGGCAGATCAAGACAAGTTTGCCTATGTGTCGCAACAGCGTGCGGCGGCTGCGCAAGCGCGGCGGCGTTTCGACTGTGAAATTGCTGCGGTGAGCATTCCGCGTCGCAAAGGCGAGCCGCTAATTGTTGACCGCGACGAGCACCCCCGTGCTGAAACTACCCTTGAAGGCCTAGCGAAATTACCAACGCCTTTTCGAGAGGACGGCACAGTAACCGCAGGTAACTCCTCGGGTCTTAACGACGGCGCCTGCGCCCTATTGTTAGCGTCGGAAACGGCAGTTAGTCGTTACGGTTTAACACCAAAGGCCAAAGTGCTGGGCATGGCTGCAAGTGGTTTGGCACCAAGAATTATGGGCTACGGACCAGTAGAGGCAAGCCGTAAGGTTTTGGAACAGACCGGTTTAACAATTGCTGACATGGATGTTATTGAACTAAATGAGGCATTTGCGGCGCAAGGCCTAGCAGTATTGAGAGCATTAAATATCGCCGAAGACGATGCGCGTGTTAACCCAAATGGCGGCGCCATAGCGCTAGGTCATCCATTAGGAATGAGCGGGGCGCGTTTGGTCACTACGGCTGTTTATGAATTGATCGAACGTAAAAAGCGCTATGCACTTTGCACTATGTGTATCGGCGTAGGCCAAGGTATTGCCATTGTAATCGAGCGTGTTTAAGGAATTAAAAGGAGTACTAAAATGATCCAGTTTGATTCAAAAGAACTCTCCTCAAGTGAGTTAGACGGTTTGAATGCGCATTTTCAAGAGCGTATTGATGCGGAAGAAAAAATAGAACCAAAAGATTGGATGCCGGAGAAGTATCGCAAAAATCTGATTCGCCAGATCTCCCAGCATGCCCATTCAGAAGTGATCGGCATGCAACCTGAGGGCAATTGGATTACTCGCGCGCCAACCTTGCACCGCAAAGCCGTTTTACTTGCAAAGGTACAAGACGAAGCGGGCCATGGTCTCTACCTTTATAGTTCAGCGGAAACCATGGGTATAACGCGTGAGGAGCTAATTGAATCGCTTCACGATGGCTCGGCTAAATACGCGCAAATTTTTAACTATCCAACATTAAGTTGGGCGGATATGGGCGCGATTGGCTGGTTGGTAGATGGCGCTGCCATTGTTAACCAAGTTTCGCTACAGCGCACATCTTATGGCCCTTATGCACGGAGCATGGTAAGAATTTGCAAGGAAGAAAGTTTTCATCAGCGTCAGGGTTACCACATTCTCATGACGTTAATGGAGGGCTCTGCCGAGCAAAAGGCCATGGCTCAAGACGCTGTTAACCGCTTTTGGTGGCCATCATTAATGATGTTCGGCCCACACGACGCGGCGTCTGCGCACTCTGCACAATCCATGAAATGGAAGGTTAAACGTCAAACAAACGATGAGCTACGTCAGAAGTTTGTCGATCAAAGTGTGGAGCAGGCTAAGGCAATTGGACTTACTCTGCCAGACCCAGATTTAGTATGGAATGAAGAGCGTGGTCATTTTGATTTTGGCGAAATCGACTGGGCGGAGTTTGATCGCGTCGTTAGCGGCAGCGGGCATTGTAATCGCGAGCGAGTTGCTCATCACCGTCGAGCGCATGATGAGGGTTCTTGGGTTAGAGATGCAATCTGTGCATACGAAGAAAAAAAGCGCAGCCGAGAAGTTGCATAAGGAGAAAATCATGACTGACAACGTAAATATGAAGTTATACGAAGTGTTCCTTCGATCTCGTCGCGGGCTAGACCATAAGCATGTCGGCAGCTTGCATGCTGAAGATCAGGAGCAGGCGCTGGAATATGCGCGAGATGTTTATACACGACGCAGCGAAGGCGTGAGCATCTGGGTGGTTAAGTCATCGGATATTTGTGCCTCACAAGAAAGTGATTGCGAGAGCTTCTACGACCCGCTTGATGACAAGCCGTATCGGCACGCTACCCATTATAAGCTTCCTGATGAAGTGAACAGCATGTGAGGTCGGCAATGAAAGAACGAGATATAGATCAAGCAATAAGCGTGTATGCACTTCGGCTTGGCGATGACGCCTTGGTATTGGGGCACCGCTTAAGCGAGTGGTGTAGCAATGGCCCATTTTTAGAAGAAGATTTAGCGCTAACGAATGTTGCCCTAGATTATGTGGGGCGAGCGCGTAATTTTTTAAATTATGCCGCGCAATTGCGTGGTAACGGCAGTACCGAGGACTCACTAGCCTACCAGCGAGATTGTCGTGATTTCACAAATTTACTGATGCATGAGCTACCGCGTGGTGATTTCGCGTTTACGCTGGCTAGGCAATATTTGTTGGATGAGTACGAGGCCTTATTTCTTGCTGAGTTGCTTAATTCAAAAGACAGTGATCTTGCTGGTATTGCTGCAAAGTCGGCAAAAGAGACAAGTTATCATTTGCGTCGTAGTCGCGAGTGGATGTTGCGCCTAGGGGACGGCACAGACGAAAGTCGTCGTCGCTTGCAGGTGGCCTTAGACGAGTTGACGGGCTATACCACCGAGTTGTTCGAGATGGACGAGCTTGAACGTGACTTGTGTGAAATTGGCGTTGCCGTTGATCGCAGCGCCTTATTTGACCGTTGGTTTAGTGCGGTGTCGACAACTTTTGCCGAGGCGAATGTGACTTTGCCGCCGGCAAGTTGGGCGGTTAAAGGCGGGCGTATTGGCTTCCATACTGAGCACCTAGGGCATTTGTTAGCTGAATTGCAATATGTGCAGCGTGCCTATCCTGGCTGTCGTTGGTAGAGCTTGGGAATAACGCCATGAAAGACAGCAAGCTTATTCCGCTTTTGCCATTGGAGGAGTACCAGCGTCGTAGGCGACGACGTGAGTCTGATATTCCAGAAGTATGGGATCTGTTAGACGCAGTAAAAGACCCTGAGATACCTGTTCTTAGTATTTGGGATCTCGGTGTATTACAAGATATAAAAAAAGTGGGCGAGGAATTACTCGTAACGATCACCCCGACCTATTCCGGTTGCCCCGCTGTTGATGTAATGAAGGAAGATATTCTCATTGCATTGCAAAAAACGGGGTACGTGAATAGTCGGGTTGAGTCTAAGCTGTCGCCAGCCTGGACAACTGCATGGATGTCGTCTGAGGGGCGAAAGAAATTGCAGGAATACGGAATTGCGCCCAGTAAAAATTCGAATATAGGAATTCAATGTCCACACTGTAATTCATTGGATGTGGCGGTAATAAGTGAGTTTGGTTCTACATCATGTAAGTCACTTTACCGTTGCAAGGCCTGCAGTGAAGCATTTGATTATTTTAAAAATATTTAGCTACTTTAGCTTATTTGAGGGTATTGGGGCATGAAGGCCAATTATTTCCATCCGCTTACCGTTTCGCGCAGTACAAAAGAAACCGATGACGCCGTAGTGCTGAGTTTTGAGGTCCCTTCAGAGCTTGCTGCCACATTTACATACCGCCCAGGTCAATACTTAACTCTGCGCGCTGAAATCGACGGAGAGCCTATACAGCGCTCCTATTCAATATGCTCGGGTATAAACGATAAAAGTATGCAAATCGCTATTAAGCGAGTTGAAGGCGGAAAATTTTCTAACTTTGCTAATGACCAGCTTGCGGAGGGCACAACGCTAGAAATTATGCCGCCGCAGGGTAGTTTTAGTGTGGCCCTAGATCCAGCGAAAACCAGCAATTATCTTTTTATTGCGTCTGGGAGTGGCATTACCCCGGTGTTGTCGAATATTAAGTCGATACTGGAAGTAGAGCCTGAAAGCCGAGTTACGCTTTTGTACGGTAATCAGCGCACGAACACCATGATGTTTCGCACCGCGCTAAGCTTCCTGAAAAATCGTTATATGACACGCTTTCACTGGGTAAATATATTGAGCCGTGAAGATCAAGGTGTCGATCTGCTTAACGGCCGTCTTGATAACGCCAAAGGCGCGGCCTTAAGCAAACGCTTGCTGCCACTTGGTCAATTCGATAGTTATTATATTTGTGGTCCAGAGTCGATGATCTCTGAGGTGTCCCGAGGCCTGCGTGATTTTGGCGTTGCAGACGATAATATCCACTTTGAGTTATTTGGCTCTTCCGCCGAAGATGCCGATACAGTGGTTAAAAAGCATCACGCTCGGGCTAAAACCTATGCGGGTAAAACCAGTGCGGTGACGATCATTGCCGACGGTCGGGCTAGTAGCTTTGACCTTGCTGCTGACGGCGAGAATATATTAGATGCCGGTATGAATAACGGAATAGACCTGCCATACAGTTGCAAGGGTGGGGTTTGCTCCACCTGCAAAGCGCATCTTGTAGAGGGCGAGGTAGATCAAGATATTACCCACGGTCTAGATGCGTCAGACGTAGAGCGTGGCTTTATTCTTACCTGCCAAGCGCATCCAATAAGCGACAGGGTGGTTGTTAGCTTTGACGAGAAATAATTAAGTTGGCGACACCCAAATGTGGCTAGTCGCTATTTCGATTATTAGACCGATATTGGGCGCATCACCTTTTTAAGTATTGGGTCATGCGCCTTTTTTATTTAAGGCTATTGGGGATTGTTAATGCAAAGTACCGTTGAATTATCGCCACAACAGTTAGCAGAATCTTGTGCGGCGCTAATGTATGAGCGCGATTTAGCAACGCGCGCGCTGGGAATGGTGATAGATACAATAGTGCCTGGCGAAGCAGTGCTCAGTATGATCGTTAGCGATGTGATGATACAGGGCCACGATAGCTGTCATGGCGGGTATATTTTTACACTCGCCGACTCTGCGTTTGCGTTTGCCTGTAATACTTATAATGCAGTGACTGTTGGGCAAGCTTGCACAATCGACTATATTGCACCGGCTAAACTTGGGGATCGATTAACTGCTACAGCAAAGGAGCTATCACGGGGCAAGCGGACAGGGGTATACGATGTCAGTATTGTAAATCAGCGAGCCGAGCTGCTAGCAACATTCCGTGGGCGCTCCTATCAAGTACAGGGTGTATTGATGGATGAGCGCGAATTGCAAAGCAAAGCCGCTGAGTACCTAGCCAAGGCCCAGCTAAAGCCTAGTTAAGGCGGAATAAGGATGCTATACAGAAAAATAGCGCGCATCACTTGACAGAGAATAATAAGTAATCATAATGGTTACAAATACATTGTCTGATTAAAATTATGAGCAATACCCGATTTGCAGTAGCGGTACATGTACTAACTGTTATTAGCTTGGATGAGACGCGAGCAATCTCGTCCCAGTTGATTGCATCCAGCGTGGGTACTAATGCGGCGCTAATTCGACGCCTGCTTATTAACTTAAACGATGCGAAAATTACAAGCGCTGAACGTGGCGCCAGTGGTGGCGTCCGTCTTGCTCGACCTGCCAGCAGTATCACTTTGTTCGATGTATGGCGGGCCGTAGACGAGGAAGGGCAGTTGTTTCGGGTGCACCCAACGTCTAATCCCCAATGTCCTGTAGGTCGTAATATTGAAGGGCTTTTAGGAGGGGTGCTTTCGAGTACACAAAGCACGGTTGAGGCAGTTCTCGGAAAAGTAACGATTAGAGATTTGGTGGCCAAGGTCGAGATAGCGGGCTAGTCTCGCTAAAAATTTTGCACCTTAATGTAACAGATTTAGTTACATTAAAAAGAGTTTTACTTGCTGAAATCAGTTTTTGGTGGGTATTTATGGGCGCGCTTAGCGTGTGAGATGAAAGTTAAGAGGACTGAAATATGAATATTCGTGAAGCCAAGGTCGTAGACTTACTTAAAGCGATAGAGACAAAAGATGCTGATGCAATGAGCCTTATCGATGACAAGGTTTATATTCAACACAATCTCTATGTGCCTGATGGCCCAGCAGGATTTCGTGGACTGGTGGCGTCACTGCCCGATGGTCTGGCTAAAGTGTCAACAAAGCGGGTATTTCAAGATGGAGACTACGTTGTTGCCCATAGTGAGATAGATATTGGCGGCGCAAAAGCGGTTTTTGATATATTTCGATTTGAGGGTGATTACGTTGTTGAGCATTGGGATAACGCACAGCTGCTTATGCCAGCTAACCCCAGCGGTCGCAGCCTACTGGACGGCCGCGTCGAGATCGTAGATATAGATTGTACTGCTGCCAATAAATTAGTAGCTCGCGCATTTGTAGAAAATATTTTGATGGTGGGGGATCTTTCTAGGGCGAAAGAGTTTGTCAGTGCACAAACCTATATTCAACATCATCCCATGGTTAGAGACGGTTTGGATGGCCTTGCCGAAGCCTTTGGTCAGTGGGCAGAAGAAGGCGTAGAGGTAGCCTATAGCAAAGTGCATATGGTGCTAGGTAAAGGCAACTTTGCGCTGGTCGTTTCTGGTGGGCGCTTCAATGATAATGACGTTGCTTTTTATGACATGTTCCGTTTAGCCGACGGAAAAATAGTCGAGCACTGGGACGTGGTCGAAGAGATTCCAGCGCGGGATACATGGCAAAATAGTAACGGGAAATTCTAAGGAGAAACGACTTCCGTCCTCGTGGCGGAAGTCGTTTCTTATCACCGGCAATTCTTTATATATCGCAGATATTCGCGAGCCTAGTAGTGAAATTACGGAGCGGCGTTTTTGGAAATGAAATGGCTAAAGAGTAGGCCAAGTTCAAATAGCATGATCATCGGTACCGCGAGCAATGCCTGAGATATGATATCGGGTGGTGTCAAAACCATTCCAACTACAAAACAGGCCAATATAATATACGGTCGCTTTTCACTTAATGCGCTTCTGCTTGTTATACCGCTGGTAATGAGCAGTACCGTAGCAATAGGAATTTCGAAGGTAAGGCCAAAAGCCAGAAATAGCTTAAGCACGGTATTGAGGTAGAGTGATATGTCTGGGGTGTAAGAAACGCCCGCCGGTGTAGCGCTGCTAAAAAAGCTAAATACGAGCGGAAATACCACGTAAAAAGCAAAGGCTATGCCAATATAAAATAGCAATACGCTGAAAATTAACAGTGGAATACCGAGATGTTGTTCCTTTCGGTATAGCCCTGGTGATATAAATCCCCAGAGCTGATATAGAAAAACCGGCATTGACAGGGCGAAGGCTGTGCATAGCACAAGCTTCAGCGGCGCCATAAAAGTCGACGTAACCTCAGTTGCAATCATACTTCCACCTTCCGGTAGGTATTGCAAAAGAGGTTCGGCAACGAGGCTGTAAATATTTTGTGAAAACGGCATTAAGCACAGTGTAGATATAAGCATTGCGGCGAGAAAACGCAGAAGCCGGTCGCGCAATTCCGTTAAATGTGCGGTTAGGTTAGTGGCCTTGTCACTCTCAGCATTGGCAATCATAACTCTCGTACTTCATTATTTGCCGAAGGTGAGTTGTCGCCTGTGGCGATCTCAGTGCTTGCGTCAGGATCGTTGTTAATAGCTTGATGCAAATTCTGCTTTAACGCGGCAAGATCGTCATCGATTCGGTATATTGCGTCACTTTTAAGCTTGGTACGTATTTCTGTGGCGTTGATTTCATCTTCAATCTCAAAACGCAACTTGTTAAAGCCGCGCTTCAATCGGCCAACATAAAGCGACCCCGTCCTGATTGCGCCAGGCAACCGTTCTGGGCCGAGAACCAGCAAGCCGACTATCCCGACGACCAGTAATTCAAGAAAGCTCATGTCGAACATGATCGATTATGCTCGATTTTCTATTGGGCTGGTGCTTGCCTGATCTGCTTCGCTTTTGCTCTCTTTTAATGAGGCAGTTGAAGGCTTCTCTTCACTGTCTTGTGCCAATTGTTGATCTAGGCCCTTCATGCCGTCTTTAAACCCGCGTAAAGCACTGCCTAAGTCACTACCTAGGTTACCGAGTTTTTTAGTGCCAAACAGCAATACGATGATGGCCAAAATGATAAGCAGTTGCCAAATACTGATGCCGCCGATACCCATAAATATACCTCTATATAGCAGTTAATTAAGTGCAAGCAATCAACTGCTAGCCACAAATCGATATGATTTTGCTATGGCGAGTAATCGACGGCTGGTTTTCCGGTCTCTATAGTCCGCCGCCGGGAAGTATGCTTAATCCCGGTAACTCTGTGAGCGGGAGGCTATCGAAATAGGGAGAAATGACGCCGATGGCCTGCGTGCCCAAGGGGACTACTGGGCCTACAATTAAATTAGCGCCGGGTAAATCGACTAATAACGGCAGTAAGGTAGTGGAAACCTCGCTAATGGCAGATGGGCCAGCAATTGTGAAAGCATCGCTGATCATAGGCAGTTCGCCAACCGGGATTGAATTTAATGTGGAACTGAGGTCGGTGGCTAGGTTTGCAATGAGAGAAACCTGCGCGTTCGCGGTAGTGGCTATGCTAGCAAGAAGCGCGCTTGCGATGATCTTTTGGATTTGCTTCATTATTTTCATGCTCCTGTTATTGGTTTGTTTTCGATTTGTAATGGCTAAACCACCTAGTTCTGCGTTGAATACCCATTTAGTATTTAGATCCGTGAGTACTAAATTTTACTGTTACATGTGGCTTGAGCAGTCGTAACGCATTCTTGGTCTCGGCTTGAGAGCTTTGCTTGATATTTTGAATTTAACACATAATGACACAATTTTATCTATTGTCTACTAAATTATGTGTTGTATTGGTGGTGTCTGGATTTTAAGGAATTAGTTGTAGTCTTTCGATAATATGGATTTATAAATCAGTATTCTATGGTGTATAAATTTATATGACTTAACTATGAAAAGGCTATTGGCTAGCTGCAAAAATCGTTCCGAGTGTTGCTCGTTTCGTTATAGAATTGGCGGGTAGAGGGCAATAGGCCCAGCTCAAATTTGGTCTGATCTTCACGAAATTGATATTTAGGTATGCAAGTGAATGAACGTAAAGAGCCTCCGATCGCTCTGGTGAGTACATGGATTAATTTATTAATGTCGAGCGAAGACAAAGACGTTAAAGATCGCGCGTCCGAGATGTTATTAAATGCTTTTGGTGATATGAAGGCTGCATCCGAATTTGTGGAAAAACACCAAATAGTGATCAAGTCCAAGTGATCATGTTGCCGCAGAGTCGCGATTTCAAGGCGTATAGGTTTTAACAGCCTGTTTGGAGTTGGCATTTAGCTCCAATTACGTAATTTATTTTCCACTCGAGTTTAGTAAGCGTAGATCGCGAGCGCTGACGTTGGGTAACTCCAATAGTGTAGGTATTTAGTGGTGTCTTGGAGCCCTTTCTTGAGAGGTAAGTTGTAAAACTTTAACAAAACTCACTTGACTGCCTGAGTTTTTGCATCATGTTCTGCGCTATTAGTAAGGTAAGTTCGCTAGGGAAGTAAGTGTAAGCGCCGATTTGTGACGTTATCCATGCGGCAATCTTGTCGATAGTATTGCCATCGCCTCCTAGCACCAATTCGACCAGTGCGTCTAAATAGTCTCGCGATCCTTGCCCCAAAACCAACAGGTATATCGACCGTGCAATGCAGCGTAGCTCACGCTCAGTAAGGGCTCTCGCTGGAATAAAGCTTGGCTGTAGCGGTAACTCGGTTATTACGCCAATGGCCACTTCTAGTCGTATGTCATCGAGGTGTTGAGTTAGTACCTCGAATGCGTACTCCATTAGACTTCCTTTTTGCCCGACTTCGATGTTGGCGAAGCGAGACATTAGCCACGATTGTACGGCTTGTTCATTATTTGATTCGCGGCCAGTACCGAGAATAGCGACTAAATCATCGTTGTAACAGGTCGAAAGACGGCTGTTGATTACTTTTGCTAGTGAGCGGGCAGTCTCTTTGGTTAATGTGTTCATAGCGTCTCCTGTTGGCGTATAGCGCCATCATCTTTGTTCCGTATAAATTGGCGTTGTCGTTGATGGATATTCAATTTGGAGCAGGGCATAGCCAATCTGGGCTACCAGCCGCCGCCAAGCGATTTATGTTCTAGGTATTTGCGGACCTTCAGCGATTCGCCGTCCCGGATTGCTTGCCACGTTGTTCGGCCGTCATAGTTCTTATTGTTTGTGTGTACATACTTACTTGGCTCATTTCTGGGAAATAGGACCTGCAGTAGCTGATGGATAACGAGGGTGTTGCTTAATACTTCATCAGCGATATTATGCAGAAATGCCGCTATGTCTCCCTGCGGCACTTCCCATATGTTCAGTATGCGTTCCGCGAGGATAAGTGCGGCACTGCGTGGTAGCCCTAGTACAGCGTCATCGGGATCATCTGCAAGATGTACTGGTACTTTGATGTTGAGTAAGCGCATATCGCCTAGGGTGAGCAAAGCGATAAAGTTTGTATCGTTCGTTTCATTGGTCATGAATATTTCCCCTTATCCCTAATGTGTTATTGGGCGTCGTGTCGTCCGCCCTGTACGCCAAGCATCTGCTCAAATGCAGAGCCATCTTGTCTTGTCAGGTTGGGTATATACCGTGAGTACACTTTGAAGAGCATTTCGGTGCTGGCGTGGCCAAGAAACCTTGCTACCCACTCGGGGTTTTCACCGGACGCCAGTAATAGCGTCGCGGCGGTATGGCGGGTTTGATAGGGTCGCCGCATCTTCAGGCCTAGATGACGGAGTAGGGGGTACCAGACACGCTTAGTTATATTGTTATGATCTAGGGGCTTGCCTTCGGTGTTGCAGAACACATAAGGGCTGAGCTTGCCGGTTG
>TARA_R110000772_G_scaffold62137_1_pt1 | contig 44323 bp, 62 predicted proteins | sample TARA_R110000772 | Tara Oceans TARA_R110000772 (sample SAMEA4397948) | marine metagenome | biome: Polar Biome; feature: [SRF] surface water layer (ENVO:00010504); material: water (ENVO:00002006), including particulate matter (ENVO:01000060) such as... | depth 5 m | reverse complement strand
AGGTATACTAGCTTGAGAGATTATTTGGTCCGCTGTTACAGCTATTCCCGCTAATTTTAATGTTCCAGCCCCTGGTAAAGTTTTAATAACTATATTTCCACTACCGTCACCATCAGCATCAGCAAATCCAACTAAGAATTCTGAAGCCGCGAATGTATATGTAGTTGCAGATACTGTTATAGTATTTGCGCTTATAGTAGGAGCAGTATTGCTTGCGTTATCTGGAATATCAACTACCGGTGAATCTTCTGGGAAGAATCCTGATCCAGTAACATTAATTGTGTTAACACAAATATCTTGATCTTTTTGCTGAAGAATACTAACCATAGCATCTAATTGCTGAAGATGTAAATATGTATCAGCATAGCAAGCGTATTTGTATATCATCTTAAGTAATGAGATATTGGCTATTGAGCCTGACCCATAGTACTTAAATCTTTTGTCTATTCGTAGCATTGAAGATACGAATACATTTGCATTATTATCTGTCATATTATTAAACTATTAGAACGCAATCAATAACACCTATTGAAACTATACTTCCGGCAGATGATACCACTGGATTTATACTATCACAAGAGTCACATGCTGTTGATGTATATAAATTAACTCTATCTAAGAATGTGATTGCATCTTGAAATCTACCTAATTGTAAGGCATTCTTCATTGATTCAACGTATAGATCTAGTAAAAGAGCATTTTGAAAGTTATCATTGCAATTTAAGCAAGATAAATCTACCTCAGCTAATAGCTTTGCCATAACAGCATAGTATTTAGCCATTGGAGCAGTTGCAACAATAGCTGCATCTGGCTCATTAGATGTAAATTCTCCGAAATAAATACCTTCAAAACTACTAACTCCCGCAACTGTTGTTGTTATTGTAAATGATTCTGTATTTGTTGCTCCAGATAACAAGGCTGATAAATCAACTCCTGTTGCTGGATTTTTGTATGTAGCTTCTGTCCATAAGGTAGCACCCGTAATTAAATTACCGGCTCCTGCGTCAAGAGCAACTGTTATTGTTGTCTTGTCATTAGAAACTAAAAATGTATTAACTGTTATTGCCATTTGTTTTAATTAAAAAAAGGGTAAAGAGATTAACTCCTTACCCCTTTTGGTTATTTAGTTTAGTTTAACTATTATGCTAAAGCAGCAATAGTAAGTCCAGTTGCAGTTTCTAAATCATCTACGAATAGATTTGCATTAGTTCTTGCAGAAACTGGAAAAGCAACAGTAATTTGTTTCTTACTTTTCTTAGCTTCATCACGTCCTTCATCGAAATAAGCAATTTCAACTACATCATAAGTACCAGTAGCACTTACTTCATAAGAATTCTCAAAGTTATGAGGATACCCCATTTCACGATAGAAATCATTTCTTTCACCTTTCAAGTACCATTCCATAGAAGCAATAGATTTACCTGATCCAATACCTGGGTCAGAAGCAATCTTAGTTACTGTTGGTAAAGTAGTAGCTTTCATATCAGCAGTAAAGTCGATATTAGTTCTTTCTTTCTTTCCAACTACATAGAATTGTGATTGATCTTTCTCTTTTATGATCAATCCTGCGCTAGCAGCTGTAATAGCTACGGCAGCAACTGATCCAGTTGTTAAAGGATCATAAGTAATAGTAATAGGAAAAGTTGAAGTAGTTGTTGCAACGGCTGTTCCACCATTTGCAGATGTTACTCCAGTGATTCCATTAAGTACAGCTGCAATTTTACCAGCAGCTAAAATATCTGTATCGGTACTTAACAAAGCAACTGTGTAAGCAGTTCCATTAACTGTAACTGATGCATCAGCAGAAACTGTTGGAGCTGTTCCAACTGTTACTGTTTGTGCAGTAGATCCTTTTGTGAAACTAAAGTAAGGATTGCTTGAAGCAGTTGCTCCAACCTCACGAGAGAAGTTTCTGTTTAATGATGCAATAAGGCCATCAACTACACTTTCAGCTGTGTTTCCAGTAACTGTTTTGTAGAAAGCTTTCTTTACATACTCATCTTCTGGTGAATAAGAACCAAATCCTTTGATTACTATTTCAACAGTGTTTAATTCGCCAACAGTAGGTACTGCCAATCCTGAAAAAGAAACGCTACCTAACACTGGTGCTTGATAAGATATTGCTTTTGCATATTGTACATTTGCTACTTTTACTAAATCAGAAGATACAACATTACCTGCTGCATTTTTCTTAAAAAGTTTAAAATCAGTGTTTGCAGCTACATCTGACCCATCGGCAGATAATATTGCAATATCACCAATCGTACCAGCGCTTACGGCTGCTACTGTTGTGTGTCCTGGCGCATTCAACGCAGGATAAAATTGTCTAACTTGGTTTTGCCCAGCTAATCCCATAATTTTTAATTGTTTTTAATTTATACTCTATTATTTGTTTGTATTCTAGTTTGAAGTGTATTTTCTCTGTAATCTCTTACAGCTAATTCCACTGCTCTATTTACAATCTCACGGTGAAGATACGAATTTAATTCGGATCCTGCAACACTTGTCTCACCATTTATTGTTAAACCTAATCCTCCAACTTGGGTATCAGTAGTTAAATCACTGACTATGATTGGTTTAGGGTACTTTACATACCTTATATTATATTGACTTAAATTTTCAGAAGACACTAATTCAACAGTATTTGAGCTATTTTCCTTAGAAATATCAACTCTAAATACCTTATTTGTGTTAGGCTTTCTGAAAGGATTTTTGTAACTTACCATAAACTCATCGTGAGTTATTGGCTTTACTATCACTACTTTTCCGTTCAAGCATGAATCTGTGCTAGATATTGTAGCTGTTTCTGCAACAATGAACATAATGTCATTTGGAACAGTAAACATTTTTGATTCATCAACTAATCCTCTGGTAGAAACCACAACATCAGTTGCTTTATAATCTTTCACTAACTCGTTAAGAGCTCTTCTTTGATGTTCAGAATCCTCAAAACTTTGTCTAGAAGGATTTCCTCCTGTGTATAGTGACTTAGTCAACTCTTCTTGAGCTGTGGTTAAGTACACGGATCTTTCGTAATTGTCAAGACCCGGTGCACCTTCCCCTAATATATTATTATAACCTAAATCAAATTCTGTAATGAATTCTGGTGTTGTCATTTATTACTCTCTTGAGTTCTTTAATTTTGCTTCTAAAGTCAACCTCATCTCTTGTCCTAATGGACTTGCAAGATACGCGGCTGCTACTTCTAGCGTTGGAGTATCTCCCTCAGAGAGTGGCTCTCCATCTTTAGTATAGAATTTCTTATCCCTTTTATCAATTACATTATACTCATGGCACTCTTCTATAAGAACCTTCGTTGCTATGTATTTGTCATTCGTAATTGCTACGAATAAATTAGGATCTGCTTCAATCATTTTAGCAGTTTCAATCTGTAAGAAATCTAATTTCTGATTCTTAGCAGTGTATCTACCTAAGTTTCTCAAGATGTATCTCAATACAGCTTTGTTGTTTTTGTATTCAACATATTTTTCAAATGCCAATACTTTGTTTCCAACAGCAGCTTTGTCTTTTAAAGTTTGTTCTCCTTCTGCAACCAATACAAACCGGTATGTAGCCTTATCTCTAATTTCGTCAAGACTACCAGCCACTAAAGGACTAACTTTTAAAACTTTGTATTTGATATAATCATACGGATCAGAAAGATCTAAAACTGTATCATCTTTACCTAAGTAAATAGGAAAAATTCCATTGTCCTTATTACTTTCTTTCCAGAAGTCTGAATATATTGATAGGTTTACTCCACCTAATATAAATTCTAATCCTTCTTTTTCTTTGTTGGTAAGAACATTCTTCATCTTCTTATTGTCCAACGTCGGAGCAGGTATTGCTATCTCTGTTCCGTTAAATAATCCCCCGTAGCCAACATGCTTTGGGTCTTTAATGTTAGTACTAGTCTTTACTAGATACTTAACAGTTACTGTTTCATTCCTTAAAAAATCTGTTACAGGAGTTGTATCCTTAACAGTATCCTCTGATACTTTTGCTTTCGCGCTCATTCTTCCTAAATTTTATATAAATAATTCTTCCTAATCTCCTTATAATAATGTGGATTTGATAAAGTTCAATATTCCACTAAAACTTAAATAATTCCCTCTCCGAAGAGAGGGATTATTATAAAACTATTACGCTAATACGTAAGGTATCAATTGCGCTGTTCTTGTTGGATCGTAAACTACGACACCTAACTGACAGAACTTAGTGATTGTACCAGCATCCTCTAAAGTACCCATGTTACCATTGTTGATAGCTCCGGTGAAAGGATTTCTGAAGCCCCATTGGTAACCTCTGATTTCTTCTTTACCTTTAACTTTCACAGTTTGGATATTTGGTTCTGCTGGAGTTCCGATGTAGAATATATCGAATCTGTAAGATTCAGCTACACCATTACTTCCTGGGATACGTATTGTGTTACGTACTTTGTCATCATAGAAGTCATCAACCTCTAATTTAACTGTTACACCGTTTGGCGCCATATACTCAGTGAACTGGAATCCAGCCTTCATAGCATTACTATGTAATGGAGAAGTAGTAGATTGAACAGTTTGAGTGTTGGTTCCTGGAGTAGATACGTTAGTGGCCCATCCTGAAGTTGTCTGTAAGACAGCTTTGTGGAATTCAGCAGCACCTCTTTCACCTGTTCTCAAGATGAATACACGTTGGTCAAATCCTAATTTACCTTCAGATAATCCGAAAAGGATTTCTTCTAACATCTCGATAGAGAAGTCATTGTAGTAGTAAGTATTTGATTGCTCCATTTGCTCACGGATACCAGATCCAATTTTGATAGATCTTCCAGATACATCTTTGTTGTGGTATTCACCATCAGCAGTTCTGTTAGATTTACCATAAAGCAAATATTTGTTTTTGTACATTGAGAATTCTTGCTCAACCAACCAATCTTCGTAAAGAGCTAATGTTGGGAAAACTTTTTTCTCACCAGACTTAGTAAGTACAGGAATACCCATAACTACTTTTTTGCCTGTTGCATCACCTGGTAATTTGTGGTCAATTCTAATAGTGGTTAACTCACCTCTCATAGAAACAGGAGTAACTCTACGAACTCCACCTACTTCTCTGGAAAGACCTTTTCCAACTGGAGCGAACTCTTCGTTGAATCTTTTACCTGATACTAATTCTTCGCCTGGGATACCATCTCTGCTTGATCCGGCAGTTTCACAAGTGTAAACCCAAAGGTTACCTTCTGCTTGGCCATCATCAATTACTCGGATAGGATATACCTCATTTTTCTCACCTACGATTATCTCACCTTTGAAGAACCATTGTTCTGGGAAAGCTAATTCGAAAGTTGATCCACCTTCACCAACATTGGTGTCTGTGCTTACTACTGCGGAGCCTTTATAGCGCGCCTCAAACAATGGAATATTTCTACGAGAGCTACCTATAAGTTCCCAATAGAATTCATTGTCATTTTCTACATACTTAGTCTCAAACATGTTAAGCATATTCTCAAGAGACTTACCTCTATGAATAGCTAAAAGTTTGATCATAGCGTCATTAATCTTTTGAGGAGATGCTTTCCAAATTGCACCTAATGTGTTCTCTGGATTTATCATTCCTGCAAAAGCTTTTGCGTCAGTTACCTGAAATCTACCTAATTGCATTTATTAATTGTTTAAAAAAGTTGTTACTATTCTATTTGTAAATCTTTAAGATCAGCTAATGTAAAAGTTCCATTGTCATCAGGTACATCTGTGTTGATGCGTCCATTTTCAGTGAAATCAGCTCCTCTTAAGAGAGTTTCAATATTTTTAGAGATATCTGATTCTTTAGCATTACCAAATACTGAGAAATCAGTTAATCCCTTTGTTACAAAGAAAATTGCTTCTAACTTAATACGAGATCCAATAGGATCTTGTTTTTGAGCCTTAATGAAAGCATTTTCTTTATTCCCTAAGTCAGTAGTCATCTGTTTGTATAACTCATCTTTTTGTTCTTTGTTGAGTTTAATACCAGGAACTATTTCCTCAGTTTTTTCAAGATGAGACTTAATGTCATTGATAGAATTTTTCTCTTCATCTTTAGCTGCTTGGATTGCATCAGCTACTTTCTTTTCTTCTATTCCGATAATAGATGATAATGCTAATTTAGCATCTTCTATATCAGATCCAGAATCAATACTTCTTTGAGCTAATATTTCAGCTCTTTCTTTAGTGTATCCTCTACTCAAGAAATCTTGAGCAATAACTCCTTTACGGAATTCTAGGTTTACATCAGACTCTATATATTCGTCTGTTACACCTTTTAATTTCTCTACAACATTAAGTTGTTTAGAAACAGCGCCAGCATCTAGGCCAGCTTCTGAAGCTTCTTTAATGGTTCTCTGCGTTGCAGTTAACCTTGAATCAACTTCTTTTTGAATTGCAGCGTTTAAATCTTCTAATGATTTAATCTCTTCTGTATTTTCAAGTCCAGGTAAAACTCCGCTAGTTTTGAATTGGTTAGCTAGGTTTGAATAAAGCTGTTCAGTATCATTCGGTTTAGGAGAGGAAGAATTGCCTTCCGCATCATCACCTGAAGTTTTACCTCCCTGAACTTGTGTATCTTTTCCCTTAGCTACGCTCTCTGAATCATCTTGATCCTCACCAGTGGGTTTATTTTGTTTTGTAGAATCTTTGGCCTTGCCTAAGTCTTCTAATTCTTTGTCACTTGCAGTTGTAAACTCTTCAAACAGTCCGTCCGTACTGTTATCGTCAAAAGCAAGATCTTCTAATGTTAATCCTTCCATGTTTATTATATATAATAATTCTCCTTACATGCGAAAATACGCAATGAATCACTTATTTTCTAGAACGCATTATAGCTAAAACGTTACTATTTAAATATTGTCCAAGACTTTTTAAAGCCAATGTACTTGTTTCCTTGAGTATCTATACCACCTCCCCAAGCATTTCCATTCTGTGTTTGAAAGTAAATATCAAATTTAACATCAGGGTCACTTTGTCCTGTTGGTGGTAATACTAACTCTAGTCCAGTTAATACTGTCATTTTTGGCCTTACGTGCATAACTTCTGGAGTATACACAAATGCTTGTTCTTTTACATCATAATCAACACGGTAGGCTAATAATGATCCGCGTGTCTTTGCGTACAAGTCAACCTTAACAGTGTCGTTATCTACTGCAACGTAGTTATATTCTTTTATAGCAATAGATTCTAAGAATAGGTTACGAGCAGCAACGCTGTCTAGATCTTTCATAGCCTGATCATATTTCTCTTTATATTCCTTGTCTACTACAATTTCTGTATCTCCTTTGATATATACAGGAACCTCAATAACTTCCGGATCAGGAATACTATCATTATCGTTGTCTACTATGACATCACCACTGGATCCTGATGATACTGGTATAATAACAGTTACATCGTCAGGAATTGGCTCTGGTCTTGTATTAAGATAGATCATTACTCCTAAAGCAATGGCTAATCCTAATATTACATAATTTTTTATCTTTTCCATATTATACTATTTCAAAATGTGGCATATCATCCAAATTCTGATCAAATATAATTATACCGTCTGAATCCCAGTTTCCTCCCCATCTTATGTTATGTGTAATTTCTCCTTTATCTTTTAATTCTTTTGCGCAAGAGTCTACAAGCCCTGCAATATAAGCTAAATGCATACCATCATAAGAAATTTTCTTTCTAGTATCAGTATCATCATGCCATACGTAAATATCAATTGCTTTAGATGGATTGTAGTTATGCTTTCCTTTTTTAACTATGCCATCAACATTAGTAATTGTACTACGATGAAGTTGTATAGTTCTTCCTATTGCGTAATATGATTGTTGTGTCTCAACTGTTCTGTATCCTTCTGCTATTCCGAAATCAACATTACTTCTAGATATAACAAGGTTGAATACCTTTTGTATATCTTCATGACATGTTGCTAATTTTGTAGCGCTATTGTTACTAAACTTAAATCCCATATCTTTATTATCTTTCTTCAGGGGTTGACTCGTTGCTGTCTTCTTTTGATTCTCCTTCTTCCTTAATGACTTGATGAATGTTAATAGCAGTCTCCACATTTATTTTTGGTTTATTTTCTAATAATTTCTTTAACCATTCTGGGAAAAGAAATTGTACTTTTTTTAGCATATTTCTTCCACTTACAGCTTCCATGTTTTCAAATACAGAATATATCTCAACTAAAGTTGCTGCAACAACAGCTAATTCAGATAAAGTAAATACAGCATTACCTAATGCTATTGGAGATATCTTAAGAATCATAGTTTCAAAAATAATGAAAGTTATAATTCCAATTCCATATTCATATGTCTTTCTCCACGTATCCCTCATTCCTTTTGAGTGCATTGTTTGCCAAAAGTATTTTTTAAAGGGATTAAATTTAAGCTTTTTTAGATGTAAACTTTTACGTATTCCAGTAAGTAGGTCTAATAGGATTAGCATAGCTAAGCCAAGTAGCATTGGTTTTAGATTTAGCAAAACAGTTAAGATTGGGGTTAGGGTTATAATTAAAGCCTTTTTCTCTAAAGTCAGTTTGCCAAAAAATAAAGATATTGAATTCATTTTATATATTTTAAGACATGTTTGTACAAGTTATAAAAGTACAAAATATCAGTACTTTAATTTAATCCGTATTATTGCTATAATGTCATAATTATAGGCAGAATGTAAGATTGGATATTACACCTGAAGCAGATATCCACCCAACCGTGCCAAACCCAATTTTGTTATACCTTGCTGGTGCTGTTGAATAAAGAGTTGTCAATGTTGCATCACTATAAAGAACAGTGCCATTCCCAAGTGGAGCAGTATAGTACTTAGTAGCAACAAGTGAATAACCACAAGCTGTAACTGTGCTGATGTTACCAAGTGAACTTACACCTATGGAAGTTGAGGAGGTGTGTACATAACCTCTAAAGTCTAATAAAGTATTAGCTCCAGCAACTGCATAAGTAGGATTAAAAGTACCAGTAGCAGCAGTGTGACATCCAGCTAAAGACTTTCCTACTGTACTAGAACTTCCGTATATTTCTAAACATACATCAGATAATGCTAAAGTATTTGCTGTTGTTACTGCCATTATAGTCCTAAGTGTTTCATTACTAAATCTAACTTATTTTTTAATTCTTCATTCTCTGCTTTTAGATAAGCAATTTCTGCTGAATGTAAATCACTATAACTTACAGATTTTTCTCCTGCTTCATCAGTTCTAACGAACTCTGGGTGATTAACCTCTAATTCTTGAGCTATAACACCAATTCTTTCTTGCTTCTTATCATCAGATATAAAGTTGAAAGTTTTATAAGTACTATCAATTTTAGAAGGTTTAAATACTTTTATGTTTTCTTTTAATCTTTCATCAGAAGAACCTATAAAGTCACTTGCTTGAATAGTACCATTAACTTGAAGCATATACGTTGTGCCAGGTACAGTACTATCTGATTCACCATATCCAATTCTACTATAACTAGCAACAGTAAGTCTACCTTCTGTTGTAAGAGCCATTGCTCCTTGAGCCTGAGTATGAGCATCATCATGCCAAACCCAACCTCTAGTGGTCGTATTGCTCATTTTAAAGTTCATGGCAAAATCAGCACTAGCCGCTCCTAAACCGCCATAAGAATAACCTGAACCAAATCCAATTGCATAAGTTGTACTAGTACCATAAAGCCTTAATTTAGCATCACTAGATGCAGTGTTATTACAAAGATAGGTTGCGGCATATAGAGATCCAGAAAAATAGGCATCACCAACTATATCTAGTGTATAGGCTGGAGCAGTTTTGTTTATACCAACTCTACCATTACCTGCATCAATAGTTAATGTATATGCTGATCCTCCTCCAAAATATTGCTTATTACTCATTGGTTCACGCTCCCAAAAACATTTTGTATTAGTACCAGGAGTATTGAAAGCATTATCAACATCTATTGAGTCATGTAAACTATATGTTGTCCAAGAAGTTCCTGTTGCGCTTCTTTTTGCGTAAATTCTACGAGATACTTCATTTCCCCCACTACCACCTGGAGTTGTAAAATCGTGTAATAATAAAGTGTTACCTGCTGTTCCTCCTAATAAATCAGAAGAATAAGCATCAAAAGTACATTGTGGAGCTGTATTGTTTATTCCAATTCTATTTGCATCGCCATCAATAGTAAGGCCAGCATTAGAACCGGCATAGATTCTTATGTCATTACCAGATCTAAATAAATATTCACCTTCACTAGTATTAGCTCCAAATACAAAATAGTTACCAGCTGCAAAAACATTTCCTCCTGCATAATAACTTCCTCCTATTACATCGTGACCAGTACTATCACTTTGTCCAGTAACACCTAACGGCATAGTAGGATTGGTATCTGCATCATCTCCAGACCATACAAATGTTGCCATGGAACCAGAATGAAAATAGTAGTCTTCTAATTCAGCAAAATAACTACCACCCCATCCAAGTACTTTAACCCATAATTCAAATACAGTACTAGTTAAACTACTTGTATCCCATAATATTCTTATATCTCCAGGTGCACCTAAGTCTGTATTGAATTGATTATCTTGTGTTATTCTAACACCTATTCCAGCAGTTGACGGAGTACTAACAAAAGTTTCTACATTAAATTTAGAGATTTCATATCTATTACTTAGTTTAAAATTACCATGAAAGTGAGAATAAGCATTTGTATGCTCCCAAGTAGCAACCTTTGCATAATATGCAGTTCCATCTGGTGGACTTGCATACTTATTGGTGCCTGATACAGCTTTAGAGAACCTATCATCAGATTCTGTTTGTGTATAAACTGTTGAAGCAGCAGCATAGTAAGAACCATGTTGTCCATCTAATAAATCAGCATCTAGTCCAGAGCCTGGTCCATCACTATTTTCATCCCATATCTTATACCATGTTGGATCTCCACCAGTAGCATTGTGACCTATATAAGAATCTCCTCCAGAATAAGATGTGAATATACCAGAATACCCATTAGATGTGTCTCTTCTACCAGTAACAAACCAATAACCTGCTTGACCAGGACCACCAGCTGAACCAGCTTGAGTAAAGTAAGCTCCGCCGGTTGGTAAATCCCACGTTCCAGTTGCTACTATTGTGTACGGATTAGAAGTAGAAGCAAAACCTGTTGGCAATTGTTTGCCATCCCATAAATCTGCATCTAATCCACTTCCTGATCCGTCATTACCACTATGCCAAACAGTTCCTGTATTTATTCCACTTCTAACCCATTGTAGTGTTCCAGCATCTGTGTTAGTTAAATAATCAGCAGATCTTGTTCCAGTAGGAGTTAAACCACCACTATGAATATAGATATCACCGGTTCTTTGAAAACCATCAACTTGTAATGCAGCTCCACTACCAGTTTGTCCTGTAACAGCACCTTTAGCCCAAACAGGGCCTGATGTCTCAAATCTACTTCCATAGAAATTTACAGCGTCAATTGTAATACCTGTTCTGTCAACAGACATAATTGTAGTTGCTGCTGAATTAGCATCATTTACTGCTCTAAAACTCATGGTTCCTCCAGTAGTAAACACAAAATCCCACTCTTTTTCATCAAGTGGTGCTGTATCAACACTCCAATTAGTTTCTAAATTACCAGTTGTTGCATTTAATGTTAAAGCTCCATTGAATTGGTCAGTTGAGTTTAAAAGGTATTTAGCGTCTGATTCAGTCTCTGTATAATACCTAGTATCGTGTGTATGGCTATCATTTGCAACAACTATTGCTCCATAAGTTCCTGAAATATCTCCACCAAAAAGAGTGCTTGTAGTTAAATAACTTCCACTAGCTTGTGCTCCAATATCACTTCTTACCTGAGCAGCGGTTCTACTTTGAATAAGTCCTGCTGTGTTAGTTAGATATGTAGTTGCAGGAGTTGCTAAAGCAGCTATTGTGCTTACAGTAGCTGTTCCACTTACAGTAAAATTACCAGTTGTTATATCAACATTATTTTTAAATAATGATGTACCATTAATAACTGACATATAAGTAATATCTGCATCTGAAAATTCTCCAACTCTAAATCTACTTGATGTACTACCTAGTTGTAAAAATGCACCACCATATGCAGTAGATACACCAAATTTAACTCTTTCACCACTAGTGATAGAGTCATACATTGTTAGAGTAGGCTCTGATGTACCGCCAGCCAAGCTAATATTAATACCTCCTAAAGGAGCATACATATTTATACTACCACTTACACCAGATATATGCATTCTTCTTATTCCGGTACTTGAAATTGCAGTAATATCACTAGTAAATGTAGCTTCTTTAAATCTTATAGCATTTTCAAATACAGCTTCTCCAGAAACTTGGAAATCAGTTCTAAAAACAGCTGGAGTATTTACAACAAAATCTTCTGTAATATTATATGTACCTACATTATCAATCCATACTTGGTCAGTTCCACCAATAGTATTATTATCTTTATAATAAATAAACTTAATTACATGAACACCTATTCCGTGAATAAAAAACCCATCAGTTGTCCATCCATTTATTCCAGAATATCTTCTATAAATAACATCATCTACAACTACATATAAGAAATCATAATTAACTTCTGTTGATGTCTTATAATCATATTGTAAATAAGTTGATTCTTGTGTAGTTGTTCTTGAAATTTGTAAAATACTACTATCTCTATCACCAATAGCTCCACTTCTAGCAGAAAATAAATCACCATTACCATCATCTATAACTCTAGTCCATACAGCTGTACCACTAGTAGTAAATAATCCTAATGATACCGCAAAGTTTTCAGACCATGTGGCCGCAGGTAATGCTGTGCCTAGACCTACTATTTCAAGTCCAGAAGCCCATATATTTCCTTCTTTTTTTACAGTAAAAGTATCAACAAAATTATTAGAACCATTAAATATATCTCCAGTAAATCCAGTAGCTCCATTAGATGCTATACCATAACCTAATCCAGCATTTGAGCTAGTAACATACATTCCTATTCCTGAACTTGTATTAACAACATTAACACCAACACCAGTACTATCATTAGTAACAGACACACCATTAGTAGCACCTGTTGCATTAAGAACTATATTTCCTGTCACAGTTAGCGCTCCTGTAAATGTATCTGATACATCGCTTCTAAGAAATTGAGTTGAATCAAGGGTATCTAGGGTTGCCGCGTTTACGGATGTAATAGCCGAACCATTACCATTCATTGTTCCAGAAAATGTCCAAGTATTTGCTGAATCATCCCAACTAGCTTTTAAATTTATACCACTATAAAACTCTATATCATTTGCTTGTGTTAAGTGAGCAGATGAGTATAATTTTATAGTTCCTCCGCTATTACTTGCTGTATCTGGTGAAATTATTAAATATCCATCTGGGTCATTTCCTATGATACTAAAATTAGAACTATTTCCAGTTATATTTGGAGTATAGAAACCACCAGTAACTGCCGCTACTCCATTTAGAGTTATACTATCACCAAATCCTCTACCAAGTGTCCATGTACTAGCAGAATCATCCCAATTGCCAACAGTGCTTCCATTACTAACAAATCCTATATCATTAGCTAGAGTTGCGTGTGTAGCTCCATATAATCTAATTCCAGAGCCTGTTAGTATTGAATTAGTAGACGCTATTGTAAGAAGACCGGTTGTGGTATTACCTAATATGAATGGGCTAGTTGCGCTTGCAAACTCTAAGTTAGCAAATGTTCCTATTCCGGTTACTGTTAAATCTCCGGTTAATGTATCTGTTGTATTTTTTAAGATTCCTGCTTCTGTAAGCGTGTTATTTATCCAAGCAGAGCCATCCCATTTTGGTATCTCTCCTACTGTATTAGCTGTTATTATTGTGTCTGTTAAACCATCAAAGGTTAGTGCAACTCCAGCGGCTAATGAGGCTACTGTACCAAATCTATCGGCAGACAAAAAGACTGCGTTACTTGTATTAAGTAAAGAAGCTGTTCCTTGCTTAACAATAAGATACCCTCTCACCATTGCAGATTTAATACCAGATAAAGCTACAAATGCAGCTCTAGGAATAGCATCAAGTGCATCCTCTAATCTATTATAGACTTCTGTGCCATATTGAACAAATGTCTTATTGGCATTTGGAAAGAATAGCAATCTTTGTATAGTATATTTGTTTGTAGCAACAGTTGCAAGTGTTCCAGAACCATTGTCATATTGGCTAGGGTCAATTACAGTTGTGTCAGTTGTAAACGTTCCTATTCCTGCTCCATTATTAAATACATAACCAAAAGAAATAAGTGTGCCACTCGCTGTGTCCACTTGATGTGGTGCGTCTACATTGTTTAAAAAGTTTCTACCATAAGAGAACACTTGACCCGAAGATTTATTAAGGCTAAGGTTTGCGCCATTTGCTGTATAGATATTCCCATCTATGTTTAAATCTCCAACAGCTCTTGCTAAATCTCTTACGCTTAATCCTACTGCTTTAGTCGGAATAGTAATAGAGAAAGTATCATCAATAGTTGTTTGGTTGTTATGGTCAATACCGCCTAAAAAGATTAAGCTTCTTACTTCTGTTGTAGAGAAAGATGCTTGTTGAACAATAGCTCCCGCAGAGTTAATAGCAATATCAGTATTAAACTGGGTTAGTAGGTTAGTAATAGTTTGAGATGTGAAAGCACCCCAAGATACTTCTGTATAAGTTGGTGGAGAAGTAGAGTGGTCAACCACAATACCGCTACCGGCTGATATGTCAAATTTAGCAGGGTCAACACCATTAATAGAGATAGCCCCACCTTCTGTAAGACCGGTAGATAGCATCTCTATTGTTTGGTTTACACGAGAATCATTACCTTGCATTACCGTGCCAATAGTACCTCCAAAGTCCTTATTAAAAGCTGTACCTTTAAGGAGCATCTCTAAAGCTGTTCCGGCTACATTACCGGATACAATAGCGTCTGCTGTAATTGATACCGGAGTATCACTTAATTCAGTCCACTTTGTTATACTAGCTCCACCCGTAGTTCCTCCACCGCTTCCGGTAGCAGGGAATAACCCCCTTAAATCTTCTACTGAATCAGTGATAATTTCTACATTTGTAACCCCCCTTAAAATAACCATTGAGCTGATTAAGAAACCAGTTCCTAAATATTGTTTTGGAATAGTAAAATTAGCAGTTCTATCTATGTCATTTAAAGCGTCAGAAACGTTTGTATAAGAGCCACTTGGCAGATTATACATTACTTTACATTGAGCTTCCTCCTCAGACACTACGCCCCATATAACTAGTTTGTAGTACTTATTAGTATTTATTGCGTTGCCTAAGCTATCAGTATCTATACTATTAGATATTGAAGTTCTTCTTATGTAAGGTGTAATTGGGTCATTTATTCCATATAGACTGCTTCCCGTAGCTGTGTCAAAAGCAGGGAATGGGTGAGGGTGTAATTGATATATCTCTCCACTTGAGTAAGCTATTGGAATAGTTGGTAAAGCTGAACCTATTGTAGTACTTAATACTACCCCCGATTCCCACGTTACTGGTCTATTTCTAATCCACTTATTTATATGCGATAAATGCCCTTGTCCTTCGCTACTAGATAAATGGTCAGTCCAAGCGTGAAGTTTATAAACTCCATAAGTATTTACACTAGCGGCACTTTGAACCATAGCAGTAGCTATTGGGGCATACTGTTGAGCAGTAGGGAATCCAGATACACTTACTGTTATAACCCCTAAGTTATTTATATAAATAAAGTTCTCTGTTGGAACTGTGTCAGTTCCATTAGTAAGAACGATATTTATTGGGTCAAATATTTTAGTATATTCTTGATTAAATATTACAGATAGAAATCCATTAGCCCCAACTTCAATAACATTTAAGGTGGTTACTGTTGGGGTAGTGGTGATAGTTACTGTGTGGTCTTCTAAAATAGTACCATTATAAAACTTATTATTATCATGGTCATTACTAATTATTCTTAACTCAGCATAGATATGCCCATTAATAGCATCTTGTTTAATAATACCACCCATTCTTACTTCCCAATTAGGTGAAGCTGGTCTAGTTAATTGATAAGCACCAGCAACTGTTTCAGATAGCCATATTGCACTACCTTCTGTATAAGCAGATGTATCAACATCGTGAATAATTCCAGCAGTAGTAGCCCATCCGTGAGTTCCTGCTCCAATATCGTGAGTTGTAATTCCTATTGTATTTAAAGCAGAGATTTCATCAGAAGCTATTGCTAGTTCTACTTGAACAACATCATCTAAAGTATTAACACCCACAACAGTCACAGCAGAACCATTAGGAATAGTAGAAGCAGTATTGTTATAAACTCTAACTCTAAGCTCTTGACCTATTTGTAAAGATGTATCTGCTATGTCATCATAAGTTGTAAGACATTTGTTTTCGCTATCATAGAAAATCCTACCCTCTAAATAAGGAGCAGGAGGTGGTAATATATCAAGATCAATATGGTCTGTGACAACACTACCTACAACAATCTCATTAGTAGTTGTATTTCCTCTAGTAGTTACTGCATCAAGTGTAGAGTCTGTTATTCCATAACCTAATATTGTAGTAGGAACTCCAGAAACTATATCTGACCAGGCATGACTATGTCCTAATGGAGAATATAACCCAGCGTGGTTGCCCCATGAGAATGCTGTGTTCCAATTTATAGTATCAGCTGATGTGAATCCTATATTGAATCCAGCACCTCCAGTAAGTGTTACAGCTCCTGTGCCTGCTGTAAATCCTAAATCTAATTGTACTGTTCCTGCTAATCCGTTAACAGTCTGTACAGCATCAGTTGGAGTTAAAAGCTCTTGCCAGTTCAATAATATAGTAGGATCTGCTCCTGCTAGAATAAAAGACTTATTTAAATCTGTTCTTACAGCAACATCTCCTTGTTGAGCAGTTAATGCTAGCATTAAAACTTCTGAAGCCACTACTGATGTTTCAGAAATAGCTAATGCAGGTAAATATGTTGTAGGTATCTTAGATGAAGCGTCTAATGGAACATAGCCACTTGGAGCTCCTTTTTCAGAAAGAAGTTGATATACTCCTGTAACGCCTATATCAGTTAATATTTCTGAAGGTGTTCTGAATGTAACAATATTGGTTCCACTCATTGTTAGAATGTTACCAGCACCATTTGAAGGATTTATTGTTAAATCCCCTAATATACTTGCGTCTTGATTAAATATTACCATTATTAACTTGTTGTTTCTGTATAAATGTTACTAAAATATGGAGATGCATTACCCATCTCGTCAATAGCTAGTATTTTTATTTGATATGTTGTTGCTGTTACTAATCCTGTTATTGTATACGGGCCTGCCGTTGGTTTTGCAATAAATTCTCCATCTACAAATATAAGATAATAATCTATTACATTAGTATGTGTCAAAGCTGTCCAATCTATTTCAATTGTAGTTGCTGTTTTTAATACTGTTGATATTCCTGTTACAATACCTGGTTTGTCTAGATTGGTTGCATATTTTATGGCCGCTGATATTGTCATAGATCCTCCAGCTGTTCCTGTTGAAATTGCTGCTGCTATATCAGGATCAGGCGCTCCGCCATTACTTGTTTGATTTGATGAATCAACATATACATAGCCAAAGTAATCAGTCCAACTAAACGCATTATCACTTGTTGTTCCACTAGCTCCTATTGGAGTTAATTTTGGAGCAGCTATGAGTTGATGTTTATTTCTAGTTCCAGCTCCACCTCCTGAAAAGGATCTAGCACATGAAACTAATCCTGGTAATACTAATACTTTATGCCAAGCCGGATTAGTAGCATTATTAAAACAATTACCAGCAGACATAGAAGTAAACCTTCCATCCATATCAATATAATATGTTAAATTATTTTGATAAGGATCAACAGCAAATGCATTATTAATAGATGAATAATTCCTTCCTATGTAACAAGATATATTGTTATTTGCATCAATACTAAAATTATGTATATTGCCAGATACTATTGATAGTCTTGCAGCCAATGCGGTAGGAGTAGTAACTACTGCACCCATAGCTCCTATGAACGTATTAACGCCTCTTGCTTTAAATAAACTCTTCTTTCCCATTAGTCTGCTCTATTGATATCTACCCAATATAAACCTGTGCTTATAAATTCTACTACTATTTGATTTAATACTGTTCCGTCATAAGTTCCAGTAACATATGTTGTCCATCCTGCTGGCCATGTAGGAACAAAGTTTCCGTCCATATAAATAGTTATAACCTTTGTGTTAGTTCCACTTGTTGGTAAATTTGTATCAGTGAACGTAGTAGCTCCAGTCATTGTTATTCTATGTGTATCAAAGTTCCAATCTATGTTTGCGGCTGTAATTACAGATGCAACTGTATATTTAGGTTTAATCCCTTCTTTTGTCATTAGAACTCTACCAGTAGTATCTGCGTCTATTATAGCTGTTGTCAACGAAGGGGCCGTAACCTCACCACTCTTCAATACTAGTAATCCATCAGCTCTTGCTCCTCCATTAGCACCAATACCTACTCCAAATGATCTATCTGCTGTATTCCATGCTGTTGTTGATGCAGGAACGTATATTGTATTAAAATGGCCAACTGCTGTCTCAGCATATGATAAAGCACTAAGGAAATGCCCTGAAGCTAAACTTGCGTATCCACTAGATGTTGCTACATGTCCAAACCCAACGGAATAGGAATTACTAGCAATTATAGAATTACCTGCTGCTAATGATCCATATCCGGAAGCTCCATATACTGCTCCGGCCAAACCAAGTTGTATACTAAAGTCTACTGCAAGATTACCTATGTCAGCATATTTTGTTGGGTCTTTGCCTATTAATCTCCATCCAGTGTTAGCTCCTTCAGTTATTGATTCCAATCCTGTTGGCGCTGTTGCTGAGAAGCCTTGAGTAGTTATCCACTCTTTAGTTACTAATACTCTTCCTGTTGCTTCTCCTGTTATTAAAGCTGTTGTTAAGCTATCACCAATTACTAATCCATTTTTCTTAACAGTGAATCCATCTTGCCTAACGTTAGATGTCCATCTAGCAGCAGGTGTAAAAGTTGTACCAATACCAACCTGAAACATAGGTCTATCAGCTGCCGAAGCTCCACCTGCCCATATAGTATTAGATGTTCCAACTACAACAGATCCATTAGCACTATTTGTTACTGCTAAACCTAATCCAACACCACCAAAAGCTGCATTCATGGTAACATTATGACCAATTGCAGTTAAGAATGAGTTTACATTAGAAGGACTAGTTGTATTATAACTACCAATACATGTATCTCCATACCCATATCCTATGTTATTATAACCACCAATCATTGTGGCAAAAGCATAAGCATTAGTACGGTTAACAGTTCCTAATATTGTTGAATTATATGTAGCATTATCTTTATTGTCTACGCCAAAGTGTATACCATCAACTGATTTTGTTCCATAAGGTAATCCAGGAACATCAGGCAATCCTATTGATGTACCTCTAAATTGCATTCCATCAATAGCCTTGTTTCCAATAGGATATCTATTTATTCCATCTCCAACACTTTCACCTATGAATCTCCAACCGGTATTTAAACCTTCTGTAACTTCTTCTAAACCTGAAGCTATAATTGCAGGTGCTGCCGATATTACTCCAGATCCATCAATATTAATTGTTGTTCCATCTATTTTTACACCACCAAGAATAATATCTGTTGCAGTAGGTAAAGTATAACTACCACCACCTGATGCTCCTAGATCAATCCATGTTGCACCCGTCCATCCATAAAATTTAGATAGACCAGAATGATAAAATGTTAAACCTGAATCTGAAGCTGCTACTGACGGTAGAGCTATTCCATTTTCCCATCGAAAGTTTTTAGCTTGATTTCTGTTCAGATCTATATCTGTTCCGAATATATGCATATTAGTTTAAATAAGCTACTCCTGAGAAGGCTGTGTTAAATGTAAGTGTTAAAGTCGATATGTTTGTATATGTTATGTCTCCGAATACTGTATTACCAGATCCGTCTTGTATTGTTACTGATGGATATTTTCCTAAAGCATGTGGAATAACCCACGATGTTGCTGCAATTGCTTGCGTATGTATATAAGAAGCATCTCCTGGAACAGCGTCAACATAAACATGACTTAATTCATCTGCTGATACCTGTATGTACTTTAAAGCTTGTCCAACTTTAGTACTAGGAGTGTCAGTTAACTCATCATATGTTAATGTACCTGAAGCACATTTTGTTCCATCATTAGCTCTTTCAACTGTAAAATTAAAAGTATCAATAGGCTCAATTGTCGTTGTATTAACAACTGTTACATCACAACTATAAAAAATTCCAGGGTTCCCTGAATTTTCTATTGAAAATGAAAATGTAAGAGATGTGTCAAAAACAATCACCTGAGGTGATACCAATGGAGATGTAACTCCATTTAATGTATAAGTTGCATTATCATAATCACCTACTAAAGTAACAGTTATTGATTCTGCCGCTAATGCTTCTACATTATACGTGTATATTGTAGCGCATTCAGTGCTAGTCTCACTAGTCTTTGTGACTTGGTATGTACTGTCACTTCCTATTGTAATATTAAAATCTGCCATTTTATCTTTTTTATCCTACATATATTCCAGATATGTCTGCTATTTGGAATGTGAATCCTTGTAAATCACCATCAATATCTGTTAAATCTGGAACGTATGTTAATAATCCTAAATCTATATCATCAAAATCAATAACTTCATCTGTTGCAACTGGTATTCCATTTATCTGTATCTCACCCAAAGCTGGTAGTCCAGTTATTTTTAAAAATAATGCTGGATCACCTTCCGGATCAGAAAAAGCAGGAGTTGTACCGGTAGTGAACATTGCTCTTGTGAAAACTAATGTTTCACCATAAGCAATAGTTGCGGATCCAGTTCCTACACTTGATGGAGGTAAGTTTGCAATTTCAGCAGCAACTACGACTGCAACAGTTCCAGAAAAAGTACTATATGTGTTTGACCCTATATCTGATGTTGTATATGTAAAGTTTTCACTGTAACCATCAAGATCAGCAACATCACATTGGTATTTTAATAGACCACCTATAATTTGCGCTTCAGTTACAATATCATTAGGAGCAGCGGCAATAGCATTTATTGTCAGTGCTCCTTGAGTTGGTATTGTTAGTATTTTTACATTCTGAAATGCATCACCTTCAGGATCCGAATACGCAGGACTAGCAAGTGTTGTAAAATCTGCAACTGTAAATGCATATAATTGATTATATGCAAGGTTTACAGATACTACACCTGGTTTGTTTGGAGGTTGATTTGATTCAGCAGCTATTGCTAACGTTATTACAGCCATTACTTCTTACTTGTTGAAGGTGCAGGTTTATTTGCTACCTTGTTCTTAATTGCAATCTCTTTATCTTTACGAACCATTTGATCATTATGCTTCTTCATGTCTTGAGATAATGTCTTCTCTTTAATTCCAAGCTCAGCTTGAAACTTTTCGTAATCATCATCATTATCATCAGGCATCTCTACACCATTCTCTTCATTAGCCATTTTGATTCTGTCAGTCTCTTCTTTGAGCTCAGCTATATATCTCTTAGTCTCATCTTCTCTATCAAACTCATAAGCAGATCTTTCTTCATCTCTAAGTTCTTTAGCAGCTTGTTGCTCCATTTGTGCTTGAAGTTGTTTTTGCTCCATTTCACCTTGCTTAGCTTGTTGCTCTTTCATTGCTTGCTCATCTTTCTCTATCATTCGTTGAACTTCACGTAGAGATGGTGAGTTGTACATTTTCATTGCAGCAGAGAATGTAATCATTTGGTTTTGTAAACCTAATTGAATCATTCCGTCTAATTTTTGTTGGATTTGATTTATTCCATCCTCATTAGATACAGCAAGACCATATTCTTCTTCAGCGAATTCATCACCGTCAATTTCCATAATCTGACGAGTCATATCATCAGCAATGTATGAGAATTTTAATTCTTGTCCTTTTAATGCAATTTTAGCTGTTTCAATCAATATTTCGAAACATCTTTTCTTACAATAATCATGAAGAGTAAATAATTCCTCAGTAATATGATTGGACTGAGATACGGCCCTTTCTATCCCACCCATGGTCTCTCTGTTTTCAGTCTGACCTAATCTTTGCCTAGATACGCCCGTTATCTCGTCCATCTTAGCTGAGGCAAATTCCATCATTTCCATATGGACTTGAATGAAATCTCCAACTCTTTGTTCTAAAACCTTACCGGTTGTATTTCCTACTGATCCGGCAAGTTTTCCTTTTGCCATACCTTTTTGTCCTTCTTTGAAACTGTCAACAACAGATATACCTGACTTACGTGCAAAGTATAACCATTTAGTAACATTCCATCCAGTTGGTATTTTAGCTAAATCTAATTCAACAATAGCACCTAAATATTTAGATAATGCTTCATTCACTCTATACCATGATATGTCAAACAGGTATTGGAATGGCTTAGCTCTATCAACCATAGATACTGCTTCTTGCTCATTTGTATTATATATCTGGCCAACTATTCCACATGAATTGAATGAAGGCTCATTTATTTTATTGTATTGTATTTCTCTTGGTTTGATCTGAACATAAGTATCTTTACCAATCTTAGCACCTTTCCACCATTGTGTAACCCAGAATTTCTCTGAAGTCTCACCTCTAGCTTCATCTAAGATATAATCCTCAGATCTAAATTTAATTTGTTTTTTTCCTAAATCATCAAAGTAGGTTATTTTTTGTATCTGCTTCATTGATCTCCAGAACATTCTAAGAACTCTTATGTTTCCTGCTCCGTCTGTGTACGTGTTTCTTCCTTGAGATCCACTTCCTGCAAATATCCCTGAAGACTCTATGAATGAATTTATTGTTTCTCTCTCGTATATTTCCCATCCTTCTTTATCATCAATTGCTAAATTTTCTCCATCTAAATCTGTTCCATCTCCCTTAAACTCTCCGCTATCTAATTTCTTGATATCAGCATCTTTAAGATCTTCATAGAAAGTGTCCTGTATTTTACCAGGGCTCCAGAAGTCATCAATAACAATAACATCCGCGTCTTCTATCTTATTAGAATAACCAGACCTTAATGTATGTACTTTAAGTGGATTTAATTTTTCGAAAGTAACTTTACCATTGACAATATCAAACATGTATATCTCTTCACCCATGATAAGAGCATCCTTAAAGCCTTGTTGAAACTTAATCTTCATGTTTAGCTTCTCAATGTAGCTACGCATAAGTAAGTTTGCTCTCTTCTCACGTAAATCTTGATAATCAAAGTTTATGTAATCACCATATGCCTGAAGCTCCTTGTCTAATTCTTCATCTGATAAGTCAGACCCAATGAATTCTTTAATCTTTGCTTGGATTAAAGCCATCTTATCTTTCTTAATCTTGGATACAGTGTCTGGGTTAGTTATTTGTACAGTCCAATCAAACTTACGTCTCTTTTCCTCACCTACAAGTACATTTACTCGTGGTGCTATGATTGGGTAATGCTGAATAGCATCAGGAACAAAGTGTTGCTCTAATCCACCAGGATTAAGAACTAACTTCATATCGCGCAAATCTACCTTACCGTTATATAAGTCAAGGTTTATTTTTTTGCCTTTAAATTTTCTACGTACAACAGTGTTATTCAAATAACTGTTGTGGTCTGCCCAATCTAGGTGGGATTGTCTCCATTTAGGTCCTTTTTGCTTAAAGGACAACTTTTGTCTTGGAAAACTTTTATCTGTTGACATATTTCATGTTTTTGTAAAAATAACTCATTTTACTTTAATTATTGTACTATTATTATAGCTATATTGTACCGCTCTTTTCCCATCCTGCCTTTCTCATTGCTTTATTCCAGTTTTCATCTAAAAATGGATCATCATGAAAATGATTGATTGGATCTTCTATTTTATTTTCTTCAAATCTATCTATGTACCTCTTTCTATCTTCTCTAAGAATCATTACCATATCCATTGCGGAAACTCTATCCGTGTTTATGTCAGGATTCCAAGCAATAGCTTCTTTGATATATCCTATACTTCTTATTCTTCTGAGGTTAGGCACGCTAACAAGGTCATTATCACCAGTTTCTTCATTAAAAACCTCAAGTTCGTACTGGGATAACATCCACTGTCTTTGTAAGGTTTTACCAAGTTTGATGACTTCAGCAGTTGTTCTAGTTCCTTTAGATCTATTACCATATAATGTTGATTTTACAATTTCCATATCCCTAAGTATCTCCGGACTATCAGCCAATAGATGCAAAGCATTCTTATTGGAAAAGTAAGTAAATAAGCCCTTAAGGTTATTTTCATAATTAGATTGAGCATTATAGAACTGTGTAAGTCTTAAACATTGCTCATAAAAGCTATCAGCTAATACAGGACGTCCAGTATATTCTGCTACTATTTTATCAGTCCATAAGTCAAATATAAATATACTTGCCAATGATCCTCCAATAGTATAATCATTATCAATAGGGTCAATTCCTCCAATATACCTATTCTGAAATACTCTGCCATCTCTATCTTTCTGAGGCATCTCGAATATTTCAACTGCACCGTCAGATGTAGCTCCTTTTACTTTATATGGATATTCTCTAATAGGAATTAAATCACTTGATACTTCCCATTTAACAAATCCTTTTTCATCATATGTTAAATTACCAACCCAATGTTCATCTACGAAACTTTGTAATCTTGGTAATATATCTTCTAGGTAATCTCTTAAGTCTGCAACAGGAAATGCTGTTCCCTGTGTACGCATGATAGCTTCCTGTGGAGTAATTGGCTCCTCAGCTTTCTTTTGTATAATTGCATTAGGATCACTAGATCCGTACTTAACAATTGCTCTTGCTTTATTTATTTCAATTAAGGCGCCTATTACATCGCTATTTCCATTCTTATCATACTTACCCGTGTAGTTTAAATATGTTCCGAAGAAGAATGCACACTCACCTTTACCAAATGTATTTCTGTCAAATACATTAGGCATTGAATATATGTTGTGTCCTACTGAATTATAGAATATTTCCTCTAATCCTTCAAAGGCTCCACCTTCAACACCACCAGTACCACCAGCCATCATAAATCCAAATGCATATCCAGATTCTTCAACAGATGGTCTTGCAATACCCCAAGCAGTAAGGAAGTCATCAAATTTACCTGCTTCTTCCCAGAGAACTAAAGCTCCCCTTTTACCCCTTGCTTTCTGTGAGTCATTTTTAAGTGTTACTCCAATCACTTCATTCAGTACTCCTATTTCAGTACCAGTTCTTGAGTCTTTACGCCCCATCCTCCAGTGCATGTCATTTAAGGAATCTTTTAATGAGCGAATACGAGGAAAAGGAGTATGTGAGGCGCAGAAATCTATTGTTGAGACAAATTTATTTAATATCCCATCTTTAGTTAAATATTCTTTTTCATTTGCTATTGCAAATGACTTCACTTTATTTCTTGACTTTGTTCTATCACCTAAGATAAAATTCTTAGCTAACATATTACTAGCTTTTACAGAATATCCACAACCCCTTCTTTTAAGATTGGCCCCGTGCATACCATGTGCTCGTGCTATTTCTACATAATGATAGAACCAGTAATCTGCATCATATACGTATGGAAACGCTTCAACCCTATCAGATTGCTTTGTACCATCAATAACTTCTGCTCTTAATAATGGAGCGTAGTTTAATTGAAAGTAATAATTACCTGGTATCCATTCACCATCACTTTCTCTTATGTATCCTTCTCTACAACGTCTAGCTTCTTCAGCCCAGAACTTAAAATACTCAGAGTTAGGATTTTGGTTTGGAAACAATTTTGTATAACATCCATGTTTCTCAAAGAAGATAGCAGATGGTCTGAAATAATCCATATCCTCTAAGACATGCGGATTAGTAAGACTAACAGCTATTCTTCCATTAGGATCTAATTTTCTTACAGACATTTTAGGATCATCAGACTTCAATGGCAAGAGAGGATTCTCCCACCTTTCTAGATCCTTAAGTCTAGGCCTATTAGGACTAGCTAAGTTTTGAATGAACTGAATTGAATCTATATCAGCTAAGAGGTCAGTTCTTTCTTCCCTCTTCATTCCAATAAGCAACTCTTCAGTTAACTCTGTCTGTGTTTCATTAAATTCCCTCATTGGTATCAAATAATCCTACAATCTTGTTACCAGATTGGGCTTTAAGTTCTTTTTCTTTTATAATTTCTTTCTCGATCTCATTTAAAGCTTTTATTAACTTAGGGATCTTCTCAACAGAAGCTGTAATTTTATTAATATCATGAATAGGCTTGTTTGTTCTTAAGTCTCTTTCATTGATATCAATTGTGTCTAAGAATGATGATATCTTCTCGATAACACCACGCGTACTTTCTAATAATTTAGTACTAGTTGTTTCAGATAGTCTTTTATAATAAACTATTGCTTCATCTATGTACTTAGGCTTAATCCAGTTTTCACCAAGATCTATGTCTGAGCAAATTTGATCATGCCTTTCTTCTTCATCAAGTATGTACATATAGTCAGATCTTTCATCTGTCATATAATACACATAAGACAACTCTAAGGTTGCCTGAAATTTATCTTTGGATCTATCACAATCCCATATCTCTCTAAAAGGTTTAATCATTAACGCTTGTGGCGAAAATGTAACCTGATTGTTTACAATTTCAAATACATTCATCCTCTCTCTATTTTCTCCATTCAGATACCTTCATGGCAATAAGATATAAAAGTATCAGTAATAATACTGGAACAAACTTTATAAATCTTATTATTTTATTCATATTTTAAAACAGTGGGGCGCCATGTTGTTTTTACAACTTAGTGTGACGCCGGATCACTGTTGATTATTACGCAGGCGGCCACATTTTATTATTTAACAACTGCTTGTGTGCCTTCTGCGTTGACTTTTTAGTAGCGTGTCAGGGATTCGAACCCTCCCGTAGTGGATATGAACCACCCATGCAACCTTTACACCTTCACGCGATATAACTGTAAATATATGAAAAAAAAGGCCCACTGTCAAGTAGGCCTATCATCATCTTTTGTGATGTTTATTAATCTTGGTCACCAGTAACAGTTTCCGGATCAATAACTTCTATCTCTTTTTCTGCCTCATCATCCCAGCCTGGTGGACGAATTGGCCCTAAATTATACATCATCTTTTTTAACTCCTTTTGTGTCTACAATATAATCAACATCTCTTTCTGAGATTCTTATATACTCAACATCATTAATAACTACAAGAGGCATTTCGTATTCAAACTTTGCTTCAACTTGCCTATTCATTCCTCCTTCAACTCTCCTTTTAAAGTTTTCAACATTAATCTTAACTTCCATTCCTTTGCATACTTGTTGGCAATGTGGTCCAACAGACATAACCTTTTGAACTACTGCAAAGTCTTGTTCCAAGTCAGTACTACCAGCAGCACCAAAAGATGCTGTTGGTAAATACAAACCTGACTCGTTGGTTAGTTTATTTCTTCTTGCTGTTAAAAACATGGTATTGAACATTGGTTCAGTACCTTCTGGTAAAGGACATTCTTTAAGAGAAGCTTTATATAGCATCTCTTTAACCTCAGCTTCTGCTGATAGAATTTCAGAAGAATCCTCTACAAGTCCTGCTGTTCCTCTTTTAGATTTATCACGAGTAGTGAAAAAATCTTTGTGAACTTCATTGCTTTGTGCTTTTTGCTTCTGTAACTCTACATCCTTTTTTACATCCATTATTTAGCTGCTTTTGGTGTTACTACTTTTTTCTGAGACTCTTCCTTCTCAGCTTTAGCCATTCTTTCTTGAATAGCCTTCTGTTCTTTATCATGCTGTTCAACAATTCTTCCCAAGTTATCTAATTCTCTTAGAATAACTGAAATTTCTTCTAATGTGTAGACTCCCTCTCTTTGGGCCTTGTCTATTGCTGTAATAAGTGTTTTCATAATTTGTTTTAAATTTATTGTGTAAATATACTAATTAATTTTTCTAATTCCTAATTATTTTTTATTTTTTTTATTCTCCTGAATCTTGTTATAAAGAAAGTAACTTGCGTATAGCTTTCCTAATGCTGGAAAAGTAAAGTTTGTTTTAAGCTTAGAGAACTCTTCACGAGTTAAGTCATCTTCTATGGTTAAGCTGTTATTAACAACCCTCACGAATTCAAATTGACTACGTACTATATCTCTAACCTCAGAAACTGTTAAACCATACTTATCTGCAAGTTCTTTTAGCTTTAAAAGATCCGCTTTACTTTCCCTCATCTATCTCAAAATTAAATATCAATTTAAATCCATCCTCAGTCATGTTTGGAACAAGTACTGGATTAATGATATTACCCTTCATTATTACTCCCTTCTTTCTTAATGATGTCAATAAGTTGTTAAACACCTTTTGACTCATACCATCTAAATCTCCTCTGATCTGATTTCTAGTATCCGTTGCAAATAGCAATTTATGTACCAGATCCTTATTATTTACTTCTCTTGACAGTTCATATCTGTAATACAATAGAAGTGCAAGGGCGTCAATTTCCTTTTGTCTTAACTTATGATAAGGTCTAAGGAACTCTAGCCAGTATTTAAATATCTCTCTCTTTGAGGTCTTTATTCTTTTTACATTTATGTTGTTCATTCATTTCTATTTGTATATGCAATGTAACTTCAGGTTCATCATCATTACCAACATAGTTCATAGATACTTTATATCTATCTTCTACTTTATTAATTGCATTTATTACTTTGTAAATCCTATCAGCTTTATCTTCAAGATATTCCATATCTGTTGAAGTGTAAGCATATCTTAATACTCCTTCACTATCCCATTGGTTTAGTTCTATAAGCTCTTTCATAATTAGTCTTTTTTATCCAAAAACCTTTCTCCGTACTTTTCTTCATACATATCTTCCCACTCAGTAATATGAGCTTCTGCTAGATCTGTGTTTCCACAATCTACACAATATGGAACAATTGCTTTGTCTTTAGTACTAATTGCTCCATCCTTTGGAAATGAAACCTCTTTAATGTGCAATTTAAGACAAGTCTTGCAATATGTCACTGGCACGTTGTTGTAATCCTGTTGCTTTGTTATCATGTTTAATAATTTTAAATCGTTAATAATATCAGTGTCATACACTGGAAATGGAGCCATCATATTGGCATGCTCTCTGCGTTCAATTTCTTTAGTTAGGTCTTTCATTGGTTTATAATTTAATAGCGCATCCTGTTGTAAGGATTGTTCCAGCAACTGAAGCGGCATTTTCTAATGCAACTCTTGTTACTTTCTTTGGATCAATAATACCCATGTGCTCCATGTTTACATATTTACCATCTTTAGCATCATATCCATTAACTGTTGCATGTTTGTTGTTCTTGATATTATTAATAACAACATCTCCATTAACTCCTGCGTTTTCACATATGGTTAATATTGGAGACTTACAAGCCTCTTTAAGGAGGTTAATTCCTTTCTGCTCTGTCTCATGTCTAACATCTGCTATATGATCAATAGCGTTAAGCAATGCAATTCCTCCGCCTGGTACAACACCTTCTTCTAGTGCAGATATAACAGCTTCTTTTGCATCAATAACTCTATCCATCTTTTCTTTCATCTCAACCTCTGAGTTTCCTCCAACATAAATTACAGCAATACCACCAGATAGTTTTGCAATTCTGTTTTCTAGTTGAGTTTTGTTAAACTCTGATTTTTCTAATTTGATTTTATCTTTTAATTCGGATATTCTATTCTTGATATCCATCTCAATTCCATTTGCTCCAACTATAACTGTTGATCCTTGAGTTACGGTAACTGAACTAGCTTGACCTAAGTAGGTTCCATCTAGTTGATTTATGAATTCTGATTTACATACTATCCCTCCGGTTTGGTATGCCATATCTTGTAGTATTTCTGCTCTCTGGCTTCCGAATCCTGGAGTCTTAACGGCTACTACTTGCGCTCCTCCTCGTGTTTTGTTTATCACTAACGTTGCAAGTGCTTGTCCTTCAATGTCTTCCGCTATTATTAGTAACGGTCTTCCTACCTTCGTTGTTTGTTCTAATGTAGGCATTACATCCTCAACAGTATTTAACTTCCCATTCACCAACATAATATATGGGTCCTTATAAGTCACTTCCATTGTGTCCGGATTAGTAGAGAAATAAGGTGAGACCATACCTCTATCGAATTGCATTCCATCTACCACATCTATATAAGTATTTTGTCCTTGTCCAGATTCTACGGAAACTCCTCCTTCTTTGCCTACTTTTCCGAAGGCACTTGCTACTAACTCTCCAATCTCACTATTGTTGTTAGCAGAGATAGTTGCAATTTGTTTAATCATTTCTGAATCAGTATCAACAGGTATAGCTATTGAATTGATATATTCAACTGCCTGCTTTACACCGAAATCTATCCCCTGCTTTAATTCATTGGCATCATATCCACCTGCAACAAGTTTTAAACCATAATGCAATATACACTGAGCTATCACAGTAGCTGTTGTAGTTCCATCTCCTGATCCTTGTTCAGCCTGTTCAGCTACGTCTTTAATAAGTTGGGCACCCATTGCTTCATACCTATCTTCAACTGTCACGTTTTTTGCGACAGTTACTCCATCCTTGGTTATAATAGGTAACATATCAGGTCCTCTATCTATAATGACATTTTGTCCTTTAGGGCCCAAAGTAATCTTTACTGCATTGGCGAGAGTATCCACACCTTTCTGAATACTCTCTCTTGCTTCTCTTCCGTATTTAATCTTCTCCATTTAATTCTTGTAATTTATCTTCTAGTTCGTCAATTGATGAGACTTTTCCTCTCCACAATTTCTTTTTAAATTCATTTTTTGATGAGTCTGACCAATATATTCCGCAATCACTGTCTGAGAAATCATACATTATCATCAATTCCTTCCAGGGAGTGTATGGATTATCAGTCTTATTGTTCATTACGAATGAATGATCTGTTTGCGTATATTCATACGATGGCATGAACCCTAAGTCTATTATTTCATTTCTAGTTACCACTTATCTACTGGACATTTACACTCATCACACTTTGTTTTAGCTGTTAATACACAGCCACACTTTCCACATCTTCCTAATGCGGTTTTAAATTCACAATCTTGACATATAGCCATTCTCTCAGCATAAAGCTTAGACTGTTTTTTTGACAACAACCCTAGTTTGCTTTTGGCTAGGTTTGAGAACCCATTCATTACTTCGTCTATCTTGCCCATATTCTACTACTCTTACGTTTATTTTATTTTCTTTATCTAGTTCAAGTATCCTCTTAATTGAATCAAGAACTATTTGGTATTCTTCTGATCTTGTTAGAAACATCTGAAGGAACAGTACGTGTCCTATTTCCTCATTGTCTTCGAATAAAACATATTTAATTGACGGCCCTAGTTCTACCATATCAGTATATCTGTAAACAGGCACTCCATTTAAATATATTTTTTCTTTCTTAGACATAATAATCTACAAGTTCAAATGTTATTCTCATATGTTTAATAAGAAATATAGAATCATTTTGTATGCTAGCAACATCAACCTCTTCTCTGTCTCTTAAAAACTCTACTACTTGAGGTAATGCATAGCTTTGTACTATAAAGACAACACTAGTTTCTCCTCTATCATTGGCATTATGTAATGCCTCATTAATCTTTGCTTCAAGATTACTTGTCTGTACTATCCCTACTCTCATCGTATAATCCTAATTCTTCGTCATTCTTGACGATTTCTTGTAATAACTCTTGTTGTAATTCTTTCTGTATAGCATTAGATAAGTCAGCTACTGCTTTAACAACTTCTTCATCTTTTACGCTTCCATGGTCAAGTTTACTTTGTAATACTTGCTGCAAGAATGCTCTTTGTGTAGAACTTAAGCTACTAGCCTTGTGTACTATTAAAGCATAGTTTGCTAGTATCATTTCATTATCCATATCAAGTATACGTCTTAATGACGGCTTGATACTTAATGTCATTCTTTTTCTTTTATTATTTTGATTCATTGTTTATATCTTTTACTTCAAATCTTAACTTTCTTCTTGAATGCATCATGAATGGAACAACACCTTTCTTAGAGTCTATAAGACAAACTCCAGTTTGCATTGCTATCTCTAACCACTTCTGAACATCCATTCCATCTGGAATGGCATTTATGTCACATACGATAGTTTCAGTTAATACGTTGTTCTCTTCTTTCATTTAGTAAAAATAAGAAATAAAATTCACAATTCCTAATTAAAACAAAAAAATCCTCACATTTCTGTGAGGATCTTAACATAATAGATTTAAACAATTTATAGCTTGATGCCCTTAACGTAATCAACAATAGCTTTAAAGTTCTTAAATATGAATGCTCCAATGAGACCTGCGCCTATATGTGACCACCCCAAAAGTATCCAGGCTGCCAATCCACCAGCCAATAGGCCTACGCCATAGAATCCAAGCCCGGTGAAGAAGTTAACAATAATACTAACAACATTTTTAATATAATCAACAATTTTATTCATAATACAATATTTATTTTAACATTTAATAATTAGATAGAAAAATCCCTTGGCCCTGTTGGTATTTCAGAACCTGGAACAGTTTTCTTTACAATTTCAATAGAGCAGTGCTACTTTTGCCCAGGACTGATAACATTTGTTAATTCAAAAGGATCCTACTTGTTCCGTATCCAGTCCAACTCTATTATTATATGTAAAAGGTTTCCAACGAGTTACTATCCTTTAAACCTCCTTACACGCCTACGCCCTATAATATTCTTAACTTATTAGCTTTAGGCTGATGTAATTCTAACACCAGATAGTTTTATTTATGCAAACATACGATATAAATACACTAATTCCAAATAATAGTATCACTATTTTTTGTTACACATATCCTTTTCTAATTTGCGTAGTCTTTCCATCTCATTTCTATAAGCTATACTAGCTCTTCTAGCTACATCATTCATCTTTCTTATATCTCCAGATGACTTAGCTTCTTCTAATTGTTCAGAAAAACTTCTCTCAGATTTTTTTTTAAGCATTTTTTTTCGTATATTTACTAAAGATACAAAAAATAATTTGTAAAAACAAGATAAAAATGGATTTAGATCAAGAAATTAAAAAATTAAATTACGCATTGAATAGTTACAAATGTAACCATCATGCTGATTATGAGGAAGATACAAATACTGGCAAGGTTACCTTCCTATTATTAGACTCCGGAGAATTACCTATTATAACAAAAGAAGTGTCTTACGGTGATAATTTTGAAAAAGAAGTTACAGACTTTAAAAAGCAAGCAATAAAATTTTGCTCACATGTCAAAGCTTAATTTTAAAAAGAGAGAGATGCGTTATGATCCTGAGAAATTCTTAAGGATGGAATATAACGGAATGGAAGTTTTAATAGAGCATGACCCACTATATGATGGGCCCAGGAAAGTGAGTAGGGGTTCTCACGATCCTAAAAAAGTGAAGCCTACTGAGAAGTAGGCTTTACTAATTTAAGTTGTTTTCTTTCGTATTTCTTATCAGGTTGCATTAACAGTTGATTGTAGTATTGTACTGGATTAATATTGTACCTGATAGTAAAGTTCTTCATGTCATGAATCTGTATAAGAGGACATGGCATTTTTTTATATACTGCATCTCTTAATGCTTTTAATAGTTTTTCAGGACTCATCGAATTTAAATTTTCTTCTATCTTGTTTAGGTTGTGATCTTTGCCAAGCTAATAATTTTGCTGCCTCTAGTTCTACTTGTTTTTCAAACTCATGCTTCATTGCTTCCTGAAACATTTTTTGAGCTTGTCTTCCTCCATGAACTATAAAGCTTCTACCATTCTCCGAAGAGTTTGTCTCCAATTCCACCAAGAAGTCCTCTAAGTCCTTTTTTGTTATGTGCTTGTAAGACAAGTTTCCTTCTTTCTTCATGTTGTATATTTTTTTGTCTAATTTTCTCCATCTCATCTAGACTTGGAACTAATTGCGCGTGTCTTGAGGGATCTTGTACAAATACTCCTCCTAAATAATTCTGACCAGTAACAATAGGTGGTCTATGTTGTGCTCCTTGTAATTCCCACTCCCATTCCTTTTTCTTATCCCAATTAGGATCTTTTTCTTTCTTCTTTAAAAACATTTCAATTTCTTTTTATCTCCCTTAATAATCTCCTCTTCTTTTCCGTGTATTTGCTCCCATAACCCTGGACCAGCTACTCTATTAACTTGTAACCACCCTTCAGTACTGTAAACAAAAGTAAATCCTTGTTCATCAACAAGTACTTCTCCTAATGCTCCAATACCTTCCGGAGTAGCAGGACAAATATAACTTCCATATGATGGTTGAGGAAAATGTATTGTGGTTCCTGTATTAATTAATGGATCTACAAATTGTAATCCAGGGAATTGCCCAGCTTCATCATACATAATATTTGTTACTGTTGATCCAGTAGATGTGGTTGTGGTTAAATTACCCACCGATGTTAAGCTTTCTTCTTTCATCTCTTTAAGTTTTACTTAAAGATACTTAAAAAATTTGTAAATAACAAGAATTAATTGGGAAATTTTTGAATTTGGGAAGTGAGTTATGCAAAAAAGAATGTTAAATGGTATAACTATTCTAATAATCCACATAATTAACCCAAGTGTCCTCGGAATGAACATAATGTTGGTTGGGGTTGTCATTCCGAAGACTACAAAGGCTACTGTGCCTAGAACTTTAGAGAAATTTATTCTTCGCATAAGCAAAGATAATTCTTTTTTCAGGATAAAGAGAGTGATATTATAGCTAAAGTATGTTTTCAAGTGTGGTAAACCCGTAATTTATGAGAAATTCTTCCGAATTATGTCCGAAAACTCTCCGAAAGATTCTATATAATGATCATAAACTTTCTTACCACTCTTGTGAATAATAAAAAGGTTCTTAAACATTACGTCAACAGTAGACTTCCTACCAAATCCTTCCTTACGGATCCATAGTTCATCCTTATCATCCCATTTGAAGTCATACTCTTCTAATACTTCTCTCATTGTTTTCATGCGTCTAATATACGAAATATTTATTTACCCTCCTAATTCACCCTCTTGATAGGATAGTGATAGGATAATGATAGAATAAATTTTTTTTAAAATTTTTTTTTCTTCGAAAGATAGTTGTACGTGGGATAAACCACAACTTCACCCCCACTCTTTTTATATTTTGGGTATAGGGGTAGTCATTTTGTGACAGACCTAACCTAATGTTATCAGCCCTTTGCGGTTCTATGTAAATGATATCAATTCTCTATGATAGTGAAGAGAAATTCCCCAATTGCATGCAGGACAGCATTCGAGCCTGAGAGCATGGTAAGACAAAGCATGTGTTGGGGATATTAATAATAAACCATTAATAACTAAATAATATATATCATGAAGACATTCTTTCAAGTAGTATCAATGCTATCACTCATGTTCATCACTATGATGATGAGTGTTATTACATTCACAACTCTATTCAATGACACACCAAGACATCCTTGGAGTAATGAGGCATTGTTATGGAACATTAAAGCACAAACATTCTTATTGGCTGTATACTTTGTATGCAAGATTGGAATATATGTGTGTAACACTTATAGCTTTAAAGTAGATAAAAAGAGGAGTTATGTAGGATAAGTAGACATATTGGGAGTGTGACAACAGCACTCCCTTTAGCTTAAATAAATAAAAACCTAAACTTCACATTAACTCTTATTAAATATTGGGAATATAGTATTCCTATTCACATCGTGTATACACACTGACGGCATCTGCGGGTTCGGTATGAGAGATATGCGTAAATTCGGATATGAGAGGGAATGTAGGCCCTTGACGATGTGATTCAATTTAACTAAATCATTTGATATCGTGAAAAATCTTTATTACATTAATGGTACTGCAATAGTTGCAAGTTCATTACAAGAGGCATTAATTATTAACAAAGAGGTAGCAGTTGCTGTTGCCTCGTAATCTCATTCATATGGATAAGTTAATAAGAGTAGCATTGGCTACAAAGTTTAAACAAGAGGATGTGGAAAATATCCTCTTGATTTGTGAAAAGACTGACAACATTAGTGTTGCAGTTGAGATATTATTAGGCTTATATGAAGAGCCTAAATTTGCTGATGAGGCTAAAGATGATGAGTATTATACTAATAGAGTATTCTTATCTTATGACCCATTTAAAGACAAAGTTACATTTAGTGGTAACAGAGTCATTAAAACTTACGCTTGGTTCTTAAAAGGTGCGTTGCCTATTGATGATAATGTTGTATCAGAACATTCTTATGCTAATGACGCAATGAAAGAAAAGAATTTCAAAGGAGATAGAGATGAGTTTGAATCTCTTTATGAAAGAAAACTTTGGAAACAAGATGTAAGAGAAAAAGCTGAAACATCTACTACTTCTTCTTATAATTGGATTAAAGAAGAAAAGACTTATGAGTTAGCAGAGTAAAAGAATTGGGAGAGGATATATTATTCTCTCTCAATCTCTTCTTAAAAAACCTAAACTTTACCTCTGCTCTTATTATGTTTTGGGAGTATGATTATACTTTTAGGCTTCATAGAGTGCCTTTATTAAAACTCTTATAAAATCATTTGAAATCATGAGCAAGAATGTTCTTTCAAATCAGCCAATTGTAAAGGCTCACCCTGTAACAGGTGCAATTGTTACTTATTTTGATAACAGCAAAGGCGAAACCTTCGGGAAAATTCGCGTTGACCAACGTGCACCTGTTATCAATAATGGATTTATGTCATTTGCCAATCGTAGTGCTTTCATCACGTTAGATGAGAAAACTGCAAAGGAAATGGAAACAATCCTTGCAGAGGACAAAGCTTATCCAATTGCGGGTAAGGTTGTTGTTACTGAAAGTTTAACACCATTCTATGAGGGTCAAGAGCCTAAAAGAAAAGGTGCAGACGGCGAGGTAATTACTCATTTAGGTGCACCTGTTTATCGTGACACTAACTATGTCTTTGACCTTGAGGCTAAAGATACTTTGTTAGCAGGCGATAGAGACGGCGTGGAAACACCTGTTGCTGAAACAGCATCTTCTGCAACCCCTGAATAATAGTAAGGGTTAACAGCATTGACCACTCTCATTAATTTGAGAGTGGTTTTTTATTCTTATGGAAAAATGGTTTGCAACAAGTTGCAGTATTTAATTTAATCAATGTAAAAACATTGATTAATATAACCTCAACTTTACATCCTCTCTTTTTATGCACGGCGGAGTTGCAATACGAACTTTACCGCAAGCTTTGAATACGAACTAGCAAACTTTACAAGGTTTATTGTTAGATGTGTGAGATGTGGACGTAGTGTTGGGTGGGATAACACAAGAACCCATGTTTTCACCGTCTAATTAGAATACGAACTTAAACTAACCTTATTAAATTATAGCTAAAATGGTAGAACTAGTACACAATGGTAGAGTGATTGGAGTATACACTTCAGAACTACAAGCAACAAAGGTTGCACATTCAAGAGATTACGGTACATTCCAAATATTTCCTCTTGGTACACTAATAGAATCAGACTATGAGTGATACATTAGCACTTGCTAAACAACACTTGTTAGTGGCAGGAAGAAAAGGTACATCTTGTCCTTGTTGTGGACAATTTGTTAAACTATATAAGCGCAAGCTTAGTACAGTAATGGCACGAGGATTAATATCACTACATCACTTGTGCAAAGGAAACACAGACTATCATCATGTCAGTAAGATAATGACAAAGATTAGTCCAACTGGGTCAAATGACTTCAGTAAGCTTAGATATCATGGATTCATTGAAGAGGAATTAAATACTAATACAGCTAAGAAAACATCAGGTAACTGGAGAATAACTGCTGCTGGTATTGCATTTGTACATAAACAATTGTTGGCTCGTGAATACATGTTAATATATAACACAAAGCTTAAAGGCTTTGAAGGAGATCCAATTAATATTGAGCAAGCTTTAGGTAATAAATTTAATTATCAAGAGTTGCTTACTAATAGCTAAATTGTAAAAAATGCGAATGGTTATAGAATTCCCAACAACAGAAATGATAGACTTAGATAAGACTATCCATGCTTTACAGAAAGCAAAAGAATCAGGATTTGTTATGTTCTCACCAGTAATGGTTAAAGGAGATTACAATATCAAGACAGATGATTGTGATGATAAACTAAGATTAGTTTTCTCAACATGATTATGGAACTAGGTAAATACTATGGGTATCCAGAATGTTGTATAGATTCATTTTATAGAACAATGGGTGCTCTTGGTAATCCCAAAGGTGCAGAAGCAGGTGATTTCACAGGCTTTATTCCTTGTCCATCATGTGCTGATAAAGTACTAAAAGGACAATTGAAATTAAAAGACTTGATTATTAATAGGAAATGTAAGAAAGAATTTCCTAAAGATGATATGGATACATGAAAACAAAAGGATTTGTATTTAGACCAGAATCATTTTGGGTAGGATTACACTACTCAGAATTTAACAGACGTTATTGTCTTAATTTATTACCATGTTGTACAATATGGTGGATTAAGAAAGGAGGCAAGATACCAGATCTAGCTAAAGTATAATTTAAAACCAATTAAATCATGACACAAAATGAAAAAGATATCTTAAAGATGTCGAAATTAAAGTGGCGCAACTACATGCGTAAGTCTTATCCTAATTTTAAGGTTAAGCAATGGGCACGTACAAGTTATAGACTTGCACACCCACAAGTAATTAGTAATTAACCCTAAATCTAAAACAATGAAAAGATTTATTTATGCGCTACTATTATTAGTAGCATTTACGGCGTGCAACAATGATGATTGCACGGAAACAGTAACAGTACAACAGGCAGTGCCATTGGCAGCTAAATCATCAACAACAGCTAAAGGAACAGCAGTAGTGTCTATATGTCATTATGATGCAGTTACCGGAACGTATGAAACGTTACAAGTTGATGAAAATGCATTACAAGGACATGTTAATCACGCTAATGATGATTTAACAGGAGCTTGTACTTCATTAGGTATTGAAGATTATAATGTCTTTGGACCAAGAGTTGAAACTGAAATACCTTGTGGTTATACAGAAGAAACTATTGAGCTTGAAGGTAAACTCTGGTATATTTACAGAGAATAATATTTAAAGTACGGGAGGTGGAGTAGTTCCACGCCAGGTCAAGTGGTTTACAGCTTGATATTATACTCGTTGAATTCGAGACTACATGAAAGTGCAGAAGTGTAACTGCCGTAACAAATAGCATCTTCATTTTTCATTATTATTAAATTAGTTAAATTGGTTGGGCTCTCTTCGTTGGGAGCCCAATAGCTAAGCCCGCCTTCGGGGTATAGGATAAACCAGCAATGGTATAAAGTGAGTGGTCTTAAGCAGCCACTTGCCATATGAGTTTATAACTTGTATGTCACAGAAAGGTATTGGATTAAGCATACTATGGAAAGGCCCTACTGGGTAATAGTAGTATGTATTCTCTTTGGTAAGGAGAATTGAGTGTGAAAGCACAATAGATGATTCAGTAAGCAATGGTGGTAGTCCTCGTCAGGGATGGAGCTGTTGTTATATGTAGTTACTCGCGTATGCTAGGAGAAATCCTGTGTACATCATCGGGTTGACATAAGTTATTAAGGGTGACTCCTGAAAGCAGACAGAAGTTGGTAACTAAACTATCCAAAAGATAGCATGTTATACAACTTAAGCAGACTTCTGTTATTTACCGTGCCTAAATCTAAACTAGACAAAGGAAAAACAGCTTGAGACATTGAGAACACAATATTCTTATCCTATTGCAATATATAGGTACCTACGAGCCCCCAAGGCTCATGGTAAATGAATAAAGTATTATTGCATTAACAGCGGCCGCGTTGTGAACACCGGGAGGTGGATCAGTAAGAAATTGAAATTATAACTCTTAATGTAGTGGTGTCGAGCACCGTAACTCGTGAATATGTTGTCTACGTGCAGTAATGTACGTGTGTGTATAAATGTGAAAACATTTACAATGACAATCTTTTAGGGCCATCACTCAACCCTAAGTTTTTTTACTTTAAATAAAATACGAATGATACCATATCAAGAAATAAAGGCCGGTGATAAAGTTCACTATAAGCCTAAACATGGTGGATGGGAGAATGGTATAGTTAAAACTGTTCCATCACATTCATTTAGTGAAGTGTTTGTGGTATATCATTGTGCAGGAGAATGGGATAACTATTATCAATACACAGGACAATCTACAAGAATAAATGACTTACATAAAGGTTGGTTATTTAATAGGAAGAAATTAAACATTAACAAAAAGCTTTTAAAATGAAAGGAATTTATATTACATTAATATTATTTGCTATCATGATAATGGTAGCTAATTGGAGAATGCCTGAAAGAAAGAAGGATATTATCTCTAAGAAAAGAAAAAAGCGTGAGTTAGCAACTTACGAAGAACGTATCATGTGGTTCCTTAAGAACTATTATGAGTCAGGAATGGAATACGATATATTATTAGTATCAATGGAAGGCGCTGACTTAGACAATTTCGAGTGGTATGATGATATTATACATATACCAAAATATAAAGACGAATTAGATGAGTGATGGGCAATATCAAAGAAGATCAGCAGTCATTCAAACCAATCCGTGTGCTGAAATACATATGCAAGCTTCCATGGAGTCTATCGCGGATATGGTTCAGAGTAGCTCTAAATTCAAACCGGGTGACAAGGTCGTCATCAAAGAAATCTTAGGAGATAATAATATAGTTTATACTGTATTAGGGGCTAATTGGTCTGGACAAGAAATAGTCTATATATTAGATTATAACGGAATAGAAATGAAATCAAAGGCTGTTGAATCAATATTAGAATTTGCACCTATAAATGAAAGAAGGAAACTTAAGTTATGAATCTAAAAATAGGTGACCACGTTCAAATAAGAATTGATAGTGAATATTTTGAATCACAATCATTTGATACATTCCGTAGACATAGAACCTTCGTTATTGTTGAAATAGTACATGACGAATACGTGTGTGAAAGTATAGTTGATGGCTATACAAATACATACGAAGAACATGACTTAGTTAAAGTCAGTCAAAAGAAATACAACAAAAGAACATTAAACTTATAAACCAATGGCAAGATTAGAACAATATTTAGTAGAAACACCTTGTGGTGAGAAATTTAAAGTATTTGCAGCAAACGCATACGATGCAGGTAAACAAGTGATGGCTAAAATCACATTCAAGAATTCATTAGTGGTTAGCAATAGTATTGTTAGTCATGAGAAATTTAGAGTTGCAGAGTAAGATCTTGCAAGCATTAATAACCCCCTGAAGGGTTAGCTGGTGTGCAAAACCAGTAATGCTTGCAGTATTCTATCCTAGCACTGAACACATAATTCAGCATGGGCTCAAACGGCTCGCTAGGAAGTTAATGAGCAGGTGTATAGCTGTAATTAGCACACCGCTGATAAAGGTGGATATATTGAAAAAGGGTTTGTAGTAGATATATATGAAATCAAGCTGATCAGAAACCCCGAAAGACCCAACCTGCTCTTTTTTAATCTAACAAGGAGCTCGAGTAACACAATGATGTGAGGAAATAAGACCGTTCCATTCACCGCTGTTGTCACAAATCATCGTGAACCATATAGAACCGGACGTTACGGCTCCTTGGAGTACACTGTAAATTTATGGACATATTTAGCATTATCATTGTTCATACTATTAAATTACACAAATGTGTCCATTTTTTTACAGATACAAAAGCTCAAAACAATACACAATATGGATAAGGTAAACATTTAACGTACATATTTTTGCTTTGAGCTTTATTTTAAAATCTAGTATACGTGCATACCGTATAATAAAGTACGCGTCCTGTGTGAACCAGGCAATATAAAATAATAACTTATGAATGCATTAGAAAAAGCACAGCTGAGAATTCAGCCTGAAGATAGGATACCAACATATCCTGAAAGAGGAGAATGGTATCACGTTGCGTGGGCATCTCCTAAGTTTAAAAAAATGAGAGTTGAATTGCTATCTGTCCGTGGTGATAAGGTAGTAGTTCGAACCTCTAAAGGTAAAATCTTAGTAACAAATACAAAGGATCTAAGATACCAAGAACAAATAGCAGTTGAAAATGCTAAAAAAAGAATTAAAAACAATAACATTAGAAGACAATTAAATATTTAATTATGGAAAACACGTATTATTATCACACAAAACAAAATGACAATGGACGCAGAGCAACATTTGCAGGAGTTGTAGAAAATGGAACAATTAAGATTGGACTTGCTGTTTGCAGTAACAAAGACCAGTTTCAAAAAAGAATAGGAAGAAGTATTTCTGGAAACAGAGCAAGAAGAACTCCTATTTCTACTGTTCCGGTAATGAATGACATAAGAGCAGGTATTCTGTTCAGAAGAGCAGCCGAAATATTATCAACAACAAACAAAAACGCTTTAGTTAAATTAATCACAAGATAGATGAGATATGCCGTAGGAGACATAATAGAAACAAGATATTTCTGGCCTGGATCACACGGCAATAGTGAAATTAAACGCGGTATCATAGTTCAAGTTACAGAAGATCATTATCATATTGACTTTGAAGATGGATACAACCCTAAGAGATTAGGTATTAAAACAGTTGAAAGATTGTCCAGAAAATTTGATCCAGGATCTGGTCCACCTAGAAAGTTTAAATTTCTATCCTAGCTTCACATCTACGTTATGACTATGGGATGTTGCATTGTGCTTTAATGCTAGGAAGTTCTATGCTTGTAAATGAAGATCCATGACACACGTCAATAAAGAGTTGAATCTAATGAGATGGGTACATTAGAACAAGCAAGTCTACTGCGCCTCCTGCCCTTGGCAGTTACACTATTGTTAAGTGGGATAATGTTGGCGTAGGAACTAACTTCACCGCAGCGTGGTGAAAAAGGAAAGGCCGCTATGTTAGCAGTATTATAATTTGTAAAGAAGTACATGATCACATGGAATTACAAAGGAAGTTTACTGTGGGAAGCCGATCACGCTGAGCTGATAACTCAGAGATTGCAGGTTCGACTCCTGTCGTTGCCACTAAATATAAAGGGTGCTTACTACGTAACGTTGATACACAACTACGTGTTATTTGTATAGATACTAGTCTGTTCGCTAAAAGCAAACGCAGTGGAAACTATACTAAGAAAGTAAGTTAAATGGTAAATGCTCAGACATTCAGCCCTACATTTTTAATTTAAAACCAATACAGCTATGGTAAAACATGAATACAATGTAATTACTGGATCAAGTTATACTTGTGAAGTGGTTAAAGAAAAAGAATTAATAATCAAAGGTTTTAGAACAAAATCTAAAAAACAAAAATATGGGAAAGAACAAAGATGATGTAGTGATACATAGACACTTTGGGCAAAAGAACATCATTGACAAAGATCATTCTATATTATCATTTAAAAAGAAGAATAGGTTGAGATATCTTATAAACGCAGTAAGCGAAATAGCAGGTATTGATATATCTTCAGACACAAGAAAAAGAGAGGTAGTTTATTTAAGAGCAGTTTATTTTAAACTAGCTGTTGAATTAACTAGATACTCATACGAAGCAATATCTAAGCTTGTTAATAGAGATCATGCAACTGTAACACATGCAATGACACATGTGTGGGAAGAAATAGAAACTTATAGACCTGATGTATTTGAAATATACGAACAGCTCATAAATGATCTTGACGACCAGGCATTCTCTGAATTAAAGGTAGTTAGAATTAAAAAAGAGATGGAATCACTGCAAGAAACATTGATAAATATCAAAAAGGAAATAAATAAAGATTATTTCTCACTTCAACAAAAGTTAGTTAATATCAAAAAAGTTGCATACAATGAGATTGTAGAATAGGTTACATCTTATCATTAACATTTGATATATTAAACATTAAAAGGGGAGTTACTTGGAGAAGTTAGTATAGCTACTATGATACATCTCTGGGAGTTGCATTAGGGTGATGTAGGTGACTAAGCGCAATATGCTAGATAAATTCTTAGGTGAACTTCAGTGAACTTAATTTGAGCGGTGGTTCGAGTCCACCCCTCTCCACAAAAAGAATAAGCAGATGTTTTCTGTTGATTTAGTTGGTTGGTTGATGAGGCGGAGTTCTTGCTGTATGCAGTTTTAGAAATACTCTGCCTCATTTTTTTAAGATCTTGACTATAACCCTTAGTAGAGTGGCCATAACGCTAGGTGTCATTACTTGGAGACGCGGGTTCGAATCCACGCAGGAAGGTAGTCAGTAATAAATAAA
>TARA_R110000772_G_scaffold482_2_pt1 | contig 44545 bp, 24 predicted proteins | sample TARA_R110000772 | Tara Oceans TARA_R110000772 (sample SAMEA4397948) | marine metagenome | biome: Polar Biome; feature: [SRF] surface water layer (ENVO:00010504); material: water (ENVO:00002006), including particulate matter (ENVO:01000060) such as... | depth 5 m | reverse complement strand
ATAAAGATAAAGATAAAAAGAAAAAAGAAAAAGTATTGATAAATGGAAATTTATATAATTCACAAGAAGAGTATCTGAAAGAAATTAGAACTAAAAGAGAGAATCCAAATTTTAAAGCAGATGCATTAAGAAAAAAATTGAATCTTCAATTAAAAGCAGGTGATTCTGGACAACCTATGGGTATACTTAAAAGAGAAACTGTTGTTAACAGATTAGACTCTTTAAATAAAGCAACTCCTATTGTACCTATGAAACATGGAGGTAAAACAAAAGATTTTAGAGGTAACAAACAACACGATTAATGTACTTACTTAGATTAAAAAGAAAAGGAGACGTTTACAAAGACGATGACGGAGTCACTGGAGTCTTGGAGTTTCAAAACGTACTCATCGCAAAAAATCTCGGGCCTGCGGCCCTTAAGTGGGTTGCGTTGATTTATGATTATGATTCACCCTATAGACATTTTATAGAATCAGAAAGAGTTAAAGCTGTATCTTTAGATATATACGGAAACTTTGAATGGGAGGGAAAAGAAAGGAAAGAGATAAAGGCTGCTATTGAGAAATACAAATATTTACAATTTGATCCATTAGACGAACAGTTGTTAGCGTTTAACAGAAAGATAGATCAGTTTACTAACTTTATGAACAAGATGATTATTACACAAGATACTGCTCAAGACATACAAAAAATTATGATTGGTATTGAAAAGATTTTGAAAACAAGACAGACGTTATTAGACGCAATTGAAAAGAGAGGAGAAAGAAAGAAAATTGTTGGAGATAAAGGAATGTCCTTTTTAGAAACTAAATTAGATATAGAACAAAACATTTAATATGGCACTTAAAAGTAAGTACACTAGTTCTCAAAGAAGTACAAAACAAGGATCATATAGATTGTATAAAAAATATAAAGAAGCTATATTGAATGGTGATATGGAATTATCTAATAATATAGGACAAGAAGCTCAAGAAAAATATAAAGAAGACTTTGCTGGTAGATTTCACGGAACAGGAAAATATGGAGAAAAGAAAAGAAAATATATAAAGTATGGGTAAAGTTAAATTTGATCCTCAGAAATATAGACCTATTGTACATAAAGGACATCCTGATATAAATACAGGATCTGTAGCTTATCAAGAGTATTGGGCTAAAGAAATAGATAGATGTAAAAATGGATACAAACCAAAAGGATTAGATAAAATATCTGGTAAGTATTACTTTTACTTAAATTATTATAAAATACTTGGTAATGACGGTACTGATGGAAATCGTAAAAATTTAATATCACCTTGGTATCGTGCTATGGATCATGAATACTTTAATACTATAGAAACATGTAAAGAAGAAGGTAAAGGAATGATTGTTATTAAAGCAAGGGATAAAGGATTTTCTTATATGAACTCTGGAGCTGTTGCTCATGAATATACATTCTATCCTTTTAATGATGTAGGAATTGCTGCTGGATTACAAGCAACTGCAGACGCATTTTTTGATAAAACTAAAAAAGGACTTAACGGTATACATCCAAATTTTAAACACTCATTACTTAAAGATACTGATGGAGTTATGAGATCTGGTTACAAACAAAAAAACAAAGATGGTAAATGGGAAGTAGGAGGTTATCAATCTACAATTATATGTAGAACCATGGATAATCCAGAAGTATTTAAAGGAGAAAGAGTTTCTCTTATGATCTTTGAAGAAGCTGGTGAATTTAAACATCTAAAGAATGCATACATGTCATCTAAAGCATGTTTTATGGATGGAGATATACAATATGGAGTTCCTATAGTCGGAGGTACAGGTGGTGATATACACAAAGCTTCTAAAGATTTTATGGACATGTATTATAATCATGACGCTTATAATCTTATACCTATGTTTATACCTGCTTCAAAAGCTTACTATGGTTTTTTTGATATAGAAACAGGTAAAGAAGATGTTTATGGAGCTGAAAAAAAATTAACAGATGAAAGAGAAGTAATACAAAAATCTGGAGATACTGAAGCGTATAATTTACATTTACAAAATTATCCATTAACTATAGAAGAAGCTTTTTTAAATGCTAAAGGATCAAGATTTGATATAGGTTTATTAAACTCACAAAGAAGTAGAATACTTTCTTCTAAGTATCATGAACAACAAATACAAAGAGGAAATTTACATTGGGAAATAACATCAGAAGGTAGAGAGACTGTTAGATGGGAGCCACATCCTTTAGGTCCTTTTAAAATATTAACACATCCAAAGACAGAATTTAAAGGATTAGATATTGGAGGTATTGATAGTTATGATCAAGATCAAGCTGGAGCTTCTGACTCATTAGGATCTGCTATGATTTATAGAAGATTTTTAAATACAGATGTTGCTAGTGATTATGTAATAGCAGAATATACAGACAGACCTAAGAAAAAAGAAGATTTTTGGGATGGGTGTTTAAAATTAGCAGTGTATTATAATGCTAAGATGTTAGTAGAATATACAAAGATAGGAATTTTAGATTACTTTAAACGTATGAACGCTTTAAAATATTTAAAAGAAAAACCTGAATCTGCTCACGCTCCTGGATCTAAAGTGCGTAACAGATATGGTGTTCACATGAACAAACAAGTAAAAGCTTTAATGGAAGATCATATAGATGATTATATTAGAGACAATGTACAAGATATTTGGTTTCAAGATTTAATTGATGAGTTATCATATTATGGAACAAGAAACACAGATAGAGTTTTTGCTTTTGGTATGTGTCTTTTACATAACATAGATAATTTTAGAATAAGAATAAAAGAACAAGAAAAAGTTGAAGACATAGGATTTAAATATTATAAAACAGGTCGTAATGGTATACCTTACGAAGTAAATTAAAAAAACATGGCAAGAATAAAAAACTTTCCTTCACAATTATTAAGTGAAGATGAAAAAAATCAAGAATGGTGTGAACAAATGATTGATGCTATCATGAACTATTCTACTGGTAGTGATGACTATAAAGCTAGTAGAATATCAGATTTACAAAATTATCAAATATATAATGGTGAAATAAATAGAGAAAGTTTTAAATATGTAACAGAGCAGTATGGTTACGCTTATCCTGCTAGACTTGTAAACTATCCAATCATATCACCTAAAATAGATTTGTTATTAGGTGAAGATTTAAAAAGACCTTTAGATTATAAAGTTTCTACAGTTAACAAAGAAGCTATTGTAAGAAAAGAAGATTACAAAGTTAATTTAATTATGAATACTTTGTTAAAAGACATTAAAGAAGAAATTAAAAAAGAAGTAGGTCAAGAAATTGATATAGAAGGACAAGACTTTCCTGTACCTGAAGATATAGATCATTACATGAGATACAACTATAGAGAAATGATAGAAGAAGTTGCTCAAGATGGATTAGAATATATTGTAGAAAAACAAAGATTAAAAGAATTATTTAAAAATGGTTTTAGAGATTTATTAGTTACTGGTAAAGAATTTTATAAAACTTATGTTAAAGATGGAGATCCTTTTGTAAGAAGAATAGATCCTAGAGCTATTATTTTTGACATGGGTGTTGATTCAGATTTTCTAGATGACTCTCAATGGGTGGGTGAAGAAAGATGGTTAACTACTAATGAAATATTAGATGAGTATAGACATGATCTTGAAAAAGAAGATATAGAAGCAATAACTGCTATGATGCAAATTACAAGTCATGGTGAGTTAGGAGAATATAATTCTGTTGTAGAATGGATTGATTGGAATCAGTCTTCAGGTGTACGTGTGCGTGTAGTGTCTTGTGAATGGAAATCTATAAGAAGAATGAGATTTAAAATTTCAGAAAACAAATATAATCCTGAGAATCCATTTAGAAAACTTTTACCAGATGATTATAAAGAAAGAAAAAGAGATAATATAGAATCAAAGTATATAGATGATATATGGGAAGGAACTAAAATTGGAGGCAAAATACTTGTACAGTGTAGAAGAAAATTTAATCAATCAAGATCTGTAGATGACGCTGGTAAAGCTAAATTATCATATATTGGATGTGTTAAAGGTAACAGTGCTGGACAATCACAATCTATGGTTGCTTTAATGAAAGACATACAAATGTTATATAATATAGTAATGTATCATATAGAGTTAACTATGGCAAGAGCTGGTGGTAAAGCTGTAGTTTATGATGTATCACAAATGCCTGCTAACTTAGGTATGGATATGCAGTCTGTATTGTATCACATAAAAAATGATGGTATTATTCCTATTAACTCAAGAGATGAGGGTAATCAAACTGCTTCATTTAATCAATTCCAACAAGTTGATTTTACATTATCACAATCGGTACAACAATTAATAAACTTAAAATTAATGTTAGAAGAAACTGCAGGATCTGTATCTGGAGTTACTAAACAAAGAGAAGGAGCTGTAGGTCAATATGAATATGTAGGTAATGTACAAAGAGCTGTAGTACAATCTTCTGTTGTAACTGAATCTTGGTTCCACACGCATGTAGAAACTAAAAAAAGAGTTTTTGAAAATTTATGTGATTTAATGAAGTTAGCATGGGCGGGAGGTAAAAAAGCTGCTACTATTTTAGGTGATGGAGCTTATAAGTTTTTAAATGTTATGCCTGATATTTCTTTAAACGACTATGGTATTTATTTAGGTGATGGTGGTAAAGATGAATCTTTAAAAGGTTTAGTAGGTCAATTAGCTCAATCTGCATTACAGTCTGGTCAAATAGATTTTATGAATGTAATTAAAGTATTAAAAGCAGATACAATGACTGAAGCTGAACATATACTTGAAAGAGCTATGGATGAAATGAAAAAATCTCAAGAACAACAACAGCAACAAGCTATGCAACAACAACAAGCTCAGTCTGAAGCTGTAATGGCGGAAAAACAAGCTGATGCAGAATTAGAACAATTGAAATTAGATACTCAAGTTCAGATAACAGAAATGAATAATGAAACTAAAATTAAAGTAGCTGAAATAAACTCTGACGATAAACGTGATATAGAGGACATGAAAGAACGTGGAAGATTAGTTTCTGATTATAGAAATACAGAAAAAGAATCTGATAAAGATGAAGAAGAGAGTCAAGTTGTAGAGTCAGAACCAAATCCTGAAAATACTGAAACATTAGAACAATCATTATTAAATTTAAATAGTTAAAAATTTATTGTATCTTTGTAAAATTAAAAATTAAATAATTATGGAAAACACAGAAGAAAAATCACAATTAGTAGAACAAGTAGAGAGCGTTCAAGAAACAACAGATGAAGTTATTAAACCTTTTGATGCAAATGCTTTTGCAGAAGAAGTTATAGAAAAAGTAGATGATGGTAGTGTAAAGTCTGCAGATCAAACTGAATCTGAAACTGAAGATGGTGAAATGACTTGGGATGATATTACTTTAGAAGAAAAAGAATCTGAAGAAGAAGAAGAAAAAGAAATAGTAGATGAAGATTGGGATGTAGAAGAAAAAGAAGAGTCTGAAGAAGAAACTGATAATAAAGATATTAACTGGCAAGATGTTGGTAAATCTTTAGGATTAAAGACTGGATCAAAAGAAGATTTAATAAACGCTATTAATGAAGCTGTAAATGATTCTAAACAAAAACCACAGCCAGTACAAAGTGATTCTATAAAAATGATTAATGATCTTTTAAAACTTACTGATAGAGAAATTATGACAGAAGAATTAAAGGCAGATGGAATGGATGAGTATGATATAGATGAAACATTAGATAAAATGGAAGACTCTGGAACTTTAAAAAGAGAGTCTGTAAGAATTAAGAAACAACTCAAAAATGCTTTAAAACAAGAAAGTAATCGTATTACTGAATCTAAAGTAAAAGAAGAAAATTCAAGAGTTGAAGCTTTATCACAAAATAAACAAGATTTACAAAAACACTTAAAAGGTGTAGACACTTATTTTGGAGGTAAGGTAAGTGGTACAGATAAAAAAGATTTATACAAATACATTACGTCAGGAAATTTTAATGATGAAATATATGATTCACACGAAAATGTAGCTGAAGTTGCATGGATGTGGAAAAATAAAGAAAAAATAAAAAAGATATTATTTAGTGAAGGTTTTGAAAAGGGCAAAGCCCATATATTCAATAAAATTACTTCACCGAGTACTAACCGCGCAAACCGACCAAATACAAAAATTAAAACTGGAAAGTTTGACGCATCCGAGTTTATGAAAGAGTAGAAACATATTGGCAAAGCCATTTAGATTCTCAATTTTTTAAACTCACTTATATAACTAGCACGAGGTTAGTTATATGTTTAATTAATAAATTTTAAAAAAATGGCACAAATATATGCTGGTACTTTTGGTAGTGGAACGCTTCCTGAGAACTCATTAAACACAGCTTTAATGCAGTACCCAGAGATTGCAAGAACACTAGTAAAACAATACCCAAGATACTCTGCAACATACTTACTTGAAAGAACAGGTAGATATGCAACAGAAAAAGTCCTAGGCGATAACTCTTTTGAGTGGAAAGTATTAGGACGTTACAACAAACCAACTTACATGATTGGTGGTAGTTCTGCAACACAAACTGGAGCTTTATCAGCTACAGCAAATGGAGCTACTGATGGAACTATCGTTTATGTATTGGGAGATAACACTACAGCTACTTATGTAGGTAATTTCTTAAGAAAATTTGATATGATTAGATTTCAATCTGGAGCTACTGCTTTAGTATTAGAAGATCCTTCTTTAAATACAACTGCTTCTGGAGCTGCAACTGATTATCAAATTAAATTACAAATGATTATACCAACAGGTGGTCAAGCTTTAACAGATGCTGATGTAGCTGCTGGTTCAATAGTTGCTTCTATTGGTTCTGCTTTTCCTAATGGATCTGATGGAGCTGACGTAGGAGAAAACTACGTATTACCTGAAACACATAAGAACTATCTTACTACAATGAGAAAGAAAACTTCTATTACAGGTAAAGACGCAACTGACGTTACTTGGATAGAAAACAATGGTAGTAGATTATGGTACTTTACAAGAGAACAAATGTTAATGGACGAGTTCATGTATCAACAAGAACTTCAAAGATGGTATGGTAGAAGAACTATTACAAACAATCCTTCATCTTATGTAACTGCTCCAACTACTAATGCTATTGGTACTTCTGGTACTACTGCTGCTGGTATTATTACTGGTGATGGTTTATTAGCTCAAATTGACTCTTCTAACCAAGCTACTTATTCTGCTGGTTCTTTAACTGAAGATATTCTTACTGAGTTTATTGGTAAATTATCTTTAAATGCTACTGCTTCTGAAGGTAACGAGTGGGTTGTATTCACTGGTACTGAAGGTAGAATTGCATTTCACAAAGCTATGAAAGACCTTATTGTTGCTCCTTCTGGATCAATGACTGGTGGTACTATGGCTGGAACTAAGGGTGATGTTCATTTAGGAGCTAACTTTGCTTCTTATAGTGCATTAGGTAACAAAATTACTGTTGCTTACTGTCCTGTATTTGACGATCCAAACATACACTCTTCTGCTGGTGGAACTAATCCTTTCGGTGATACTAGACTTAAAGAGTCTTCTAAAATGGTATTCCTTGACTTTGGTAAAACGTCTGGTGTTTCTAACATTGACTTAATTACTAAAGGAGCTGATGGTATCAATAGAAGCTTCATTAAGAAGTATGTTGCTGGTATGATTAACCCTTATGACAAAAACTCTATGATGGCTGCTAACGCAGACGATAAGTTTGAATGTCATATTATGTCTGAATCTGGAATTGTAGTTAGAAACCCACTATCTTGTGGTATTCTTTCTGTAGCTTAATTAATTTAATAATTTGATAGAGGGAGGTTTCGGCCTCCTAATATCGCTAAAAAAAAAAAAAATGGCAAATTATTTAGACTTATCAAATAAATCCTCAGAAGCTGGGCAAGGTAGACTTCCTAAGTTTAGAGGTGAAATCGGGAATATATCTGCAATTACCGCTGCTACTACTTTATATGATTATAATAGTGGTAGTTATTATACTATACAACAAGCTAGTGCTTTTACTATTGCTTTACCTTTAGCTACAGTTAAGGCTGGTATGGAATTTACTTTCATACTAACTGCATCTGCTGCTAACGCTGTAAAGATTAATGGAGGTGCTTCTAATGCTGTAAAAGGTGCTAGTATGGATGTATCAGCAGCTATTAATGCTGTTGACAATAACATGGTACAATTTGTAGCAAGTGGTGTAGTGGGTAGTCGTATTCATTTAATCAGTGATGGTAGCAATTGGCTATGTCAAGCTGTGGATATGGGTACAAATAAAATTATGGGTACAAACTCGTAATAACAAATAACTGGTATTTGTGAATAGATAGCCTATGCGCATGAATACCTCAAATAATAACTAAGTAAAGGGGGGTAAAAAATAAAAACCCCCTAATACTACAAAACAAATAAAAAAATGGCTTTAAAATTTAGTTTTAACAAATTAAGAACAGCTGTATCTGGTTTTCTAGGTGGTACAGACTCTTCTGGATCTTCTCTTGCCGTAGGAGAAGAAGCAATTTATGTACCTAGAATGCGTTCAGCTGCTATCATAGAAGTATGTAATGCTGCAAGAACATTAACTGCTGAAGACTCTGGTAAATGCTTCGTTATTTCAGATTCATCAGCTGATGCTTTTACAATTACTCTACCTCCTATCGCTACTGCGGAAGAAGGTATGTGGTTTAGATTCGCAATTACTGAAAGCACTTTAGCTGAGGTAGTTACAATTACTGCTGGTTCTGCAATTATTGCAGGTCCTTTTAAGGATGCTGGTGGTGATGTAGGAGCTGGTACTGCTGGGACAGAGAAGACTAATTTAGTATGGGGAACTTCCGCTGAAATAGGTGATAATGTTGAACTTCTATTCGTAGGAGGATATTATGTTATCATGTCAGGTGGATCTTCTATTAGTGGAGCTTTAACAACTACGTAGTAATAAATTTTTGGATAATGAGGGGGCTTAGTCCCCCTCAAATCCTTATATTTGCATAATGAAAAAAACATACGCATATTGTAAAGACGCTGGTAAGGTGGTAGAGACTACTGGTAAACAAAAAGAATTAAAAGAAAAACGTTTTCATATAGGAGGACAGTCAGGTTTTAAATGGAAGACAACATCACAAAATAAAACTTGGATAGAAAACGGTGAAATAAGAAAGTATAAAGAAGGTAAAAGAATTACAGAATAAGAAAGTATTAATTTAAAATAAAAAAAATGAGACATATTGTATTGATTAAATCAGCAAATCCAAGTAAGTTTAACTATGTAAAGTTTGGTACTTACAAAAATGAAAGAGGTGTTATACAAGAACTTGTAGATCCAAATGGAATTACATTAACAGGTTTTGAAATGACACAACCAGTTCTATCTTTAGATATTAAAGACGAGGACAGTAAAAGAGTTTATGATTTTCTAATGAAACATCCACTAGTACTTGCTGGTAAATTTATAATAGAAGATTTAAGAGCTAATGAAGAGAAAAGTGCAGAGTCTGCTATACAAACAGCTGACGCTGTAGTAATAGCTTCTAAATTAAACACAAAAGAATATAGAGACATGGCAAGGTTACTTGGTATTAGTTTAGATTTTGACGATCATTTATTAAAAGCTAAAATTATACAATCTGCAAGTTCAGCTCCAGCTAGGTTCTTAGAGATATATAATGATGAAGAAAAAGATTACAAAATATTTATGAAGAATGCTACAGAGTCAAAACACATACACTTTATGAATGGTGTTTGGAAGTATGGTTCTAATACAATAGGATTAACTATTGACCAATCTATTGCTTGGTTTAAAGATAACCCAGATGTATATGCATTAATAAAACAAGACTTAAGAGGTGGTACAACAAAAGCAAAAGAAGAAATTAAATCAGAAATCAAAAAAGAAGTAAAGGGAGGAAATTCAAAACTGAGTAAAATCCTAAATGATAATGAATAATGGCCAATTTAACTACTGCTACAGCAATAACTCTTGCGAGATTATTACTAGATAAAGCAGAGTCACCGTACTATACCGATGCTGAAATAACTTTATTTTTAGAGTTAGGTATAAAAGAGTTTATAAATGAAAACTATAAGAAGTTTGAAATAAATCAAGCTACTAGGGATAACCTACGTACTATAGTTAAAACATCAACAAACCTAACACAAGCTATTCCAGATCAATTTAATATAGCGTCATTGTCTGATTATAGACATTTTTTATCATTTGAAATTGTTGTTGGTAGTAGAGTTGAATATGTAAAAATAGTACAATTAGATGATTACTTAGCAATTAAAAAAGATCCTTTTAACAAACCTTCTGAATCTAATGTAATAGGAGTGATGGAAGATAATAAAATAAAAGTTTATAAAGACAATCCAAATACTATTAATTCACATGTATTAACTTATTTATCTTGGAACGAATCAAGTGATAATATTGCAAGCTTACCAGATCATACTCATGAAGATATAGTAAATATTACTGTAAGAAAGCTTATGGGATCTGTAAAGGATGAGTCTTATAAATCTCAAGCTGCAGAAGAACTTAAAAATAAAATATAATGGCTACATTAAACGAAATAGCATATAACATATTAAATATAGCTAGAAGTGGTAGGTCTAGTGATGATGATACTTTATCTTTAAATCAAATAAAACATTGGATACATTACTATAGAGGATCTTTATTACAAAAATATACAAGTAATGGTAGAAAAATACATCCTAATTGTTTACAAGTTTTAATTGCTCCTGTTGTAGATGATGAATGTGGTAATGGTAGAATAGATCAAGTTCCTGATGTAATGTCTTTTTCTGGTCAAAGAGCGATAGAACGTATAGAAGTTTGTGATGGAAATGGATGGGCTTTTCCCAGTGAAATAATAAAAAATAGTGCAGAAGAAATTATAATATATGTTTTTTATGATACAACTTCTTTAGGTTTAGAAGCTATAAAAGATACTTATAACGGTATAGTAGATTGGATTAATACTCAAAAATATAATATAGATAATCCACAATTAGGATTAGAAGGTCATAAAGTTAAAATAGCTTACCATACAGCTTGTACAAGTGAAAGATGGTTAGATTGGGGTACTGTTCCATTAACTGGAATATTTAATAACGCTTGTGATAGTGGAGGAGCAGGTACAGGTCATTGTGGTGGTTTAGATTTATCTGTTTCTCTTGGGTCTGGAACTTCATATATAACTCAAGGTGGTATTGAATCAGGAAGTTTAGGTGGTTATGGAAATATTGCTGCTTCAGGTACAACTGCAGATTGTTCAAAACAAGCAACTCATACTGGTGGTGGAGTAGCAGACGCTATTGATGTAAATAGAAATGGATACTCACAAGTTTTTAGAGTTCAAGATTGGGTACAAAACGGACCCGATGTATCACTAAACAATCCTGCGAATACAATTGCTACTGGATATAGTGGAAATTTAGTATATAACGAACCTCCAAAAAAAGCTACTTACTATGACGGAACAGATTCTTTTGAACAATCTACTGGAAATAATGAAAGAGTAATTTCAGGAAGTTCTAGTGCATCTGGTTTTGCTATTGTAAGTGAACTTATAAATGGAACATGGGTACAAGTAGGTAGTACTATAACAGGAGCTGTAGATGACTATACAGGAAGATCAGTAGATATTAGTAAAGATGGAGATATTATTGTAGTTGCATCTCCTCAAATATCAAAAGCTACAGACAGAGGATATGTTAAAGTTTACAAATATTTTGCAGCAAATATAAACGATTGGATACAATTAGGAACTACTATAGTAGGACAAGCAGGTGCAGATAGGTTTGGTGATTCTGTATCTATTAGTAAAGATGGTTATAGAGTAGCTATATCAGCTCCAGGACATGATGGTAATATTGGTACTGTACAGATATATGAATACGATCTTTATACAAGCTCACCTGATTGGGTACAAATGGGATCAGATGTAGACGGAGATGTTACAAATAATTATAGTGGAGGTCAAGGGTATAACAATACAATTTCTTTAGCTGGATATGATCCTACTAATACTAAATGGGGAACAACTTTAGTAATAGGGCATCCTGGTACTACAAATGGTACAGTAAGAATATTTGTTTGGAACGGAAGTAGTTGGAATCAATCTGGACCATCCTTACAAGGACAAACTTCTGGTAATCAATTTGGATTTTCTTTAGCATTAAATACAAAGGCAACTAGAATGATTGTAGGAGCTCCATATAATAATGGAGGAGGAAATGCTAGAGGTGAAGCTTATGTATATGAAAATCAATCTGGAGTTTGGACACAAGTAGGATCAGATTTAGCAGGAGAAGCTGATAATGATGCATTTGGATCTAGTGTTGATATAGATGAAGATGGAAATCACGTTATAGTAGGAGCTAGGGGTAACGCTGGAGGAGGGACTAACAGAGGTCATGCAAGAGTATATTTATGGAATAACAGTTCTGTTGATTGGGTTCAAAGAGGTCTTGATATTGACGGAGAAGATGATAATGATAATGCTTTTGCTGTATCTATTACAGACGATGGTTATTTAGTAGCTTTAGGATCTCCTGAAAATGATGATAATGGTACAAACTCAGGATACACAAAAATTTATAAATATTGGTGTGGTGAGTTTAGATTAATTGGTAGTGAAATTAATGGATCTACAGGACAAGCCTTAGGACATAATGTTTCTCTTTCTAATAAATCAAGTAAAGACACAGTAGTTTTTTATGATACAGAACCAGGAACCTATGCAGTAAACTATGGTACACATACTTCTCCAGCATTAGTAGATTCTCCTAATTCTAACGATTGGACGTTAAACAGTACTAGTTCTACAAATAGAAGATTAGGAATTAGTACAATACAAGGTTTTGGTCCTCCACCAATAGCATCATCTGATGACAATGTTCTTGTTTTAATATTTGCTGATGAAGCTTCAGATGCAGATACCTCAGGTGCTAGTGAACATGGTGGTCCTTATCATACTAATTTTTTACCTGGTGGAAATACTAATTTTGTTACTAATACAAATGTATATCGTCCCCCTAACTTACCTACTGATACAGGACAACCAGTAATTATGGACGCAACATTAAATGGATATTTTAATTCTGTTAAAGCAGGAAACGTAACTATTGGAGCTGTTTCATACATTAGTACTAGTCTTAATGTTTGGAGATTTGCTACTGATAATAATAACGCAGCTGTAACTGGTACAAACGCACGTGATCTAACATCATATACTAGTCAAAACACTGCATTAACTGGATATTTTAATAATGTTACAATTCAAGATGTTCAACCTTCACAATGTTGGAAAGCAGATTGGATGCATCATGTAGAAAAATTAGCTCTTCATGATGGACTTTATAGAGCTTATTTATACCCAACAAGAAAAAACAACCCAGGGAATCAATTACAATACAATGTTCCTTTTGCTTTACATACTGCTGGAGCTATAAGTAGTGGTAATCAACCTATACCAGATGGTACGTTTACAAATGATGGATCAGTTGGTACAGTTCCTTATTCTCAAGTAACTGATTTATCTGCTTTATACTATGTTAATCCATATTACACTTCTGGATACGGAGCCTTAGATCAATTTGGATGGTCTTTAAACTATGAAATGGGAGTCTTTAATACACAAAAATTACAAAGTGATCTAGATGATTTATTAAATACTTTTAGTTGGACAGAAACTGTTTTACCTGATAACAGTACAGTAGAATTATGTGATTGTTATGAACATATACCTACAAATATAGACAGACTTAGGTTTCAGCAATTTAACAGGTTTACTCCTGGATTTGCGATAAATGGAGAACGTTTGTATAGATGGTACATAGAACCACAAGGATTTAGATATCATAATAGAGTTTCTATAGTATTACCTGATTGGGATCAAAATTTAGATTTAGCTAAAATATGGGCAGTATTTTCTAATCCTGAAGATATTCCTGGATATGAAGCTGATTTTGAATATCCATTTCCAGATGAATTAATATCACCATTAATAGTAGAAGTTTTAGGAAAAGAATTAAATATGACTTTAACAACTTCTTCAGACATGTTAAATGACGGATCTGGAGTTGCACCAAAAATGACAAGTAAACCTAAACAAAGTGATAAGTAAAAGTTATAAAAATAAATATATACTATTAAGAGAAATATATGATAATATAAATCATAATTTAAAAAATGGTAAAAAAGTTATGACTTATAAAGTTTACTATAGTATTATAAAAAGTTTTTTTAATAAACTAATTAAAGAAGTTGTTACGAATATGAATTTAGTTCACTTACCTAATGGTCTAGGATATGTATATTTAGATAAAAGACCACACAATAGAGCTTTTCATATAAGAGTTGATATAGAAGAAACTAATAAAACAGGAGAATTAGTAAAATACAAAGTACCAATATTAGATGATTATTATCATAAACTCGTTTGGAATAAATCTGCAAGATTAGTAGGATCTAAAATTCTACCTCTTAGTATATTTAAATCTGAAATAAAAAAAATTAAATAATGGCTCAAGCAGATATAAATCCACACACTAGAGTAAGTGTTATGAGAGTAATAGCAAACGCTTCTCGTGATATGGAAATTGAAAATCCACAAAGACACATGGATAAATTTATTGAATGGTCTTTTGAGGCTATGAAATTTATTGGTAGTTACGATACCTTTCCAAGAATGGAAGAAGACTTAGTTATAACAGATAAAAGAGCTGTACTTCCTCCACACATAATTAAAATAATTGATGTAAAAGACCAAGATGGTACATATTGCGAACCAACATCTGCTACATTTAGAGGTAATAAAGAACCTACAGGATCTACTCCAGTTACTGGTAACCCAAATTATACTACTACATTAACAGCAAGTGGTATGAATGGAATGGTATATTCTAATAGATACTATATAGATAACGGTGGATCTCATGATCATAGTTCAGTTCCTGGTAATGTAAGTAGAAATGCTTTTATAAATATTAATCAAGAGGATGGAAAAATAATAACTCTGTCATATTTTTTCTTACCAATAGACGAAGATGGATTTCCCTTAATTAAAGAAGGTCATCAAGAAGCTATTGCAGCGTTTTTAATGTGGAAATATAAAGCTATTGAATACTACGCAGGTAAGGTACCACAATATATATATAAAGACTTAGAACAGAGATGGCATTGGTTGTGTGCTCAAACACGTGGTAATGATAATATGCCTACTAAAAACGAATGGGAAAGAATAGGAGCGATATGGAACTCTATGATTCCTATTAAAACAAATAATGGTTTACAAGGATTTTAATAAATGGAAGGAAAAAGTTTAGTTTTTACAAAAGGTATGCATGCTGATAATGATCCTAGGTATCAACCTGAAGGAACATATCGTGATGCAGAAAATGTTAAATTAGTTTCTAGAGATGGAAATACATATACTATAGAAAACGTTGAAGGAACAAGATTTACTTTAGATATACCTTGTGCTAGTAACGCGCATGTATTACAGTTAAATACATCAGGTAGTACAAATAACTTAATAATTGATAGACCTTATCAATTTACTATACACTATACAGATTTTGATATTAATGGAACTCAAGGAGTTGATCGTTCTTTTGTAGTGCCTACTGTAGCAGTATCAGGAGTTGATTATTATCCTTTTGATAATACTCAGGGTATGTGCGAAATGTTTGCAAATGAAATAAATGCAATTAAAACAAATAACAATAATGCTACTGGTCAACAAATCTTTACAGCTCATCAAAATGGAACAGAGGTAGTTATTAAACCAGAAGAAATATTAGATACTACTGGACTCGGTACTGGTAATCATGGCGTTATATTAAGTTTTGGTGCAGTACCTGGATCTGCAACTGGTGGTATAACAAATGGTTTTTCTCATAATACTGGTACTGTAGCTTCTCCTACAAATGTAGATGTATTTGGTACAAATGATTCTAATGGTAATGATACTGAAATTACTGTTCCAGTATTTCATTATACAAGATTTCAAGATCCATTAACTACTAATACGTCAGCTCCCATGTGTGATTTAAGTATTATAGGTCACTATTCTTTTTTAAATACTTTGTATTTGTTTACTTACGACTCAAATTGGACATCGGGGTCTCCTTATTTATCTACTTCAAATGGTCAAATATGGCAAATAGAATTTGATAACGCTGGTAGAGTTATATCTACAGACTTAAAATATAATAATGCTTTAGAATTTGATAAATCAAGAAAATTAATTGTAGAAGGTATTATAGAAAATGATTGTATAACAAGATTATATTGGACAGATAACTTTAACCCAATTAGATCTTTAAATTTAACAGACCCAAATCATTTTGCTTTTAGTTTAGATGATTTAAAAATGTCACCCGAAACATCAATGGATAGACCTATACTAAAACGTGTAGGAGGAGGAGGAAATTTAGAGGTAGGTATGTATCAAGTAGCATATAAGTTAATAACAAAAGGAGGGGCAAAAAGTAGTTTATCTCCTATGTCACAATTAATAAGTATTGCTTCTGGTGATATTCAAAATAATCATCTAGTTAATAATGGTAGTGGTACAGGTAAAGCTGATCAAGGAACAATAACAAGTAAAAGTTTTGATGTAGAAGTTCAGTATATAGATATTGATTTTGATGAGATAGAGTTTTATGTTTTAGTTTTTGAAACGTATAATTCAGCTCCAACTAAGATAATGAAAAGTAATACATTTTCTATACCTGGTAATACTTTTATTTTTACACATACTAATAATAATTTAATAGATGTAGACTTAGCTGAAATATTAGTTGATGGTAATACATTTGATACAGCAAAAGATATTGCAGTAAAAGACAATAGGTTATTTGCAGCAAACTTATCAATATCTGCAAAAGATTTAAGTACATTTGACACTGAAGTATATAGATGGAAACCAGTAGATGTCAAACCTACAGAAAATGTTACTACTTGGGATAATCTTGATTTTACTTCTGGAGGTACACTTCCTAATGGTATAAAAACAAAAAATCCTGCAATTACAAGTGATTATAAGTATTTACCTTTTGCTGTAAAAGATAGAAGTAATAATGATCAATTAGTACAAGGAGCGCAAACAAAATATTTTGATTCAACAAATGGAGGTGTTAGAATTACTTTTCAAACAGAAAGTAGAATAGTAGATACAGAAACTCAATATAGTTATTTTCAAAATAAAACATTTTATGGTAATAATCCAAAAGCACCTTATGGAGATGCAGGATATCCTGTAGGTATACAAAGATATTTTAAAGATGGATCTGGAAGTTCTGAAAATAATAAATTTGTAGAAAAAAATGATACTAACACTTCATTTAATTCAGCTATTGATGATCATACAGATAATATAAATACTTTTTATCAAAGTGAAGGATATGACGGAAATCAAAATCCATATATAGCTTATGATAGTAGAGGGTATACAAGAGGTGAAACTTATAGATTTGCTATAGCTTTATATGACAATAATAATAAACAAATACAAACTAGATATATTGGTGATATAACCATGCCAGAACATTCTGATCAACAATGGAAATTTTTTGGTGATGATAAAAAACAAATAAATGATATAAATACAGTACATTGGAGTGACTTTGGAACTACACCTTCTACTGCATATACATCACCAAATACTGTTAGTTCTGGATATAATATATATGATAATGATTCTGCTAATAGAGTAGTTACAAAAAATATTTATGCAGAAGATTTTCGTTTATCTTATGTTAAAGGAGGAAGAAACCCATATAATGATTATGAAAATCATACAAGTGTAGCTGTTGGTATGAATGCAGCAAGTTTTCCATTTTGGAAACCAGCAGCATCTGCAAGTCATGCTAGTATAAATGAAGTTCCTTTACAAAACAATAGTGATTATAGATATCCTAATGGAGGTTCTGGTTCTGTTACAGGAGATAAAACATACGGAGTTCCAAACTTTAATCATTATGTACAAGATTTACATTTAAGATTTGAAATAATTATACCAAAATCATTAAAAAATATTATAGGTGGTTATAAAATAGTTAGAGTAAAAAGAGAACAAAAAGATAAAACTATTATTGGTCAAGGAATTTTAACTCAATCTTTTTGGGCTCAAGATATTGTAGACTCTAGTGATGGTATTGGACTAGGATTTGATAGTGATTCATTAGGTGGTGGTAATTGGCATGGGGGTCATGATGATATGGAAAATCTAGATCAAAATAGAGAAGATTGGACTACAAAAATAGATGAAAGATATATACCTTTTTGTAATCCATTTCATCGTCAAGTAAATAGTGTGGGTCCATTAGTAAAGAACACTCAATCTGCAGGTATTGGAAGGCTTCAAACAGCTTATTCTACATTACCAAATATAGATGACCCTGATATACCTTCTCATAATCTTATACAAGGACAAATGAGTTTATGTGATGGAGGAAACAAAACATCAGGATTTAATAGATATTGGACAATAGATTCACCAGACTTTCAACATATGAGTAATGGATTTGTTAGTCAACCTGGATTAAGTTTAGATATAATTTCAGTTCTTAAACAAGTAGACTCTCAAAGAGTACGTAATTGGGCGTTTGGCAATAATACAGATTTTGGTGGTAATCATAGTCCAGGTGGTCATGTTAATCGTCCAGGAATAGGAACTACACACGGTAGAAGATGGATGCACGATGTTGAATTTAAGAGCAATGGTGAAAGAACTGTAGATGATTCAGCTCCTGAATACTATCACACTAAATATGAAACATACGATACAAAATCTTTCGCTTTTCCAAGAAGTATAGTAAACTTAAGAGGAGGTGGAAGTACTGTACCTACTAATTATAGTGGTATTGCTAATTATTTTTTACAAAAAACATTAAGTTTAAATTCTTCTACTATAGCTGATTATGGACAACAAATATTTCCAAATGGTATAGCTTTTTCTAATAATAATACAGATTACATGTTGTGGAATAATGGAGCTGTGGCTGCACCCTCTATTCCAGCTTTTTGTAGTGCTTGGTTATCACCAACAGGTGCTCTTGATGGTGTACATCTTTCAAATAAATGGAGACAATCTAGTGTAGGTAAATGTGCTAAAACAGTATTTTTAGAAATAGAAGAAATAAATAATGATGACCAAGTTTTAGTAGTTCCTGATTTAGATCGTTTTTATATAAACTCACATGATTTACCTCATATGGGTCCTACTACAGCTACAAGTTTTATTGGTCATCCTTTTGATAAAAGTGAAAGTTTTGTAAATGGACGTGTTCCATATACGTTATTAGCTAATTTAACAAAAGAAGTTGTAAATCAATATGGAGGTAAAAATGAAAGTGCAATAAGTAAAAATAGGTTTATAGAAGTAGGTCATTTTACTTTTGTAAATAAAGGTACAAATATTTCTGAAGTACAAACATCTAAAATTACTGGTGGAGATACTTTTGTTCAATTTTATGCAAAAGAAAAATATAATGGAAGTAGGATAAATAAAGAATCTTTAGATATTGATAACATGGAAGAGTATGAACTACAAGGAGGTAATAATGTAGGTTGGTATTTTCCTGTTGAAACATATGTAAATACAGATTTACTTCATGGTACAAAAAAAATGAGAGATGAAGTTTTTACAAACTATCCAGTAAATGATTTTGACGAATATTATAATACTTATGTAAAAGCTGGTGAAGAAAATAATGATTACAATGAAGTTTATTCTCAAGAGTCAGATGCAAAAAGTCATTTAGTTACATCAGATGAAAATTGTGTTGTTACTAAATTTCCAAACATGGTTGCTTACAGTAATGTAAAAAGTATTGGAGAAACACAATATGACGCTTGGAAGAAATTTGATTTAGCAGACTTTCATGATACAGATGGAGTGCATGGTCCAATAAATAATTTATTTGTTTTAAATGACTATATGTATTTTTTCCAATCACAAGCTGTTGGAATGTTAGAAGTTAATCCAAAAACTATAATACCTACACAAGACGGATCTCAACTATATACTGGATCTGGTGATACAATAGAAAATCATAGTTATATAACTACTAAGTATGGTTCTCAACATCAACATTCTTTAGTTTTAAGTGACACTCATTCATATTTTATAGATGCTATAAATGAAAAAATGTTTTCTTTTGATGGAAAGAAAATTGAATCTATTAGTGATACTAAAGGAATGGCAAATTACATGAAGTCAATATTAAATGGAGGGTCAACAAACAGTGTAATAACATCTTCTCCAAATATTGGTAATTTGTTAATTTCACAAATAAAAGATACTGACACTCCTTTATTATTTAAAGGAATACACGGAGGGTATAACAAAGAAACGGGAGATATTGTTTACACTTTTCATGATCTTTCTAAAGATACATCAACTATATTAAATAAAGGAACATTAGTTTATAACGATAGAATATCAGCTTATACTAGTAAATATTCTGTTAGTCCAAACTATTGGATATCTCACATGCATAGATTGTTTAGTACGGAAAATAAATCATTTACACAAACTAATCAACAACCTACATCTAGTTGGACTCAAAATCAATTACACGAGTGGATGGGAGCTATAGATACAGGTATACCAAAAAGAACACAATTTTATTTAAATAACAATATAGCTAGTGGAGTTACATCATCTTATATAGATGGATTCTTTTTTGAAGCAATTGTAAATGAAAAGCCACACTTACCTAAAATATTTGACAATATAGGGGTTGTTATGACAATGCAAAATTGGCAAAATGTTAATACAACTAATAACGATGTTACTAAATCAGGTTCTGAAATGGTTGGACTATCTGCCGCTTTAGGATATTCTACTACTTTTGAGGAAATAGAAATGTCTACAGAATTAAGTGATTATAGTAATATAGGTGTACATAAAATATTTAACTCTGTTTCTCCAATATTAATGGACCAAAGAGTTCTTTACAGAGAAGGTGTTTTGCATTTTCCAACAAGAGCTGAGTATACATCTACAGATGGAACAAATAGTACATTAGGTAGATTAAGAGGTACTTATATGAAAATCAAGTTTAAATCTACTGATTCTACAAATAAATTTAATATCTTTGCACTTAGGCCAAAGTTCCGTAAATCTTATAAATAATAGTAGATTAAAATATAATTAGATTAGATAAAAATAAAAACAATGGGAAAATTCTTTTACAAAGATAATGGTAAAAACTACAAAAAAGGTGGTAAGCTTAATTACAATAATGGAGGTAAAACTGATGACGATAATCCTGTAGCTACTAGAAATACTAAAACAGATTTTTTTGATCCTAATTTTAATCTAGGTATGAATGTTGTTGGTACTCCTGGATTTAAAGGTAATTTTAATCCAAGACTTAGTATAGGTCCAGACACAAAAATAGGTAATACAAATATACAGGATAAGAGTCAAGGTAGATTTACTGTAGGTCCAAATGCTTCTGTTTCTCAAATGAATAGTGGTATGGGACAAGGATCTCAAACAAGTTCTACAGAACAAAGAGTTAATCTTGGGCTTAGAGGCTCATATCAATCACCTATAGGAAATAAAGGTTTAATAGGTGGTTTAAGTGCTGGTATGGGTGCTGCGTTTGGATATGATAGAGTAGATGATATGACACAAACTCCATATCAAGGTACACAAACGACTAATTTGAAAGATATAAATCAAACAGGATATACAAATGCTCAAGCTTCATTAGGATACTATCCTTCAAATTCTAATTTAGGAGGTAAAGCTTATGTAGGATATGGAAGTCAAGGATCTACAAATCCTGGAACAACGTATGGAGCACAATTTAATGCGGGTCCAGCTACATTTAACATAAATAAAGGTAGTCAAGGATTTGGAGGTGGATTTGGACTTAGTCTTCCTTTGGGAAGTCCTACAAGAAGAGTAAACAATACAGGAGACATGAATTTAGATTATGCTAATGGAGGAGTATTAGATCCTAAATTTATTGAAGCTTACGAAAGATATAATCAAGGTAAAAGACCTCAACAATTTTTTGACGGAGGTCAAGTTGGTGATCATGGAGTTCCTTTTACAGGTGAAACACAAGAACAAAATCTTTTAACTGATGTTAAAGATTACTTTAACTCTGATGAAATGTCTCAATACAAACAAGATTTAGGTAATCAGTTAAAACAACCTTTTCAAACACAACCAGATCCTAATGCTTCTACTACTAGTGTTATAGGAGATTTATTTACAAAAAGTGGAGGTGGTTCTGTAGATACAGGAGGTTCAACATATAATCCAGATATAGATCCTACATCAATAACATCAGAATTTGGAGGATCTAGTGCAGTTAGTAATATTATGGGAAAAATGGGAAAAGCACAAGGATTCGTTGGTGCTGCAAAAGGTGGTTTTGAACTTGGTAAAGATATTGTAGATGGAGGTGACGCTGAAGGTAATCAAAAATATGGTAAAGGAATATTTGCAGGAGCAATGAAAGGTCAGCAAGCTGGAGCTGCTTTTGGTACAACTGGAAGATTGATAGGAGGTGCTGTAGGAGCTCTTGCTGGTGGTGTTGCTACTGCTCAAAACAAAAACGCTTTAGAACAACAAGAAACAGAAGCTTTTAATCAAAAAGCTGCTGGATCAACTAATGATGCTTTGTTAAGTTATTTAAAAGATCAAAATAGTCCTGTGATACAAACTCAAGAAGCTCCTGAAGATGTTATACAAGGTAAACAAGGAATGAAAATAGGAGACAAAAATTCTCATGTAAGTGATGAATCATATCAAAATTTTTCTAACCAATTAAAATCAGGAGAAAATGGACAAAATAAAGGATTTGATAATGAAAGTGGTTTATGGTTTCCTTTTGATGTAGGAATTAATAAAGAACAAAATATTGGTTGGGGTATAAACATGAGCACATTAAGCGCTGCAGATAAAAAAAGATTCTCAAAAGGTGTAAGTACAGAAGAAATAGAAGGTTTGTATAATCAAAGAATATCTAGTCATTTAAATAAATCACAAAAACACATTACTAGTTTAGGAGGTAATTGGGATTCTTTTCCAGATAATGTAAAATTAGCATTAACAGACTTTTCTTATAATTTAGGAAGTTTAAAAAAGTTTCCAAAATTTACACAAGCTATAATTGATAATGATTTAGCAACAGCTAAAAAAGAGTATAAAAGATTCTATACTCAAAATGGGGAAAAAACAGAAATGGTTAATAGAAATGAAGAAATAGATAAAATGATATTTCAAAATGCTAAAGGTAATGGAAAGATCTATAAAGCAGGAGGAATGACAAGTGGAGAATACAATCACGACACTAATCCTTTATCTGTAATAGATTCTGATGGTAATCATACAGGAATGGAATTAACTGGAGGAGAAGGAGTTTATGACGCTAAAGCACAAAAGAAAATTGAATTAGCTATTAAGAAAAAAGATTATAAAAAAGTTGGTAAGATTATTGAATATGAAATCAATGATTGGAAACAAAAAGGAATGTACTCATAATATAATATAATTTATGCCTAAAAAGATAAAAACAAACGGTAAGCCATTAATTAAAGATAAAAATGGAAACTCATTTCCAAAAGTACATAAAGACATGTATACTGCTTTATTAGCTTTAGAAGACTATGGATATTCTGGAGAAGTAAATCCTAGTGGAGGAGCAAGAGATTTTGCTATGAATACTGCAGTATATATATATAACGACAATAGTAATTTTGAAGATGCGGCAACTAAAAAAGCAATAATAGATTATATAAACAAAACAAATAATTTAACAGGTGATGACGCTCTAAAGGTAGATATATCTCGTACTGATTTTAATACATGGGCAGATACACATAGAAAAGAATTAGAACTTTCTGCTAAAGAAATTAAAGCAAGAGGAAAGAAATTAAATCAAAATGATGTAGAAGGAAACCCATCAATGATTCATAAAAGTAAACACTTGACAAGTTCAACTGGTGGAGCTTTAGACATTAGTGATGGAGATGAATTTGAACAATGGTGTAAAAAAACTCCAGAAGGAAAAAAATGGATGAAGGATTTTGGTATAGTTGATTCTTCACATGGTGCGCACATGCACATAGGAGTAAAAAACCCTCAAGATACAGAAGCTGTAAAATTACAAACAGATAATGATGAATTTTTTACAGAAGCAGATAGAATATATAACATAAACAAAGATGAAAATAATTTCATATCTTATGGAGAAGATAATCCATTGCATGATAACAATAAAGATAGAGATGTATTTTTACATGATAATAATACAATATCATCAGAAGAGTTTAATAGTAGAGTAGAAAATGGGTATGATGAAAATGGACAAACGAATAACATTGTAGTTCAAGAAGAAGAAGTTGTTGATCCACTACTTACGGAAATAGAAAACACTACGGAAATAGAAGATAATAGTCAGACTACTATAGGTCCTGCTGAAGGTCCTGATGTAACTCCTCCTGTAGTAGATCCTTTAGAAACTGAAATAAATGATAATAGTGAGATTTTTGAAGGACCTACAGATGTTAGAGAAGAAGTAGAAAACTTAGTAATGGATGAAGGTGTTTTTACTGGTACTATTAATTCAGAAACAAAAGAACCTATAGAAGGTAAAATTATTTTTCCTGATGGAGATACTTATGAAGGAGATTTTAATAATGATGGTACATTTAATAAAGGTAAATATATAGATAGAGATGAAGATCAAGACATTATTGAAACAAGAGATGGTATTTGGAACAATGACGATACCTTTTCTGGAACTATTACTGATAATGCAAACAATGAACGTGTAGGTAATTTTGACGATGTGGATGGAGTTTATACACAAACTACTGAAACAGAAGATGCAATACAAGATGAAGTTACAACAATTGAAGAAGGGGAACCTAAAAGACCTTCAAGATTTGATTATCCTGCAGATTCAGATAAACCTAGTTTAGGAAACGTAAATCCAGAAACTGAAGGAATAAGTTGGAAAGAAGCTCAAAAAAAATATGATGAAGATTTATTAAAATATAATGAAACAATTTCTCCTACAAACGAAGAAACTACTGTAGTAGAAGAAGTAACAGAAACTCCTACTGAAGTAGTAGAGGAAACAATTCCTGAAGAAATAACAGTAGAAACTCCTATTGAAGAAGTAGAAGAAACTACTCAAGTACAAACTCCTCCTGTAGTAACAGAGAATCCTGTTGCAATAGATGAAACAGAGGCTACTGTAGAAAAAGAGTCTGACTTAGATGATGAAGGTTATTTAAATAAAAAATTAAGAGAATTTAAAGAGAAAAGAACAGAAAGAATAGGATATACAAAAGTTGGTACAGACAATTTTGAAAAAACAAAAAAAGAAAGTAGGTCAATAATAAAATCAACAAAAGAAGAAATAGGTAGAGAAGAGTGGAACGCTATGAGTAAAGAAGATAGAGATGCTGCAATTTTCATGGCTTTTATGAATGACGAGACTGGTAATGAAGAGTTAACTGTAGCTCAACAAGAACAAGTAAACACTTCACTAAACAGTACATACTTAACTCATGGTGGTAATAATTATGGACAAGGTGATGCAAATATAAGCGCTGCTTATTTAACAGAATTGCAAAAAGATGAAACAATATATGATGAAAACGGAAATCTTATAGCAAAAAGATATAATAATATTTTATCAACTAAAAATGATTTAACTAATCTTCAAGAAGGTGAAGTAATTTTAGTGGGTCCAGGAGGTAACAGTGGAATTGACTATTCAGATACAGGTGACTTAGGAAGAGGTGGTGGTTATAGTAATGGTGGTGCTGGTCAACATGCAAATACATTTTATGTTGTAAGTATGGTTGATGGAAAAAAAGTGTTAACAGCTTACGATCCTGTTAAAGAAAAAGAAATAGAGAATAGTTTTAATGAACGATTAGGTGAAGATGGTTTAAATGATCATCTTTTAAATTATACAGAAGAGGATATTAATAATTTCACACTTAATGATAACGCTGCAATAGCTAAATATGTAGAAGAAAATGGTTATGATAAAAATTTCTACGATATATTAGTAAATCAAAAAAATATTAAAAATCCTTATGAAATAGGTACACAAGAACATCAAGATTGGAATAAAACTCAATCTACTGGTAATAAAGTATGGGATGAACAAAACGGTCAATGGATAGATCATTCTATAAAAAGAGTTGGAATAGATGAAAGTGGTAATGTAATAGACGAAAGGGAAAACCCATTTATTGGAAGTAATCCTGATTATCAATTTAACGAAAAATATAAATATCAAAATGGAGAAACAACTAATTTAAACTCTGATCAACTATCAAAAACATCTTTAGAAAATAGATCAGTTTTGGTTAACAATCCTTTTAATCCTTTTAATCCTGATTTAAATAAAAGACAACAAAAAAGAGAACAACAGAAATATGACGCTTGGAATACACAAGCTACATTAAGAGGAGATGAAGGAGAATTAGTTTATCAATGGGATCAAAACGGAAATAATTTTGGAGACCCTACAACACAAGATACTAGATTTAATGAAATCGGATATGAGCCAGGTCAATATACAAATAATAACGGAGATTTAATTACTGTTGATGGTAATGGAAGAGCTTTTATACAAAGAAAAGAGTCAGAAACTGCAGATGGTATAGAGTACTCAGATGCTGAAGAAATGTTTGCTACTGGAACAGATTACCAAGATATGGAAATGGTAAAAGCAGCAAAAGCTGGCTTGATGGAAAAATTAAAAGATCCTACTGTCGCTTCTAGTTTAATATCAACTGTATTAGGAGGAGTTGGTTTAAGTATGGCAATGAAAAAATTAGATCCTAAAAGTATGCCTTCTTTATCTTCTGCTTTTGAGGAAAGATTAAGACAATCTAAAGCTTTAAGTGAACAAGGATTTGATCCTGCAGAAGAAGCTAAAATAAGACAAGATATAAACAAATCTTATAGTGTAGGTATAGACAATATGGTAAGAGGAACAGCTGGTGATAGAGCTAAGTTTTTAGCTGGGACAGGTGTTTTAGACGCACAAAGAAGTTCTGCTTTATTAGAATTTGCTGCATTAGACTCTGCTCAAAAAAGAGACAATAGAAAACAATATACTGACTTATTAACTTATAAAGAAAATTTTGAAGCTCAAAAAACATTATCTGAAAGGACAGAAGATATGAATCAACAGTTAGCTAATAAACAAGCTGGAGCTAGTTTAGCTTCCTCAGCATTTGAAACTGTAACAAACAATATACAGGGAGCGAAAATGAATAAGTTTATGGGTAAATATCAAGACATGATGGAAGACAGTTTATTTGGTCCACAGGGAGCCACTGTTTTAGATAATATATTTAGTCATTTAGGAACTGAAGAAACAGAAACTCCTGAATAATAGGGTAATTAAAAAATAATTAAGGAAAAAAAATATGGATTTTAGTTTAGCACAAGCGTTATCAGGCTTTACTTCGTCAGCAGAGGCGAAAAGCACAAGACAAAATGATTTTGCAATTATGCAAAACATATATCAACAAGAACAACAAAGACTAAATACTGAAGCTGGTTTGCAACAAGATCTAGAAGCATATAAAACTACAGTTGCTCAACTAGGTAAAGAAATAAGTTCTGGTTCTGGTATTAGAGAAAAAGATCAAGAAGCTTATAAAATGTTAGTTCAAGATGCTCAATTAATATTAAAAGATGAAATATCTAAATCTGGTTCAATATCAAAGTTTATGCAAGGTGGGGGATCACAAAAATTATCAGACTTTAAAAACGCCGTAACAGGAAGTGATTTATCTTTAAGACTAGAAAATAATGGTGTAGTATTTAAAAAAATGATAGAAGCTTCACAAAATCCTGAAACAGCTCATTTAATACCTGAATCATTTTTAAGTCAAGTTTCTGCTTACCAATCTGGACAAATAGACGAAGTCTCTTGGAATGGTTTATTAAGTGATTATGATTGGGACGTACAAGGTGAGTATCAAAAAGATACAGAAATATCTTCTGACATGTTACTGTCAACTGGTATAAATTATCAAATAGCTGCAGAGAACTTTCAAAAAGACAGAGGATGGACTCAACAAGATTTTGCAAGTCCAGAAGAATACGACATGGCTTTAAAGTCTTATGTAGATAATAAATATGGGACAATGTATGGAACTCAAGAAATATCAGCTAATGTTTCTTCAGAAATACAAAAAATTAAATTTGATTTAGATCCATTAGCAAAAGAAGGTTTTAAATATGATAATTTATATACTGTAGATGACGCAGGAAATAAAGGTACTTTTAAAGATGCGTTTGAAGTTACAGGTAGTATGGGTATACTTGAAAACACAATAGGTTATGATCAAGGATGGGAAGCAGGTGTTTATAAAGGAAAACAAATAAGATCAGCTGGTTCTTGGGGAGAACCTTATAAAGACGAAATAGCAAGTATAATATGGGGAGATGATTATGATGCTGAATCAGGAACTATATCTAACCAAGCAAATGAAGGTTACTTTTTAGGAGGTGACGGAAGAAAGTTTGGAGCAGGTGTAGACGCAAATTCAATATACGAAGGTTCTGATTTAGGTGATTTGAGTGATTTACATGTAAGAGGATATACTATTGGTTTAAAAATTTCTGGCTATGATCCAGCAACAGGTGAATATATAGAAAATTTAATTGTAGATGATGTAAATAATCCAGACCATAACAGAGAATCATATGCAAAGTTTGAGGGTATGGAAGTTAAACAAGTTTATCTAGCTGAAATATTAGATGTAGATGGTTATTTTGGAACTTTATCTGCAATGGATGATGATTTATATTACAAAGAAATTAACATAGATGTTGTTTCTCGTGAACTTGATAAAAAACTAGAAATTAATGAAGAATTAACAGAACAAAGAAAAAGTAATTTTAATTATGCAAAAAAAGAAAATTTTGAAAAACAAAAAGTAAAAAGACAGCAAAAAATATCTGAAGACTTTTTAAAAAAATATGTAGTTCCTGAAAACGGTGAATATACTGGAAAAGAACCTCAAGAAACAATGGAAATTTTACAACAAATTAGAAAAAAATTCATACCTTCGTTTGATAATAAATTGTTTAATCTTGCAGGACCAGATAATAATGGAGAATTTATGAATGTCAGACCTCATTTATTTACATTTATGTTACAAGAAGCTAAAGCAAAAAATCCAGATGATATAGGTTCAGAAATGAATTCAATTATAAATAGTTTAGATAAATATAACGGTACACCATTTGGTGAAGTTATTAAAGGTGGTGATGTAAATAATTTTTATCAATTCTTAAAGAATAACGGATATAACACAAAAGAACTAAGAAAAGAGTCTAGAAATATAAATCAAATAGTATTTTAAAATATGAGTTTATTAAAAGAATTAAGAGGTCAACTTAATAAAGATGTGTCTAATTACGATAAGTCAATATCAAATGAAATTACACCAGGTAAGTTTTTTGATAATGCTATAGAACAAAATAGATTAGAAAATTTACCAGAATCTCAACAACCAAGTTTACAAGAAGAACCATCGTTAGAAGAAAGTAATCAAATGGCTGAATACCTAAATGCAAGAGAAGGTATGTCAGAACAAGATAAAGATAGAATTTCAGGAAATGAAGCTAGACTAAATATGGCTAGACAGTCAGATCCTACATTTGATATGATGAGAGAATCTAATCAAGTTTTGCCATTTAATCCTGGAGAACCTAATATGGGAGGATTAGAAAGAACAGGTAGGTCATTTACAGCTGGATCAGGAGACTTTATAAAAGGGATTGGAGACATAGCAACGTTTGCTGGTTTATATAGTCCTGTAGATAACTACACTCCATTTAAACCTTCTGAATCAATTGCTAATCTTTTTTATGATTTAGCTAAACCTTTACAAGATAGGCAGGTAAATTACCAAATGGAATCTTTAAAAGAATTTAGTTTTGACGATTTATCTAATCCAGTATTTTGGCAACAAGACGTTGCTAGAATTTTACCAGACGCAATTAGTATGTTGTTTGGAGCAGGGTTAGTTGCACAAGGGGTTAAAAAAACAGCTTTAATAGCAGGTAGAAAAGCTATACAAAAGAAGTTTATAAAAAGAACTGGAGCTAGATACGGAGGAGTCCAGTACGCAAGAGGTAAAGGAGTGGGAAGTATGTTTACTACAATTGGAGGAGCTACAGAGGGAGCTGGTCTTTTGACTTTACAAATGACATCAAGAGGAGCTTTAATTACAAACATGGTAGGTGGTGGTGTTGGTATGAACGCTTTCAATGGAGCTAGAATATCTGGTAATGCTTATAACGAAGCTGTAGAAATGGGTATAGGTAAAGAAGCTGCAGGCGAAATGGCAAGTAATATATTTACAGATAATTTAAAATGGATAGGAGTAGATATGTTGTCATACGGATTTGCTTATGGTAAATTAGGATCTTCATTAGCTAAAAAACAAGTTAAAGATTTAGCTGTAAAAACAACAAAAACATTTGGTGGTAGAATTTTAAATGTAGTTAAGGGTGTTGGTAAAGCAGCTGCTATTGGAGTTCCAGAGGGTATAGAAGAAATGTTTCAAGAAACTTATGAAGATTGGATAGTTAAAAAAAATATGGCTCAAGCTGGAGGTAAGGCATTTAATAATGCAGATGGAACTGAAACTAGTTATTGGGATTATTTTAATTCTAAAGAAGCAGGTAAAACTAAAGCTTTAGCATTTATTGTTGGTTTTGGTATGGGTGGAGGTATGCATGGTATTAACTCTATAGCTAATCAAAACAGAACTATAGATAACAGACAAGCTTTATTAGAAGAGATTTTAGAAGATCCTACTTTAGATGAAGAAATGAAAAAAGCTCAGATACTATCTAATTTAGTTGCTGGGGCTTTCGCTTATGGATCAGATACAGATATAAGAAATTATGTAGATAAGTTATTAGAAGATGGTTCACTAGACGAAGATTCACATAAAAAATATACAGGCATTATAGATAATGCAGGAGAATTATTTAATAACATTCCTTTTGTTGAAGAATTAACTCCAGAAATGAAAGAAGAGTATTTATATAGAGCAATGAATATATCTGATTTAGGTAATAGTAAAACAGAATTAGACGAAGCTTTAGATGAAAACATAGGAAGGATAAATAAAATGAAGGGTATGTCCGAAGATCAAAAGAAAGAAGCTATCGGACAAGCAATACAAGAAAATGAAGTATTACAACAAGAAGTTGATAATTTAATATCTGAAAATGAATCAGTACAAGCTTCTATAGTAAACGAATTAATTACACAAAAAAGTAAAGACGGAAGGTCTAGATATCGTAAAGGAGTAAAACAAGGCGCTAAAGGACAAGATGTAAGGGGAGGTAGATACTCTGGAGAAAAAGACGTTTTATCTGATACAGAAAGATCAAAATTAACTAAACAAGGACAAAGAGAAAATTGGACTGAACTTTACAGAACAGATGCAATAAAAAGATTAGAAGATGCTGGTATAGAAACTACTGAAGATAATATACTAGATGCTATGAGACAATTATCATTAGAACCAAAAAACATTAGGACTGGTATAAAAACAGCTTTACAAGGTGTAGGTAGAGCTATTTCTAAAGGAGTAAAAAATATTAGAAAAGGATTTAAATCAGTAAAAGACACAGGTGTATTAGAATCTGTAAAAGGTGGATTAGAATCAGCTGTCAATAGTATTAAAAGTATTATTTCTGGTGACACTGATATTAAACAAGTAATTGCAGATTTAGGAAAAGCTTCAGGAGAAATATCTAAAAAAATATTTTCTTATGTAAAAACATTTGCAAAAAACTTTCAAGGTAAACCAATATATAAGAAAGATGGTACACCAACAGACTCTAAGTTTATAGGAAAAATTTTAAAAGTTTTAGAAGACGCTACTGGAATTCCCTTTACAAAACAAACAGATGAAGAAGCTAAAGTTATGATATCTGCTTTGTTTCCTGAAAATAGTATAGATTTTATAACTAATATGAGTAATGAAGAGTTTGATTCTTATATAAAAGAAAGATTAGATCAATTAGCAAAAGAAGAAAAATTAGAAGAAGTAGAGTTAACAATAGATCAATCAATTCTAGATGATGGAACATCTCCTCAACAAAAAGCTAAAAAATCTCAAGATAAAGAAGATAGTGTTAGATTATTTGCTGAGTCAATAGCTGATGGAAAAAATGTTAGGACAAAAGAAGAACAGCAGTTTTATGAAAATAATAAAAAAGCTATAGAAGAAGAACTTAAAAAAATACAAAAAGAAAGAGAGCCAAAGGGTAAAAAGAAAACAAGAAAAGGAACAGGGCGTAAAAAAAAAGTAGATAAATTAACATCTACAGAAAAAATAGCCAAGAAAAGTCGTAAGAAAAAAGACACAAAATCTCAAAAGAAAAAAACCCCAGATCCTTTTGGTAATAAAAAACTAAAAGTAAAAGAAAAGAATAACACTAAAACTCCTAATGTAGACAGGATAGGAGAAGTAAACGCTTTATCTGCAATTAATGACGTAATAAGAAAATACAGAACGTCAGGTAAAACAATGGATAAAACAGCTATTATTGTTGTTAGTGAGTTGACGGAAGTTGTACCTTCTTATGCACTTGGACAAGCTTTTTCTTCAGCTGTATTTATTAGAGGAGGATCTGCTTGGCAAGAAACTCTAGCTCACGAATACGGCGGGCATATATACTACAGAGCTTATTCACACACTGATGTAGTAAAAGACACAGTAAAAAACTTAATGGGTACAGAATTATGGGAAGCTGTAAAAGATTCTTACTATAACCTAACAATGTTTAAATTTAAAAATCCTATTAGTGGAGAAGTTACAAATTTAACAATAGAAGATATAGGTGGTATTATAAATAGATACATGGACGATAAGAGAACTAAATTCTCTAAATCAGAAGAAGCAGAATATAGAAACATTAGAGAGTCTATTAATAATGTTTTAAAATCTACAGACTATGTTTCTAGACTACAAGCTTTAAAAAGATTAGAAATACAATTAAAAGCTGCAGATATGATTGAAGATATATCTGATAATCAACAAGAAGCTTTAAAAGAAGAAATGTTTGCTAAGTCTACAGAAGAAAATAGTAGAGAAGTTGTTAGTAAAATGTTAGGTATTACAAAATTAGAAAAACATGAGAAACTAGCAACTAGATTTTGGAATAGAACAAAAGCTCAATTTAGTTTAAAAGACAATGTTATTAAAATGTTAATGAAACAAGTTGACAAATTAAAAGTATATGACTCTGAAGGAAACCTAAAAGAAGAATACTTTGAAGTAACGGAAAAAGCTAAGAAACGAATTGAGGAGAGAAGAAAGAGAGAAATGGTTATTAAATTTAGAGAAGATTTAGAAAGAGAGTATAAAACCAAACAAGGGAAAAATAAAATTTCTTTAAAAGAAGAATTTCTATTAAATGCAATTACAAATGCACAAACTAGATATAATGACTCTATTAACACTTGGACTTCTGGTGAGTCTAATATGTTAAGAAAAGATATAGAAGATCAGTTTAATCCAAATATTACAAATACAATAAGACCTTATTTATCATCTGTATTTAGAGATCTTGCTAAAATGGCTCGTCAAAAAAATAAAGTTTTATTAAATTTTGCTGAAGATGATAATTTACTAGAAAAATATATTAAGGATTCTTTTAAAAAACTTGGTTATAATTTTGACTATACAGCATGGGGTTCTAACTCTATGAATATTTTGAAAGAATTTGTTAAACCATTAGTAGCTCATCATGCTATGAATTTAGATCCTAACTTTAAATCAAAAATAAAAGAATTAACATTAGTTGATTGGTTTGAAGATTTATCAACTAGAGATGTAAGTCAAGAAGTTTTAAATGAAACATCAAAAGAATTTTTAACAGAAGCAGACTGGTTAATTAAAGGGAAGGAAATGATTGAAGACTTTATGATTCGTCAAGGAATGGATCCTGATATGTTTTTAGAGAACTTAGAAGGAGATGGTAAGGTTAATTATGAAGACAGAAAAGGTGGACAACAATCTGTATCTCCAACTGTACAAAGAATTATAAAAGCTTTTACAAAAGAAAGATACTCTGAGGTAAGAAAAACAAAAAGAAAAATAACAGATGAAAAAGAAGTAGAAAGATATGAAAACGTATCTAAAGCTTTAAGAAACGCAAAAGTTTTACAAGGAGATTTATTGTTATCTGGAATGTCAAATAGAAACGACGCTTATGGGTTTATACAATCTTTAAGAAATTCTGAAAATTTACAAACAATTGAATTTATAAATTGGTTAGAAAATAAATTTGGGGGAAGAGAACAAGCAGACGCTATGTTATCTATGATGCATAAAGAATTTAGTGATAGAGTTCAAGAAAAATTTTATGGAGTAAGTCAAGTACAAGACAATACTGATAGTAGAGAGTTTATTACAAAAGAGTTATTTAGTCATCACGAAAACAATATGATAGAAAATATTGATAAGATGATTCAAAATTATTACAATAAAAAACATGAAAGAAAATTCTTAGATAATGCAAGAAAAGAAAAAATAAATGCTATTATTAATGTTTTAGACAGACCTTTATCTACAAGTGACTCTGTTAGTATTTTAAAAATGATAGTCAATGATTTTAGTGGAGCTAGAAATTATATTGACTGGAATAATATAAGTATAAATGGAGTTACCATAAACGGTAAAACAATGTCAATTGAGAAAGCGACTGAATCTATATTAAAGAAAGCCATAGTTAAAAGAGGTGTTAATTATTTTATAGATGGTAAAAAAATAAAACCATTAATTAAAGAATTAGTTATTAATAGTAGACAAAAGAACTATGTAACTTTAATTAATAATATAGAAGGTAAACCAACTAACATTGCAAATAAGGGTAGTTTTTTAACACGAAAGGTTAATACTATTAACGAAATGTTTAGAAGAAGAGAAAGTGAGTCTGTAGAAGAATATACAGAAAGAACAAATGAGATGTTAGAGGATTCTGAATATAATATATTTACATTGTTAGCTGCTCATGAACAAGAGTTAGAGATAGGATTAAGAAGTGGTATGGATTCTGAGGTAAACAATCAAGCTGCTGTTTATACAAGAATGAGTGGATTAGAATTATTTATAGGTGATATGTCTACTTTCTTTGAAAACTTTGAAGAAGGAGTTGTAGGATCTTACGATGTGCCTATTACTGTATTTGCTGAAAAAAGTAGAAGATATGCTGTTAAGGGTAGATTGTTTTCTAATAAAAAACAGCTAATAGAACAAATAGAAAAACTAGATTACCTTGCTGGACTTACATATCAAGACGGTTCTTTAATATTTCCTATGTTACAAAAAGATGGTAAATTAGATAAAAACTTTTTAAACAAAACGGTTAATGATACAATGGATTTTATTAAGAAGAATCCAAGTATGTTTAAAAACAAAACATTTGCTAAAATTGTAAACCCTAAAACTGGTAGACTAAAAGATGGAGCTAAAAAATATATTGAATTAAATGTAATGAACTATTCTTTTAATAGAATACAAGCTCAAAGATTATTAGTTGGTAGACATGAAGACTTTAAAAACTCTACAGATTATACAAAAAGAGCTGCTGGATCTATAGCTAGACACATACCTTTTGATAAATCAATTAACATGGATGTTGTTATGTTTGAAGATGTTTATAAAACAAAAGATGGTAGATTTTTAAGTGAGTCTGAAGCAATACAAGAGTTTGGTAATAACTATGAAGATGTTACTTCTATTGTTACAGACGGATCAATGTTTGTTTTAGAAGATCAAGCTCAACAAATAAAAGATTCTTATGGTGAGTTAAATAATTTTGGAGAACACTTTAAGTTTGTTTATAACGGAAACAATTTAGAATCAATATTACCTTTAGATAAAACCACTTCAAGTGAAACAATGTACCTAAAGGGTAATACATTCGTTCTAACGGAAGAAGCTGTTAAAAACAGTGTATACCTACAAAACATAAAGAACCTATTAGAATCACGTAATAAATACTTTGAACAAAATAATGATATAAGGTACGAAGGAATGTTTACTATAGCAGCATCTAACAGTTCAGTTAAAGTTGCTTATAATAAAGAAAATGTTTTACATAGTATATCAGGACAAAACGAAATAAATAATTTTGATGATATTCACGCAGTACAAGAAGACAACTATAGTGACGGTGTTAGGTATAAAGGTATGGACGGAAGTAATTTTGGAGTACAGTTAATATTAGATACTGATATGTTATCATCTCCTTTATCTATTCAGTTATTTAGTAACATTATGATTAATGGAAATCTAAACGAGAAAACATTTAATGATGTTACAAGTGTATTAAACTTCTTTGCTGAATCAATGAAAGCTAAGTCTGACGAAAGAGTTGGTAAAATGAAAGCTAACAGTCCTGCAAATGCAGTTAGAGTAAATAAAAACATTATGCAGTCTATAGGTGATTGGGCTGGTTCTGCTAATAAAAACTTAGCAAGAAATGCTAGTCCACTATTTCCTAAAAACAATATTATTAAAAACTCTCTGGGAGGAAACGCTATAGCACAAACAGGAGCTAGAATATATTTAGACGAAGTTTCTTCTAGTATTGGAGCTGGTGTTAGAGCTTATCAATCATCAGAAGGATCTAATTTAAAATCTTATACTAATATAAAAACAAGGTCTGGGGTTGAGGTATATGGATCAGAATTTATAGCTCCAAATAGTTTAAGGAAGTTAGGATACAAAAAAGGTGATATAATTATAGGAACAAGAATACCTGGAAAAAGTAAAGCAGATCACTTTGTATTAGTAATTAAAGATTTTCATTCTAATAAAGAAGGGGCTAAGGTTACCGTTCCTTCAGAGTTGTCTAAAACAATTGGATCTGACTTAGATGGAGATGCAATATTTTTAGCTGGTAGATACAGTGACCCTGTAGCTTCTAGTAATAAAGATAATAAGTTACAAAAATCACATAGACTTTATAATAAAGGTTTTGACGCTTTAATTAATTTATTACAAAATCCTGCTTTTAGAGAAAATGAAATAGAAAAAGATATTGATATAGAGAAAGATTCTGAAAAAGCTATTAGAACAGCAGAAGAAAACTTAGGTATAGAGATTACGAAAGAAATAAAAATGAATACTCCTTTGGGAGATATGGAGATATTTAACAACAACATACCAGCAAGAGGACTTATTGGGACTATAACAAACTTTGCTAGAAACATGCATTATTTATCTTTTTATGATGTTGGTATTAAAACTTCTATAACAATAGGAGGGCGTACGATTAGTAATTTTAATAATGACAATCCACTAAACTATTTTACAGTTGCTCAATCACAAAACGTAGCATTAGACAACGCTAAGTATTTATTTGCTAATAACCTAGGAATGAATAATAACACAGTTAAACAGTTTGTTATATTACAAAGATTAGGTTTTTCTACTGGAGAGATAGCTACTATTATGAATAGTGAAGCTGCTAAATTATATGATAAACACGTTGGACTTAGAATGGTTACACAGAAGTCAAGTGAAAAAGTAAATATAGATCCTTCACTAAAAGCTTTGTATGATATAAAAAATAAAGGTAAGAACGTAGAGGATGATTTAGTAAATCCTATTAGAAAACAAGAAGCTTGGGAAAAAATAAATTTTGAATACAAGCAACTACTATCACAAAACCTTGACAATAATTTAGAAATAGACTTTGCAGATATTAATAAAAATCCTGAAAAGTTTAATTTACAAGTATTAAAATTACTTTACTATACAAATAATTTAGGATCAGATATACAAAAAATTGGTAATCTATTAGGTATCTACAAACACTATCCTAAAGATTCATACGCTGCTCAAAAAATTAAAAATGATATAGACTCTTTATTAGAGGAGGGAAGTAATTTAGAAAAGTCAGGAGTGTCTAAAATGTTAAACAATCCTATTATAAAAAGAAATCTAGAAGTTTTAGAAGAGTTAAATAATCAGTATAGTAATACTAATATTATTGATTCTCAAGAATCACACATGATTAATGATGTTATGAAAGGATATACTAATGAGTCTAATCCTATGTCTTATCATCCAAGAGTCGGTAGAACTTATAGTAAAATTAAAATGTTAGAAAACATTTCTTATTTACAAGATATGAAAAGTAAAGAAGATTTGTTACAAATTATACAAGAAGCTAGAATGACTCATCCTGAAAGTATAGTTTTACATGAAGCTTTATCTTTAATGGGAGAACGTAATTATGAAACAGGTAACTACGAAATAAACACTATAAGAGTAAACAAGGGTGTTATACATGAATATACTAGTGATGATATTATAAGTGATTATAAAGAAAGTTTTGGTAAGTTACCAAATGAAATACAAAGAGCTATAATTCAATTAGACTTTATAGACAATGGTTGGACTGGAGGTACAACAGCTTATGTATGGAGTAATGATGTTTGGGATAATTTAAATCCAGAATTAGAAAAACTTAGAAAACAAACTAGTACAGATCCAGGATCAATAGATTATTTAAAAGATGTTTCTTTACAGATTATTAAAAACGAATACAGACTAATGCCTAAGACAACACAGTCTGGTAATTTAAGTTCTGCAGGGAAAAATTATAATTATGTTCCTGGTAAAAGAGAGTCTAAAATAATAGAGTTACAAGGTTTAAATGAAAAACATTATATTAAACACTGGGATAATGGTAATCAAAAATACGTTAGACTAGAACATATAGGTAAGGGAAGGTATAAATCTTTAGATGAAGTAAGTAATATATTTTTAGGTAAAGATAGTAAACAAAAAATTGAAGACATAAAATCTAAATACGAAAAAATAAAAGAAAAAAAATCAAATAAAATTGATGATGTATCTGAATATTTAAATAGATGGAGATCTGGATCTAATATGATAAGACCTAGTTACAGAACTAAAGTAAACAACTATGCAAATCAAAACTCTTTTAATGTTTTAGATAAGAAAACATGGATAAAAAGAAAAAAGATTGATATATCTAAAGTTACAAAAGGTTCTGGAGCAATGATGGAAATAAACAGACAGTATAATAAGTATCTAGAAGGTATGGATAATGTTTATCAAATATATTATGATTTACAAGACGAATCAAATATGAAAAAATTTACAAGTGAACAACTTGTAGACTTAGCTATGGAGTTTAACAATCCTAAAATGTATGAACAAGAAGTTTCTAGTATTATGGAAGGTATTATATCTGTAGAATTAGCTAATAGAGCTGCTATAGAACAATCAAAAATAAACGGTACTGGTCCTAATACAGCAGGTCTAAATGATATTGGTTCTATAAAGTCTTGGTTAATATCTAATAACATACCTGCGGAACATCCTGCTGTTCAAAATCTTGTTAAACAGATGGAGATACATCATAATAAATACACACAAGCTTACACTAGACATGTGAAAGATTTAGGTAAGGCTGAAAGAAAGTTAGAAAACTATCTTACTAAGAAGTATGGTTATACTACAAAATTACAATTGTTATTTCAAAACAAATGGGCAGATGAGAAATATAAAAACTTAATTAGAGAAGTAACTATTGAGGGAGAAACTTATATGGAATTATTAGACAGAGGTACCTTAGAAAAAAACAATGTAAGTCAAGTTGAGTTAGAGTTTTATGACGAGTTTGTCAATTCTATGAAAAAGTTTGGTAAAACACAAGAAGGGTTTATACCACATGTTATGATGGGTAATTACGAATCTTTAATGAAAAGAGGATTGTTTGGAATGTATAACTCTAACTTAGGTAATACTACTAAAATAGACGATGTAATGGTTGAAGGATTAGGCCCTAGTGGAAAAGAAGTAAGATCTTTTGGTGAGTGGAGAAAGATATATGAAAGAGAGTCTTTTATTAATAAAGGAAGAAAGATACAAGAGTTTGAGAAAATTAGAAAAAAAGCAAAAGATTATTTAAAATCAGGTAAGGATGCAAAAGGTAATGAAATAGGATTATCTTTAACTGAGGTAAAGGGTATTTTAGGATCTAATATATTTAGAGATTTAGCTAGTTCAAGACAAATTAAAATGTCTGAATTAGGATCTAAAGATTTAGGTAAAATTGGTAGAATGTTTATTAGAACTAAAGTTTTTGCTGAAGGAGATGTTGGAATAGAGAATGGTGTTGGTTTTACTGGAATGAAAAGAATGGCTCCTTTAGTAGATGGTTTGATTAGAGTTTATAAAGACAACAATAACCCTAACATGGCAAGGTATGTAGAAGAAGTTTGGAAAGATGGTTATTTACATAACAGGAAACAAAGTTCTTTTCTTGGTAAGATAGGTGATAAAATAGTTGATTTAATTATTAAACATACTTTATATGTAGCTTTAGGATTTGGAGTAATACCAGCAATAGGTAATGTCTTAATTGGTAAATACAATCAATTAAGAGCTAAGGGAGGGAAGGAGTTTCTTTTAGGTGAAAAAAGATTTTGGAGTCCTGATACATTTAAAAGAAACCAACAAATTATAGAACAAGTAATGAATCAAGAATACACCGTATTTGATGATGTTTACTCTGTTAATCAAAGAAGTTATATTGATAAGTTAATTTTCTGGCCTATGAACCAGTCTGAAAAATGGATACAAGGAGCTGCTTTCTTGGGTACGTTTACAGAGGAAGAGTTAAATCAATTTGAATTTGATAAAGATGGTATATTATCTAATGCTCCTTATACACAATCAGAACTAGTAAAAAAGTATGATAGAATTAAAAGAGAACAAGGAAGAGGTTTTAGTCCTGTAGATCAAAGATTACTAGGTATGTATTCTTGGGGTAGAGCTATGTTACAATTTACAAGATGGTTACCAACTTTAATTAATGAAAGACTTGGTAAAGAATCTATTAATAGATTTGGAGAAATGGAAATAGGTTCTTATACAGCTGCTGCTCAATATGGTAGAGATGTTATAATGGGGAAAAAAACTTTTTCTGATTATAATAATTTACCAGCACACAGAAAAGAAGCTGTAAGAAAATGGTTTAGAGGATCTGGAATGGTAATTGCTATTGGATTGTTATCTATGATAGTTGGTGGTAGTGGTGATGGTGATGATGATAAAGACAAGGGAACTTTAGATAGATTATATGATGACACTATGATATTAACTGATTTTGATAGATTAAAATGGACAGCAACTCCAGCTATAAGTTTTACTGTATCAAATTATATTGATGGATTTAAAAATGTATTATCACAACAAAGAGCAGAAAGACCTGGTAAATATTTGGATACTGGTGAGAAAAAATGGAAAACTAATTTTTACAAATCTCTCCCTCAACCATTAGCTCCAGAACGTGACGTTAGAATGAGATAATTTTATTATCTTTGTAAAAAATTAAAAAATAAAATAATGGCAAATATAGACTCATTATACAAAGCACAGTTAGGACAATATGGTTCTACATTTATTTCAGGAACTGGTGTAATTGATTTAACAGGAGGTTCTGCTTCTAAATATGTTATAGCTATTACTATTTTAACTTCTGATACTAAGTTTGCAGCTTTAGAATGTTTAAATGGTGAAGTAGGGGCTGGTATAAGTACAGAAACTGCAGAAAACGACTTAGACGGTGTAAATGGTTTTGGAGCTTCAGCTAACGGAACAAACCTTTCTACAAGTCTTCTTTTTCCTGCAGGATTAACTATTTACGGTAAATGGGATAAAGTAACTTTAGGAGCTGGACAAGTGATAGTTTACTTTGCTCCACAAGGATATTAAATTATGGGATTAGGAGTAGGAGTAATGTCAAGTTTAGGAACATCTTTAGGGGTGACAAGACATAGTATTTATGCTAAAAACTTTGATGGTAGTGACCAATCTATTAATCCTAATATTTCAACTATTGAAGCTATAGCAGATTGTATTCGTACAGATATAACAGAATTTTCATTTGCTGTTTGGATAAAACTGGATACTACTTCATCTACTGGTACTCTTTTTAAATTGGGAAATACATCAGGTACTACTAATCAAATAATTTGTGTATACCACGCTTATTATAATGAATTTAGATTTGCTCCTAAGTTTGGAAATACAGGGGTTGTACTTAATGGTGGGGCTACAAATGCTGATGGGGATAGTTATGAAAATGATGGTTTATGGCATCTTCTTGTTGGAACTATTTCACAAACAACAGATAAAATATTTTTTTATATTGACGCTGATGAGAAAGAAGAAATTGACGGTGTAGAAACATTAGATGAAGCAATAAATTATTTTGCTATAGGTCAAAATGGTTCAGATGGTGCTTATTTTAATGGACAAATGGACGAATTTTGTATGTGGGAGAAAGCATTAACAGTTAATGATATTACAGATTTATATAATGCTAGAGCTACAAGTGGTGATAGATTAGTAGATATTACACAACACGAAACATTAAGTGAAGGACTTATTCTTTATAACAAATTTGAAGAACAATCAGGAACATTAGCTATAAACCATGCAAAGATTACTGTAGGTGATGAAGAAGTTACTGATGGAGATTTTAGTGAGGAAGGTAGTGAGTTAATTACTAATGGAACATTTGATACTAATATTACTGGTTGGGATTCTTTAGGTGGATGGGCTTATAGTCTTTCTCAAACAGCAATACACGCCTCTGGAGTAAGTAGTGATTACCTAATAAAGAGTGGGGTTTTAGTTAGTGGTAAAACATATAAATACGAAGTAACCACTAGCGGATTGGATAGTTCTAATTTTATACAAATATACAGTGGCGGTGCTCACGCAATACATCAAAATAACGCCAGTCAGTCTGGTTACTTTGTAGCTACTAGCGCAGATTTCAAAATACGAGGAGTAAGTGCAAATGCAGATATTTTTATTGATAACGTTTCTTGTAAAGAAGTAGGAGCTGATTGGACAATAGGAAGTAAATGGACTATAAGTGGAGGTAAGGCTATACTTGAATCTACTGACAGTGGAGGAAGTACCGTACAACAAACTAACGTCTTTACGGTAAATAAACGCTATAAAATAATATTTGACGCCGAAGTAACTGCGGGGTCAGCTAAAATAGAGGGGAGTGGTGGTTCGTCTGATTATACAATAAATACCACTAAAACGCATGAGGTAATCTTGATAGCTAGTGTAACATCTTTAATATTTAATAGGTTAGCTTCAACAACTAGTATTACAATCTCTAATATTTCAGTAAAAGAAATCACGGGAGCTGAAGCTACTGAGGGTGCTGAAGAAGTAACTAATGGAGATTTCTCTACTGACTCTAGTTGGACTAAAGGAACAGGTTGGACTATAAGTGGAGGAAGTTTAAATGGTAGTTCATCAACATCAAGTACCTATCAAAATAATGGGCTTGTTAATGGTACTATGTATATAGCAACTTATATTGTTTCTAATTATGTAAGTGGTAGTGTTCAAATCAAATTAGGAGGTTCTTTAGGACAAGCAAGAACTTCAAATGGAACTTATACAGAAGTTTTAACTGCTACTCAGATAATAACTTGGTTAGTAGGTAATAATTTTACAGGCTCAATAGAAAACGTATCAGTAAAAGAAATTACAGGTCATGGAACTTATGATAACTCTCCAGCTACAGTAATTAGTACAATATGAAAAAATACGTAATAATAAATACAGATAATACAGATAATTTCGATACAGTAGAATTTAATTTACTTGAGCAAAATAGATTATCAACATGCAGACAGTCTTTAGATAAATCATTAACTTTATTATCTTTTTATGGTAACACTCCTAGTTTTTTAGAAGGATTAACAGAGTATAACAATAGTGAAATAATAGAAATAGTAACATCTTCTGATTGGGAAATAGAAGAAGAATAAAAATAAATAAAATGAATTGGATAAATAGTTATAAATCTACAAACAAAACAGAAAAGTACGAAGTACATATCAGAATAGGTACTATGACAGTATTAGAAATAAAACTATGTTTATGTGCTGTTAAAAAATGTGCTAGATTTAGATTTATGATTTTTAATTTAGGATTTGAGTTCTAATGGCAAAGGAATTAAGTGAAGATACGGCGGTAAAGTTAAGTTTAAAAACTTTAGGAGGGATAGCAGCTTTAATATCTATCTTAGTTGGTATGTGGTTTACACTACAAGCTGATATAGCTGAGGCTAAAGCACTACCTAAAAATGAATGGAATCCTGATTGGGAAGAAAAACTTCCAGACCCAGATATTACTAGGATGGAGTTTGATATGAAAGACCAAAATATAAGGATTACAATTCAAAATACTGAAAAAGCTGTTGACGACTTAAAAGATAGATTAATAAGAATGGAAGAAAAACTAGATAAATTAAGATAATGTCTAGTATGAAAATATTTGCAATTTATTTAATTTTAATATTTATGTTGATAGTTTCAAGTTCTTCTGGGCAAATAGTAGTAACTCATTTTAACGCTGCTTGGAATGACCCA
>TARA_R110000772_G_scaffold18400_38_pt1 | contig 44759 bp, 48 predicted proteins | sample TARA_R110000772 | Tara Oceans TARA_R110000772 (sample SAMEA4397948) | marine metagenome | biome: Polar Biome; feature: [SRF] surface water layer (ENVO:00010504); material: water (ENVO:00002006), including particulate matter (ENVO:01000060) such as... | depth 5 m | reverse complement strand
TCTCGGGCTGGTGCAGGCGCTGGCCGTCGAACTGGGTCAGGCCAATATCCAGGTCAATGCAATCCTCCCCGGTTACATCGAGACAGAAATGTCGCTCAACACCAGTCAGGCTTTTCAGGATTCTGCGCGCCGGCGCTCGGCCAGCGGGCAAATCGGAGAACTGGAAGATATGGAGGGGATCGCGGTATTTCTCGCATCTCGCCACAGCAGGTTTATGACCGGCCAGAGCGTGGTTCTCGATGGGGGCCACATGATCTACCCGATGTAACAAACACGCTGCAAACCGTGGAAAAACGAATTCAGGCAAGACGATCGAGATGAAATTATGACGAGAATATCCAAAACAGCTCATTGGTCCTTCATTGTCTTGCTGTCGCTGATCGCGACATGCCTGACGTTGCTCGGCGGATTTCTCGTCTATCTCGGTGGCAGCCCTTATTATGTCTGCGCAGGACTGGCGACCATCGCGGTCGTTATATTCCTGATAAAGCGCAATGTTCTGGCACCGCGCATCTACGGCGGAATTCTGGCGCTGACGCTGGTCTGGGCACTGTTTGAATCGGATCTGGACTTCCTGTCATTGCTACCCCGGCTGGCGGCCTGGCTTGTCCTGGGACTGTGGTTCCTGACGCCCTGGTATCGCGCAACGCTGGTCAAAAGATATGCGGAAGCCGTACCATCAACCAAATATTGGATCGCGGCACCAGGCGTCGCGATTGTGGCGGTATTGCTGGTGGCGAGCGCCCAGGGATATACGCAAAACGGGACCGGTACGGTCCGTGAAATTGCCGGTGGAAAGCCGACCACCGACTGGCGCAACTATGGCAACACGCCGGGCGGCACCCGCTTTGCCCAGTTGCAGGACATCAACACGGACACCGTTGGCGGACTGAAGGAAATCTGGCGCTTTCGCACGGGTGTCGAAGAAGACTTCAAGGCAACGCCGCTCAACGTCAACGGCATGCTCTATATCTGCGCCGCGTTGAATGTGGTGATCGCGATTGACGATGCGACCGGCAAGGAAATCTGGCGGCATACGCCCGATGTAACCGCACCGGCAGCGCATCAATATGCCCGCACCTGTCGCGGCGTCGGCTATCATGAAGCGCCGGAAGGCTATGCCGGACAATGTCCCAAGCGGGTTATCACCTCGACGGTGGATGCGCGCATTATCGCGCTCGACGCTATCACCGGCGCAACCTGCACCGATTTCGGCAGCGACGGTTCGGTTGATCTGCGCAAGGGCATGAGCCCGCACGAACCACAGGATTATTATATTACATCCTCGCCGCTGGTCGCCGGAGACAATCTGGTGGTTGGCGGTCAGGTGCTCGATTCCCAGGATCTGGGACTGCCGTCCGGCGTCGTTCGTGCCTTCAACGCGATGAGCGGCAAATTTGTCTGGGCTTGGGACCTAGGCAATCCGGGGGAACATGGAGAGCCGGCAGAGGGTGAAACCTATACGCCGGGCACACCCAATTCATGGTCAATCATGAGCTATGATCCGGAGCTTGATCTTATCTATGCGCCAACCGGCAATGCATCACCCGATTATTATGGTGGGGCGCGGCGCAAATTCGACGATGAATGGTCTTCTGCGGTTGTCGCCATCGATGGCAAAACCGGCGAACCGCGCTGGAAGTACCAGACCGTGCATCACGATATATGGGATTATGATGTTCCGGCTCAACCGGTGCTGGTGGACGTAACCCACGACGGAGAAAAAGTGCCTTCGGTCGCGGTCCCGACCAAGATGGGCGACATCTTCCTGCTGGATCGCCGCGATGGTAGCCCGGTTCACCCGATCGAGGAACGCCCCGCGCCGCAGAATCCGGAAGCTGGCGAATATCTGTCACCAACCCAGCCCTTTTCACCGCTGCCCAACTTCCATCCCTATCGCTACGAAAAGGACATGTGGGGCATGACTCCGCTCGACCAGATGGTCTGCCGGATCGAATATCGGATGATGCGCTATGAAGGCATGTACACGCCGCCAACCGCGCCAGGCGGACTGAAAACCGGCACATTGCTCTATCCCGGCAATTTTGGCGGGTTCAACTGGGGCAGTGTCTCGGTCGATGCGGATAACGGCCTGCTGGTGGCGGCACCGATGATGCTGGCCCACCGCTTGATGCTGGTCACGCCGGAGCAGGTTGCCGAGGCCGGTCCGAAAGGCGCGCTGCTATTGGGCAAGAACCACCCCGCGGTCCGGATGGATCCCGATGCCCCGCCGCATAAAGTGGACCCCGATGATCCCTATGATCATAGCCAGATCAGGTTTTTCGGGATACCGATGCCGTTCATGTCGATATTGGGTACGCAGGTCCCCTGTTTCGAGCCACCATGGTCGCGGATCGCCGTCATGGACCTGAACACCAAGGAACTGCTGTGGAGCCGGCCGGCCGGCTCGATGAAGGGTTCCGGGCCCTTCAACCTGCGGCTGAATTTGCCTCTCGAAGTCGGCACAGCCATTCGTGCCGGCACATTGACCACGCGCGGCGGCCTCGCCTTCCTCAGTTCGACGATGGACAGCACCGTTCGCGCCTTTGACGTCCGCACCGGCGAAGAAAAATGGGCGTCATCACTGCCCGGCAACGGCCAGTCGACACCCATGTCCTACCGCTCGGAAAAAACCGGGAAACAGCATCTCATCGTCACCGTGCCCAACCCGACCTGGCGCTATCCCAGGGATCCGGTGAACAATGACTATGTCGATTCCCAAAGCGTCCGCGACGGCAAGGGCGGCTATGTCATAGCCTATGCCCTCGATGATGGCTGAAGCATCAAGCCCTGCGGACCCATAGCCCCATTTAAACGACCGTTAATGGTCCATTCGCCATTTAGATGAAACGACCGTAACTGGGGCGCAAAGCGGACATAGAAACGGATGGATGCGGATAAACGCTAGTGGGACGTTGGCAGACCAACCGCTAACCACGCGCCGATGTCTCTTTACCAGCGAAACACTAATTCAAGTGTCGCAAAGCTTTTGGCCCGGGTACAAACCTCTGTGAAGTGCAACATGGATGCAACATACTCGCGCCAACCCCAGTATAACTGCGATTATACCACGGACTCTGACTCCGTTAATTGAGGTTCGAATCCTCACGGGGGATCCAGTTTTTTCCCGACATCTCCGCCACGAACAGCGTCCATCCAGCAGCATTCGTCAGGTTAGCAGCGACACATTCCCGCCGGCGGCGGTGGTGTCGATGCAGACGTGACGTTCTACCAGGCACTGGTGATCAAATGCTTCCTCGGTGATGATCGGGATCAGCGGTCCGTCGCGCCTGGCGAGCGCCTTGCGGATGGCGCGGATATCGTCGATCTCGCTCCAGCAAACCACGGCATCGATGCCGGTCAGTCCAGCCAGGGTTTCTCGCGGCACGAACCCGTCGAGCGCATGATCGCCGCCGGCACCGGGAGCGCAGATCAATGTCTCACACCCCTGCTTCCGGGCGATCTCCGCCTGTTTCGTCGCATCTTCCGCCGTTGGGCCGAGGCACAGGATCGTGCCCCGCGCATAAGTGAACAACTCGTTTGATTCGCCGGTCGGTCCGGGCATGATTTCCGAACTGCGCGGCCGTTTGTCCGGCGTAGGCAGATTGTCGAGCGCCACCTGAACAGTTTCCGCCATCTGAACCGTGCCGTCAGTCACCGGCATTGTCGGTCTGGAAGTTGCGAAAAAGCGCGGCAGATAATGCGGGCCGCCCGCCTTGGGACCAGTGCCGGAAAGCCCCTCGCCGCCAAAGGGCTGGGAACCGACCACCGCGCCAACCTGGTTGCGGTTGACGTAAATATTCCCGACCTTCATCGCGCTGGTCAGCTTGTCGATGCGGCGTTCGATGCGGGTCTGCAAACCGAAGGTCAGCCCGTATCCGCGACCGTTTATATCAGCGATCACCTGGTCGAGGCCGCCGCTCTTGAAGGTGGCAACATGCAGGACCGGTCCGAATATCTCTTCGTCGAGATCATTGATATTATCGACCTTGATCACCGCTGGTCCGACGAAATAGCCATCATCCGGACAGTCCAGCTGCTTGAGCAACCTGCCCTCTTTCTCGGCAGCCGCGATATGCCCGCTGATCTTGTCATGCGCTGCCTGATCGATAACCGGTCCGATGTCGGTCGACAGCCACCACGGATTGCCCATCTCGGTCGCGTCCATCGCGCCATATAACATGTTGAGAAACGGTTCGGCGACATCCTCTTGCAGATAGAGGACCCGCAGGGCCGAGCAGCGCTGTCCGGCGGACTGGAACGCAGAAGTGATAATGTCGCGAACCGATTGTTCCGGCAAAGCGGTCGAATCGACGATCATGCAGTTAAGGCCGCCGGTCTCGGCGATCAGCAGCGAATCTGCCTGACCATTTTCGGCGATGTTGCGGTTTATCGTCTGCGCGGTTGCGGTAGAGCCGGTGAAACACACGCCGTTGATCCGAGCGTCGCCGCTGATTGCAGCACCGACGGTGGCACCCGCACCGGGCAGCAATTGCAGCGCAGCCAATGGCACACCGGCCTCGTGCAGCAAATTGGTCGCGAGAGCGGCGATCAGCGGTGTCTGGTCAGCAGGCTTGGCGAGCACGCCGTTGCCGGCAGCGAGAGCCGCAGCCACCTGACCGGTGAAAATCGCCAGCGGGAAATTCCATGGCGAGATGCAGCTGATTATTCCACGCGGCCTGCCCTCGGGATGTTTCTCCGCTTCCTTGGCGTAATAGCGGAGAAAGTCGACCGCCTCGCGCAGTTCGGCGATCGTATCGAACTGGGTCTTGCCCGCCTCCCGCGCCAGCAACGCAAATATCTCGCCATGATGCTGCTCGTAGAGATCGGCAGCGCGGCGTAAAACTGCGGCACGTTCGACCACCGGAGCGTCCCAGATGCGGGCGTCTTCGATTGCTTCACCGGCTTGTTTTTCGTCCGCCTCAATCACTTCGCCGACCTGGCTGTCCTTGATCGCCGGATTGAATATCTTGTGCGCCGTTCCGCTGGTCACCGGACGAACGGTGATTGCCGACGAACGCCAGAGCTTTTCGGCAAAGGGTGCGCGCTCCGCTACATATTCATTCAGATCGGTGCGGTTGGCGAGATCCCATCCGCGCGAATTGAGGCGTTCGGGCTGATAGAGGTCCGCAGGCTTCATGATTTTCGACTGGCTCGATTGCTGGTCGGCCACCAAGGTCTCGAACGGATCGGTGGCGATCATCTCCGCGGCGACCGCATGATTGGCGAGCTGGTTCACGAAGGACGAGTTCGCCCCGTTTTCAAGCAGACGCCGGACGAGATAGGCGAGCAGTTCGCGATGCTTGCCGACCGGCGCATAGATGCGCGATCGCACTTTCTCGTTGCGCAGCAAGGCGTCGTGCAGCGTCTCTCCCATGCCGTGCAGGCGCTGGATTTCGAAATCCTGATTGTCACCCGCCATTTCGAGAATGGCAGCAACGCTATGCGCGTTGTGGGTGGCGAATTGGGGATAGATGCGGTCGGTCATGTCCAGCAGCTGGGACGCGCAACAGATATAGCTGATGTCGGTCGCGGATTTTGTCGTGAATACCGAAAAGTCGGGGACGCCATCCATTTGCGCGCGCTTGATCTCGCTGTCCCAATAGGCACCCTTGACCAGGCGAACCATGATCTTGCGATCAAGCTGGGTCGCGAGCGAATAGAGCCAGTCGAGCACATAGCTGGCTCGCTTGCCGAATGCCTGGACCACAATGCCGAAGCCGTCCCATCCGGTCAGTCGCGGATCGCTCAGCACCATCTCGATCATGTCGAGCGAGAGACCGAGACGATAGGCTTCCTCCGCATCGATATTCAGCCCGATATTGGCGTCGCGCGCCGCGCGTGCCAGTTCACCCACGCGGTCGGCAAGCTCGGGCACGGCCTTGGCCTGCTGGCTCATCTCGTAGCGCGGATAGAGTGCCGACAATTTGATCGAAAGGCCCGGGTTCTCGCGCAGATCGTCGGAAACGGCGACCTTCGCGATTTCCTTTATCGCATCGGCATAGGCGGCAAAATATTCATCCGCGCCTTCCTGCGTAATCGCGGCCTCTCCCAGCATGTCATAGGAATAGGTGGCACCCTTGGCTTTCCATTTCTCCGCCCGCTTCAACGCCAGCTTCATGTCCTCGCCAAGCACGAACTGGTTGCCCAGCTCTTTCATCGCCTGTCGCACCGCGACGCGGATGACCGGCTCGCCCAGACGCTTGATCGCGCCCCGCAAGGCGTCCAGCGGGCCGCTGCTTTCGGGCCGATGGATTACGCTGCGTGTCATCTCCAGAGCATAGGTCGAGGCGTTGACCAGCGAGCTTTCCGACTGGCCGATATGGTCGCGCCAGTTGGAAGGGCCGATCTTGTCTTCGATCAGCGCATCGATGGTCTGGTTATCCGGCACCCGCAACAGCGCCTCGGCCAATGTCATCAGCGCCAGGCCCTCGTCGGTGGAAAGCCCGTATTCGCCGAGAAAACTCTCGGTCAATGTCGGACCGGAAGCGCTTCGAACCTCGCGCACGACCTTGATCGCCCGATCCTGAATCCGCTTGCGCGTCTGCTCGTCCGGACCGTAATTCGAAATCAGATAATCCAGAATTTCGGTTTCGTCGGTGCGATGATGCGTGCGAATTTTTTCCCGATAATCAATCAGAGTGTTCATCATTCCAGGACTTCCTAACAAGATTTACCGGCTTGGTTGGCGATTTGCAGATTCAAATTCGTGGTGAAACGAGACCAGGAGCGATCATATTGATCCGCCGGTCGAGCAGCGCGACTAACGCATTTCCGGTTTCAAACGCAACCTTTGTCGCCCGCCTGGATGAAATTTGCATATCTCTTGTAATACCGCCAGTCGGCCAGAAGGTTCCGGCGCTGCTGGCGTGCAGGAAACGGCCCGCAACGCAAAAACCGGATAGGTCAAGGGCATGAACGACGGCAGGCAAGCGGGACTATTGGCCGATATATTTTCGAACCCGTTATTCCGCTTCGGCACTCTGGTCATATTTGAGCTCGAGATAGCGGCCACGGATCGAGAGATTGTCGATATCACCCTTGGCGATCTGCTGGGTCACGCCGGAAATTTCTTTCTCGATCAGCGACAGGCCGCCGATCAGCTGCTCATCCGGTGATTTGCCGCTATCCGTCGCCTTGCCGCGCATCGATGCCGGGATCGCCCGATAGCCGTTGATCAGTTCGGGCAGATGCTCACCGACCAGCTTGCGCACTTCATAGGCAGCCGCATCGCCTTCGTTGAGCTTGTTCAGTTGCGGCGACAGCATGTCCAGCTGCACTCCGATGCCGTTGACGATCTGCACCGCCGGGGCTGGCAGAGCCGGTCGCTGGTTTTCCAGCCAGATTTCGGTCTTGCCGGCCAGCGATTTCAGATCGGACTTCATGATAGTCTCGGGTGTCGGAACTTTCATTTTTGGAAATTTCATCGAGGCCCAGATACCGCCGGCGATCAAGCCGGCGGAGATCATCACGCCCCAGAAACCGATGCCGCTCAATATCCCGCCGATGACGCTGGCACCAACCAGCACGGCGGCGGTCCACATCGCCGCACGACCAAGCTTCTTGAAAAAATGACCTTGCTTCAGCCTGTGCGAGCGATTGCCGATCGAGCGACGGAATTGGGAGTCGCGCAGCGCCCGCGACGCGCTGTCCAGGATTTGCTGATTGGATTCCGACACCAGCTTCTAGCCCTCCAGCGCCGAAAGAGGATTTTCGGACGGCGCTTCCAGTTGCGCCTTGGCCTGCCCTTCCGAACGGGCGATATAGCCTTTCGACTTTTCGATTTCGCCGGACAGGCTGTTGACCGTCGCCTTCATATTCTCCAGCGCCTTGAGCTTGAACGTGTCGATATTGTCCATCGTGTCATAGACATTCTGGAAGGCCCGCTGCAGCGTCTCGAGCGGGATCGTTGCCGACGCGGCCTGCTCGTGAATCTGCGCTGTCTGGTTTTTCAGCATCTCGCTGGTGCTGTCGATCACGCCGGCGGTGGTGGTGTTGAGCGCGGTAATCTGGTCGAGAACCAGCTTCTGGTTGGTCAGCGCCTGGGCGACGGTAACGCCGGTGCGCAACGCGCCTACCGTCGTCGTGCTGGCCCGGTCGACACCCTTGACCAGTTCCACATTGTTGCGTTTGACCAGATCGAGCGCGAGATAGCCCTGCACTGTCACCGCCATCTGGGTCAGCAGATCCTGGGTCCGCTGACGAACATAGAAAAGCGCGCTTTCGCGGATCGCCTTGGCCTTGCCGGGGTCGGTGGCGTCGAGCTCGGCGGCCTTGTCTTCCAGCCGCTGATCCATGACCTTGGAGACATGGATCATCTGCTCGAGCCGGCCCATCGCCGCCCAGAGATTCTTGCGCTCGACGTCGATCGCCGCATTGTCCATCAGCAATTCGTCCTTGCCGGAACGAAGCCGGTCGAGGATCGAGCCGATATGGCCCTGAGCGCTTTTATAGCCGTCAAAATAGTTGCGCAGCTTGTTGCCGAACGGGATGATGCCGAACAGTTTCTTCTTGGCGGTCAGATTGCCGCGCTTGCCCGGATCGAGGTCCTCGACCGTGCGACGCAGTTCCGCGAGATCGGCTCCGATGCCGCTTTCCTCGTCCATCGACCGGATCGGCCGGTCGAGAAAGCGGTTGGACTGGCCCGCCGCTTCGGCAATTTCCTTGCGGCCCATATTGGTAATCTGGTCCACTTTTTTGCCAAATTCGGGGCTGTTTTGGTCCTGAGCGATCAAATCATCGATAAAAGTGTCGACTTTTTCTTCCAGTTTCGACCGGATATCGTCACCGACCGGCACGAGGCCAGCGGCCTTTTCCGGCGCGACGGCAGCCACCGGATCGGGCGGAGTGAGTTTCAGGTCTTCGGTCGCGGTGATTGTTTCGGTCGCCATGTTCTTCAGCCTCCCTGCCCCGGCACCAGTGCGGGGCTTTCTCTATAAATGGATGCAAATGCCCCGCTTTTCAAGCGTTTCAACTGCTGTATTAGTAAAATAATACAGTTTTTCCGGAACTGTGCAACATGCTTCCAATTCTTCCAGCGGGCCCGGCTCTCAGCTTTCAAGCAGTTCCGCGACCTGAGGTGCGATTTTGCCGACGATGACATCAATGCCTTCCGCGGTCGGGTGCAGCCCGTCGGGCAGGAACAAATCCGGGCGCCCCACTACCCCGTCCATGAAGAACGGATAAAGCGCGACATCATATTTTTTCGCCAGTGCAGGATAAATGACATTGAATTCCTTGCTGAATGCCGCGCCCAGATTGGGCGGCGCCAGCATGCCGGTCAGCATGACCGGAATATCGCGGTCCTGCAGTTTCCGAACCATCGCATCCAGATTGGCGCGGGAATCCGCTGGCTTCAGACCGCGCAGCAGATCATTGCCGCCGAGCCCCAATATCACAAGATCCGGCTTGCGCGACAGGCTATCGAGAACAAAATCCATCCGCCGCAATCCCGCAGCGGTCGTATCGCCCGACACGCCGGCATTATGAACCCGGACATCCTTGCCGGCAGCGATGAGAGCTGCCTGCAGTTCGGGTGCAAAGCCTTGTTTCTGGTCCAGACCATAGCCGGCATAAAGGCTGTCACCGAAAGCGACAATCAGGATTTCCGCTTCTCTTGTACTGGCCGTTTGATCGCTTTCTGTAGCGGTGGAAGCCGTCTCTACGTCCTTGGGAACAGCTTGCGGCTCGTCCGGCGCGGGGCCACAAGCGATCAAAAGTTGCAGAAACGCCAGCGTGAACCCATATACGAATAAATTCTTCAACATCGGATATCCTTACCCCCATGATCCAGAAAAACGCCGCATCGAGCGACGCCGCCACGGTTGAACCCCATATTGCCATTGCAGCCCGGAATGTCACCCTGTCTTTGGGGGAAGGCGATGCGCGGGTCGATATTCTGCGGGGCATCGATCTCTCTATCGAGGAGGGAAAGACCGTTGCGCTGCTTGGACCATCGGGTTCGGGCAAATCATCGCTTATGGCGATTCTTTCCGGTCTCGAACGAGCCACCGGCGGTGAAGTGGATATTGCCGGAGCCGACTTCGGCGCAATGAACGAGGATCAACTGGCGGTCGCGCGGCGGGGCCGGGTCGGCATCGTTCTGCAAGCCTTTCACCTGCTCCCGACGATGACGGCCCTCGAAAATGTCGCCGTGCCGCTGGAACTGGATGGCCAGCCCGATCCTTTCGAGATTGCCGCGAAAGAGCTGACGGCGGTAGGCCTCGGCGACCGTCTCGGTCATTACCCGACCCAGCTATCCGGTGGCGAGCAGCAACGGGTGGCGATTGCCCGCGCGATGGCCTCCCGACCTACCATCATTTTCGCCGACGAGCCGACCGGCAACCTCGACGGCACCACCGGCGAGAAAGTAATCGCCCTCTTGTTCGATCGCCAGAAGGCCACCGCTGCGACCTTGCTGATCATTACCCATGACCCTGAACTGGCAAAACGCTGCGACCGGATCATCGAGTTGCGCGACGGACTGATCGAACGGGACAGCGCCGCGTGAGCGCGGAACTGGGCAAAGCATGGACGATTGCCCGCCGCGACCTGCGCGGCCGGTTTGTCGGACTGCGGCTGCTGATCGTCTGCCTGTTTCTCGGCGTCGCAACCCTCGCCGCCATCGGCAGCCTGACCAACGCGATAACCGAAGAGCTGGCCAATCGCGGCCAGGCCATTCTGGGCGGAGACCTTGAAATCGCGGTTGCCCAACGCGAAGCAACGACCGCGGAACTTGCCGCTCTTGGTCAGGCAGGCACATTGTCCGAAACCATCCGGATGCAGGCGATGGCGCGGCTGCCCGACGGCAGCGACACCCAGCTGGTCGAACTAAAAGGCGTCGATAGCGCCTATCCCCTCTATGGGGAATTCACGCTTGAGAATGGCCAAACCGCACCTGTTCCCGGACCTCGGGAAATTTACGTCACTCCCGCCCTGATGCAGCGCCTGTCGCTGCAAACCGGTGGCACGATTTCCTTTGGCGAGACCAGCTTCACCATCTCCGGTATCATCGCCGAAGAACCCGACCGGCTCAGCGAAGGCTTGTCGCTCGGTCCAGTGGCGATCACCTCGCTCGAAGGCCTGCGCGCGACAAATTTGATCCAGCCCGGCAGCCTGTTCGAGAGCAAATATCGCCTCAAGCTGCCCGTTACAGCAATTCCTCGCGAGGTCGGTGACGGACTGGCAGAACGGTTCCCCAACGCCGCATGGGAGATCAAGACACGCGACGACGGCGCACCCAGCACAAGACGTTTCATCGAGCGAATGGGGCAGTTTCTGACCCTGGTCGGTCTAGCGTCTCTGGTGATAGCCGGAATTGGTGTCGGCAATGGGGTCGCCTCCTACTTGCGCGGCAAACAGGGCGCGATTGCGACGCTCAAGATACTGGGCGCGGACAGCGCCATGATTTTCCGCATCTATCTGTTCCAGATCATGGCGGTAGCCATCGGCGCAATTGCGCTGGGTCTCGTGATCGGTGCCTTGGCTCCGCTGGCAATAATCCAGATTGCGGGCGATGTCCTGCCGATCAAGCCGGAATTCGCCATCTATCCGCTGCCGCTTGTGGTCAGTGCCCTATACGGGCTGCTGATCGCTGTCATCTTCGCCCTGCCGCCGTTGTCACGGGCAAAAACAATCCCGGCTGCGGGTATCATCCGCGGCGAAGGCCGGTCATGGCGACAGATTGATCGCCAAAGCTGGATCGGTGTCGGCTTGGCGATTGTGGCGATATTGGTTCTTGCCCTTGGCACGGCCAATGAACCGCTGTTTTCTGCCTCTTTCATTGGTGCTGCGACGGCAATATTGCTGCTGCTGACAGGTTTGGGCGCGCTGATCCGCTGGCTCGCAAGCAAGGCACCACGCCCGAAACAACCACTATTGCGACTGGCGCTGACCAGCCTCCATCGCCCCGGCGCCCAGACCGGACAGCTGGTCGTGGCGCTCGGCCTTGGCCTGACCCTGTTCGCCACTCTGGCCGCCATCCAGACCAGCCTGACCAATGAGATACGCTCCACCGTTCCGCGTGACGCTCCGAGCTTCTTCGTCCTCGACATTCCGGTCGAACGGGCGGACGAGTTCCGCTCTAGGGTAGCAGAAACCTCCAGCGCGGCAGAGGTGAATATCGTACCGACGCTGCGCGGGACGATCACCGAATTTGCCGGCCAGCGGGTCTCCGAACTCGAGACGCTCCCAGAGGGTGCATGGGTGCTGCGCGGCGATCGCGGCCTTACCTATAGCGCCGCCATTCCCGAAGGCAGCGAGATCGCGGCAGGTGAATGGTGGCCCGCCGATTATGACGGACCGCCGTTGGTTTCGGTCGACGAAGAACAGGGCGCAGCGTTGGGCCTCAAGATCGGTGACAGTCTGACCGTCAGCCTGCTGGGTGTTGAAATTCCGGCCAAGGTAGCCTCTTTCCGCAAGGTCAACTGGCGCAATTTCGGCTTCAACTATGTCCTGGTCTTTCCGCCCAGCGTGCTCGCCAATGTGCCACATAATGTCGCTGCGACGATCCAGCTGGAAACCGCCAAGGAAGACAAGCTGCTCGGAATATTGCCGCAGGAATTCCCGTCGATTTCGATGGTCAAGGTCAAGGAGATCGCCTCCCAGATCGGTGACATATTGGACCAGATGGCCACCGCCATCGCTGCAGCGGCCTCGATCGCGATTTTCTCCGGCATCGCCGTGCTGATTGGCGCTATCGCCGCTTCGCGCCAGACCCGAGTCTATGATAGCGTGATCCTGAAGCTGCTTGGTGCAACCCGGGCACAGATATTGACCGTTCAAGCTATTGAATATGCGCTTCTGGCGCTTCTGCTGTCTGCTGTGGCGCTTGTCCTGGGCCTGTTTGCCGGATGGTTCGTGATCACCCAGGTCTTTGAATTCACCTGGCAGCCGGACTGGGGGATTGTAATGCTGACCCTCGCTATTGGCGCGGTCGTGACATTGGGTATCGGTTTGCTGGGTTCTATCCCTGTATTGTCTGCCAAACCAGCAAGAGCGCTAAGAGAGCTCTAGTTTATCATCTTCGGCCAACCTAAGAGCGAGCGGGGCGGACAGAAACAATTGCGCTAGATGGTAGAAAATAAGCGGCAATATCACCAGACCCGCGCGCTCTGGGGTAAAGAGGATAGCGGCCAGCGGGGCGCCGATCGCAATGCTTTTCTGCGCTCCCGAAAATAGCAATGTTTTGCGATCTCCGCGCGCGAAGCCCATCATACCGCCAAGCAGCCATGTACCGCCAAAAGCCATCCCCAGCCAAAGCAGCAATGCGGCTGCCAGCCAGATGAATTCCGTGACGCTGACCCGGCTCCACATCCCCGCGATAATCGCGGCGGAAAAAGAAACGTAGACCGCCAGCGCAATCGCCCCCCTGTCGATCCAGCCCGTCACATCCTTATGCGCCATCACCCAGGGCCGCAGCCATTTCTGGAAAATCTGGCCCAGAACGAATGGCAAAAGCAATATCGCGGCAAGCTTGATGATTGTTTCCGATGTTATCTCCACTCCGGCTGCGCTGGCCAGCAAAGCGAACAGGATCGGCGACAGGAATACTCCAACCAGATTGATGAAGGCGCTGGCAACCACCGATGCTGCCACATTGCCTCTGGCAATGGCGCAATAGCTGGTTGCCGACTGCACAGTGGAGGGCAATACGCCGAGGAACAAAAAGCCCAGGACGACATCGGCGGGAAGAAGCTGGTCAACCGCCTTCGACAGAAGCAGCCCGATGGCCAGCATAACCCCGAAGACCCAGATGAATATCGTTCCTTGCAGTCTGATATTGCCAAGCCCTGCCCGCACCTCGTGGCGTTCGAGTCGGATGCCATGCAGAAGAAATACCGCAAAGATCCCGGCATTGAACAAGACACCAGCTACATCTTTCGCCAGGCCCTGTACGGGTAGCAAGGTCGCCAGCAGCACCGCTCCGCTGAGCAGCCAGATGAATTTGTCGGTGAGGATGAGACGAAGGGTTTGCATGGTGTCAGGGCCGAATGGATGGCCCAAGTTGATTTGGCAAGCTTTCTGATGTTGCGGTGCAGCACCAAACAGGCTAAGGGCGCGGCAATATCGGGGCTGTGCTTATGGCCGCCCCTTCCTCTTCTAACGGTAGATTCTAGTATGTCCCTTCGCAATATCGCAATCATTGCGCACGTTGATCACGGCAAAACCACCCTGGTTGACCAGCTTTTCCGCCAATCCGGTACTTTCCGCGACAATGAACGTGTCGAGGAACGGGCGATGGATTCGAACGATCTGGAAAAAGAACGCGGCATTACGATTCTCGCCAAGTGCACCAGCGTCGAGTGGAAGGGCACGCGGATCAATATTGTCGATACCCCGGGCCATGCCGACTTTGGTGGCGAAGTGGAACGCATTCTTTCGATGGTCGACGGTGTTATTCTGCTCGTCGACAGCGCCGAAGGTGCTATGCCGCAGACCAAATTCGTAACCGGCAAGGCCTTGGCGCTTGGCCTGAAGCCAATTGTCGTCGTCAACAAGATTGACCGTCCCGATGGCCGTGCGGAAGAAGTACTCGACGAAGTCTTCGACCTTTTCGTCAATCTCGACGCCAATGACGAACAGCTCGATTTCCCGTCGCTCTTCGCCAGCGGTCGCAACGGCTATGCAGGCGAGACACCGGACGTTCGCGAAGGCGACCTTTCTCCCTTGTTCGACAAAATTATCGAGCACGTACCGGAACCCGATGTGGACCCGGATGCCGAATTCAAGTTCCTGGTAACCTTGCTCGACCGCGACAATTTTGTTGGCCGCATTTTGACGGGCAAGGTCGAAAGCGGAAAGATCGACATCAACATGCCGATCCACGCCATCGATATGGACGGCAAGGTTGTCGAAGCTGGCCGCGCCACGAAGATCATGGCGTTTAATGGCCTGGAACGCGTTCCCGTTGAAAGCGCCAAGGCAGGTGACATCATTTCGCTTGCGGGCCTTACAAAAGCGACCGTTTCCAATACGATATGCGATATTTCTGTTACCGAGCCTATTGCCGCCCAGCCGATTGATCCACCAACGCTATCGATGCGTTTTGCCGTCAACGACAGCCCGGTTGCCGGTCGTGAAGGCGACAAGGTCACCAGTCGTGTGATCCGCGAGCGCCTTTTCCGCGAAGCCGAATCCAATGTCGCGATCAAAGTGACCGAGAGCGACGACAAGGACAGCTTTGACGTTGCGGGCCGCGGCGAATTGCAATTGGGCGTTCTCATCGAGACGATGCGCCGCGAAGGCTTTGAACTTGGCATTTCCCGCCCCCGCGTTCTCTATCGCGAAGAAGGCGGCAAACGCGAGGAACCCTATGAAACCGTGGTTATCGACGTTGACGAGGAATATTCCAGCACGGTCGTTTCCAAGATGCAGCGCCGCAAAGCGGAACTGACCGAACAGCGCCCCTCCGGCGCCGGCAAGACCCGCCTCACCTTCTCCGCACCTTCTCGCGGGCTGATCGGCTATCACGGCGAGTTTCTGTCCGACACGCGCGGTACCGGCCTGATGAACCGTCTGTTCGAAAAATATGGCGACTATAAGGGCGTTATCGAAGGCCGCCCGGTTGGCGTTCTGGTATCCAATGGTACCGGCAGTACGGCTGCCTATGCTCTGAATATGCTCGAAGAACGCGGCGTACTTTTTGTCGGCGCACAAACCCCGGTTTACGAAGGCATGATCATTGGCGAGAATGCCAAGCCAGGCGATCTGGATGTCAATCCGATGAAATCAAAGGCGCTGACCAACTTCCGCGTTTCGGGCAAGGAAGACGCTATCCGCCTCACGACGCCAAAGGTCATGACGCTTGAGCAGGCGATTGCCTATATTGACAATGACGAACTGGTCGAGGTCACGCCGAAAAACATCCGCCTGCGTAAACGCTATCTCGATCCGAACGATCGCAAGAAAGCGTCCCGTCAGGCAGCGGCTGCGTAAAGCAACAACCATTACAAAAAAGGCGGCCATCAAGGCCGCCTTTTTCTTGTCAATTTGCCGTAGCGATTAGAAGCGGAGTGCCGCTGTCAGCCTTACACTGTGCTGATCGAAATTCGGATCGCTGCGCTTCATGTCGGTTCCACCGGATACCGGTAGAAACGGGTTTGTCGCGCCCGCGGTTCCCGGCCCTACATTCACGACATAATCATCGTCGGTATAGCGGGTGTACAGATATTCCAGACCCATGGTGATGTTGTTCGTCACCTTGGCTTCTGCGCCACCGCCTGCGCTCCAGCCAAAGCTGTCGGTCTTGCCATTGTCGGTAAAACTGTTGGCGCCATTGGTTGTGGTAAAGCTATTGTCGATCTTGGCATAAGAGACACCGCCGGTTGCATAAAACAACACGCCGCCCGGAGTATAGCCAACCCGGCCACGCGCGCCGATCGAATAGTCCAGTTGACGGGTGAGCGTATAAGACGCCGGCGTCGTGCTGAATGCGGTCACGCTATCTGTAGATTCGCTGCGACCGGCATCAACAAGAAAGCCGACAACGAAGTTGCCATATTGCTTGTCTGCACCAGCACGGATGTAATAATCAATATCATCTTTGTCGTTGGCGCATCCGGCGTTTGGCGCGTTGCCATTGGCGGCACCGTTACAGAAACCGGGCGAGAAAGCATCTGCGCCCGACACTGTCCGAACGCTATTGTTGAAAGCGCCGTCACGATCGGTGTCAAATATGACGCTTTCGTTCCTGTCATTGGATTGAGCACCCAATCCGAATGATCCGCCAACGTAGAAGCCGTCGAATTCCTTGTTTTCAATTTCCTGTGCCTGCGCCGGAACAGCAACGATCGCTGTCAGCATTGTCATTGCGCTTAGCGCGCGTTTTGTGGGGGACATATTAAACTCCTCTTTTACTCTAACAATTAAGAGACCCATCAAGCGCACGGCTGCTGTTATGGTTCCATCGCGAAGAGGAATATGCGGCGGTGTGACATTCAAGACACGGCAATCGGGTTTGCGACGCTCTGATGCCGAATTTCCAAACGGTATCAGCCTCGGCGAGGCGACAGCATGAGATTTCTCTCTCGACGGACGCGACTTGATTATATGGATTATTGTCCTACGCTCGGATCTGTTTCGGCTTTGGAGTGAGAATATATGGAATGGATGCTTTTGCCGCTGAAACGCTATGCGGATTTTTCCGGACGATCACGGCGAAAAGAATATTGGATGTTCTTTCTGTTCCAATTGCTCGTGAACATCGCTTTTTTCGGTCTGATGATCGTGGTTGCGATGAACGGGCCTGACGAAATTGTTTCCGCCAGTGACACAATTCCGAAGATAGATGGAACAGACCACCTGATTCCGCTTCTTGTCATAATGGGATTATGGGGCTTGTTCTGGCTCGGCGTGCTGATCCCCAATGCGGCCGTCATAGTCAGGCGCTTTCACGACCAGAATATTTCGGGCATCGTGGGAATATTGCTATATGTAGGAACTCTGATCCTCACCCTGCCCGGCATCGTGATTTTGATCTTCATGTGTATCGATGGCCAAAAGGGTGACAATCAATATGGCAAAGATCCCAAAATGGCGGACAATATCGGCGACGTCTTTCGCTAGCCGGTCTCTTACCCTCATTCTCGAGATAACATCTGTTTGATTTTTGCGATGATTATGGCAAAGCGCTCGCAACATCAGAAAACGAGTATCGATCATGACCGAAGACCAACAACCCGAGCAGGCCAACAGCGCAGCATCCGGCGGGGATGTTCCGCCCGACCGTCTCGCCATCAACCCGCGCAGCCCGCATTATGGCGGCGAGTTGCTCTCGCGCGGTATCGGCATCAATTTCCGCGGAGATCGCAAGCATAATATCGAGGAATATAGCGTTTCCGAGGGCTGGGTTAAGGTCCAGGCCGGCAAGACCATGGATCGCAAGGGCAATCCCCTTCTGATCAAGCTCAACGGCGAGGTTGAAGCCTGGTTCGAAGACCTCGGTGATGATGCGCCGAAGTTGAGCAAAAGCGCTTAGACAGCAGGAATAGCCGATGACACCAAAGCGCATTCAATTTTTCATTGCGCTGGTGTTCTTCGTGCTTGGCGGCTGGGCCGCCTTCTTTCCCCAACATGTGATTGATACGGTATTCCTTCCGGAATATCGCGATCACGGACGCCTGTTGCCGTTCACAATCGCGTGTTTCGGCGCGCAGGCTTTGTTGTCAGGACTGTTCGCGGCTTTCTCGCGATTCTCTTCGCTGACATTTCTTGTCTACGGAATCGCGCTGCTGCCCTTTTTCGCATTCAACTATTATTTCACCTTCCACGATCCGGTGTTCACCAGCATCGGGTTGCTCGACGCTGTCGGCAATATCATCATGCTCGCACTTTGTTATGTCGGCTGGAAGAAATGCAAAGCGATAGAACAGGGAGCCTTCTCATGACATTTGTCGATAAAACCGTCTGGATAACCGGCGCATCGTCTGGAATTGGCGAGGCACTGGCAAAGGCCTTTGCCGAGGCGGGGGCGCATATCATCCTGTCCGGTCGCCGGACGGATGCGCTGCAGCAAGTAGCGGCTGATATCGCGACCGACACGCTTGTTCTGCCGTTTGAAACAACTGACTATGGCGCCCTGCCCGCGAAAGTAGAAGAGGCGCATGGCTGGAAAGGCAAGGTCGACATTCTGGTCAACAATGCCGGTATCAGCCAGCGCAGTCTGGCGCTCGACACTCATCCCGATGTGCATCGCAAGATCATCGATGTCGATCTGCTCGCTCCGATCTGGCTGACGCAATTGCTATTGCCGCATATGATCGACGCTGGCGGCGGCCATATCGTGGGGATCAGCTCGGTCGCTGGCCGGGTCGGCGTCCCGCTTCGCACCGCTTATTGCGCTGCGAAACACGGACTGATCGGCTATATGGATGCCCTGCGCGCAGAGACCGAGAAACTGCATAATGTCCATGTCACCAATATTTTGCCCGGATCGATCCGCACCAATGTATCACGCAATGCGCTGAACAGGAAAGGCGAGAGCCGGGGCAAGTCGGACGCTGTTATCGACAATGGGATGGAGCCCGCCGAATGCGCCCGGCAGATTCTGGAGGCGATTTCGAGCAATGTACCCGAGCTGATCATCGCCGAAGGAATGGAACTGATGATCGCCAATTTGCGCCAGAGCGATCCCGACCAATGTTTCGCAACGACCGCTGCGCTGGGGGCGCAGATCGCCGAAAAATACGAAGCGGGAGACGATGACTGATGGCTCTGGTATTATTGGACAAAACAGACGGTGTTGCCACCATCACCCTCAATCGGCCCGAAGCGATGAATGCGCTGTCCAGGGCATTGCGCGCAGAACTCTCTGCCGCCTGTCAGGATGTTAGCAGCGATAATGATATCCACGCCCTGATTGTCACCGGTGCAGGAGAACGCGCGTTTACCGCCGGTCTCGATCTCAAGGAACTCGGTGAATCCGGCCTTGGCCCGGCCAATGATCGCGACGCCAGCACCAATCCGGTCTTTGCGCTGACCGAAATGCCGATACCCGTGATTGGGGCGATCAACGGAGTTGCTATCACCGGCGGTTTCGAACTCGCGCTGGCATGCGATATCCGGATCGCGTCTACCAATGCTCGTTTTGCCGACACCCACGCGCGCGTCGGGATTACGCCAGGTTGGGGCCTTTCTCAGAAATTGCCGCGCTTCATCGGCCTGTCTCGCGCCTGCGAACTGAGTTTCACCGGGCAATTTCTGGATGCGCAAACCGCTCGGGACTGGGGCCTTGTCAATCACGTCTATCAGCCTGATGAGCTGATGCCGGCTGCATTGGCGTTGGCGCGCGACATGACGACGATCGACCGCGACTTCCTGAAGGTCTACAAAAATTTGATCATGACCGGCTTTGACCGCAATCTTGCGGAGGGCATGGCTTACGAGAACGAGATATCGGTGCCATATAACGCCAAGGTATCGATGGACGAGGTCGAGAAGCGGCGGCTCGCTATCATCGAGCGCGGTCGCAAGCTGAAGGGATAAAGCCAGGCTCAGCGCTCCTGATTGCAGTGAAACAGGTTACCGGTCGCTGCAGCTAGGCTTTCGCGGTGAGCAGAAAATCCACGATTTCGTTCAGTGCCCTTTTCGCCTCCGGAATAGGCAACAGCATCCAGACATGCTGCATCCGGTCATAAACCTTCAGCTCGATCTCAGCCCCCTCTTGATCACCCTTTTGCTTCAGCCGCAAGGCGTCAGCAAGCAGCACTTCGTCCGATCCCGCAAAGACCAGCATCGGCGGCAATCCGTCAACCGTTTCGAACAGAGGACTGGCCGGGAACATTGCCGGGTCCTCGCCATCGCGCATCCACCATGACCCGAGGCGGCGGATACCCTCGATCGAGATCAATATATCGGTCTTTTCCAGCTCCACTTGCGTTGAATCCGCAGCGGTCTGGTCGAGATAGGGGCTGAGCAGCACCAGCTTATCGGGTAAAGTCTTGCGCTGATTCCGCAACATCTGGGTCAGGCCGAGCGAAAAGCCACCACCCGCACTGTCCCCCATCACGACAATATTTTCCGCACCATGAAGCGACACAGCCTGTTCAAAGGCCTCCATCACCATCGCATAGCTGACGTCCCATTTGTTCTCCGGCGACAGCGGATAGATGGGAACGGTAACGCTTGCTCCGGTTCGCCGGATCAATTTCCTGATGAAATGCCAGTGCAGTGAAACAATATTGAACGCATAGCCGCCCCCATGCAGGTAGAAAATATGCAGCGAGCTACCTTTTGCGCGAGGGTTGAGCCGGAATAGCGGCTGACCGTTGACCTCGACTTGCTCGATATCGCAATGTTTGCGCAACCAACGCCCTGGAGTGGCAGGACCGCGCGCATGGTCTCGAGCGATGAATTTTTCGTCCCGTCCCGGTTTGAGAAGACGATCTTTCAATCCGGAAATACGGACCAGAAAAAACAGGAATCGTGCTCTCAGACTGATCATATCATGCCCCTAAGCGGGTATTCCAGCCTATTGCAAAATGCGAGGCAACTGGAACTCGCTCGGTGATCACCCTGGCATCCCTGACATCTGAAGAACATCGGGATCAATTTCCACCCAGGCCTGCTTGCTTCTGGTCCAGAAGTGAATTTGCGGATCAACCACGCTGCTATCATCCAGCGTGCCGGCCTTGATATAGGTCATGCCCGGCTGGCTCGGGAGCGAAGTCTTTACCGGTGACCCGCATGTTCCGCAGAAATGGCGATAGACAATATTGCCGCTATCGCCGTGATCTTCATAGGAGGCGAGGTCACCGCTGAGTTCAATATCGTCGTCGGCCACACCGAAAAGAACCGAATAGGCACTACCGGCCTGGCGCTGGCAGTTTTTGCAATGACAGACCCCGCACATCTGCAATTCGCCTTCTATTTTATAGCTGATCGCGCCGCAGAGGCATTGGCCTGTCATCGTCATTTCAATTCCCCTGGATCACGCAACCTTGCGCACAAAAACCGTGCCTGCCGAATAGCCCGCGCCGAACGAGCAAATCAGTCCCAAATCACCGTCGGCGAGATCGCTGCTATGCTTGTGAAAGGCAATGATCGAGCCCGCGGATGATGTGTTCGCATAGGTGTCCAGAACGGTAGGGCTTTCATCCTCGCTGGCTTCGTGTCCGAGCACGCGCTGGGCGATCAGGCGGTTCATTCCGGCATTTGCCTGATGCAACCAGAGACGGCGTAGCGCGGAAGGTTCGATACCCAGCCGCTCGGACTGCTGGTTGATCATGTTCGCGACCATCGGCACGACTTCCTTGAACACCTTTCGGCCCTCCTGAACGAACAATTTGTCCTTGTCGTCCCGGCTTTCCGGACTGGTGCGATTGAGGAAACCGAAATTGTTGCGGATATTATTGGAAAATTGAGTCTTGAGCTTCGTTCCGACGATTTCCCAATGTTGCGCCGGCGCAATATCCCTGGATTCAACAAGGATCGCTGTGGCGACATCGCCAAAGATGAAATGGCTGTCGCGGTCGCGCCAGTTGAGATGGCCGGAACAGATTTCCGGGTTGATCACCAGCACCGATCTGGCGCTGCCCGAGCGGATATAGTCGGCGGCGGTCTGGATGCCGAATGTTGCGGAGGAACAGGCGACATTCATATCGAAACCAAAGCCGTCCTCTATTCCCAAAGCCGCCTGAATCTCGACCGCAATCGCGGGATAAGCGCGCTGCAGGTTCGAGCACGCACAGAGTACGGCGTCGACATCTTCCGGCTTGCGCCCTGCCCGCTCCAGCGCCTGTAGCGCCGCTTTCACGCCAATTTCGGCAAGTATCGAGATTTCCTCGTTCGGGCGTTCCGGCAGGCGCGGGCACATGACCTGAGGATCGAGGATAGGCTCCTTCGAGAGCACAAAGCGCGATTTGATGCCCGATGCCTTCTCGATAAACTCCACCGAACTATGCGGCAGTTCTTCAGCTTCACCGGCAGCAATCGCCTCGGCATTTTCGCGATTGGCGAGGTCAACATAGGCATTGAAACTGGCAACCAGTTCTTCATTGCTGATACTGTCTTCCGGCGTGAACAGGCCGGTGGCGGAGATAACGGGAATATTGTGGTCGGTCATGTGAAGATGCATTTCCTTTTGCGAATGCGCTTTCTGATGGCGCTTGAGCGGGATGGTAATCTTCTGGGGCGGAACTGGCAAGGAGGGTTAATCCTCCCTTGCCTATCAATTTCGCCTTGCTATCAGCAGCGTTCATGGATGACCGCGCAAAACTAGATCATAACTGGCAAGAACCGCTCGCTGACCAGCTTTCCAGCGATTATATGGCGAATCTGCAAGAGTTTCTGACGCGCGAGAAAGCCATGGGAAAATCGATATTTCCCGAAAGCCATCAATATTATCGTGCGCTCAACCTCACACCGCTCGACCAGGTTCGTGTCGTCATTTTGGGGCAGGACCCCTATCACGGTCCGGATCAGGCTCATGGTCTGTGCTTCAGCGTACAACCGGGCGTCCGGCCACCGCCGTCGCTGGTTAATATCTACAAGGAGCTGGAACGCGATCTCGGGATGCCCCGCCCCGCTCACGGGTTTCTTGAACATTGGGCCGAACAAGGGGTGTTGCTGCTCAACAGCGTGCTGACCGTGGAGATGGGCCGTGCCGCTTCCCATCGTGGCAAAGGCTGGGAACAGTTTACCGATGCGATCGTGCGTCTGGTTGCTGCAAAGCCAGAGCCGGTCGTGTTTCTGTTATGGGGAAGCTACGCACAAAAAAAGGCAGCCTTCGTAAAGAGCGTCGAACAAGGTGGCCGGCATCTGGTGCTGCAAGCCCCCCATCCCTCGCCGCTGTCTGCGCGTCATGGATTCTTCGGATGCAGGCATTTCAGCAAGACCAATGCTTTTCTTGAGCAGAACGGGATGGCACCGATCGACTGGAGCCTGCCGGTCGCCAGCCTGCCCATGAATGTCTATTGGGACAAATAGCGCAAAACCGTCATCACTCCTCGACCGGCGTGATGGAATCTGGCACTAGCCCCTCGATCCATCTATCAATATCGCGAGCAACCTGCTCCGGCGTTTCCTCCATCGGAAGATGACCGGCATCGGAGTAGGTGATCAGCTTGCTGCCCGGAATCGCGGCCTCGAAGGCACGACCGTGGGACACGGGAATGACTTTGTCCTGCTCTCCCCAAAGCAGAAGCACGGGCATTGTCAGATTTTTGACTTGCTCCCATTTCTCCGGTTCGCGCGGCGTGTTGCCTCGCGCCACAGACGCATGGCGGTTCCCGGGGAAGCGCAGCAATTCCCAATAGCGGTCAACCTGGGCTTCGGTCAGCCGCTCGGGCTGTGCGAAATTTTCTTCCAGCGATGATTTGACCAGAAAGCGCGGCGTGATTTCGGGAAGCAGCATTTTTCCAATCGATGACCGCGCCAGTCTAGCACCCAGATAAAGCTCGCCTTTCTGTTCCACTTGTGCGCCCGAAGCGTCGATCAGAACCAGACCTGCGGTGCGCTCCGGCACCGAAAGTCCGGCGCGCCAGGTCAGCCAGCCGCCCATGCTGTTGCCGACCCAATAGGCTTCGTCGATGCCGACCGTATCCAGAACCAGGATCGCCGCGGCAATATTGGCGTCGGCGCTATAGTTGTCGGTCGGACTCGGCCCGGTCAGCCCATGGCCATAAAGATCGAGCGAAACCAGTCGATATTTGTCGCCGAGCAAGGCGACCAGCGGCTCCCAAGTCTGGAGCAAGCTGTTCGATCCGTGAATCAGGAGAATTGCCGGTCCGTCCTTATTGCCCTCCTCGCGGTAATGGATTTGGCCGCCTTGGCCGTCATCGACGAAACGCGATGCCTCGTTGCCATATTTGGCGACCATCTCGGCGCGATCGGTGTCTGGCGTCCGGACTAGCAGAAATGCGAGGCCGAGCAGGACCAGGAACCCGAGAATGATGCGGATCGTCTTTTTCATCGCCTTGCCCCTCTTCCGATAAAAATCAGTCTATCGAATGTCGCCGCGGCCGCCAACGGATTATTCCGCGTGCCGCCATTCTCCGGGCTGCAATCCGTCCAGCGACCATTCACCCACGCTCCAGCGCACGAGTCGTAAGGTGGGATGGCCGACTGCCGCGGTCATCCGGCGGACCTGCCGGTTGCGTCCCTCGCTTATCGTCAGTTTGAGCCAGCAATCCGGTATGCTTTTGCGCACCCGGATCGGCGGATCGCGCGGCCAGAGATCGGGTTCTTCGAGACGCTCGACTTCAGCAGGTCTGGTCAAACCATCCTTCAATTCTACGCCTCGCTGCAGCATGGCGAGACTTTCATCGCTGACCTCGCCCTCCACCTGCACAAGATAGGTCTTGGGCATCTTATATTTGGGGTCCGAGATCCGCGCCTGCAATTTACCGTCGCCGGTCAGCATCATCAGTCCCTCGCTGTCGCGGTCCAGCCTGCCGGCCGGATAGACGCCGGGCAAATCGATATAGTCGGACAAAGTCGCGCGTTTGGTTTCGCTCCCGCGATCGGTGAATTGCGGCAATACGCCGAATGGTTTGTTGAACAGGATCAGTTTTGACATTCATCCCCTTTGGCAGCGGTCGGAGAATTCAGCAACGCAACAACGGTTTTGATCGCTCTTTCGGAAGTCGCGGAGCAATTGCCTTGAACAATAGGGTTACCGGTTCGGCGCGAAATTGTGTAGCGCATGATGATGCAATTTACTAATTTCGATGCCGCGGCTTTCCTGCGTGACTATTGGCAGAAACGGCCGCTGCTGATCAGAAACCCATGGCAGTCATGGCGCAACCCGCTTTCACCCGACGAGCTTGCCGGCCTTGCCTGCGAGGACCATGTCGAGTCACGCCTGATCACCCAGTCGAGCGATGACTGGAACGCCGAACACGGCCCGCTGCCAGAGACCCGCTTTGGCGAATTGGACAAATGCCCGTGGACCCTGCTGGTTCAGGCGGTCGACCAGCATGTTGCGGACGTCGCCGCGCTGATCGAGCCGTTTCGCTTCATCCCCAATTGGCGGATCGATGATGTGATGGTCAGCTATGCCAGCGATGGCGGTGGTGTCGGGCCGCATTTTGATCATTATGACGTGTTTCTGGTTCAGGGCCTCGGCCAGCGTCGTTGGCAGATCGGGGGCATGTGCAACGACCAGACGCCGCTCCGTTCGCATGAAGACCTGCTGCTGCTTGCAGAGTTTGAAGCGCTGGACGAATGGATACTGAACCCCGGAGACATGCTCTATATTCCGCCGGGCGTCGCCCATAATGGCGTCGCAGTCGGTCCCGATTGCATGACCTACAGCATCGGCTTTCGGTCTCCGTCACGCAAGGAGCTGATCGGCAGCTGGTGCGACGATCTGCTGCCGCAAATGACCGATGACGATCGCTATTGCGACCCGGACTTGGTGACGCAGGCTAATCCCGGCGAGATACCGGCGAATGCGATCGATCGGCTTCACGCAATGATCACCGAGAAACTGACTGATCGCAAGGAATTTGCAAAATGGTTCGGAGAATATAGCAGCACGCCGCGTTATCCCGAAACGGACTGGCGTCCCGAGGAACCGATCGAGGCAGATCATCTGCGCGAATTGCTGACCGCTGATCATCCGCTGATCCGCAATCCTGCGAGCCGGTTTTCCTTCGTTCGGGAAGAACAGGGCAAGCTGATGCTATTCGTGGATGGCGAATGCTTTCCTTGCGCCGGCAAAACTGCCGAGTTGGCCGAAATGGTCTGCGCGCAGGACGCGTTTGTCATAGACCCCGAATGGCGACGATCGGATGAGGTCGTGGCGCTGATCGCCGAATTATATAATCGCGGCAGTCTTTCGTTCGACTGGGGCTAGAGCGGCGATCTGCTGAAGACAAAAAAAGGGCGGGAATGCCGTGCACTCCCGCCCTTTCCCGTAATCGGTATTAGGCTTAAGCCTGCTGCAAGTTTACAGCGGCTTTCTTGCCGTTATTTCCGGTTTCAACATCATATGTGAGACGCTGTTCTTTTTCGAGCGTCTGCATTCCGGCAGCCTGAACTGCTGTGATGTGCACGAAGCTGTCATCGCCACCGTCTTCAGGAGCGATGAAACCATAGCCCTTGTCGGTGTTGAAAAATTTTACGGTGCCTGTAGGCATAGTCTTATTCCTATTCATAACTTAATTATGCCCGATCATGCGAAATGCAAAACCGGACGGGATTGGCCAACTTCGAGAAATGGGAAAAAGAGTATGCAACCTTAGGGGTAGCGAAACCATGATTTCGTCGTAACGCGATTTATTAGCTATCGCTCGTATAGCACCCTATTCCCTAATAAGCAATCAGATGTATTTCGACGGTTTCAAGTACCACAGAAACTGTGTAGCAATAGCCTTTATGAACAAATCAATTCTGGCCTGCTCGGCAGCTATTCTTCTCTGTACCCCTCTCGCATCCTGCGATTCATCGCCGGACGGGCCGCCAGAACCATCGCCGCAGGACCTGTTTTTCGAACGAATGAGTCTGCTCTGCGGGAAAGCCTATGCCGGAATATTGGTGTCCGATCAGGAAGCCGACGCTGACATGGCGGGCAAGCCGATGATCATGCACGCTGCGGCCTGCGATTTGAACGAGATCCAGATTCCTTTCCATATCGCCGAAGGGCCGGACTCGTGGGACCGGTCGCGCACCTGGTTCATCACCCGCAGCGACGAGGGACTGCGCCTGAAGCACCGCCACCGGCATGAAGACGGCAGTCTCGACGATGTCACCAACTATGGCGGCGACACCGTTGGAGAAGGAACAGCGGGCCGGCAGGAATTCCCGGTAGACGCCGAATCGATAGCCTCGTTCAAGGCAAACGGGCTCGATCAGTCGGTGACCAATGTCTGGGCGGTCGAAATCAGCCCGCCGGGACAGTCGGATGCCAAGTTCGCTTACGAACTGCGCCGTCCGGAAACCTCGGGCGGGCGTCATTTCCGCGTCGAGTTCGATCTGTCTTCCTCGGTTCCCGCACCACCTGCTCCCTGGGGAAGCTAGAACCAGATGTTCGCTGAACTGGCAGTGGGCGGTTTCATGGTCTTGTTGACCGTGCTTATCCACGGCGTCGGCATCTTCGGGCTCGGCCGATTTCTCCGGATAGAGGCGCGCGAAGAGGCCGCCGAACATATTCACCCGATGTCGCCGCACGGGATCATGGTAACCCTCGCGCTGGTGTTCGGCCTTTTCACACTCCACGGCATCGAAATCTGGGCATATGCGGTCGTCTACCGGATTGTGGATGCCATTCCGACCTTCGAACAGGCCATCTATTTTTCGACCATCACCTATTCCACCACCGGCTATAATAGCGAAGGCCTCGACGCCAAATGGCAGATGATTGCGGCCATAGAAGGCCTCAACGGTTTTATTCTACTGGGCTGGTCCACGGCTTTCTTTGTCACCGTGGTCGCTCGCATGGGCCGTCGGTGATGGAGCAAATCGATGGAAGGGATGGACGGACGAAACGCTTTTTCCGTATTTTGCTGGCGCTCATTTATCTGCTTGCGGGAATCGCGCATATCCGCTCCCCGGGCGGATTTCTTCAAATAACCCCGGATTGGGTACCTTATCCTGAACAGGTAATTCTGTGGACCGGGATAGCAGAAATCGCGGGCGCGATCGGGTTGCTCGTCCCGCCCCGCGTGATACCGCGCATGCGTCATGCAGCCGGCATCGGGCTCGCCCTCTATGCGTTGTGCGTCTATCCGGCAAACATCAACCATGCGGTCAACAATCTCGCGATCGGAGAGGCGACGGCGAGCTGGTTCTATCACGCCCCGCGCCTCGCGTTTCAGCCAGTATTTATCTGGTGGGCGCTGATTGCCGGAGGCGTCATCAACTGGCCGTTCAGACCAAATCAGCCGTAAACCTGACCAAAATCGGGTATGTATGTTATCCTCCGATCTGCTATTTTGCGAAAAGTGAAGGAGCACATCATGGAAAAGCATGGCGACAAGATTGAAGTAACCGAGCGCGAAGCGAGCAACAAACCGCGTAAATCCCACAATGTAAGAATAGTTCTGGCCGTATCTCTGTTGCTGGCGATCGTGACTTTGTCGATAGTCTGGATCGTCCCGGCATTGAGTTGATCAAACCCGGCATTCACCGCTGGTGCTGAGACTGTCTAGCGAAAAGACAGGCTCAGGATCGACGGTGAATGGGCCTCGTCTCACGCCCAAAGTTTGTCAAAGTTTGGGCCAAGGACGGTTTTTGCAGACAAAGCCCGATCACTTAACCTCATCATCTTTTCCTTTTTCTTCAGATATTTGCAGCTCGTTTGCGGGAAGACTTGTCAGATTTGGCGGAATTTCCGCCTCGTCGCCTTCGCCAATCCGGTCCTGTCGCTGCCAGTGCGGCAATTTCCCGTCCATGACATCGGCGATTTCCAGCGCATCATCCAGTTCCTGCGGGGACATCAGCTTCTCTGGCTCTATTGGTGGTTCGGGCCCCAGCAACCTGATTGCCTCCGCGACCGGTGGTGTCGCGGAAACTGTTCCCTGCCCGGCTGCGCGGCCATCCTGACTTGCATGTCCATAGCGTTCGGGAGCATGGGCGCGAATCAGAAACATCAACAGCCGGTCGTTATATTTGCGCTTGGTGAATATGTGATGGCCGTCCCTGTCTAGCACCACGTCATCCACCCCGTTGATCGCCCGGTCGAAGGCGATGTCGACGAGCCGTCTCGAAGCCGCTGCCAGCGCTGCGTCCCAGGCCGCGGCAAATCCCTCCGCCCCGGGCGAGCGACGCAGCTTGTAAGCCGCGGTATCAGACATTCCGACGCTTCGTGCCGCCGTGGCAACCACACCGCTATCGGCCAGCGCCCCGACAAAGGCTCGCTGTCGCTCAGGGGTCCAGCCATCCTTGCGACGCTTGCGCAGGACCGGAACCCAGTCATAGGCCCTGGGGTCATGGCCATGGGCATCAAGTTGGGAAGATTCGACCTCCTTATTTTCGGGAGATTCGGGGGTTTGCGGGGGCTTTTTGTCTGTCATGGCCGACATAATAACCCATTTGGTACATTGTAGGAAAGAGCCGCCAGGATCAGGCTCCATCAACGGTCGCGTACAGCCCGGCCTTCAGTCAGGGTCGTTGATAATCAATTCCATCGCGGCCACCACGGTGGCAATGGTTTTCTCGCCCAGCAGCTCATCGATCTTGGCGCTGGCCTCGTCCTCGATCGAGCCGGTTTTCCTGACGGCCTCGGAGCCGGATTTGGTCAGCTTCAGCAACCATGAGCGGCCATCATTGTCATCGCGAACCCGCTCGACCAGATTGAGATCGATCAGCCGCCGCATCATCGCGGTGATCGCGCTGTCGTTCAGACCGAGCTCTTTCGCCAACAGGGTCTGGGTTGTCGCCTCTTCGGATTCGATAATTGCCAGAGCAGACATCTGAGCGGTCGTGACGCCCGCAACTTCGAGCAGCTGACGGTCAGAAATTTTCTTGAGCGTGTGGGCGGCGATCTGGAGTCGCGAGTAGAATCTTTGTTTTCTTGCCGTCATGCCATCCCGATAGCGCAATCGCGCCTGTTTTGGAACAATTATAAGTTCACTGGTGAATTATAATGTTTCACAAATTCGCCCTCATGAGGGCGATCGCCTCCTATCTTTGTCACCATTACTGTGATATTGCCATCCATATTGATTGTGATATAGTTTAATGATGAACTAAATTACGACTCGCACGATCACCTCCACAACCCCGGATGTGGCTGCCCAGACCGCCTAGAAAAGGAACAATAATGACCCACGATCCCAATGATTCTGAAATGAATGACCTGAGAATGTCAGACAGCGGCCGGGTTCTTTACGACAAGGTAAAACGCTTTGTTGCCGAAGAAGTCGATCCGATAACCGAGAAATTCTATGCGATGGGCGAAGGCCGCGAAAACCGCTGGAGCTATGCTCCCGGACAGCTGGAATTGCTGGAAGGCGTGAAAGACAAGGCGCGCGCGCAAGGGCTCTGGAACTTCTTCCTGCCCGACGCTGAATCCGGCGAAGGCCTGAAGAATCTCGACTATGCATTCATCGCCGGCGTCCTCGGCCAGAACTCGCTGGCATCCGAATGCATGAACTGCAGCGCGCCGGATACCGGCAATATGGAAGTGCTCGAGCGCGTCGGAACGACCGCACAGAAGCAGGAATGGCTCGTCCCTTTGCTCGAAGGAAAAATCCGTTCGGCCTTCGCAATGACCGAACCGGGCCATCCTTCTTCGGATGCGCGGAATATTCGCACCGAAGCCGTCCTCGAAAAAGGCGAATGGGTGATCAACGGAGAAAAATTCTACATCTCCGGCGCCGGCGATCCGCGTTGCAAGGTCATGATCACGATGGTCCGGACCAACCCCGACGGCCCGTCGCACTCGCAGCAGTCGCAAATCCTTGTGCCCATCGACACGCCGGGCGTTGAAATCGTCGGACCAATGCATGTCTTTGGCGATGACGATGCACCGCACGGTCATATGCACATCAAGTTCAACAATGTGCGCGTGCCCGAAGAGAATATCCTGCTCGGCGAAGGACGCGGCTTCGAGATTTCGCAGCTGCGCCTCGGCCCCGGACGTATTCACCACTGCATGCGCAGTGTCGGTGTCGCCGAAAGAGCGCTGGACCTGATGGTCCATCGCGGCGGAAGTCGCGAGGCTTTCGGACAGCCTCTGGCGCTGCTCGGCAAAAACCTCGAGGTCATTTCACGCGCCCGTATCGATATCGAAGCGATGCGCCTGATGGTTCTGAAAGCCGCCAAGGCAATGGACGTCATGGGCAACAAGCAGGCCCGCGTCTGGGTCTCCATGGTCAAAGCATATGTGCCTGAAATCACATGCCGGATCATTGATGAAGCGATCCAGATTCACGGCGCCGCCGGCGTGTCGCAATGGACGCCGCTTTCCCGCATGTACGCCAACCAGAGAACCTTGCGTCTCGCCGATGGTCCGGACGAGGTCCACCATATGGTCGTTGGCCGCAACGAAATGGGCAATGCAGGCTACAAGCCACAGCGCTAAGACAACCATCTTCTGACACGAGAAAGGCCGGGCATGATGTCCGGCCTTTCTGCTTTACAGGCCTCCCGCAAACCGCTGCCCCATCGCATGCCCCGGCTTCTGCGGAGACAATTGTCCGCGAAACATATCCGTCGTCGATGCCATCGACGCGAGCACCCGTTCTTGTCAATTTGTTTACAACATTACATAGGTTTTGCGCAACTCCTAGACATCACGACACGAAAATTGACAAGAATCGCTGGCTTAGTTCCGAAAACTGGCCCAAATATCGTGTCAGACGCTGAAAATATTTTTACAGCACAATCAGTAACCGCCTCCCCAGTTTAAGGAAGAAGTATATGTCCTATCAAGATTTCAAAAATTCCGCTGACAGTCTGATCAGCAGCCAGAATGGCGCATGGAGCGGCATTGATGCCGAGTCCGTTGCCCGCATGCAGCTTCAAAACCGGTTCAAGACCGGCCTCGACATCGCCAAATATACCGCGGCCATCATGCGCGAAGATATGGCGGCCTATGACGCCGACAGTTCCAAATATACCCAGTCGCTGGGTTGCTGGCACGGGTTCATCGCCCAGCAGAAGATGATTTCGATCAAGAAGCATTTCGGCGATACCAAACGCCGCTATCTCTATCTGTCCGGCTGGATGGTTGCAGCGTTGCGCAGCGAATTCGGCCCCCTGCCCGACCAGTCGATGCACGAGAAGACCTCGGTACCTGCGCTGATCGAAGAGCTTTACACCTTCCTGCGTCAGGCAGACTCCCGCGAACTCAACCTCTTGTTCCGCGATATCGACGCGGCGCGCGACGCCGGTGACAGCGCGGCTGAAAAAGCGGCAATGGACAAGGTCGAGAATTTCCAGACCCATGTTGTTCCGATCATTGCCGATATCGATGCCGGTTTCGGTAACGCCGAAGCGACTTATCTGCTCGCCAAGAAAATGATCGAAGCGGGTGCCTGCGCCTTGCAGATCGAAAACCAGGTTTCCGATGAAAAGCAATGCGGTCACCAGGACGGCAAGGTTACCGTGCCGCATGAAGACTTCATCGCGAAAATCCGTGCGTGCCGCTATGCCTTCCTTGAGCTGGGCGTAACCGACGGCATCATCGTTACCCGCACCGACTCGCTCGGCGCCGGCCTGACCAAGCAGATCGCGGTGTCCAACGAACCCGGCGATCTCGGCGACCAGTATAACAGCTTCCTCGATTGCGAAGAAATTGATCCGGCCACCGCGAAGAACGGCGATGTCATCATCAACCGCGACGGCAAGTTGCTGCGTCCAAAGCGTCTGCCTTCCAACCTGTTCCAGTTCAAACCCGGTACCGGTGAAGACCGCTGCGTTCTCGACAGCATCACCAGCCTGCAGAACGGTGCCGATCTGCTGTGGATCGAAACCGAGAAGCCGCACGTTGAACAGATCGCCGGCATGATGGACCGTGTCCGCGAAGTCGTTCCGAATGCGAAGCTGGTCTACAACAATTCGCCTTCGTTCAACTGGACGCTGAACTTCCGTCAGCAGGTCTATGATGCGATGGCCGCAGAAGGGCTCGACGTTTCCGAATATGATCGTGACGGCCTGATGGACGCGAAATATGATGACACCGAACTGGGTGAAGCGGCTGACAAGCGCATCCGCACCTTCCAGGCCGATGGATCCAAGCGTGCCGGTATCTTCCACCACCTGATCACCTTGCCAACCTATCATACCGCGGCCCTGTCGACCGACAATCTGGCCAAGGAATATTTCGGCGACGCGGGCATGCTGGGTTATGTTCTTGGAGTACAGCGCAAGGAAATCCGCGAAGGCATCGCTTGCGTGAAGCACCAGAACATGTCCGGCAGCGACATTGGCGATGACCACAAGGAATATTTCGCCGGAGACGCAGCGCTCAAAGCTGGCGGTGCTCACAACACGATGAACCAGTTCGGCTAATATCAGATAGATCGGGCGTCTCCTTTCCCCTTGCGGGACGCCCGGTCCAACCAGTTTTCCTGGGGAGGAAAAAACTATCCGTCGGCAGCAATGTCGGCGGATTTTTTCTGTGTGGACAATTGCTCATAAGGTCATCAGTGTCGTTCACCTGAAGTCTGGCTGTCCGGTCCGGCAGTCTTCCACTTGGCAAAGGGGGCAGCATGGCGTTGCGGAAATCCGGTTCGATATTGGCACTTGCGGCCCTGCTCTCGGCCTGTGGGGGCGGTGGAGGATCGAGCAACAATACGGTCAGCCTGCCCGGGGGCGGATCAACACCGACACCGTCGCCCGCGCCGGTCAGCTCGACCTGTTCCCTGCAGAACCGCCAGAACTGGGCCTTTGCCCAGATCAACGAATGGTATCTCTTCCCGGAAACCCTGCCGGCCAGCCTCAATCCATCGCCTTATGCGTCGGTCCAGGCCTATATCGACGCGCTGACCGCAACCGCGCGGGGACAGGGGCGCGATCGCTATTTCACCTATATTACCTCGATCGCGGAAGAAGAGGCTTTTCTTAATTCCGGCGCGACAGCGGGCTTTGGAATCCGGCTGAGCTATGACAGTGCCGCCGCCCGGGTGTTCATTCTCGATGCGTTCGAAGGCGCCCCTGGTCTGGCCGCCGGTCTCGATCGGGGCGGCGAGCTGCTGGCGATCGGGACAAGCAGCGGCAATCTGCAGACTGTCGCCGCCTTGTTCGCGCAAGGCGGTGCCGGTGCGGTTAGTAGCGCTCTTGGCCCCTCCACCGCCGGCACCAGCCGGGTCTTGCGCTTTCGCAATGCTGCAGGGGTCGAGACCACCACCACGGTCAACAAGGCTGATTTTGCGCTTCAGCCGGTTTCGCCGCGCTATGGCGTGCAGATTATCGACAATGGTGGCACCAGGACGGGCTATGTCAATCTGCGCACCTTCATCGACAGCGCCGAACCGCAATTGCGCGCCGCTTTCCAGCGGTTTCGCGATGAAGGGGTGAGCGATCTGGTGATCGACCTTCGCTATAATGGCGGCGGACTGGTCCGCACCGCGGAGCTGTTCGCCGACCTGCTCGGCCGCAACCGCTTTGCCAACGAGGTGCAGGGTGTTACCCGTTTCCGCGCCAGCAAGGCGGCCAATAACGAGACCCGCACCTTCCAGTCCCAGCCCCAATCGATCGCCCCGACCCGCATCGCCTTCATCACCACCGGCGGCTCGGCCTCGGCCAGCGAGCTGGTGATCAACGCGATGATCCCCTATCTCGACGCCAATATGGCGCTGGTCGGCAGCAACACCTTTGGCAAGCCGGTCGGCCAGGTCGGTCTGGACCGGGCGGCGTGCGACGACCGGATCAGGATCGTCGCCTTCGCCACCGAAAATGCCGACGGCAATGCCAATTATTTCAGCGGCCTTGCCGGTTCGGTCGCCAACAGCTGTCAGGCAGCGGACGACATCAGCCTCCCGCTCGGTGACCCGGGCGAAGCCTCGACCGCTCGCGCGCTCGGGTTCCTCGCCGGAGCAGCCTGCAGCCCGATCAGCCGCGCGGCAGCCGGAGCGACGGCAGCTCAGCGCACACCGCTCTCCCTGCCTCGGGAGCTGCTGATGCCAGCCCGGCCGACCCCGGCCCAGCGCGAACTGCCCGGATCATTCTGAGATGACCGAGCACCAGACCGACCATGCCGTGATGGAGGAAAGTCTGGAGCTGCTGGGCGACCGCTATGACGGCATGGCGGCGGAACTGTTCGACCGGTTCATCGCCGGTCACCCCCAATATGCCCACGCCTTCGTCAACCCCGAAGCGGCGCGCGAGCGGATGACCCGGGAGACGCTCGAGGCGATGGTCGGCCTCGCGGCGGACGAGCCGTGGGTCGATCATGCGGTGACCAATTTCATCGACCTCCACCATGATTATGCCGACTTCACCCCGCAGGATTATGCCGCCTGGTTCGCGCTGGTGATCGAGACGATGGCAAGCCGCGCCGGAGCGGACTGGCCCGACGGTGCCAGCGCGGCGTGGCAGCGACAGGCCGACCCCCTGGTCGCCAAAGTCGCTGCGGTGGAGCGCAACAAGGAAGTGCCACTGCGGACATAGCTGTCACGCCGCACCATGAAATAGCGGATGAAACGCGATCACGCTGTGCGGTTCCGTCACCCGCAAGGGCAATAGCTGGAAATATTCAGCCGGTTCACCTTCCGGGCAGAGGTTCGGAAAGAGCCTGAAGCCAAAGCGGCGATAATAAGCCGGATCACCGACCAGCACGCATCCCGCCGCATCGCGCTCGCGAAGCATCGCCAGCCCCGCATCGATCAGCTTGCTGCCGATATGTTGCCCCTGCAGCTCCGGCTCCACCGCAACCGGACCGAGCGCATAATATCCCGAACTGCCATCCGCCGCAAAGGCCTTGGTAAAGGTCACCTGCCCCACCACGATCCCGTCCTGCTCCGCGACCAGCGAAAGCGCCAGTGCCCCGGCATCGCGGAAGCGGCCGATCAGATCCTGTTCATTGCCGTCGGCAAAGGGCATCGGCGCAAAGGCGCGCTTTGTGATGTCATATATTGCTGCGTGATCGGCGGACCGTTCGGGGCGAATGACGATGGTCACCGGACAGCTATGGCAGCGACCAGCAGGACCAGCGAAACCGTGCAGCTCACGGTCCGGACGTGGTTCCACGGCAGCCAGCGCAGCATGTAGCGGCGCCACATCGCCTCGGCGTCCGGGCCACAGGCATCCGTCGCTTCCAGCGCATTGTTGAGCGGGACATTCGCGGCCGCCGTGACCGCCAGCATCCCGGCCAGATAGAGCGTCCCGCCGATCACCATCTGCCACGATCCGGCACTGCCCCACTGCATGACGCCAAAGACCGCCAGCAACAGACAGGCGAGACTGCTGGCGAAGAACAGCGGCAGGAACAGCGACCTGACGATGATCCGGTTGATGGATTGCATCGCGGCCATGCCGGTCGCCCGCCCCGCCGCGTCGAGCGACTGCATGACGAAGGCCGAGAAGGCGAAATAGACCCCCGCCATCAGGCCGACCGATATCGCTGCGAACCAGAGGGTTGCGGTGATGACGTCCTGCAACGCGCTTCTCCTGCTGTTATCCTTCGATCTACATCGCCCGGACGTCGATATCCGCTTTCGGCATCAGCACGCCCAGCACCACGGCGACCAGCAACAGTGCCGGCACATCGCCGAGCATATGGCCGATATGCTCCGGATTCTGCATCGCCTGCACCGCCATGATCCCGGCGTGGACCACGCTCGACCAGATGGTGAACCAGATCAGCGAGCGATTGGCCGCGGGATTGGCGGCCGCGCGGATCAGCATCAGGCCGAGGGTCAGGTAAATGCCGAGGATCATCACATAATAATGGGAGGCAACCGGCGGTCCTTCGTGCCACATCCAGCCCGAGGGCCAGACCAGCGCCAGCGGATAGACGAGGCAGAAAATCGCTCCGAATAGAACCAGGGCGACTTGCAGAAAGCTATAACGTCCGATCATGATTATTCTCCCGTTACGACCCGCGAGTGGCGCATTGCTACGCCTGTTGGGCCGCGATAGCAAATCACGCGCCGAACTTTACACAGACGCACGCTTTTATTTTCTGTAACCTTCCGGTTCCTCGCCCCAATCCTCCCCCGGCGGCACCAGCCGGTCGAGCCGCCCGAGCAGCGTCAAAAGCGCATGATTGTCCGGTTTTTTGATCGTTGCGACATAGCGGCCGCCGCGCAGGACCGGCCGGTAGCGGCCCTGCCTGATCCGCTGGAAAAGCGTCTCTAGTGTAATCTTTGGCTGCCGGCTCTCCGGCACACCCAATATCGCGTCCCAGGCCGCAACAAATTCCTCCGCCCCCGGCTTGCGGCGCAGGCGGTATGCGCTGTCTCTGCTCATCCCGACAAAAGCCGCCGCCTTGCTGACGGAGCGGGTCTGCGCCAGCAGGCCGAGAAATTCCGCCTGCCGGACCGGCGTCCAGCCGTCCCTGCGCGCGCGCAGCGGGACGGGGGTGAAAGCGGGGATACGGGAGACGCGGCGGTTCTGGACCGCGGCGCTGCGGGGGTCGGGGCGGGTGTCGGTCATGGGGCCGATTAAGGCATATTCGGGGTGGTGTAGGAAAGCGGTTTTTTGAAGGGGGCGCTTCCAAATAAGCCCCTCCTTTTCAAAGGAGGGGTTGGGGTGGTTTCTCACGGCGAAATGCAATTCCCGATAATCAAAGCTTCCATCCGCCGCACGCCCCCTTGTTCGCTGACGCGAGCGATGCTTGCGCATCGCCACCACCCCTTGAATCCCCTCCTCTGAAGAGGAGGGGCTGGAATGTTGCCCGAAGCTCCCTCCCTTCGTCATCCTGAATTTGTTTCAGGATCCCGCAAGGCAAGCGCGCAATCGAGGGAGGTCCTGAACCAAGTTCAGGATGACGAGTGCTCCCCCCACCCGCTACAAATCCCGATTGCATTCCCCTCGCCCCTGCGCGAAACCCTCTCCGACAAAACAAGGGAGAGAGAAGAATGACTGACCTCGAACAGGCGCGCGTGAAAATCGTGCGCGATCATATGGCGCTGGAGATCACCCATGAATGGGATGCGGTGATCGATACGTTCGCGCATCCGCGCTATGAATTATACGGCAATGGCACGGTGTTTGACGGCGAGGAAGCGGTGCGCAAATATTTCGCGATGTCGCGGACGCCCTTTCCCGACCAGGCCAATGAAGTGATCGCGATCGGCGCGGCGGGCGAGCATGTCGTGCTGGTCGAATTCTGGCTGACCGGCACGCATCTCGGGCCGCTGACCGTGGACGGGACGGTGATCGAGCCGACCGGGAAAAGCTTTCGGGTGCGGATGGCGGCGAGCTTTGAATTTGCGCCGGGGACCGACCGGATTATCTGCGAGCGGGCTTATTTTGGCGAGGGGATGATTGCGAAGGAGTTGGGGTTGTGAGCGCGTAAACATCCTCGGACAAGCTCAGGCCTGAGTCTCAATCCAATCTTGATTGCCCCTATTCGAACATTACCCCATGCAAAAGCAATCCGCTTTATGATATCCTCCTCCCAACCTACCAACAACAGGAGGCCCCATCATGACCACCCCCCAAAACACCCCCCGCCAGGGCCACTGCCTCTGCGGTGCCGTCACCATCACCGCGAAAAACGCCGCCAGCCATGTCGATGCCTGTCATTGCCGGATGTGCCGGCGCTGGGGTGGCGGGCCGTTTGTCGAGATTGATTGCGGGACCGACGTGCTGATCAAGGGGGCGGACAGGATATCGGTCTATCATAGCTCCGAATGGGCGGAGCGGGCCTTTTGCGCGGACTGCGGCTCGCATCTCTTCTACCGGCTGAAGGACAGCGGCGAGCATATGGTCTGCGCCGGGCTGTTCGATGATGCGACCGACAAGGATGCGTCCCTGTCGCTGCGGCGGCAGGTGTTTATCGACGAGAAGCCGTCTTATTACAGCTTTGCCGGGGACAGCGAGATGCTGACCGGGGCGGAACTGTTCGCGATGATCGAGGCGGGGCAGCAGCCCTAGGCTCCGCGCAGCCGCCCGGGCGGACGATGCACCAAGGGCCATATTGGTGACCATCCCGATCCGCATTATGCTTGTGTTTCACGCGCTCGGACCCAGCGGCAGGCATTTGATGTCGGCGGCCATGTCGAGCGGCGGAGGAAGACGATGAGCGGGCAGGCAACCATGTGGCGGCTCGTGCATTGGTTGAATGAGCGGGCATGATGTGCCGCAACCAGATAAACGGGCCGGCTGACCGGCCAACGAGGAGAATATCATGAGCGAACTGCTGGACAGGTTGAAGGGCAATGTGAACGAGGCGGCCGGCAAGGCCAAGCGGGACAGCGACGACCCCGAGACCCGCGCCAAAGGCGCGGCGCAGGAAATCAAGGGCAAGGCCCAGCAGGTCAAGGCCTCGCTGAAGGCCGAACTGTCCAGCGATACGAAATAGATTTACCCCAAGGCGCTGCCCGGTCTCCCTTGCCCCCCAAGGGCAGCGCCACAGCAAAAGCCGGCCCTCGCGGGTCGGCTTTTTTTTGGCAATGGTGGTGGGGGCTGTCCTTCGACAGGCTCAGGACGAACGGCGTTTATTGTCCCGGTTTATCCTGTCTGCAATCGCCCCCGACACCCGTTCGTGCTGAGCTTGTCGAAGTACGGGTGGTAGGCGCTGCTGTGGCCTCACGGACGCTGTCCTTCGACAGGCTCAGGACGAACGGAGGGGCTGGCCGCCCGTTTATGGCGCGGGGTCGACCTTGATGCTGGTGATCAGCGGGAAGTCATCGCTCATCACAGTGCCTTCATTGTCATATTGTTCGCCGAGGCCGAGCGTCACGGTGGCGCTGCGGCCGATGAATGCGGGGGGCATGGCCTGTTCCTCGAACCATGCGATACAGGCGTCAACGCTGCAGAGCGCGCTCCGGGTTTCGCCGGCTGTATCCGCGTCCGGTGCGGGAGCGGCGAGGCTGTAGTCGAGATAGCAATTGTCGCCGCATTCAAAGCCCCTGATGATGACCTGCTGGGCCGCCCCTGCCCGTGTGACATCTTCATCGGGTTTCGATGCATCCATCGCGCCTTCGCTGCTGTCGCTAGCCGGTCCGGCGGCGGGCGCCTCGCTGGCCCCGCAGGCGGCGAGCGCCAGGATCGCGGCGGTGATGAGCGGCATTTTGATCAGACGGGACATCGCTTCATACTCCGGTTGGCTGGCGGTCATCCTGTACCTTTTTTGCCGCCCCGTCCAGCGGCGCGCCAGCCCGTTGCAATTTAGCGCCGACCTGCCGCAACCAACCCGGGTTTCGCGCATTGGTTACTTGTGCAGGCGGCGACGTCTGCTTCCCCCCCGGACCGGTAATCCGGCCACACAGAAGGAGCATCAAAATGGGTGAACTCGTAGACAAAGTAAAAGGCAATGTGAACGAAGCCGTTGGCAAGGCCAAACAGCAAAGCAATGACCCGGAAACCCGTGCCGAAGGCAAGGCGCAGGAAGTCAAGGGCAAGGGCCAGCAAACCAAGGGCGCCATCAAGGGCGCGCTGGGCGACGATATCTAGTCCCCTCCCTGAACGTCGGCGCTGCTCGCTCCCCATCCCCCCTGCCCCCCAAAGCGAGCAGCACCGGCAAAGAAGCCGTCCCGGAAGGGGCGGCTTTTTTGTATGGAGAGCAAGCGGGCGGGGCGCGGGCGGTACAAGGGCCCCGGCAACGCCCGTTGACAGTCGAACTGTGTTAACCTAGCGACACAGGATGAAGCGCAAGTTTGCCATCGCACTCTGCCTGATCTTTCTCGTCTCCGGCCTGATCCGCATCGGGCTCAGCGCGCTGATGATCGGACAGGCGCAGGGATGGTGGCTGTTCGATGGCGAGGCGGTGGTGGCGCTGGCCGACACGCAGCGGTTCATCGCCGAGCGCGGAACCAATCTCGCCGGCTTCACCCCGCTCTCCTATTTCGCCTTCATCGCCTTCATGGGCGTGACGATCAGCCTCGGCGCCATCGGGCAGCTGTGGCGCAAGCGGTGGGGCATGGCGCTGATCATCCTCTATCTTGCCAGCCACGCGGCCCTGTTCGTCAATTTCTGGACGGTGAACCCGAAGATAGGGCTCTGGGCGCTGACCGTGGCGATGGCGGGGCTGTTGGCCTGGGCGAATGGGCCGGAGGACGAGGGCGCGCGGCTGGTGGCATAGCGAGCGCGCTGTTGGCGGACATATTTGCCGTTCGTGCTGAGCTTGTCGAAGCGCGGGTGGGATGAGGTGGCATTGCTCTGTAGACGCCGGTTGTTGACCTGCGCTCGCCTTCGGCTCGACAGGCTCAGGGCGAACGGAGTTTCTGGTGCTCTAACGCTTTAAGAACAGGCCTCGACATAGCCGAGCACCGGCATCGTGCCGGCGTGGATCTGGCTGACCGTGCCGTCGCTGCCGATTTCGAAGCGCAGCGCGGGGGTGCCGTCGGCGGCATCGGGGGCGGTAAGATATTTGCCCGGGGCGTCGACATATTTGTGCGGCGTGGCGGGATAGGGGAAATGCTTTTTCACCGCGGCTTCGGTTGCGCCGGGGCCAATGCCCTCTGGCAGCCTGACCTTCGATCCCTTGCTGATCGAGATGCGGCGGACCTCGCCTTCTTCGACAATCGCATAGGTGTCCGGATAGTCGGGCGAGGACAGCACGCGGCAGACATCCGAAGCCTGCGCGCCCTTCTCGCTCCAGCTGCTGCCGGCGGGAACCGCCTGACCGATCCGCAGATCACCCAGCCCGGCGGGGGTGAGCGTGGTTGCCGATGGCGCGGGATCGGAAGCGGGGGCTGTCTTCTCCGGCGCCATCGGCGGTGCGGGTGTTACAGAAACAGTCTCGTCCGCAGCCGGTTCGGCATCGGACGAGGACTGCGATGAGCAGGCCGCCAGAAACGCGAGCGGGAGGAGGCTTAGGGATTGCTTCATCTGGAGGTTACGCGTGGGTGGGGGAAAGGTTGCGCCCGTCCCGACGATTTCATCCAGTCGCAATGCGTTCAAAACAGGGGGTTTTCCTGAAGAGCCCGCCGTACACGGTTTTTCAACCGTTTTCGGGCATGATGCGGACCGGAGAAATGGAGCCGAGCAATGGACGATCTGATCGCCTTGATCCTGTTGAACCTGCCCTGGCTGGTGGCGCTGGTCATCGCTTTCATGCTGGGCCGCGCGGTCGAACAATATCGCGTCAAGGTGCGGCGGGCGGAATGGCGGGCGAAGAACGGCCCGAAATATCACAGCGGCGGCAAGAAGAGCGGCGCCGATTTCGCCGCTGGCCAGCTCAGCACGGTCAGCCGCGCCAAATTCACGTCCCGGCCGCTGCTCAACAAGTCGGAGGCCAATGTCTTCACCGCGCTCGACAAGGCAGTGATCGCGCGCAACCCAGGCTGGCAGGTGATGGCGCAGGTCTCGCTCGGCGAATTTCTCGCCAGCCCCGACAAGCAGGCCTTTCTGAGCGTCAATAGCAAGCGCGTCGATTTCGCGCTGATGGACGACCGTTGCCGCGTGGTCCACGCGCTCGAATATCAGGGATCGGGCCACCATACTGGAAACTCTGCTGCCGCCCGCGACGCGGTCAAGAAGGAGGCGCTGCGCAAGGCGGGGATTGGCTATCACGAGGTGGTGGCGGGACATACGACGGCGGGAGAGCTAAGGGCGCTGGTGGAGAAGTTGGTGCCGGTGGGTTGAAGGAACAGTGGGGAAAAGTGCACTGTCACCGTAACTAGTCGATCAGGCTGTCATTGCTGTATTGCACATCAGCGGCGCGTTCGTCGGTGATTTTGGCTGAACTTGGCATAATGCGTCTCCCAACATCACCGCCTATTCGTCATCCTGAACTCGTTTCAGGATCTCGAACGGCAATTCACAATCTCACCGGATCCTGAAACAAGTTCGGGATGACGAGGCTATGGTGGTCAGATGACAGGCACCACCCCAACCCCTCCTCTGAAGAGGAGGGGCTTAGACACTTCACTCCCCCCGCTGCGCCACGACCTTGATCTCGACCACCCCGTCCGCCTCGTAGAGCGCGCTGATCCCGATGGCGGTCCACGCCGGGAATGGCGCCCTGATATAGAGGCTCTTCACCTCGACCATTTCGTTGATCGAGCCTTGCAGGTCGGTGTGATAGCTGGTCAGGTCGACGACTTCGTCCCAGCCGACCCCGGCCCGTTCCAGCGTGCGGCCGATGCGTTCGAAGGCGCGGGTGAAGGCGGGTTTGAGGTCGCTTTCGCCGGGCTCAGGCGTGACGATTACGCCGGACAGATAGATTTTGTCGCCGGCGATCACCGCGTCGGCATAGCCGACCGCGCTCTGGAAGGCTGCTGCTTCCGGGTCTTCCGGCATCAGCACGTCTTTCGCGTCCTTCGCCTGCAGCGGTGCGGCCATGGCCAGCAGTGGCAGGACTATCAGGAATTTGTGCATGTTGTTTCCCCTCTGTTTTGCGCGACTCGCTGGTGGAAAAGCTGGCCGTTGCAGGGGCTTATCCTGCGCTCTCCTGAGGGCTGTCGTCAAGCGGGAGGGCGTCGAGCGGGGCATAACATCACCCCGTCATCCTGAACTTGTTTACCTCCGGTGGCCTTCGGCTCAGGACCTCGGGCCGCAGTGCACAATCCTAAGGGATCCTGAAACGAGTTCAGGATGACGGGGGGATAGGTCAGGATGACGGCGGAATGGTTCGGGATGACGAGCAGTTTTATGGCACGCCCAAGCTAGCCGTCCGCAAGCGCATCTATCGCATCTCCGGCTCCGTCACCGACCGCCTCCGGTTTGGTGGAACAGCGGCCAAGGGCTTCGAAATAAAGCCGGAACGCTTCCCTGTCACCAGCCAGAGCCTGGCGCAATTGGGACTCGGCCAGATCGGCGGCCTCGCGATAGGCCAGTTCGTTCAACCCGTCCCCGCCGAAAAACTGGACGGCATTGATCGCGTAGGGCAGCCGCAATTCTTCCGGAAAGGCGCGAGCGACTTCTAACGAAAACGCGCCATCATCCACCGCATCGCCGTGCAGCATCCAGATGCCCGCACAACGGGACGCGTCCTTCCGGTTAAAAACCATCGGGGCAACCACTTCCCCGGCGGTAAAGGCGCGCCCGGCAAGATTCCAGTTTACTTCAGCCGTCTGTGCGGCGCAGCCGGCCAGTGCGACGGAGCATAAAGCCAGCCCCCATGTGCGCCTGTTCACTCCGCCGGCTCGTTCGCCTCATCCTCGGGCAGATATAACCGGTCGCCCTTGTCCTTGTAGACCTTGGCCATCTCGCGCATGCCTTCTTCCGCTGCCGCCTTGCTGGCTGCTGCCGTATCGGCGCCCAGTTTTTCCGAGGCGATAAAGCCTTCGGCGCTCTGGTTCTGCTTGCTGGCGAAGTCGCGGACTTCCTGGCTGATTTTCATGCTGCAGAATTTCGGCCCGCACATCGAGCAGAAATGGGCCGTCTTCGCGCCCTCTGCCGGCAGCGTCTGGTCGTGATATTGCATCGCGGTTTCCGGGTCGAGCGACAGGTTGAACTGGTCGCGCCAGCGGAATTCGAAACGGGCCTTTGACAGCGCATCGTCGCGGACCTGCGCGGCGGGATGGCCCTTGGCGAGGTCGGCGGCGTGAGCGGCGAGCTTGTAGGTGACGACGCCGACTTTTACATCGTCGCGGTCGGGCAGGCCGAGATGTTCCTTGGGCGTGACATAGCAGAGCATCGCGGTGCCATACCAGCCGATCTGGGCGGCGCCGATGCCGCTGGTGATATGGTCGTAGCCGGGCGCGATGTCGGTCGTGAGCGGCCCGAGCGTGTAGAAAGGCGCCTCGCCGCAGACTTCCAGCTGCTTTTCCATATTCTCCTTGATCTTGTGCATCGGCACATGGCCGGGCCCCTCGATC
>TARA_R110000772_G_scaffold43995_1_pt1 | contig 44979 bp, 68 predicted proteins | sample TARA_R110000772 | Tara Oceans TARA_R110000772 (sample SAMEA4397948) | marine metagenome | biome: Polar Biome; feature: [SRF] surface water layer (ENVO:00010504); material: water (ENVO:00002006), including particulate matter (ENVO:01000060) such as... | depth 5 m | reverse complement strand
TTAAAAAATACTGTAAATAATTTTTCTGATATTGAAGGATATAATTTAACATTAATAAATGAAAGCGGCACAACTGATAGGGAAAATTACGATAAAAACTGGAAAAGAGTTGATATTGTGTTTTGGTCAGGTAACGATGATGATGGGAATAATACAGATCCATTAAAATATGGAATGTTTGAATGGAAATTTTTAAGTGACATGGAAAATTACGATGCTAACGGGATTAGAAAAAAATTATCTAAACTAATTATTGAAGACGAAGATGAATATCCTATCAGACAACAGGGTAATTATTTCGAATATGATAATATGGAATATGTTGTTGATGGGTTAATAGAAATGGATCTTTTAATGGATAGACAATATAGAGAAAAGTGTGAAATTTACGATAAATTACGTTTTTATTTAAAATAAATGAAATAAATATAAACTTTACGAATATTTTGACTATATTTGTAAGATTGATTCTTGAAAAGGAGTCAATTTTTTTCTAAGAGTGTTTAATTTTTATTAGCGAATTAGATATATTTTAGATGGCGGGAAGGCTTGGGGCTCGAACCAATTGGACTACTTCGGCAGAACAAAAACAATTGTATAACCCAAAAAAATTTAATTAAAATGGAAAAAATTAAATGCATTAAATTCCCAAAAATTGAGCAATTTAGAAACGTAGTTTCTAGTATTCTCAGACAATCAACTTTTGTTGGATTAGACGATCACGGAGACGCTATCTACGATTCTACAAAAGGAAAACCCACATTAGTATTTAAGGGTAGTGTTAAGCTACACGGAACAAATGCTGGTGTAAGTTACAACGACAAGTTTGGACTATGGACGCAATCCAGAAACAATGCTTTCACATTAGATAGACATGACACCTGTATGGGATTCACGTTCTTCGTAAATTCTCATCGAGAATTGTTTGAAAGCTTTATTAAGGATCTTGCAGAAAGAAACAACATTGACACTTCAAAATTCTGTATCACAATCTTCGGAGAGTGGGCAGGAAAAGGAATACAAAAAGCAGTAGCAATCTCTGAGATTGAAAAATCTTTTTTTATTTTCGGTGTCAAAGTTTCAAATCCTGACGATGTTGATTTTAACTCACTATGGTTGGATCATAGTGGAATCAGATCTAATGAAAATAAGATCTATAATATCTTGGATTTCCCAACATTCGAGGTTGAAATTGATTTCAATATGCCCCAACTAATTCAAAATGTTTTAGGTGACATCACCCAAAAGATTGAGGATGAGTGTCCAGTGGGGAAACACTTTGGACATAGTGGTGTAGGTGAAGGTGTAGTATGGTCTTGCGACTTAAATGGAGTAAGACATTCTTTCAAAGTGAAAGGAGAAAAACATAGTGTGAGTAAAGTAAAGACATTGGCTCCAGTCGATGTTGAAAAACTGAACTCAATTCAAGAGTTTGTTGACTACTCTGTAACAAGAGTAAGATTCGAACAAGGTCTAAACGAAGTTTTCTCTTCACCAGAAGAATACGACACTAAAAGGACTGGCGACATCCTTAGATGGATCGTTAACGATATCATGTCCGAAGAAATGGATGTTTTAGTTGAAAATGGTTTAAGTCCAAAAGACGTAAACAAATATGTTTCAACAAGAGCAAGAGAAATGTTCTTTAAAGAAATTGGTATCTGATAAAAAAACTTGATATTCTCTAAGGGAGTGTCAGGTTTTTTTTATATATTTATAACATGAAGAAGAAAATAAAAACATTACTTAATTCAGATGGATTAAAGTTACAATTTGGGGATTATATCTTATTTCAAGAATATACATCTGATAAAGATAATTTTAATATCAGTAAACCAATATTAGCGATATACCTTGGTAATTTCATTGCGGATCAAACTCTTGGGTTTAATTACGTTAGATGGAATAACGACAATCATATTGTTTATATAACTAATGAACATGTAACAAAACTTCCAATGGTTAAAGAAGTTGAGAAAATTGAATCCCACGTTGAGTGGAATGATTTCATAGATATACTTGGGGTATGGGATAACCGACCTGGTTGGAAACAAATACTTCAGAAATACAGAAATCAAAATACTTTAATTTCTATGATCAAAGAAGATGTAGATTTATAAATAAGCAAACAAAAGTTTATTTATAAATATAATATAAAAAATAATAATAATAATAATTATGAAAAACATGCAATTAGGGGAACCAATAGTTAACAATATCTTTAATATGAGTGTAAATGAAGCACGAGCATATTTAGAAGAAAACGGGTTTACAATGAGAGTAATCAGTGTTGATGGGCGAGCAAAAGGAGTTTCTATGGAACTTAAAGAAAAAAGAGTTAACGTATTTGTTAAGGATGGTAAAATAGATGATATAAACAACATATCATAAGAAGTGAAAGAATTTGTATATAGAATAGAATTGGATTTTAATTTTACTAACATTAATGGTAAAATGTGTCCAATTAAAAATTATACAGTATTTGAAAGAATAAATAGAGAGGAATTCTATAATATATTTAAGGCTGAAACTGTTAATGTTAAAATATGGGATAGTGATGGTGGTGAATACACAATAGGGGATCATGATTATTATGATTTTGGTAAAATATCTTCACGAGATATTCGATTATTCCAAGTAGTAGATGAATTTGATAAAATTCAAAATAGAAACGATAATATAGATGAGGTTCTAAATTAATTTCATATCTTTGTGAGATTATGTATGTATATAAATCAACTTATGATGTTCTTGAATTCAAATTCACAATTATATCGAGAATTCCCATAGATGAGTTTGCTCTTAAAGACAAACTTCATGGTGGATCATTTAGATCATATCCATATCAGTATTATGATGGTGAGTATTTTAATTATTTTGCTATTAAATTGAGAGATGCTATTACAGAATTTAATACAACTGAAAATAGAAACGAAAATATAAATAATATATTAAATGAGTAACGCTAAATCAGAATTTATAGAACACACAAGAGGTATTAAAGTATTAGCGTCTAATATTAACCACGGTGATACTGACTATTACTTAAAAACTGAATATACTCAAGAAGAATATGACTCTTTTTTAAACGCATTAGATTTTGAATATGATAGTGGGTATGGTGGACAAGAATTATATGGAATTATTTGGTGTGAAAGTGGTATATGGTTATCGAGAGGAGAATATGATGGATCTGAATGGTGGGAAATAAACCAATATCCTGAAATAGATGATAAGTGTAGGAATTTAGACAGGGAAAGAGAACGAGAGATTAATAAAGTATTGGAATAATGAGATATGTTTATAAAGTACATATAAAACCATATGGGATTGGAGAAGTTAAATATATTGTAATTGAAAGATCTGATGAATCAATGTTCGATAAGAAAGATTTTATACATGGAAGGGTTGATGAGGGGAAATACACTTTTTTTAATAGATCTAATGAACATCTTTGGGTTGATAAACTAAAGGAAGTAATTGAAGATTTTGATATAATAGAAAATAGAAATGAAGTAATAAATAAAATAGTAAGTAATGAGAACAAAAATTAAAGAAGAATTGGTGAAAGCCATGAAAGCAAAGAACAGAGAAAGAGTAAGTGCATTAAGACTTATGACAGTAAAAATCGATGAAAAAGTTAGAGAAACTAATTCTGAGAAAGATCTTGTTGCGGTTCTCGATTCTATGATTAAGGAAAGAAAGAAAACAATCGAACTTTGTGGTGAGGCTCGTCCAGATATGGCCGAAGCTGAGCAATACGAGATCTCTGTGATCAACGAGTTTTTACCTAAGAGAATGTCTTTGGAAGAAATTAAAGTGGTAGTTGAAAGTGCTATCGAAACAACTAATGCTTCTACTATTAGAGATATGGGTAAAGTAATTGGATTTGTTAAAAATAAGTGTGGAGATACTGCTAAACCAAGTGATATCGCACAGGTAGTTAAATCTTGTTTAGTGTAAGTTATGACAGATTTGGTAAATGCAATGGCAATTAGAACGAAGTATAATCAAATGGATTTCGATGCATTTGTTGATGAATATGAAAAACATTTTGATGTTAAAGTTTCTGAAAAATATCGGAAAGAGTGGAAATTTATGGGACTAAACAACGTTGATTTTTTGAAACATCACGAAAATATATAAAAAATAGAATATGAAATATAAATTTAGATTACCAATAGGAGATTGGTCAGCAGATGGACACGGTAAGTGTGATTATTTTATAATAGAATCTAATCATGTTATTGATGATGTGATGGATATCTATATAGAAATGAATGAAGTATACAAAGTAAATAATGTATGTGAAGAGTACGAAGAATCTGTAATTGATGGTAGTTTTTTCGATTTAGTTGAAGAAAAATTAAATTTAGATAGAGGTAATTATTTAGAAAACTATGATCCCACTTTATTCACATCCTCATTTTATGATTTCGATGATGAAGAATACGGAACTACAACTAAACATATCGCACAACTTGTTTTGGATATGTTAATGAGTTTCGATCCAAAATTGAAATTAAAAATAGTGAATGATAATATTCCCGATTTCAATAATTGGCATAGCGGTAAATCAGTTAATCTACCAGGATACGGATTATTTTATTAATATATAAAAAATATGAAACATCTTATGCCACAATCAATAATTGACTCCTATTATACCATGATTAAAAAAACTATGGATATTGGGGGAAATCCAGATCGGCATATAAAAAATCTATTAAAGATAAATAAAGTAATTCCGAGTAAGATTCAAGAATTAATAGATGATAATAATAGTAATAAAAAAGAGGGTAATTAATTACCCTCTTTTTTATTTTATTAATACGTGTAAATATTCTTCAGTAGAATCTGCTTTGAATTTTCGATTAATATCTTTATCAGCTTTGAATCTTTGATATTTAGTTGTGAACAAAGTATATTCACCATATTTTGACATAACAGATTTCACATCTTCCACCGACATTAATCCCTCATTATTATAACTTAAAAATATATATTTGAAACGAGCATTACTAATTAAATATTCAAACTCTTCTAATACCTTTGATTTACTACAATAATTAGATCTGTTGTATTCGGGTAGTCCTGTTATTCCTGTTGGGGTAAATTCCTTGTTATGAGCGATTGTGTTTAACATATGATAATTAGATCCATATTGACGAGCATTATACGGTGGATCGAGATATAATATATCTCCTTCTATTTCAGTAATCAATTCATTACTATCACGATTATATACATCTCCTTTATTATTTATGTGAAATTCTTTTGGAACAATAACCAATTCTTTCAATGCGGTTTTCTTTAATTGTTTTAGATATGCACCATACATTGAAGCTGTGTTAGCCACTTTATCCGCACATTCTAATAGACTTGATAATAAATGATAATACATATTTTCATCAATCGTATCATCAGTTCTCCATTCTTCTATTTGTTTCCTCATAGTATCAATTTTCTGTCCATTATGGTCAGAGAAATATAACCTATTTTCTTTACCACCACTACAATAGTTTTGGTAAATAAACCCATCTGTGATTAATGGTAAATTATTTAATATATTGAAATATTCTTCACTATCTAAATCATCATTATTTTCTATGAAGTTTTTATTTAAGACATAACTATAATACTCAAGGTCATTTGAAATTATTTTCTTTACTTCTTTTTTAAAATTATGTCCTACGATTCCTGTGCCAGCAAATAAATCACAGAATGTTTTATCACCGAGATCATCACCAACAACTTCGTATATAGTGTATTTAATAAAATTTAATAATCTTTTTTTGGAACCTATGTAATTCATTTATATATCTTCTGATAGTATTTTATCTATCTCACTATTTCTATGAGTATATATATCATAAAAATAGTCCGTGTATAATGGATATCTAATTGGATCGAATAATCCGTGTTTAGTATATGCGAATCCTATAGATATATCATCATCATACTTTATCTGACATGGGGTAAAATCACCACTTTTTAGGATTTCTAGTTCATATTCTACCCCCTTTTCATATTTATAAATTCTATGAAAATCATATTGGGTATGACACCACACTTTCATTTTTCTACCCACCGTTAAATCGATCATAATTCTAATACTTTATTTATTTCACTCTCTCTATATGTTTCCATATCTATAAAATAGTCTGTATATACCATAATTACGGATGGTAGTTTCACTGTGTTATCAATTTTAAATTTACGAGATCCACCATCATATAATATCCACACAGTGTTATAATTACTATAATATTTCACATTTACTTCTAATTCATATGATTCACCTACTTGAAAATGTCTTTTATGAGACATTCCTGGTACTTGGGTATGACAAACAACTGTTGTGGTTTGTTCTTTTTTTAATGTTAAATCGATCATAATTCTAATACTTTATTTATTTCACTCTCTCTATATGTTTCCATATCTATAAAATAGTCTGTATATGGTACTAATGATAATATCATTCCTGCTTTATCAATACAAAATCTACATCCATTATAACTATCCCATTTTACCCACAAACGATTTGGTCCCTCAATATATTTTTCTACACTCATCTCATACACTTTACCTACTTGGAAAGTATATTCACCATCCATACCAGGATATAATGTTATTGGCGTATGACACACAACTTCCACACTTTGTTCTTTTTTTAATGTAAGATCAATCATATATTTTTTGTAAATAATTCAATATTAAATATTCTTTATTTTATATATAGTTTAAATATTAATAGGTTTAGAAAGTAATGAAGAGATTTACAGAAATATCAAAGAACGAAGAACAAATTGTGGTAGAACCCAATGGTGTTCAATTAGAGTTAAAAAATATCATAGAATCATCATTAAACATAACAATTGAGGGTGATTTAGATGATTATTTGACTAAAAACATTGGAATTGAGGGTAAAGATAAATTGGTTGAGAAATTGACTGATTATATAGAAGAGATTTCTTCTAAGAATATATCAATGGTTTTAGAGAAAGTTAAGTATCAAGGATTGGATAATGTGATTTTAGAACATCAAACACCTGGTAAAATAAAGAAACATAGAATTCGTATAGAATCACTTTTACTTAAAAAGGATCCTATAAAAAGTGCTAAACAACAAGCTAAATCTATTAAAACAGGAGAAAAGGCACATTACAGAAGTGTTGCCGCAGAACAAATGATCGCTGATGAGCCAAAGAGTGCAAAGAAGTTAAGAGAAATTAGAGATATATTTTCTTTTAGATCAAAACAATTAGGATATAGAAATGGATAAGAACGATAATATTAAGAAAATAAATAAAGGGAATATAGATAGTTATTACGAAATAATCAATACTAAAATCGATGATTATTTTACTAAGAATGTATCTGCATCTTCATTATCTAAATACTTCAGTAAAGATTATGGTTTAGATAAATTTATTAAAAGAGAGAAATTAGAGGATGTTGCTGGCATTAAAAGGGTAATCAAAGATGTTGTTGAAGATAGAATGGCTCTTGATGAAAACGTTAGAACATTTGAACAATTTAATAGTAATTCTGATCAATTTAAAATCTCTTATGAAATAACCCAAGATATTGAAAAGCAAATTGCAGATCTTTATAGAGTATCATTAGGACACATTGAAAGTAATAAAAATAGAATTAAGTTAAAAGGTGTTAAAAATGAACAAGAACTATATGTGTTTACAAAAGATAATATTAGAACTGTTTTTATAAACATAGCACATAATATGTATGATGTGTTCACAAAAGAAATGAAATTAGATTATTCTCCTTTAGAAATAAAAGTAGATATAGATCCAGATATAATTGATAAAGAAAAATTTGTTAATAGTTTCTATAATAACATCAATGGAAAAATGGAGTTAATAGAAGAACTTTTATATGTAGAAACAGGTAATGAATACAAACATAAAAAATTAGAAAATAGCGACATTATAATTTTTGAAAAAGAATAGATAGATACTCATGAAGTCAAATAAAAAAATACCGAAATATATATCAGATGATTTAAGTTTAAGTCAGATAAATATGTTATTTGATTTGACCGAGTTACAATTGAAATGGTTTAATATGTATTACCCGTTATTGAATCCACCTTTCTATAAATTATTAAAATCAAATCATAGAAAAATTTTACATTTTATATCAGTTGATTTAATGGGAGAATATATTAAAATAGAAATAGATAAAAAATTCAATAGAATGTTTAATGCTTATTATTCTTTATTTGAAATATCTAAACACAGAAGAAAATATATAAGAGAATTAATATAAATAAACAGATGGATAAATTTACTAAAGTTAAAAAAGAAGAGGGTAAGGAAGTTAAAAAAAGAGAAGATAGCATTATCTTCGAAAAAGACTATCTTAAAGTTATTGAGAAAGATAAATGGTTATACATTGAAGAAAGTGATAGCGTTTGTGTAGTGCCTATTTTAGTTGAAGAAAATAAAATACTTCTTCGTATGGAAGTAATACCACCATTCCAAAGTGTTGATGGTAGACAACATCATTTAACTTGTATATCAGGTACAATCGAAAAAGGTGAGAAACCAGAAGAATGTCTTGTTAGAGAATTGGAAGAAGAAGCTGGCATCGTTCTTCGAGATGGAGTAGTTATCGAGATCTTTGATGTTCTTTATAAATCAAAAACAGGATCTTCTCGATTCCATTTATGTATATTACCACTTAGTGTTTACCAATATGATGAAACCATCGCTAAAGGTGATGGATCTAAAATAGAAGATCTTTCTAAAACAGTGAATGTGGATATTAAAAATTTAAGAAATTTAGCACCATCAGATGTGGTAACTAAATTATTAATAGAAGAAGCAAAGAAATATTTGAATATCTCATAAAAAAGCATTACATTTGTATTATATTTAAATATTAACACACACTGATATGAAAGTAAGACACATGACACTCGAACAATACAAGACTGATATTGTTCCTTTAGTAATCGAATTAAAGAAAGTTCTACGAAAAAAATTCCTAATTCCTGCGGGATACACAACTCTTCAACATTTAACTCACGATGAGTTTATTCAACAACAAATCGAAAAAGGAGAGAAATCAAATAAAATAAATAAGTATAATTTAGGTGAGGAATATTACCGATCACAAGCAGAAAAACGTTGGGTAGGTAATAAATTAAAAGATACCGAAATTCCAACAGAACTTCACAACCAATACAAAGAATTGTATAACAAATTGGCTCCTCTATTCATCAAAGTAAATGGTGTGGATATGGGTAAAATACATAAAGATCACAAATCAGAAGTTAGAAGAGCGATTAGCGAAGATGTTTATATCAAAGAATTGAAAGAGGGAACAATTGATTTTAATCTTGTAGAAAATGTGTGTAATAGTTTAGGAATAAAAGTTCCTAAAAGACTATATGATCTTAAAGAAAAAGTAGAACAAGGACTTTATAATAGAGGTTATATTACAGCAAATAAAGAGTTTCTTAAATCGATTAGAAATTATTTAACTCCTTATACCGATAAACTGAGAAAGATCAAGAGAGATCAGTTAGAGGGTTCTATGAAAGGTTTTGAGGACTCTGATTACTCCGATTTATATGATTATTGTTATAAAGGACTTAACCGTAATGATTCTTTATATAATGAGTTATATAAATTTTATGACCGAAATGTAAAAGTTGGGAACATAGAGAGTTTAATCCAAGAAAAATGTAAAGAATATTCTGATTATTATATTTCTAATTTCATTTTCCGAATGGAGAATAAAACTAATTTAGTAAATGTTAAATGGGGAATACCTCAAATCACATTTAGTGATACTTATTTTAGTGGTGGTGAATTTGAAACTAAATTCGTATTAACATATGGTAACGGAAATGTAATCACAGGTGATACCAAAGTAATTATCGCTGGTGGATATATTCAGTGTTTACATCAAAGATATTTATTCCACTTTTATTATAAAGGAAAGAAAGTTTCCTTAGAAGAGATTGACCACCTCAATTAAAATAAAAAAACCCCTTAGATTTAATCTAAGGGGTTTTTTTATTATTGGTATTTCATATTTTTCTTAATCCATTCTTTCTCGTCTACATTAAGATCTCGTGTATCACCTTGAGCTACTGTTCCTGGTACATGTTTTTTGAATTTTGGTTTTAATAATTTCTTTGCTTGCTTTCTTACTTTATCTACCTTTATTCGTGCCTCTCTCCTTTTAAAATTATCCTTTACGGTATTTAAATCTTCATATTCATTAGTATTATCTATACCACTATTATTATCATCTTCAGTTTCACTATTATATAAGTCAGTTTCATCATCATCAACACCACTAACGGTAACATCACCATCAAATTGATCTACTTGATCGTTAAACCACGCAACATCCCCCTCACTTGGACTCTTTTTTCTCAACCTTTTGAGTGCATCTTTACGAACTTCATCGTAGTCCATATCTTCAAATTTCTTTAAATGTTTCATAGGTTCTATATATTAAATAAATTTCTCTAAACTTTATGTTTTTTCGTAATATAACTCTTACTTAAATATTACTAATAATAATTAAAAAAACTTTAAACTTTATGTTTTTTGGTAATATAACCCTTACTTAATAATTAATTAATTAATACCTTAAATTTTAAAATATGCAAAATAACATGTACAACGAATACGGTCAGTACGTAAAAAACCATCTTAACCAAGAAGTGTTAGGTAATCAGATTATTCAAAATTCTTCAACTCCATATATCTTGGAAGAAAGAGAAATGAGAGTAACACAAATGGACATTTTCTCCAGATTAATGCTTGATCGTATTATATGGATATCAGGACCGATTGATGATCGAACATCAACAATAGTCCAAGCACAATTACTATTCCTTGAAAGTTTAGATAAAGCCAAAGATGTTTCTTTATACATCAACAGTCCAGGTGGATCGGTTTTATCAGGATTATCTATCATAGATAGTATGGAAAATGCGACATTTGATATCACAACAATTAACACAGGAATGTGTGCATCAATGGGATCAGTTCTTTTAGCGGCTGGTACAAAAGGGAAAAGATCTTCTCTTAAATTTTCTAAAGTAATGACACACCAAGTATCTCACGGAACTCAGGGTACTATTATGGCAACTCGTATCAATCAATTAGAAGCAGAAAAATATAACTTTATTTTATTCCAAAAATTAGCGGAGTATAGTGGTAAAACATGGCAAGAAGTTTTAGAGTACTCTGAGCAAGATAGATGGTTTACAAGTGATGAAGCAAAAGAATACGGATTAATTGATGAAGTTATCTTAAAAGAGGGAACTAAATCAATGACTGAACTTCTAAAAGATTTCGATGAGTATGAAAAATACATCAAATCTAATCGATAATGAGTGATATAAAAATAACGATTGGTGGTGAGTGTGCAAGTGGTAAATCTAGTATCTTATATATTTTAAGAGAATTTTTACAAGGAAATGGATTTGATGTAGATCAAGAATTTAATACCGATCACCCCACTAAAGAGAATTTCGATAATATTATTGGTGACAACTTAGTTGATGCCATCGATAATATTAGATCGAAAACTAAAATAACGTTATCTGAAGTTCAATTTAATAGACAATAATAAATATATGAAAGCAACTCTAAATAAAATAACCACATCGTTAATATTAACACCAATTGATAATATTAACTTAAGAACGAAAAAAATAATCGACCAAGAGTTAATGGAAGAGATTGTAGTAGATCGAAAATCCGAATTAACTGTTTTTAATTTACTAACACAACAAGTGACGGAAGTTCGTAATTCTAAATTGAATGAACAACACCATTGGTATTATTTAAATGATAAACTATATAAAATAATACATATAATACAAAATAACTAACTATGAAAAATTGGACATTATTAGCATTAATACCTATATCATTAACCATCGCTAGTTTTTGGTTGGCGTATTCCCAAATAAATATCTGGGGATGGTTTTTATTCGGAGCAATATTTACAGCAATTGTTATAGCAAATCGCAAGGAAAATGTGGAAAGTAACTGCAATTGTAACTGTAATTGTAAAAGTTCTAAAGAAGGTTGTGGTGATAGCTGTAACTGTAAATAAGTTAATTTCTTAATTCAGATAACATTCTATCAGTAATATAATACCTATGTTTTTTAAACATAGTATCTATTATCTGATCATCGCTAATATTACCTAATTTTTCAATAAGATCCTTTGATCTATCAGACAGATACACTTCTGTTTTATAGACAGAGGATTTTATTATTCTACCCATTCCATAAGCATCTGCCGTTGTTTTAAATTTTCTCCAAACATCTGAGAAATTAACATCATTCATCGAATAATAATCTCTTATATCTTTTATCTCATCTGGGTTAGTTCCCTTATGTTCCCTTTTATTGGTATCATATTCCCATGTATATCCACCAGCAGTATTTCGTTGGCCTTTAGCAACCCTAGATATGTTTGTTGTTGGTATTCCTAACTCCCTACCCGCATCACCGATTGATCCAAATGTCTTTATTATATTTCCTTCTAAATCACATTGATGTATAGTGAAAGAATCATGTGCTTCATATCCTGTTGGATTATCTGAAAATTTACTTGCATATTTCGATGGATTATTTGTATATTTTAAATTATCAACTTTATTATTACCTTTATCCCCATCTAAATGAACAACAGATCCCGATCCTGTTATAAAAGCTTTCGCAACCATTTGGGATAAAATAAAATTCTTCTTTTTATTATTAATCGTCAACCCAATTATATGTATATTTTTTGATCTCTTTTTAATGTGTGGTCTAATAAAAACTTCTCTTTTGTTCTTCACTCTACCAAGATTAGATATTTTGTAACTACCATATCCATCAACTGGAAATTCTTTCCATACTTCTTCAGTCGATTCATTGATTTTCTTAAAAGCTTTCGCGTTTATAAGTGCAGACATTTCAGGAATTTCCATTAACCCATCATATAAATTTATCAATGCAGATCCACGTAAATGTCGAATCGGGTAATCATCTATATCTGAATGGTCTATACTTAACCACCAGTTTAAATGTCCATTTTTCTTATAAATATGGTAAATATTTACATACTTATTCACATCGAAAGTGTGGAGGAAACAAATCTCAATTCCCTTTTTGAGATAAAGGTTCACATTATTATTATCTTCTTGGTTAACTAACAACTTTTCTAATAAAAAATCTATAATACTAATTAATTTCTCTTTATCTTTTTTATCTAATTTTGTATTTTGTATTTCCTCTAATTTGGTTTTTTTAAATTCTTCAAATTCGTATTTAGTTTTCATGAATTTAGATCTCCCTCTATTATATTCACTATTCAATTCAAGATTTTTCTTTCTTACAACATCAATGTTATTATAAAATTTATTTTCATTTATTTTTTTAAGTGCTTTACCACTCACATTAGTATGTATATCTTTAACACCCATCAAATCTTCATATAAATAAACCAAATCAAAATCATGTAAATCTCTAACAGGAGTTTCATCATACGCAGATCCTTGTACCCTCCATATACCCTCATCATCATTTTGATAATGTGGTGGTAATAATGCATGTATTAATTTACCATAATTATCATCTTCTTTATACGGCCCAAATGAAATTTTAGGAACAACTATTTCTCTATAAATATATGCATCATTTACATATTTATCTGAACTTTTTAATATATTTAATAATATTATTATTCTTTTAAGTAATTCTTTTCTATTTAATTCACTTAATTTAAATTTATTCTCTTGATCTGTATATAATTTATCCCATTTCTCCCCACTCGTATAATTTATATACTTTTTAAATAAAATATGATATCTCTCATCATATTTTAATACTTCATCTTTAAATACATTAAGATCATTATTGAATGTATTATTTTTAATACTCTCATTCATCTTCTTCATTGCACCATAATTAAGTTTATCTTGTACAAGAGGATGTTTTATTAACTCATAATAAATACTCACGAATACAGATGAATTAAGTTCCTCGATATTGTATTCAGTCTGATTTTCAAATTCTACTACCCAACCTAATTCAGATGTATCACTGATGTAAAAAGCTATTATTCTATCGTATTCACCACTCTCTGTTACTTCGGGAATTTCAATACTAATAGGAACATCTCCCCCATTAAATTTAAATTCATGTAATATATTTATCATATGAACTATCATCTTCAATAACTTATCTTTATAATCGGGCTCTATCTCAGGAATTTCATAAAATTTATCTAATTGTTTCGATTTATATTGAGTAAAGTCTTGAGTGTGTTTATTATATTTAAGTTTCGCATCGTCAAAATCGTTAACGATCTTTAACGTTTTTTTTCTGAAATCTTTAATGGTGGTAGAAAATCCACTTTCATTCATTCTCTTAATCGCACTTAGAAAATCCACTGTTCTGAGTTTTGTGGAAGCTTTTACCACATACCTATCCATCCACCTTTTATAACTACTTTCTCCCCCCATATCCCAATCATTCATCCACTCTTTAACTATTAAATTAAATTGATAATTATCCACACGTTTGCCATTGATAACCTCAGAAAAATTAAGATTAATTTCTATTTTATATTCAACTTTAACAGTATCTTCGGTTATTTGATTTATTATATTTGAATCCATGTTAATATTAAAATCTCCGAATACACTCTCAGATCCATCAACATTATAAAATGTGGGCTTCAATATAACAGGATCATCTGCATTATACACAGATATACTTTCCGCAATTCCGATCAATCTTTTAATTAAATCATTTCTCATTTTATGACCTAATTCAATTGACTTATTGTATAATATATGTAATGGATGATTCTTCACAGTTTATATATTAAATAAAACTATTAACTTCCGTGGTAAGGATAATTTGGAAGAACATAAATTTTGTTCGCATTATCGGCTAGAATAGCATGATCACTATCTCTTATGATTTGTTGATTCAATATTTTAGTATGTTGATCATCAGGAATAACATCATCAAATATTCTAATATTTGTTATTTTCATTAAGGATCCTGTTATTTTCATAGTTAAATCACTATCATCTAATTCATAATAACTTGGTATATAATCAAGTTGATTAGATGTTAATAACCTTAATTTAGTACTCTTCAATGATTGAGCATCCATTTCACGATCTACATTACGTTTGTATAAGTAATTAGATATTTTACGTTGTCTTTGATCCACATTAATTAATACACAATACCAAACATCATCATCTAAATATTGTGATATATCCATTACATATTCAACACCATTAAAGTTAGATGTTAACATACCTCCCATTATATCAAATTGATATCCTTTATTTAAATCTGTACTAAAGTTATTTAATAAATTGTAATTATCACTATCCGCATAATCTGAAAATTTAAACCAAGCAATGAAACTTCTGTTTTTACCCTCTTCTAAATATAGATCAGATTTTTGATAAACAACTGCGTCATTTCCATCAGCAACTCCTGCTAGATCATAATGGTATTTACTTAATACTAATTCTGCGTTATCAAGAAGATCTCGATTAACCGTAGCTTTTATATCTGCTCGTATTCTTTCGTGGGTATTAGATAGTGTTTCAAATTGTTCTTTGTTTGCAACCTCATCTTTATGGGCTTTCTTATCTGTTGCGAATAAATCATCAAGGGTAGAATTTTTAAGAATACTATCAATTTTATCTTGAATAGTAGTTTTAGTTGCCTTAACATCCGCTCGTTTGTTATATTTACCAAGTATTAATTTATAATACACAGAGTAGTTACCAAAATCACGAATTGCTTGTGCATGTTCTACTCGATACATTCTTGATATATCACAGAAGTATAAGAAATCTTCTTTATTCGGTCTATAATGCGTTCCGAATAATTCTTTAAATTGTCTTTTCGTTACTTGAATTTCGAATGAATCTAATAGTGCTAAATCGAATTGATTAAATGCGATTTGGTTCGATGGGAATTGGTTATCAGGAACCATTACTTTAAATACACCTACATCAACTACTCCATGTAAACTATATTCGTGAATGCTATGATCAATTCCATTTTCATCTGGTTCAGTTCTATAATATTCAACTGCCCATCCTCCTAATTTAGTTACATCATCTGCTAACTTTTCATAAAGGTTAAGTGCTTCATCTAAATCATAAGGATTGAATAAATCAGCTTCAACACAACCCATATTATCCCATACAGATGTTGCTGATTTTAACCCATTACTCATCGATAAATTATTTGTACCTGTAGATGCATTTAATCCACTATCACCGATTAATCCGTTTTGACAATTTTCTCTTATTCCAAATAAATTAGTTTTTAGATAATTTTCTGATATATTAATAAACTCACCATAAAAATTCAAATCTCTTATTTTGATTGTACCACTTGTACCAGTGTGTTCAAATTTATATTGTATATTGAAAAATCTAATTGGATCTATCTTATGTGTTGTGATGTTAGCATCAGTTAAAGGTGTCCACTCACCCCATGATCTTTTATTGTCTTGTGATATTCTATATTCTATTTCTAGGTCAGTGGCATCCCTTGCAACCAACTCATATCCAAATATTTTAAATACTTTGAATACATCGGGTACATCTAATATAATAGGAGATATGTCAGGAGTTAAATCCACAACAGGTTCAGTTATGGTATTAATATTCCATCCACCTTCCCATACAAAACTTTCTATAATTAACTCACCATCTGTATTACCACCTGTTCTTACGAACTTTAATTGAATATTATAATCATAAAATGCAGTTACTTCCCCGAAACACTCAGTTTCACCATTTGGATCTATTTCAAACCATTCACTCCACGCAGTTGGGTTATCACTTGTTGATATTCTGTAATACATCTTTAATTTTCGTGTATTATTCTCTCCCGTAAATGTTGTTGATATTGTGTCTAGAATTTTAAGACCAGAAATGTCATTAATAGTAACGATCTGTTCTTGACCAACGCTCGTAAGTACAATTGGTTCGGAAAAATTACTTCTTAGAAATAAATCTCCTGTGTCTTGTTTGTCTATAGTTACTGTAAATGCCATATCAATTATATATTAAAATACTAATCTTAGTAATTAATATATTGACATAACTAATTAGAAGTTATATTTATCTTTAATTTTTTTCAGTTTTCGCTTAGCATTATCAAGTTCATTTTCTAATGATGTCTTGTTATCTGATTTATATTTCCCACTTCGTAACTGATCTTCTCTTTGAGTAACTGTGTCCCTTAGAGTATTATATAGACTTCTTTTAGGATGATCGTGAGATGGTTTATTATTCGGTCTTTTAACCGAAGTTCTATTAGAGAATTTATTTAGTTCAGCCGTTATAGAGTTGAATAAATTAACATATTCGTTCCGTGTGAATAATCCTAATGTATAAGTACCGACATTCGATTTAGTCGTATAGATTAATGTTTTATCACACAGACTTACCGTATCTCCATTCTCAAACACATATGTTATTTTTACTTCTCCGTAATAATCCGTTGTAGTAGAAATTTTATCGTTATAACTATTTGAATTAAAATCATAGGTAATCCTTTGTTTTAATACGTTTAAATCACTATTGACTTTATTTTTATTACTTTCTCTTCTCTTAGTTTCTTCTAAAAATTTATCATAATCTTCCCACAAAGACACATCATCTTGATATTTTTTCTTAATATCAGATAGATAAGAACCATACCCAAAACGATCCATACGAAACTTAAAGAAACTATTTCTCGTAGAATATTTATCCCACATTCTATTCCAAGTTTTTGTTACTACTCTCTTTCGTTTTTTCTCTTCCCTTACTTCGGGAGAATTATGTTTTTTATAAGATATGTATAATACATAAACTGCAATTATAGCTATAATAATCATTAATGTGTCCATATTAATTTTTCAATTAGAGTACAAAGATAGTAAAAATATATGAACTATTCATTATCCGCAACAATAATGTCAATAAAATCATCTAAGTAGTATTCGAACCCATCTGCGTGATCCCATATAGTAAGTCCTTTTTCATCATTGAATTGTGGATCATTTGCTCCTGTGCTCATATGAGTAAAGTATCCTTTGAAGCTTTTGTCATTCACCTTTAATGTACCATTAAATACTTTCCTACCTTCTCCTTGCTCTTCTATTTCATCTAATTCAAATTCAAATATACCATCACGATATTCTTTCTTAGTTAACTCTTTATAAGATTCTTTTTCTCCACCTTTTTGGAAAGATTTAACATAGTGTTTTTCTTTATCTGTTAGACTACCAAACCCATCAGATCCAATTTTATCTAATATTTCATCTAATTGTGCTTGGATATTTCCTGTATATCTACGGTTCTCATTTATCTTCTTCAAAGCTTTACCATTCATAACTTCTTGATAGTATTTATCATTCAATAAATTAAAATAAAATATTTTAAATTTATTTAATGTTAATTTAATTTTAATATCCTTTAAATTATAATCAGAAGAATTATTAGTGAAATCCCGACCATAAAAACCAATGATAATAGTTTTTCCTGTTGGGTATATATAGTCAATTGAAATATCACTATGTGCATGATAATTACCTATTCCATAATCTTCGAGATCTAAACATCTATCTTTTTCTGGCCACAAAGTATTGTGATATGTGTTGTAATTAAAACTATACATTTTTGATACTTCCAATTTCTGACCAACTTTGAAGTTTATGTTCAATGATCGTTTAGCTTGTCTAATTAATGTATTTAATTTGTCGTGATCAGATTTAAAGTTTAGAGTATATGTTGGGTTTTTTCCACCATTTCTTTCACTAAATAGTTCTTGGTGTTTTTGTTTAGCATATACTACAAAATCATCAATTTTTTTAACATGATCAGAACTAAAAAACTTCTTTTGATCCTCCCAATCCTTTATATCGGTTTCGAAAGTATGCAAAGCCATCTCAAATGTTTTAATATATCTCACTACTTAGGATTTATTAATTTTTCTTAAAGATTCACCACTAATAACTTCTTGGTAATCTGTACTATTCATTAAATTAAAATAGAAAGATTTATATGTTCCCATTCTCATTTTCAACTTTACTGTCTTTGTTTTATCTACAGATAATCTATCACCACCATGAGTATAATAATCACGATCATCCCATCCTTTATGTCCTATAAATTGAATAGTTACTGATTTACCTGATTTAGATACTTCAGTGATTTCTATATCACTGTATGTAATATAATTTACACCAAAATCACCAAGAAAATATTTCTTTTTATTGGATGGTAGTTCTTCACTTTTAGATGTTCTAGTTTCAGGATCCCACACTCGACCATAATTAAAATCATAGATTTTTGATATATGTAGTATTTGACCTACTTTAATAGTAGCACCAACAGTTCCCCTAGCTTTTTTAATTGATGATAATAATTTTCTATCTCTATTAGTAAATTCTCTTTTAGTCGTTTCTAATTCTATCTCAAGTTCTCTTACCCTATTTAATATTGATTTAACTTCTTCAACATCTTGATCTACGACTTTAGTAGTTTCTTTATCTAAAAAATGTTTTGATTTCTCCCATTCTTTAATGTTATCTGTAAAGCTATATCTACCTGTTCCCTCGAATATTTTAAGATACTTCATTGGTCTATTAGTTTTCATTTATTTTTGAATTCCAATCAGATACATATTCTATTTTCATTTTAGTGTTTAATTTACCACTCATTTCACCACCACTAAACCCAGTGAATAGTTCCATAGTCATTAATAAATTATCATTAAGTTTCAACTTAATTCTAAATTGAGAATCGTTATCTTCTGAAGATACTCTTTGGTGATAATCATATTCCACAGTCATATCATCATAGTTATCTCTGAACCATTGACGAGTTGGTATATGGTATAAATCTTCTTTAGTACAATAGTAATTGTCTAAATTAGATACTCCTAAAAGGTTAACTAACACTTTCATTAGTCTCATCTTAACTCTATTTTTAGATAAGATGTAATTTTCATCATTTTGCTCTACTTCTTCATCATTACCTATAAGGTTGTTAAGACTATCTACTATTAAATGTTCTATTATCTTACTATTTAGTATTACTTTTTTTCTATCATTCCATTCTTTTTCTACTTCTTCAAAATTCTCTATGAAATCATCACCACCTTTCCACATATCAGTAAGTAGTTTAGATAAGTCTTTATAGTTTTTATTCAATGGAGAAACGTATTTACCCAAGTGTTGATACTTTGGATCTAATATTGTAATACCAAAGTATTCAAAATATGTTAAAGAGTCTCCACGAGTAGCATCAATAAATTGATCGATTACTATTTTAAGTTCGTGTTTACAGTTATTATAAAGTAACTTAAACCATTCTTGTGTTATCTTATCCCAATGATTTAAATATTGATCAGTGAATAACTTATCTGCTTGTTGCCCTAACATAAAATCCATTACAGTATTAAAACTTTGAGTCTTAGATACATTCATCTTTGAATTAATTACAATAGGATATTGTCTCCCATCACTTGTTTCAACAACAATATCTTCTCTCTCCTTATTTTCCTTATTAGGCGATACCCAATAAACATTCTTAACTGATTGATCAGATAATTGGTAATCATCAATTAGGTTCTGTTGAATATTTTTAGCAATATCTCTTGCCTTAGTTAATTTAGCCCAATCTTTTTCCATATCGAAGTCTTTTGAATACTCATTAAAATGTCTATTCACTTTACCTATATCATCATCTTCGATGAATTTATCATCACCTCTTTTACCTAATTTCAATCTATTATTAGATGTAATTAGATTTTTCAAATCATTTATAAATACAGTTGTATTCTGTGTATATCTACTTCTTCTACCTTTATCTAAGATATTGTCTAAGAAAGTAGGGTTAATTAATACCATAGCAGTACATAAATCTGTAATTAGATTGATGTTACCCTTTGGTTTTTTTGAATTGCTTTCGTTCATTCTTTCACCAACTAATTTTTCTTTAAATAATTCTATGTTCTTAATATATTTGCTCATAATTCGACTTTTTACTATTATCTATACTATATATAAAATTTATTAAGCAATATCCAATACTGTATTTATTAAATGATTTTGTAAATTCCATGTTTAATATATATTAAAAAGTAAGTAGGGAAATTATGGAATATCTTAAAAAATTTGATGTGAATGAGGAAGTTGGATATGTACCAAATTGGAGAATTCATTTTATGAACCGCAGGGGAGATAGTTGGACATCATCTTTATCTGGTATGGATTTATTAGATGTTGCTACTAAAATAAAAAATACTATGACTGAGGAAGAATTTAAAAGTATTCATAAAATAGTTAAATATTAAACATGAGATTTATCAAAACATACGAATCTTTTAAAATTGAAGAACCTAAAACAATGTCTGAATTACTTGAGAACTTATCAGTAGTAGAACAGAATATTTTAGATTCTATCAAAGCAGAACCTATACGCATTGAATCTTTTTTTAATGGCAATTTACCTACAAATAATTTAGAAAAATTAATAAACAATTCAGAATTTAATGATTTATTGAGACTGAAAGGATTAACAAGAGGTAATGTAGAACAGACAGATGATTATGAAACATTTCTTTTAACTCCATTTAAATACCTTCTTATTAAATCTAAAGAGAAAAGTGAATTACATAACCCTGATTTCATAATTTTACAAACATTCAACTCGACACAACAAGATTGGAATAAACTTAAAATGTATCAAATACATGGAGATTTTAAAAACTTCTATGATAAATTAACTAATAGAACTATTGAGATACCCCATGATGGTAAGAACTTTTTATACCAAACAAGTAATAAGAATGAATGGGAGCTAACTAATCAAGAAGAAACAGAACAATTTCCTAAACATTTAAGGAAAGAACAATTACTAAAAATAATAAGTAGATAAAAATAATAATTAATTATGGAAAAGAAAATAAAAAGTTGGCAAACATTCAACGAAGCGATAGACACATCCAAATTCAGTGATGAAGATTGGGCAACTATAAATCGTACCAAAGAAGCAAATAAAGATAACAACACTGTTGTATTTAATGTTGAGAATGGTCAGATAGATGATAATAAAATTGTGTATATAGAAGATCCTATGGACTCTTTGGTAAACCATAAAGGCCAAAATAGAGAAGTATCAACTCTTGCACTTTATGCAAATTTCCCAGGTAATGACTGTGAATTATGCTATGCTCGTGTACCAAAGCAAATATCATCACATCTTACACCAGGATTTAATAATTTAGATGAAAATAGCGATAGCGAAATAATACATTTTTTACTTAATAATAAACTATCTTTAGCGTAATATATGAATTATCTTAGGTTATATGAATCTTTTAAATTAGGCAAATACGAAACCGATTATCTGAAATATGATAAATTGGAACGAGAATATATGTCTAAAAAGGAGGAAGTTCTTAGATTTGAGAAAGAGTTAAAATCTTTAGATGATACCATTAAAGATGATAATAAAATAGATGATATGTTATCTCATATATTTGATAAATTATCAACACATTATAAATATGAACTTGGTGATAATTATGATATATCCAGTGATAGTATAACAGAATATTTCTCTAGTAATTTAGAACAATTGTTTCTTGATGTTAATATAAGTTATGGAGACGCAGAAGATAGTTATTATGGTACAATCCAAGGTATAGTTAATGCTAAATATGATGGTTGGACAGTGGATTTATCAGATGGTAGTGTACATACTTTTTATGAATTACCTTCACAAGTTTGTTACCTTTTATTACAATATGTAATGAATGATAATAAAGTAAGTGGAATATTAAATAATGAAGTTTTCAAAAAAATAAATAAATAAATTTTATATATAACATAACTATGAAAAACACTAAAATCAAAACTTGGGAAACGTTCAACGAATCAAGTAGAACCCAAGAAGAAATAAATAAATTTCATGAAGAACATCCTGAAATTAAAGAACGTAATAAAGATAATAATGCATTAATATTCAATGTTGAAAATGATACTATTTCAGATAACATAGTATATCTTATTGAAGATCCTTCAAATATGGAATCATCTAATAAATCAATAAGTTCGTTGATGTTAGTAGCAAATTTTAGTAATAATATACACAGTGCAATATCGTATGTTCCTAAAAGCATATCTAGTGGTCTTACTCCAGGTAGAAATGTGATAAACGATAATGAATTAATTAAAATAATACTTGATAGAAAAACTTTAATTAGTTAATTAATAATATTTATAATTGTTGATTAATATATTCCAACGCAATCTTATCTCTCTTTTTCTCATCATTGATCCATCGATATATATAACTATTTTCTAAAAAAATTATTCTACTCTGTAATTTCTTAGTTTCCTTTATAATATATTTCTCATCAAGTTCCAAAGTATAATCAATGTTCAACTCATTACATATTCTATAAACATCTAATAGGTCGTCACTATCATATGACTTAACAACTTTCATATACATCTTATTTAACTTTCTACTTTTCACTTTATCAGGATGGGTTTCCTTTACGACTTTTCTAAATAGTTTCTTTAGTTTAGGATCTTTACTCTTATGGTCGATACTTTTTTCTAAATCTTTAGTATTCTGTATTTTTTCAGAGATTTTTTCTTTCTTTTTCTCTCTTTTCAAATCATATAATTCTTTTAATTCTTCGTTACTGTTTATTATATCTTGGGTATATTTTATGAAGTCATTCTCATTTTCACTAATATATTCTTCTCTCCATTCTATTTCGGAGCTATAATAGTCGTATTTCTTGAATAACGATTTGATTTTGAGTTGATTTAAATGGTCCATAGTTTTTATATATACATATATAGAAAAAAAGTGAAAGTACTATACATATATGAAATATATTAAGAAATTTAACGAAGATTTTATTACCGAAGATGGTGATGGTGGTGGAGGAGCTGGTGGAGCAGTCGGAGGATCTGCTGGATCAGGAGATGTTTCAGGCGGAGTTGCTTATGCTACAAAAGGTGGTGGATTAGGTGCGGTTCAAAACGCAACGGTATCAGAAACACCAGGTGATCCTGATGGATCTACACCAGGTTCTGGAGATGTTGGGTTTGTTATACCTGATAAAAAATATACATCATCTGCTAAAGGATGGAGAACTAATAATACAGGAATCACAGGTAATGCTTATACTAAAATAGCATCTACTAATCTATATGATAAACCTAATAGTAAAGGCAAAGGTCATATACAAACAATTAATCAAATAAAGGATAAATTAGGTGTTAGTAAAACAATGTCTTTTCAATCATTTTTAAATAAATAAATAATATTATGAAAAATATTAAGACATGGGAAATATTTAATGAAGGTTTTTTTAATAAGAAAAACACAATAAGTTTCTATTCAAGTAAAGCATGGGATATTTCATCATTAGAACGAAAATTAGTTAGAGTTAAGTTTAATGTGGATAAAATAGAAGATGATATAATCTATTTATCATCTAAAAATCCTGATGATAAGGAAACTATTGAATTAAATATAACTACCACTGATGGATTTGTTCATGGTTCAATAAAATTACATATGAGAAATGGTCATAAAATGAAACAGACTTATAACATAGATGATATAACTACTAAACAAATTCGAAAAGCATTAAAATAATATATGAAAAATATCAAGACATGGGAAAAATTCAATGAAGGTCGTCAAGGAGATAATAATGAATTTGAATTAGCAATTTTAAAACAATTTGGACTTACAAAAAATAGTTCAATAATCAATTATGTTCTACACGCAGAAGATAAGGATGTTGAGAAAACTCAAATACATTCAAAAATTAATGGAAAAGAAGGTGATTATACTACTTTAGTTCAAGTGAATGATGATGGATCGGTGTATTATATGGTAAAATAAATAAATTAAAAAAACCTAACTTTTATAAAAGTTAGGTTTTTTTAATTTATTTAATCAATTTCTTCATCCCAAGTATCTTCTCGAGCTGATCTTTCATCAGATTCTTTCTTTTTCTCACTCTCAAAGTAATCTAAACCTCTTTGAACAGATGGAACTTTTATTTTCCTTTTTTTATCACTCATGCCTGGTATAATTAAAATTAAAACACCATCTTTAGTTTTTCTTATTTGAGTAATTGGTCTTGATTCAAAACCACCAAAATCTCCACCACTTTGCTTAAACACAAGCCAAGTATCTTCCCCCATAGATTGTCTGGCGAAATATTTACCATCAGGAGTTGATTTTATAATTTCTTCTTTAGGAGTTTCTTCTTTTTTAGAAAGATCATGTGTTTTAAAATGTTTTTCTCTTAACTTTTGTTTCTTTGATTTGAATAAATCACCAAACCCTTCGTTAAATTTTTTAATATGTGCCATGTTTAATAGTCCTTTAATATTTCTTTATATATTAAATTAATTTTCCAATAAAATAATAGAGAAAATTGCGTAATTAACCATATCTTGATAATTCGCATCGATTCCCTCACTTACAAGAGATTCGCCTTTATTATCTTCCATCTGTTTTACTCTGAAAAGTTTCTGTAATATTAGATCCGTTATTGAACTTACTCTCATATCACGCCATACTTCACCATAATCATGATTTTTCTTTACCATTAACTCCTTAGTTAATTTTACTTTCTCATCATATAATTTAATAGATTCTTCTAATATCATATCAGGTCGAATAACCACTCCTTTATCTATTTGAATCAATGCCATTATAGAATAGTTAATAATCCCAACAAACTCATTTATTTCACCCTCATCAACTTTATGTACATCATTCTCTTGAAGTCCTCTAATCCTCATTGCTTTTATGAATATTTGATCAGTAAGTGATGGTAATCTTAAAATTCTCCACGAACTTCCATAGTCTTTCATTTTATTTATAAATAATTCCCGACATCTCCCAATCGTAGTGTCATATTGTGTTATAGTATTTTCCATAATTTTTATATCAAATAATCCATTAATGTTTTTGTTAAGACGCACATATTTTGAATATATAGAGTGAATAAACAAATTAAAAATATTTAATATAAACAATAATGAATACACCATTGGTTATAATTTCTGTGATTTTATTTGCTATAATCTTATATAGTAGTTATAAATATTACATGAAATTTCAGAAAAACAAATCTATAAAATCGTACAATCTCAATAAAGTATCGGAGATAACAAAAAATATCCATATTGATGTAAACAATAGAGTAGGTAAGACTTATTACCACGGACTTAATAATCATATAACAAGATTATTAAAATCTACTCATGATAGCAATGATAGCAATAAGACATTAATGGATATTGATACAATTTATTGTAATTTAAAAAGAGATCTTAGAACTGTAGAAGAATACGAAGAATTTAATGATAAATTCTCATATCGAAAAAGAAAATATCGAATGACTTTTAATAAATCAATTGAAATTCTTAACCTATTAGAAAAGAAATACACTAAAGAAGTTGTTCAGAAGTATTTAGTAAATTTTGATACAGATTTTTCTAATATTAAAATTAATGAAATAAATGATTTAAATAAACTAAATCGATCTACTAAAAAACTATACACAAATTATAATATTAAAGAACTAACGAAATCGTTCAATCAAATAAAATACATCGATTGTGATATATTAACGAAATTAAATGAGCCGAACAGATTAAGAGATAAATTTATATTATCTGAAGATAATATTGATCAGCTAGAAAATGAATTGGTTAATAAAAAAGGTAGTTTATATTATAAAGTATTTAATATTGTGAAAAATAACAAAGTATCTAAAGAGGATACCGATGAATGGAATATAATCAAACGAAGTATTAATAGTTTCAAGAGAAATAAATTACTAAAGATAGATGTTATTGAACTAAGTACTAAACTAAATGTTATTATAAATAATTTAACTGAATTAAATTACAATATCAAAGGAGAGGTCATAGACAAGGCAGTGAATGATATTAAAAAGACTGTTAGTTAAAATCATTTATTTTTTTAATAATTTTAACATCTCTGTCATTATTATCTAAGTCAATACATTTGAAATCTTTCTGATTATTCATTATTTTTTTTATTTTATCATTAGCACTTGTAGTGAAAAAGATAATTTTCTTATCATGTCCATTCTTTTTTATATGTTCTAAAAGCTGTCTTGTGGTTCTAATATCTAACCTATTAAGACCATCGATTAAATAAGTATGTTCCCAATCATTAAACTCAATATCTCTTTCGACATTTATAGAATTATACTTACCTCTATTATTGATGTGAGAACCATCCCAATCAATTTTCATCTCTTTTAATATAAGTTTAGTATACATTAAAATACCACTACCTGGTTTAGTATTTACCCATATATTATGATCTTCGTATTCCATAACTTTTGGAAAAACCTTACTATATATCCCAAGTATATCTATATTCCCTTCTCTGCGATTTTCTTTAATATATTTCATTTATTAATACTTTATTTGATCGTATATTTGATGTAATAAATCAATTACATTCTCAGGACTTTCCTCAAAAACATCATCTAAAATACCCCTAATATCAATTGGACTTACATCACTAAATCCTGGTATATCGGAGTGAATATACTTAAATGTCCCTTCTCCACTATATTCAGGATTGTTTATTTCCGAAAATTTTACTTTTAAAATTACTTTCTCACCCGATTGATCTAAGTAATCTACATCATATAGATCCATTTTATAATAACCATCATCCACAGTTGCTAAATCTCCTAAATCTATACCTAATAGATCACTTTTATACTCTAAATATTCTTTAATATATTTCCATTTCTTTTCCATAATCTATATATTATTTTGTATATTTGTTATTATGCCCCAATGAAAATATGAAATTAAAAGAATTTACAAAATATCTAAATATTGATAATATTTATGATGATACTCTACCATCCGAATACCTAAACATCTATCACGAAAGTTATAGTAGTAGTGGTAATCATGTCATATTATCACTTGGTCATAGCATAGAAAACAACCTACATTATACCATAGAATTTGATACTTATATTTCATGGAAAGTAAAAAATAGTTTAGGAGATGGTTACATAACCGATAATTTTGATTATGTGGAAGATTTAGAAATAGAAATAGATCTGATAAATATCGAAAATTACTTTTGTAATAATCCGATAAAACTCGATGATTCAGAATCTATTGATAAAATCAATAATTGGATAAAATCAATAATATTTATTAGAAAAAATGGGTAAATTTAAGGTAGGTCAATTAGTAATTTTAACAACTTCTTTTCTGAGAGTGCCTGTTCCTTGCTTTGCGTATATCTATAAAGATTATACTTTTGGGAAGAGGAAAGGATATAGTCTAATAGCACTTTATACCGAAAGTCAAGGTAATATGAGGTATCATTTATTAAAAGATTTAGATGGGTTTTCTGGAGAAGAAATGGAGAGATGTACCATCCCTTATATAGATGATGATTTCGATATAAATATTTTATCAGAACTCGAATTTCTTAAAGTAAAAGAACGTAGAGATATTAATACTATGAGTGATGATGATCGTTTATTGAAAATTTTATTATTTAAATATTTAACTGAGGAAAGAATCACTAGTTATATAAGGGATTATACTATTGATCAAATTATCTGAAGTTATTAATACCTCTATAATCTGCGAATCTAAATACAATATTAGATTTTGATTGTGTAGTATCATCTAACTTAAATGTCGGACTAGGGTTATTATCCATACCATAAGGGTAGTTGAGAGATCTCTTTGGAGAGGTTACATTATCCTTTTTATTGATAACTAACCCTGCATCATCATCATTATACCCATCTTCAACATCTTGTGGTTCACCATTTTCATTTCTCCCTTTATTATCAATCGCATCATCATCGTTGGCTTCCATATCATACATTTCATCACTCATTCGATTGATCTCTGTATTAATTCTTGGAGCGAATATTTCCATCCCACCCATTTGATCTTTATTAACATGGTTGAAATTCTTGAATATATTTAATCTTGTTTCAGGAGCGGCAGATACATCTTCATTTATTTTCTTAAAAACATCAGTGTTTAAAAGACCAGATACTTTATCGTTAATTAATAATACATTTAAAACTTTTACCAATGACATAGTATCTAATGCATATAATTCTATATTAGTTGGTGTCATTTTATATGGTGGATCTACTAATTCAATTATCCAATGAGGATTATCAGTATATTCATTATAAAAACTATCTATACTATAACCTTTTAGATTATTTGTGAATATTATAATATCAGAGTCTAAATCAAGTCTATTGTTATCAGACACTTTACTTAATATATATTCTATAACATGGATAATATCATCACCTTCTAATACTGATAATAATCTATTTAATTCAGATTCTTTTTGGAAAATTTCTTTCGATCTATTTAAAATGTTTGGAAAATCCAGCTTCTCATTTATAAGAAATCCATTAAAATTAAGAATATTATTTTCGTTTATCTTTTTATATGCATCTTTATTCAACATACTTGATACATCACCATCCTTTATTAAAATATTAAACATTTTAATGGCTAATAACTTATCTAAACTAAATACCCATTTTTTTATTTCTGGATCATTACTAAGATGAGGTTGATTAAATTCACATTCCCATTCTGATCCATTATCAGATCTCATAAATTTCGTAAATTTATAATCACCATAAATTTCATGTGTTAACATTATATCATCACAATTTACTATTACTTCATTCTCATTTGGAGTGTGTTTAGAAACCGTAGTTAAGATATGATCTATCAATTCTAATATATCATTATCATCAAGATTCGATAAAGCAGTTTTATATTCAGATTCTTTTTTTAGAATAGTATCCACTTGTTTAATAAATTTACCTATATTCATGTACATAATTAAACTATATATTTAATTTGAAATCTTTAAATGATTTAATACGAGAGGATTCGTTCATTTTTTTAAATGCATCTTTATTTAGTTCAAAAGATGCCTCATCATTATTTAACAATTCATATAGAACTTTAATCATTGTTATTCTAGGTAATTCTTGTAGATCTTTATACGCACTATAATTAGCATCATGACCTACTCCTTTAAAATAAACATCCCACCAATCACCATCATGTTGATTTTTTCTAAAATCTTCTATTATGAAGTATTGATCATCTATGAAATATTGTTCCTTAGAATTAGTTTTAAAATTACCATCACTATCAGTTACTTTTTTTAATATAAAATCAATTATATCATAAATTTCTTCATAATTTAATTTATCCAATGAACTATTTAATTCTAATTCTTTATTGAAAACGGTTTTAATATCTTTAAGAGTATTACCAATATTCAAATTTTCATTCATTTTCTTTAATGCACTGTTAGTTAGATCTTGTGCAATCTCTCTAGATTTATCATGGTTCTGTGACATAAATTTTATAATGGCACGAACTTCTGATTCCATTAAATCTTCAGTTCCTAAATCAAAAATATGACGAGTAGATTCATCTCTTGGATCTAAATCAGTTTCAAAAACATATCCAGTATATCGTAGAGAGTCATAATAATAAAAAGAAGTTATGTGAGCATCTTCTACCCCTCTTGAACTATCCATTTTCACTTCAAAGTTATTGAAGTAAACAAATTCTCCTGGTTCTAAATTGGTATCTAAATATTCTTTGAATTTTTGATTTAACTTTGGATTGATCACAACTTATATATTTAACTTTAAATACATAAGTTGTGATTATTTCCTATTGTTCACAGTTTTAGTAATGTTATTTGGATCACTTGTATTCTTCACAATCCATTGGATAATGTTAGGGAACTCTTCATGATTTATTTCATTAAAAATACCTTCGATAACTTTAACAGTTTTAACATCATCATCTGAAAATCCAATACGTGCTTTCATTCCAATATTTCCCACATTACGGTTTACTTTTGTTTTAAAATCCATCAATGCTTTTAATTTCGCCTTTTCAGGATTCATTGCATTTTCAGGATCAAGTCGTGATGGTGCAGATACTCCAATATATTCACACATACCTAAATACTCTTCAACTAATGGACTTTTCGTTAATTGGCCACTGAAATTTCTATCATAATCTGTATTTCTATTAAATAAATAAGAATATTTTAATAGGTTATGATACATCGTATTTTGTTGATTCTCTGTTAAAAAGGTATCAATAATATGTTCTACTGATCTTCTTATAACTGGAGTTTCGTGACCCCGAGCTGTTATAATTGCAAATAAAGATCCTGTTGTCAAACACTCTAAGAAATCTGACCAAGATGGACCAAATGATTTATCAGTAATTGCGTGTTTCGTATCATTTATAAATGTATCAGGATCATGATAATCTCTGAAATTTCTAAACGCAACCTCATAATCGATTGTCCCCTCTTTTGTTTGTGGATATCCTATAATAGTCTGTCCTTTGAAATCAAATGGGGTTTTGCCTATCACATCCCTATATTGAGCGAACTCATGGGTTTCGATTTCTACTTCATTACTGTTATCATCAAGAACAATAATTGTCGTAGGCATAAATAGGATATTATCATCCCAATCAAACCCATAATAATGTAAAATTAATTCTTTATTCATTTTTTTATATGTGTGTGTTATTAATATATTTTCTCAGCAGTTACTTCTAACCATTCTGATTCATGTTGGTAAAGTTGTCCCTCATGTGTGACCGATGATAGAATATTAAAGTTCTTAGATGTTAATTCATCCCATACTTCTTTAGATATCATTACTTTACCTGTTGCTAAACTATCTTGTCTTATTTTAACTAAGAAAATTAAATGATCTGAAGTTATTCTACTTATTTCATCGAATATACCAACTAATTCTTCTTGTGAGAAGTAATGTAAACCTAATCTACAATAGACTAAATCAAATTCATTATCTTTATATGGGAATTTATTTCTTGTATCGTGCTTTATACAATCCATTTTTTTACTAACGTGATTGTAATATCCTTGGTTGTTCTCGGTAGAACACACATCATATCCTCTTTTAATTAATTCAAAAGAGTCAGATCCATTACCACAAGATATATCGAGTATTTTATCACTCGGAGTTGTTAATGATTCTACCATTTCCATCAATTTATAATCAATGTTATTTTTCAAATCTAATAATGGTGATCTTTCTCTATTACGATCTTTAACTTTCATATCTAAATATTTATAAAGACAAAGGTACAACAATTATTTGCATTAAAAAAAGGTATTGAAAATTAATTCAATACCTTTAGTACACCACACTGTTTAATTTATTCTTCTGTTTTTTCCGAATTTTGACTTTTCGGAAATTTAAGGTCAATAGTTAATTCTTCATTACCTTTCATATAACTGATAGTAATTACACCATTTTTCTTACCAGGATTATTAATCATACACTCAGCAAGAGGATCTTCAACATATCGTTGAATACTTCTTTTTAATGGTCTTGCTCCATACTCAGGGTCAAATCCTTTTTCAGATATAAAATCAACTGCCTTTTTATTAAATTTAATTTTGAATTTAAGATCATTCAATCTTTCTTCAAGAGAGTTAAGTTCCAATTTAACAATTTTATCAAGATCTTCTTTATCTAAACTATTAAATATAATAGTATCGTCAACACGATTTAAAAATTCAGGTGAAAATGCTTTCTTCATAGCTTTGTCGATAACACCTTTAGCATCTGCGTCTTTCCCCTTCGTTTTAGAAGATGTATTAAATCCAACTCCTGTTCCGAAGTCTTTAAGGTTTCTTACTCCAATATTACTTGTCATACAAATAATGGTATTTTTGAAATCTACTTTTCTACCAAGACTATCCGTTAAATGTCCTTCATCTAATACTTGTAATAAGATATTAAATACATCAGGATGTGCTTTCTCAACCTCATCTAAAAGAACTACACTATAAGGTTTTCTTCTAACTATTTCCGTTAATTGACCACCCTCATCATGTCCTACATATCCAGGAGGAGAACCAATCAATCGAGATACTGAGAATTTTTCCATATATTCTGACATATCAATTCTAATTAAAGAATCTGCACTATCAAACATCTCTTCCGATAACACTTTACATAAGTGTGTCTTACCAACTCCTGTTGGTCCTAAGAAGATAAAGCTTCCAATAGGTCTGTTTGGATCTTTAAGTCCTGTTCTATTACGTTTGATTGCCTTAACAACTTGTTTAACTGCCTCATCTTGTCCAATTATTTTCTTTTCCATATTAATATCCATATTAGCAAGAGCTTTACTTTCTTGTGTAGATATTTTAGTAACAGGAATTCCACTTATCATAGAAACAACTTCTGCAATATCTTTTTCACCTACTACTTTTCGGTTACTCTTCATATCTTCTTCCCAATCACCTTTTGCCTTTTCTAAAAGAACTTTCAATTCTTTTTCAGCATCTCGATATTTAGCGGCATCTTCATACTTTTGAGTTTTAACAGATTTAGTTTTATTCACATTCACTAATTCTATTTTCGCTTCTAATTTAGTTATTTCTTCAGGAACATCTATGTGAGAAATATTCACTCTACTTCCTGATTCGTCTAAAGCATCAATTGCTTTATCTGGTAAATGACGATCAGTAATATATCGATTAGTTAAAGATATACACGATTCTAATGCTTCATCTGTATATCGTACATTATGATGATCTTCATACACATTTTTAATTGCCTTTAATATTTTTAATGTATCTTCCACTGATGTAGGCTCGATCATTACTTTTTGGAAACGTCTTACCAACGCTCCATCTTTCTCAATATGTTCTCTAAATTCATTTAGAGTGGTTGCTCCAATACATTGTAGATCTCCACGACTAAGTGCTGGTTTGATCATATTAGCGGCATCTAAACTCCCACTTGCTCCACCTGCTCCAACGATTGTGTGAATTTCATCAATGAAAAGAATAATATCTTCATTCTTTGTGATTTCATCAATGATGGCTTTCATTCTTTCCTCGAACTGTCCTCTGTATTTTGTACCAGCGACTAAACTTCCTAAATCTAATGAAATTATTTTTTTATTAAACAGAGTTCTCGATACTCTTTTTTCTTTTATTCTAAGTGCTAATCCATCAGCAATTGCTGTTTTACCAACACCAGGTTCTCCTATAAGAATAGGGTTATTTTTCTTTCTACGAGATAGAATTTGAGAAACCCTTTCGATTTCTTTATCTCTACCAATAATAGGATCGATTTTACCCTCTTCTGCTAATTTAGAAATATTTCTTCCAAACTGATCAATAAAAGGGGTACGAGAAGTGTTGTTATTAGCGAAGTCTTTCTTTTTATCTTCTTCACTACCACTATCATCTCCACCACTATTTTCTAATGGGTTATCATTACTATCATCCGCATTTTTAGGATCAAATTTTTCTTTTTTGTTTTGTTCTAACATATATTATATATTTATTTATTTATGATTTAATAACTTGTGCATTTTTAAGAGATACCACTGGTTTCAATCCCTCGAATGTCTCTTTAATACTACCATTAACTAATGAATGTAATTCATTAATCGTGCCACTCACTACCTTATAAGATTCTGATGCGACAAATAATTTACTTTTATCTTCTTCTTCAATATCATCACATGTTTCAATTAAATTAGATATTACTTCAGTATATTTATCGAACATTTCAGGATCAAAACTATATGTTATGTTTCTTTCAATAAGACCTTTCCCATATTTCTCTTCAAGCTCATTTGCTTGTTTTTCTGTTTTGATACTAATATATCGATCTGAGGGAACGAATAAAAATTCTCCAATATCCCCATCATCACTTACCGCTTCTATTATAACAGATCCAGGATTCTTTTCATCAGTTTCGTATTTACCAATATATTCACTAACTGCAATTTTTCTTAAATTACCTTTTATGATATTTACCCTTGATGTTAATTTCTTAGTTTGAGTTCCAATCTCTTCAAATTCCTCTATCATTTCAAACAAATCATCTTGATTAATATCCTTTGGTTGGATTCTCATGAATTCTGTTTTTGTTTTAGTAGCCGATGTGCTATTTGTTTTGGGTTTATCGAAGATATTAGACATTATTTTAAGTAAGTTATTTTTATAATATAGTCCAGTAAAGTAGTATTGTTTAATTATTTTTAGAAGAGTTTAATTATTCTCTATATCATCTTCATTGAAGAAATCATCATAACCATTATCTAGGTTATCAAATGACTCACTATCAAAATCTTCGATTAATTCTAACTTAATAAGAGTCTTAAATAAATCATCATTATCTTCTAATAATAAATTATCGATGATAATTAATCCTTCCATTTCGTTAATTCTGTAAGTAATGAATCCTTCTTCGGAGTGTGTATTTAGAAGCTTGAATAATTTTGTGGTATTTTCACATTCTAAGTAATAAAAAAATCTTTTCAATGATGTATATAAATATTTTTTGTTATAAAATGAGATCTAATTCCCACATACTATTACATTCGTATATATAGAACTTTTTATCTCCTTTTGTCGTTTTTTACTGATTTTTATCGATTATTTTAAAATATTATTTATAATATTTTCTCTATATTCTTCAAAATCCTTTAAATCTTTTCCAAATAAAGAACCAACACAAGCACAATCTTCATCTTCAAATAAATATATTAAATATCTATCTTCAAATGCTCCGTGATATGCGAAAGTTAAATAAATAATATCACCTACTTTAAGGTCACACATTGCATTCGCTTCATCAAAATAAATAAGAGTATCTTCTATACAGATATATTTGATCTTTGTTCCCATTATTCTAATACTTTTTCAATGGTAAGATCTCTCTCAAATATAGGTAGGTTATCGATTATATAATCCCAATGTTTTTTATTATTCTCTTTATCTTGTCCGTGTTGAGATATATTTACTCTATTTTCACTTAAATATATAAAACAATGGGTACATCCATGTATTTTATTAGTATCATTTTCTATCCATTTATAATCAATGGTATTTAAATTAGTTCCTAAAGTTTTAGATCTACAAACAGATGATTGTATAAATCTACTATTATCACGAGGAAATATTTTCCAGAAATCTTTTATAACAAATTCAGCAAAACTGTCTAAGTTATCCATAATTAAATCTGATACTATTATGTTCATGTAATTTTATTTCTCATATTCACACATTGTCATAACGTATAAATCATCATTATTAATTCCTATTTGTATTTGAGTGTGATCTAAACGATATGTAATTATATCGTCAGACATTCTAAGAATTTCTATCTTATCTTCGGGGACTTGTTTTAAATTATCATCAAAATTTACAATATCATTTAACCACACATGAGAACCATCGTGGATAGAATACTGTTTATCAACTAATTTACTTAGTCTGCTTTTTTTTTGATAACTTGATCTTTACGGACACCGAATACATCTTTTCGGTTGAATCCTAATGTGATATGAAGATCTATTTTTGGTAGACCTAAAGCAGATCTACATTCATCTAACGTGGGAGATTCTAATACAACAAAATAGGTTTGGTTACCAGCACGTTCTGCAGTACCAACTCCCTTTAAAATTAAGTCCGTGATCTCTAGTGAGAACATAATATCAACTCTCTTTTGAAATTCAGCACCCATTTGTTGAGAAAGTTTATTATAATCCATAACACTAATTAAAGTACTATGGTAATCATGACCATCTCTACGATCTCTACGTTTTTGATTTTCAGTTAAAGTATCGTAATGGTTATCGTTATCAACGATTTCATATAGATCACTAAGAAAAGGAGATAACTCATTCTCTGTAAATTTAAGTCCAAGGTAATTATTACCAAGAACGTCTTTCAAATATCCTATTCTATAAACCATACATTATATATTAAAAAATAATTTTAATAATCGTCCAATCTCATATATTTAACACCATCCACAATTCTAACAGTATATTTACTGTTACCTCTTTTCTGTGCTCTTTTTGTAGAACGATTTGCTTTAACACTACCATTTGTAGTTTTACCCATTTTCTTTTCAGTCAATGCGTTCATTGAAAATCTTACTTCTTCTTTTTTCTCTGTGCTCATAATATATATGTGTTAATTAATTATTCATTGTCTTGTTTAACGTACCATTGTGCTTGTTGTAAGAATATAGATGTCGCACATCTTTCACAAATTGGAGTGGCTTTGAATCGTATATTAAATACTGTTTCAGTTTTATCTCCACATACTTTACAATTTTTCATAATGTTTTAGTTTAATGTGAAACAAAGATACATAAAATATTTATTCTAATACACTATTTATTACCATTTCTCGTAAAATTCTTGCAGGGTATTCTCCCGTATCATTAATATGATGTAATTCATCTCTGTATAAATTTATGTTGAAGTTATGACCAAAGCACTCTTTCCTCATAGGAGATAATACTTTATCTTCATTATCTTTACCAAATTTATAATAAGTAGATGCTTGTGGAGTTCCATTAGGACTTAAATAATAATAGAATTTATTTATTCTACCATACATAGGAATTGGTAAATTAAAGCAAACATATCCGTATTTTTTAGTCCGTATATTAACTGCCCAACACATAGCATTTCTACCATAGATAGTTACATTGAAAAAAGATATAGAACCACCAAACCATTTATCTAATAGATAATCAAATTCAATGTTCATTCTTCTAAACCAATTAGATATTCTATCACCGTAAGTTAATATAAATATCATAAAAAATAAAAAGACTACTATAGTCCCATAAAATATTACTATAAATAATATACTATCATCCATTTTTATAATTTATTAAACTGTTCGACTTCTAATTCTTTAATTTTAATGCCTAATTCTCTACTTTGACCTAATCCAAATTTCTTCATTACATCCTCAGATTTCACACTCGGTGTATATAATATAAATTTATTAGTATCATGATCTTGTATGTTATTGGCTATCAACCACTTACTGATGGTTTTGTTATCCATTTTAACTCTAACTTTAGATTCGTAGATAGTTACTACTCTGTTTTTATCGAAGTTAAGTAACTCTATTAAAAATGTAACTTGCTCTATTACATCAGTTGGTATAGAACATGGTTTGTTCATTACCTTTCTTAGTTTCTTAATATCGTTATTCTTTAACATTTGAGCCAAAACTAATACCATAGAATCTTGATTATTTATTTTAGAATCAACATTAAGACCTGGTAAGATCTGTTCCATAACATTAAATTCTACTAAAAAATCTAAGTATTGTTGGAAATCTTTTGCTTGTTTGAAACTCTTCCAAAACTCACCATTCACTCTATCCCAAATCCTTTCCATAGACACTGAGGAAATATCATTATTCAAATGAATTGCATCAATAGTTTTTTGGTCGAGTTTAGATCCATAACGAGTTGCGAATCTGAACACTCTTAAAATTCTAAGAGGATCATCTGCAATTCTTTCATCAGGATCACCGATCATACGAATGATTTTATTTCTAAGATCATCAATACCACCAACTAAATCAATTATTTCTTTAGTTTCTAAATCATAGAACATACCATTGATAGTAAGATCTCTTCTCATCACATCTTCTTCGATTGTAACACCACCTACTTTTACTTCTGGATTTCTCCCTGTAGTAACATCTATACGAAAAGTAGCAATCTCCATTCCTAATGGTTCTTCTTCTGTGAATACCACAACTACGGCAAATGCTTCTCCTTGAAGTTGTACTTTGTACTGTGGAGATAATATTCGAATTACATCATCAGGTAATGCGTCAGTACATAAATCAAAATCCTTTGGTTTATCTCCTGTCTCAAAATCCCGTATTGCTCCACCAACGACATATAATTTATATCCGTTTTTATTAAAGACACTGTTTAATTCCCAAATAATACTTGGTATATCAAATTCTTTCTTTATATTGGCTTCGTTAACTTTTCGTTGTTTAATATATTTCATGTGTTTATATATTTAAAATTTAATATATATTGTACAAATATAATGTTTAATTATGAGAATTAAGAAATTTACAGAGAAAATAAATGAAAATACTGATAGTTACAGTGGTTATGAAAAAGAAGAAGAAATATGTGAGTATTTAGGTCTTCAAGTCAATCATGGTCAAGTTATGGCGTATTATGGTTTTGGATTTAGTGATGGTGGTAAAAACCCAACGGGATGGCAGATGGTTTGTCATATCAGTAAATTAAAACTATATTTAACTCGTAAAATAGGAGAAGAACATAGAAATAAAGTTAATAAATAGATTATGAAAAAGTATATTAAAACATTTGAAAATTTTGAGGGATTTAAAGAAATAACCTTCAGCCTTGTACATGATGATAATAAAGAAATTATGTTTGATATATTATCAAGTGGTAAAGTTATTAGTATTTATTGTTATAACGATGGAATACCATCTTATTATAATAATAGAGATGTGAAAGTGAATATGAGAACCAAACCAGGTAAAAATCCTTTATTTTTACATATTAATGTGAATAGAACAAATATTGAAAAAATACTATTAGAGGGTAGTGCATTCCCACATATAGATAACGAAGATGATTATGTATTATTAATGGATATGTTAAAATATTATAAAATAGATTCAGTAGGACAAGATTGGGGTAACGCCATATAAAAAATAAAATAGAGTTATGAAAAATAACATTGATAAATTTAATAAGTTTAATAAAATAAACGAAGATGAAAACTATGATGAAAGTCAGGAATGGCAACACGTAACAGATAGTCATGTAGAACAATTAGATGGATCTCCATATCTTGTTATACAAACTGATGAAGAGTTGTATAAAATAAAATTAGAAAGATACTAATTAACTAAATATGAAAAAGTATATACAAACATTTGAAAATTTTAGTTTCAGTAAAAGTAAAGAAGTATTAAAACGTTTTTACGAAGGTCTTAAGCATGAAATTAGAGAAAATACAGAAATGAGGAAAATTATGGCTCATTACTTATCAGGGAATAAACTTACTAAAGAAGAAGTATCTTTTGTGAAAGAACAATCTACTGATCTATTGAGAATGTTAGGACTTGGAGCACTTGTAGTTCTTCCAGGATCCGCTATTATTATACCAGCTCTTATTATGGGAGCAAAGAAAGTAAATATCGATTTAGTACCTGATGGATTTAAATTAATAGAATCAATGTCAGAGGAAGAAATGGTTAATATAATCCAAGATGGTAAAAAGATATATGTAAATTATATTAATGGATACCCTAATCATAATAAAGATTTAGGTTACGAGCCTGTTGATATAGATGAAGAGGGTGATATAACGTTAAGCATCGATGGTAATACATACTCTACTAAATTAAAGTGGGTAGTTGGTATTGATGAGGTTTCTCATTATGAAGTAGAACCACACATGACAGAACCAATCGAAGATCCACAAGGTAAAATTGAAAACCATTGGAAAAAAGATGTTGATTTTATGGAACTATTAAAAGATCAAGGTGGTGTAGAAGGTGTTAAAAAGAAAATGAAGAAAAAATACAATTTTGATTATAGCGATATTGAAAATAAAGATCAGTTATATCAGAAATTGAAAGCAGATCAAATGTTATAATTAATTTATTTATTAATTTTTTTCATTGTATCTGATATATCAATGTTATAACACATTGCTAGAAACTCACTAAAATCATCAATAGTATTTAAAATTTTATGACTTTGGTATTCACCATCCTCATCAAATCCGAAATGACCTTTTGCTATTATTACTATTCTTTGTTTAAAATTCTTATCAACTTTCGGTCCTATATTAAATTCGAATTTACCCAAATCTTTACCTTTTGATATATATTTTAGATCATTATATTCTGAGAAAATATCATATTCTAATCCAAGTCTACCTAAATAGTTATTAACAAGATCTTCTAAATCATCGGTTTTACTACCGTTACCTTGTGGTAACGTAATTTTATCATTATGTACCCACTCATTCATTTTTTTCATAACATTTCCCATATCTATACCATAAACCTTTGCTAAATAAGATGAAAAACTTTCCAAATTAACTATATGATCTATACCTCTTGTTGTTATAAGTCCCTTCCAACCCCTAATAGTTGTTATTGTTGATAACATAAACCTACCAATTATTTCAGGACTATCTTTACTGTATAAATTATAAGTTTTACTATGATCATTTTCCGATTTAAGTCTAAAATCAATTCCCAATTTACTCATATAAGTGTGTATTACTTTATCAAACTCTCTTAAATTATCAGGGAATGTAAAATCATCCAACTTAATAGTAGTACTTTCGTGTATTTTCTTTATAGCACCTATTGTATCTATTTCATAGACACCAACTAAAAACTCATTAAGTTCTTCTACATTTCTAAGACAATCTCCTTTGTCTGTGAACACAACACCCCTATAATCACCACTATAATATCCAATTTCTTCGACAGCTATTCTAATACTATCAGTCATACCAACGGAACTGTGTCCTGGTCTTTTTTGAGTAGTTTTAATTAAATTATATCTACGATTATATTCCTGACTACTTCTTTTGAAACGAATATTCATTTTAGTTAAATGGTTATTTATAAATTCATCTAATTCTGTTCGGTCTCTAGGGAACGTATATTCTGAAATATCACCTTTTATGTGGATAGTCTCATTGATATTTTTTACTGCACTTAGTGTATCTATTTCATAAAGCTTTACTAAATAATCCTGAAATTGTGTTATATTTGTGAAATATTTATTGTCTATATATTCATCTCCAATTAATGGATTTATCATACCATGATCAGATCCCTCTGGGTTATGTCCTGATGTGAAATGTCCTATCTTTAATTCAAGATATAAAACACCCGAACTTTTATCTCCTTCTCCTTCGATGAATACAGTACTATGATCACTCCCTTTAGACCAACAAGAATACTCTATTTTAAATTTATCTAAATAATTACATATTAATTCTGTGAGTTCTTCTATATCAGTAGGTAAACTAAATTCATTATAATTGTTTTCATTCATTTTCAACATCACATCACCTTGATCTAAATTATTAATTTGTGTTAAATAATAAAAAAATTCATCCCAATTTTTACTTTCTGATAAAAAAGTATGATCATCACGGTAATCACCTCTATGTTTTTCTTCATATGATTTTGGATATCCACCAAATATTTTAATTCCTTTATAATGTTCTATCCCAATTATAACACTTTCATTATTTTTAGTATATAATCTATAATTAATAACTTCGTCATTCGTATTTGAGGTGGTGTATAATTCATATCTAATACCAACTTCTGATAATTTCTTTTTAACCATTTCAGCACAGACTTTTATATCATCAGGAAATTCATTCCCATGTGATTCGTTAATCTTCTTCATAACATTCTTCATATCTATATCATTAATTCTCATTAAAAATTTATGAAAAGCGTTTATATCATCACATTGCATTCCCATACCTCCTTTATCATATGATTTTGGATATTCAGCGAAAAGAGAAAATTGGTAATGTTGAACTTGTTGTAATGAAAAAGTGACTTTCTCACCTTTATTATAAAAACTATAATACCACAAATTAATATCATCATTTTTATATTTTTCAAATTCAATACCGAATTTAATTAACTCAGAGTCAATTAATTCAGTGAAGTCAGGCATATTATCTGGAAAATCAAATACATGATCATCGTTTTCATTAACTTTCAACATCACTTTTCTCATATCTATCTTACTTATATCGGTTAAATAATTCACAAATTCCCTCATATTATTAATAGCTATTGCCATCTCACCTACTCCCCATGCTGTTATAGAACTGAATATAGGTCTATTCGGATCTGTGTGAGTGTATATAGAAAAATATTTACCATCACCCACACCAAATAATTTGTATCTAAATACTATTGATTTACCATGACCATACTCTTCTTCACAATCGTATTTAATTCCTATTTTATTTAAATAATTATCTATTATTTTCTTAAACTCCCCAAAATCATCAGGAAATTCTCTATTCGATGATTCGTTAATTTTCAACATAGTATCCCCAATATTTATGTTATAACAGTTTGCTAAATATGTACTAAACCTATCCATATTTTTAAAATATCCACCATCCGCACCCAATAACGGTATTATTATTCCTACCTTTTTTCGTAAATTATCATAGTTTGGAAATTTAAAATAAGGTGTACTTAATTGAAAAGAAAAATCACCCACTCCTCTTCCTACGGAATCATATACTATACTACCATCTATATACTGAGATTTATATTTTATACCTATTTTATCTAAATATTCATTTACAATTAATTTCATTTCCTGAACATTAGTAGAAAGAATGTATTCTGATGGATCATCATCAACTTCTTTCATTTCATTAATACTATAGTCTTTAAATAACTTAAGGTACTCCATATTAGATATATATTAAAGTTTCATATATAATTAGTGGAAAATATAGAAGATTATATAATAGAATTATTTAGTAGTGATGATCTTCATGTTAGTATAAATTATCATTGTATTGTGATAATCGATGATATAAATGATTTACATGCTTTTATACATTATGATTCAAATTTCATTATATTAAATAAAGATTTTGATAGTCCATACGAAGAAGAATATGATTATATGAAAATATTTACATATTTGAATGATAAATACAAAATACATTATCATAATAGAGACTTTATTTTTGAGATTTTCAGAGAGAAATCGATAGTATATAACAGAGACATTATCATAGATAATATTCTCTAAAAACCCCCGTATCTCACACTATATCTACGTTTGTAGAAAAATTAAATTTGTATATGTCATAAACTTTTCGTATCTTTGTAAATATAAAGTTATTGGAATAACAATGATAAACATATATACCTTATATAAAAAACAAAAAATCTATGGATAAAAATAAATACGAAAAACTTACACAAAGAGAACATATCTTACAACGATCTGAAACTTATGTAGGGTCCAAAAATACTGAGAAAACAAAAATGTATGTTATTAAGGATAATAATCTAAATAACATACAAGTTGAAAAAAGAGAAGTAAATAATAATCCAGCCTTTATAAAATTATTCGATGAGATTTTAACAAACGCAAGTGACCATGCAATTAGGACAGGTAAGGTTAAAATAATAAAAATATTAATAGATGATAAGAAAGTATCTATCGAAAATGATGGATCAACTATTCCTATTAAAATGCACCCAAAAGAGAAAGTGTATAACGCAGAATTAATATTTTCACACCTATTAACAGGAGAAAACTTTAAAGATAATGAAGAAAGAGTGGTAGGTGGTCGTAATGGACTTGGAGCAAAATTAGTAAACGTATTTTCTAAAAAATTCAAAGTGGAGTGTTGTGATGGAAAGCAACTATATAGACAATGGACTAAAGATAATATGAAAACTATCGATAAGCCTGAAATCACAAAAGTACCGAAAGGAACTAAACCATATACAAGAATTACATACTATCCCGATTATAGTAGATTTGATTTTAAAACATTAACAAAAGATTTAAAGAGTATTATGTACAAACGATGTTTAGATGTCGCCGCATATATTCCTAAAGTTCGTGTTAGTGTTGATGGAAAAACAATTCCAATTAAAAGAATTTCTGATTGGATGAAAATGCACCTACCAAAAGATGCTGAATTTTTCCATGAGCAATTAAGTAACGATTGGGAAATAGGAATTGCACAAACTACTGAACACGGATTTGAATCAGTATCTATTGTTAATGGTATCTCTACCCATAAAGGTGGGACACACGTAAATCATGTGGCACTTAATATAGCAAAGGATATATCCGCTAAGGTGAAGAAAGTAAATTGGGTTGATGTTAAAAATAAAATATTTTTATTCCTTATAAGTAAAGTTCCGAATCCTACATT
>TARA_R110000772_G_scaffold127818_4_pt1 | contig 45018 bp, 31 predicted proteins | sample TARA_R110000772 | Tara Oceans TARA_R110000772 (sample SAMEA4397948) | marine metagenome | biome: Polar Biome; feature: [SRF] surface water layer (ENVO:00010504); material: water (ENVO:00002006), including particulate matter (ENVO:01000060) such as... | depth 5 m | reverse complement strand
CATCTTGAGGGGGTGGTGAGCATAGCTCGTGCGGGTTCAAGTCCCGCCTTCGGCACCATATCTAAGGTCACGGTTGTCCACTGAAGTCCGGTAACTGTTGATTTACAAAGGATTTATGTAATCCTTGAGTCCAGCGAAGTCCGCTGGCCACCATTGCAAACCACGCAAAACCTGAGTAACTTCCTGAGTAACGAAGCTGATGGTTACTCAGATTGCAGTTTATGGCGGAGCGGAAACCCCTTACCCATGCCCGGCAGGCGGAAACCGCCAAGGCCGAAAGCAGTCCCTACACCCTGAACGCAGGGGACGGGCTGTTCCTCAAAGTGATGCCCAATGGCACTAAAAAGTGGATGTGGCGGTATTTCTTCCTGAAGAAGGCCAAGACCTTGTCCATGGGTCTGTTTCCCGCCGTGGGCCTTGCAGAGGCCAAGGAGGCCCGGGGCGCTGCCCGCAAGCTATTGGCCCGTGGTGAAGACCCCAGCCAGCGCAGGAAGGAAGAAAAGGCGGCGGTGCTCTCCGCGCATGAAAATAATTTCAAGGCGGTATCGGAAATGTGGTTGTCGCGCCAGACCGATAAGGCCGAAGCCACCCGAAAGAAGTCTGCTTGGCTGCTTAGTTTCCCCATCGCCGATTTCGGTGACCGCCCGATCACAGCGGTTACGCCGAAGATGGTTCTGGACACATGCCGGAGGTTTGAAAGTCAGGGCAAGCTCGAAACGGCCAAACGAATTAAGGTCAAGTGCAGTCAGGTATTTCGTTTCGCCGTGTCCTCCGGGATCGCTGAGAGTGACCCCACGCGTGATCTGAATGATGCATTGAAGCCGCCCCAGGTGAAACACCGGGCTGCAATAACCGACCCGGTCAAAGTCGGCCAACTCTTGGTCGATATAGACGCCTACTCAGGCACACCCCAGGTCAGTGCTGCGCTGAAGCTATCACCTTTGGTCTTCGTCAGGCCAGGTGAATTGCGCTCTGCCCGGTGGGAGGACATGGATCTCGACGCTGCGGAGTGGCGCTATACGCCGCCAAAGACCCGTAACCAGACCGGTGTGGACCTGATTGTGCCCTTGTCCAGGCAGGCGGTGGCCATTCTCGAGGCATTGAAGCCAGTTACCGGATCGAGGCAGTTTGTCTTTTTCAGCTACGGGAAGGAGGGGCACCTCTCAGAAGGAGCAGTACTCGGAGCCCTTCGACGCATGGGGTACGACGGCGACACGATGTCGGGGCACGGTTTTCGAGCATTGGCGAAGACCATCATGCTGGAGGCGCTCAAGCTGCCGGATCAGTATATCGAGCTCCAGTTGGGGCACCGTATAAAAGACCCGAATGGTGGCGCGTACCACCGGGCAAAATTTCTGGACGATCGGAAGAAGATGATGCAGACGTGGGCCGATTATCTGGATGCATTAAGAGCTCGGGCTAACGGTGAGAACGTGGTGGTCGGGCAGTTCGGCTTAGAACAATCGGAATGAGGATTGCTGTGGTCTGCGATTGTGATTCTGCAATTTTCTAGTTAGTTCTTATGGCTGGGGCGCATTGGGGGCGCTGATTTGATATGGATGAAGTCGCATTTGGTCTCCCGGAGAAATCATACTTTTCTCCGAGTGAAATAGCGAAACGGTGGGGATGTTCGCTCAGTGATGTGCTGCAATACATGGAAGAAGGCTCGTTGCGCCCGACCATCAAGACTTCCAGTCTCGCTGGCACCATACAGCTCCTAGACCTTGAGGCGGCGTCTGACCCTGGTGAAAAGAATACCGACAATCTATGTGATCCGGCGATATTTCCGTTTCTGTACGTAGTTTCGGGGAGCGTCGAGAGCTCCCTTGTTGAGGCCGATGTGACCTATGAAATGCTGGATTCGGATAACTTTACCGAGGCCCTAGGCTACACGGTAACGATAGTTGAGGATTTTGATAGCTGTCAGTACAGACTCGTTTCGATTAAAAGCCCCGACCAAAAAGAGGTCCTAGATATTTCCGAGCTGATTGTGACCACCAAACAAGCGGGTAAATTCGCATGGGATTGGCATCCAGAGCGAGCCGTTATTTCCCGGGAGGAGCGGGACCGCTTTGAACGTGAGCACGGTATCCGGTTAGTAGGTGAGGCTGTGCGAGTACCGGAGTACTCGACGGTCTATATGGACATAATGCACGAGACTATTGCAAAGTTCTTTGAGCCGCGGCGCAGCCGAGATCCCTCCAAATATGAAGTCAAAGCCTGGATTGCGGGTAGGCTGGCGAGCGAGGGAATGGATGCCTCTGACCGCATCGCCGGGGCCATGTTTACGATCATTAAGCCCAAAGACCACAATCCGAAGAAAAAAAGAGGGTGACACCCCTAAGCCCAGTAACCATGCGGGTTGCCGCTATGGGTTGACCCCTTTTTGGCTGTGGGGGTGTTACCCGTTGAATCGTTACAGCACCAATTTCCAGTGCTTCACTCTGTCATAAATCCACTGGCCACCATGGAGCTATGGCATGAACCAACCCCCCAAACTTGGCCCCGTCGAACTCTGGCGCATGAAGCGTCTGGAGGAAGCGACGGGCCTCAAACAATCCCGCTTGTACGAACTTGTCGCTGACGGGGCGTTCCCGCCGCCGGTGAAGTTGGGACGGGTCAGTGCGTGGGTCTCTACCGAAGTCCAGCAATGGATTTCTGATCGTATTGCAGAGCGCGACGGAGGGAGCCCGGTATGAGTCAGATCATCAGCACCTCTGGTATCGACCCCGTGCGTAGCTTCGCCGATGCGGTGTTCCGCGAAATCGGGATTATTCTCGACCCGGTACCAAATGGCAAAATTCACCGTTTCGATTGCCCAGAGGGCAAAAAAGGCAATAAAGCTGGTTGGTATGTGCTGTCACTGAATCCTCGGCCTGGAGGTGTCTTTGGAAATTGGCGCACGGGTATAACGCGTACCTGGCGTAATGATCAAGGTGCTCCGGTCGGGTTCGCGGAATACTCAACCAACAGATCGGCGATCGAGGCTGCAAATCGCAAACGCGAACTGGAGCGCACCCGTGCCCACGCACGCGCCGCATGCAAGGCGAAAGGGCTCTGGCGGAAGGCTGGCGTGGCTACCACCGCTCACCCTTATCTCCAGAAGAAAAACATTCCCGCGCTTTGCCTTCGTCAATTCGGTGACCGGCTGCTGATCCCACTGCGCACGGTGAATGGCGAACTGGTCAACCTCCAGCAGATCTATCCCGATGGTACCAAACGTTTTCTGAAGGGAGGCCAGTTGTCGGAGACCTTTGCACTGTTCGGGCGCGAACTGCCGATGGCTGGCGATTCGTATATCTGCGAGGGCTGGGCGACTGCGGCTACCATCGCCATCGAGCTCCGTCTGCCCGTGTTGGCAGCGATGACGTCTGGCAATCTGATCCAGGTGGCGAATGCTATCCGCGCGGTCCGTCCTGGATTAGCCCTGACGATTGCCGCCGATCATGACCACGGCACTCCCGGAAACCCCGGGATGACCAAGGCCGCGGAGGCGGCTCGCGCGGTCCAGGGTGCGATGACCTGGCCTACCGCCTGTCGGCACGCCGGCTGTACCTGCACCGACTTCAACGATGTGGCCAACTGTGGGAGGGCACCGCGGTGACGGAATCAAACCTGGCACATGACCTGCGGCCCAAGCAGCTGGCCCCTGACACTCTTCCCGATTCAACTTCTGCCGCTGCTGAACAAAGTGTCACAACGGTCTCAGGTGTCACAATGAACAATGACGTGGCTTCCGCTGTGACACCACCGGGTGATCCAGATGTCACAGGTGTCACAACTCCATCAGATGACTACGCCCGGCCATACTTCCGTGTGTTCGATGCCTGGATGGCTGGCGAGTCACGTCGCTACCGCCCAGGGGTGTGGTGGTTTACCGTGAAAGAAACCGCAGGCAATACTACGCCGGCAGAAACTTGGGTTTGTGGGCCTCTGCACGTGGAGGCTGTTACCCATGACTCGCAGAACAACAATTTTGGGCGCCTGCTGAGATTCCAGACCACCACGGGTAAATGGCGTGAGTGGGCTATGCCGATGGAGCTACTGGCGGCCGATGGCCGAGAGCTGCGTGCGGAGCTGCTGAGTATGGGGCTGGAACTGGATCCCCAGGCTCGCGGACATCTGGCCCGCTATCTGACTGAAAAAACTCCCAAGGTACAAATGCAGTGCGCTACACAGGTGGGGTGGTCCGACTCGTCATTTGTGCTGCCGGATGCTGTGATCGGGCCGGAGGCTGCCCGGGTCGTGTTCCAGGCTGCCGAATACCAGGCGGATGAATACACCACCGCCGGCACGCTGGACGGCTGGCGCAATTCCGTGGCGACCTTGGCTCGAAGTAACCCCCTGCTCCTGCTGGCGCTGTCTGCTGGTTTTGCAGGGCCTCTACTGCGTCGGTGCAACGCGGAATCGGGTGGATTGCATCTGATGGGGGATAGCAGCACTGGTAAAACCGCCGCGATTGAGGCGGCCTGCTCTATCTGGGGTGGCCCTACCTTCAAACGGAGTTGGCGGGCTACGTCCAACGGTATGGAAGGCGCCGCCGCACTGTTCAATGACGGTCTGCTGGCGCTGGACGAAATCAGTGAGTGTGACCCTCGGGAGGTGGGGGCGATCGTCTACGCCCTAGGCAATGGGCAGGGCAAGCAACGGGCCAGTCGGAACGGAAGCGCCCGGGCAATCAAACGCTGGCGCTGCCTGATTCTTTCCAATGGCGAGCGGAGCATTGCCACCGCTATGCATGAAGGCGGGCGCAAGGCCAAGGCCGGGCACTCTGTACGCCTGCTGGATATATCCGCCGCCCGCACCTTCGGCGCATGGGACACGCTTCACGGCCACCCAACGGGGGCGGCTCTTTCGGACGCACTCAAGACAGCCGCCGCGACGCACTACGGTCATGCAGGCCGCGCCTTTCTGGATCGGCTGACCCGGGACCAACGCGATCTGCCTGCCTACCTGGCGCAGTTCAAGACAGCTCCGGATTTTGCCGTGGAAGATGGGCAGCAGCGCCGGGGGGCCGCACGGCTGGCCCTGGTCGCACTGGCGGGCGAACTGGCGACCGAGTACGGCATTACCGGTTGGGTAGAGGGGGAAGCCACCATTGCTGCTGTGGACGCTCTGAGAGGCTGGCAGGCAACCCGTGGTAGCGGCCCTTCGGAACGTGGTCAGGTACTGGCTCAGGTCGCTGAGTTTATCGAGCGTCACGGGGATGGTCGCTTCTCGGATGCAGACGTGACGGATAGCCGGCCAGTGCAGAACCGTGCCGGTTGGTGGCGAGATACAGACGCCGGGCGCCGGTATCTTTTCAATGCAACCGCTATGCGCGAGGCGGTGCACGGCTTCGATTTCGTGCGGGCTCTGGACACCCTGCAAGCCTCTGGTGCGCTGTGCGAAGGAAACGGGGGCAAGCGGTCGCGGACCTTCCGAATTGGGCGGCAGAGCCCCCGGTTGTATGAGATCGACCCAGAGCACCTGGGGGGTATCAATGGCGCTGGATAACGTGTTGGCCCGGCTGCGGTCGGGTGAGCTTGTGACACCTGTGGCACCATCGCAATGGGAAGGTGTCACGCCGAAACCGGTGCCAGTACTGGCTGTGACACGCGTGACACCAGTGTCACCACCGGAAACGGAAGCCAGAACTGAGACCCAGGAACCCGTCGCGCTCAGCCGGGGGCAATTTAGCAGTCAGGGGGTATACCTGCTGGCCGATGACCTTGCTTACCTGCGCTGGCACCTGCCGACGGGAACTTCTGCCCGCAATGCTGCCGTGCGCGAGTACGTACGCCGCTGGCATGAAGCAATGGAAGGGGAGCCGGTAGAGTACCGGAAGGATAATGCCGGGAGGCGAGCTGCTAACACCTGGTTGCGCTCGCAGTATCACTTAAGGGGTGCAAACAGGGCTGACAGAAAGGTTGAGTTATGACAAGTCTAGCGCTAACGCACAAACAGATGATATTTGTGGAGACCTATATTCAGAACGGAGGGAACGGCACCGCTGCAGCCCGGGCAGCTGGATATAGGGGGACAGCCGCCACCCTTGGGGCCGTTGCGCACGAAAACCTGAAAAAACCCTATATTCAATCAGAGATTTCCCGCCGGCAGCAGGAAATCCGCCATCAACTGGAGATTTCGACCCAGGCAAAGCGAGAGCAGTTATGGGCAATTGCCCAGGAGGCGGCCAGTCTGCACGAGGTGAATCGCCGGGTTGAGGAATCGACGACGGAGGACGGCGTAGTCGTAAGGACCGTTACCGTTGTCTTGACGCCATTTGATCCAAAAGTGGCTATCAGGGCGATCCATGAACTAAACCTGATGGATGGCGATTGCCCCGGTTAACCTCAATCGGCCGTGGCTCCATCGACATTCTTCGAACCGTTGTTCAAATAGTGATCAGGTCAGGCAGCTGGAATCTGCCCTTGCTGTCGGTTAATCGGTCCAGATCGGCAGAGATCGGTTTACATCAGCAGAATTGATCGTATAGTTTGTTGTGTTTTCTTGGGTAGAGCGCTACCTGTTCCCGCTGGGCGTGCTGGTGTCAGACACATGGCTCGTCCCATTTACTTACCCGGAGCTTGATAAATGGCCGAGATGGAAGATCGCTGGTTATCGATCAGCGAGATCTGTACCCACCTTGGGGTCAGCAATGACACTGTGTACAAGTGGATCGACAAGCATGACATGCCGGCTCACCGTATGGGTCGGCTCTGGAAATTCAAGAAAGACGAAGTAGATGAGTGGGTGAAGGCGGGTGGAGCCGCTGAGACCTTGCAACGGAACCCTGATCGCGAATGAGCAATGACAAATACTTGATGTCATTCACCGTTGGTGGGTTGTTCCATCGCGAGTCCCTATTGCTCTCCAGCCAGTTCTTCGAGTTGGGTGATTGGGACATTGTCCGTAAGAGGGTCACCGCTGAAAACCTGTTACAGGCCAGGACGGTGAGTGCTCTCAAGCGCAGTTGCCGCGAGGCTGTCTTTCGCCTCAGGACGTTAACCGATAAGGAACTTGAATTCCTTGTTGAGGGAAGCCATCAGGAGCAAGGCTATTTACTATGGATCGCTATTTGCCGCCGGTACAAATTTGTCGCTGAATTCGCCGTCGAGATACTACGAGAAAGCTTTCTCACCTTAAAAAATGACCTGACTTATGAAGATTTTGATTCCTTTTTTAACCGGAAATCCGAGTGGCATTTGGAGCTGGAAAAGATCACACCGGCTACACGAGGAAAATTGCGGCAGGTCCTGTTCAGGATGCTCCGCGAGGCAGATCTGCTAACGGCCGGTAACATGATACAAGCGGCCATGCTCAGCCCGGGGCTATTGGAACTGATCTATCAAGCCAACCGCGGAGAAGTATTGTACTTTCCTGTCTTTGAATCTGAACTCACGGGGGTGAAGCGGTGACGCAAGATATAGCTCGGTTGCCGATGCAAGACCGATTTCAACATCTCCTTGCTGTCATCTCAGGTCAGCGGTTTCTGAACAAGCAAGGACTTGGAAACGAGGTTCCGTTTTTCATCTGTCCCTTCAAACCTGAAGAGGCTGTTGAAATGGAGCGGCTCCAGCGGCAATTGATTAATCGCCTTGAACAGGTCGGTGTCCGCGTTCTGGAAATCAATCTGTACGACCTTTCGATAGAAATCCTCAAAGAGCGTGACATCTGGGACCAAATTCTCGAAATGGAGGATTCGGTCACCAAAGAGCAACTTAAGGAGCTTCTGCAGGGGGTGCTGGATCCCGCAGCACATCTTGTGCCAGCTATTGCGGCCAGGTTGGAAAGTACCGAGTTTGAAGTTCTTTTTCTGTCCGGCGTAGGCGAGGTATTCCCTTATATTCGCTCGCACAACGTCTTGAACAACTTGCAGAGTGCTGCCAAAGAAAAGCCGACTGTCATGTTTTTCCCGGGTGACTACAGTCACTCACTTGAGTCGGGTGCGTCACTCGATCTGTTCGGGAAACTGCACGACGACAAGTACTACCGAGCATTCAATATCTTCCACTGTGAAGCCTGATGCTAATTACACGAGCCGAGGGAAGCGTGAAGACTCTTAAGACTATATTCAACAAGCCAGTTGACCGCCCCATTGAAGGGGTTATCAAAGCAGACGATGAAGCCAGCCTTCGACTTGAGATGGAAGAGTACGTACTGACCAATGAGGTCGAGAAGCGTCTTGAGTCATTTCTGGATGCCTACAATAATTATGAAGGCGCTAATGGCGTATGGGTTTCCGGCTTTTTCGGGTCCGGTAAATCCCACCTACTGAAGATGTTGGCGCTGCTGCTCGAGAACCGTCAAGTCGACGGAACCTCGGCGCTTGATCTGTTCCTGCCAAAGTGTGGTGAGAACGAGATATTGCGTGGCGATCTCAAGCGAGCGGTCTCAATTCCCTCGAGAAGTATTCTCTTCAACATTGACCAGAAAGCCGATGTCATCAGCAAGACTCAGTTTGATGCGCTCCTCTCCGTGTTCATCAAAGTTTTTGATGAGATGTGTGGTTATTACGGCAAGCAAGGGCATATTGCCCAGTTCGAGCGCGACCTCGACAGCCGTGGTCTCTATGAAGAATTCAAGTTGGCCTATGAAGCCATCGCGGGCAGGACATGGCATAAGGGGCGTGAGCAGGCCCTGCTTGAGGCGAAAAATATAGCCAAAGCGTATGCCGAGGCAACGGGTGATGACGAGGCCTCGGTGATGGGGATACTCGATAAATACCGCAGCCAGTACAGTGTATCCATCGAAGACTTTGCCGATCAGGTTAAAGCCTTCATCGATCAGCAGCCATCGGAATTCCGGTTGAACTTTTTCGTCGATGAGGTTGGCCAGTACATCGCCAAGAACGAAAAACTGATGACTAACTTGCAAACCATCGCTGAAAGTCTGGCTACAAAATGTAGAGGTTCTGCATGGATTGTCGTGACCGCACAGGAAGATATGGGGACGGTGCTTGGTGAGATGGACAAACAACAAGGCGATGACTTCACCAAGATTCAGGCCCGATTCGCCAATCGCATGAAACTGACCAGTGCTGACGTGGCGGAGGTTATCCAGAAACGCCTGCTCTTGAAGACCGAGGATGGAGTGGGCCTCCTGTCTGACATCTATCACGCCCAGTCCAACAATTTTAAAACCCTGTTCGACTTTGCGGACGGCTCGCAAACCTACCGTAATTTTCAGGACCGAGAACACTTCATTCACAGCTATCCATTTATTCCGTATCAGTTCGCGCTGTTCCAGTCGGCAATTCAGAATCTGTCGCAGCACAATGCCTTCGAGGGGAAGCACAGCTCGGTAGGCGAGCGTTCCATGCTGGGAGTGTTCCAGCAGGTGGCCATCCATATTGGGGACCATGAAATCGGACAGCTGGCCACTTTCGACCTCATGTTCGAAGGTATCCGCACCGCCCTGAAGTCCAATATTCAGCGAGCCATTATTCAGGCCGAACAACACCTGGATGGACCTTTTGCGATCCGGTTACTGAAATCACTGTTTCTCGTCAAATACGTCAAGGAGTTCAAGCCGACCGTCCGCAATTTGTGTGTGCTGATGCTCGACGGTTTCAATCAGGACTTGCCTGCACTGCGCAAGCGAGTCGAAGAGGCGCTCAGCCTCCTGGAGCAACAGACCTATGTGCAGAGGAATGGCGCACTCTACGAATATCTTACTGACGAAGAGAAGGATGTAGAGCAGGAAATCAAGAACACGGAGGTAGAGACTGCAGACGTTGCTGCAGAGCTCGAGAAAATCGTATTTGACCATGTCATAAAGCATCGAAAAATTCGCTACGAGAGTTCCTCTACCGGCGGGCAAGGTCAGGACTACCCTTATTCCAGGAAACTCGACGATCGTCTGTATGGCCGCGAGCAGGAGCTGGCCATTAATGTCATTAGTCCTTTCCATGAGCATGCAGATAATGAGCCGATGCTCAGGACCAACTCAACCTACAAAGCAGATGAGTTGTTTGTCTACATGCCTGCTGACGATCGCCTTGTTCGCGACCTTCTCATGTACAAGCGCACAGAGAAGTATATTCGTCAGAATATGTCGATCACTCAGCAGGAAGCGGTTAAGCGTATTTTGACCGATAAGGGGTTCCAGAACCGGGAACGGTACGCAGAGTTACAGAAACGGGTCCAGGATCTGCTAGTGAAAGCCAAATTGTTAGTGGCGGGCGCAGACATCGAGATCGGTTCGGAAGATGCGCAGTCGCGCGTGGTGCGTGGCTTCCACGAGTTGATTACGCGTGCTTATCCAAATCTCGGCATGCTCCGTGGTGTTGCCTACACCGAGGATATGGTCAGTACGATTTTGCAAGGCAAGAAGGGAACGCTATTTGGTACTGACTCCACGGCATTGGCCGAGTCCGAGCAGGAGATACTGGCCTTCATACAGAGCAACAATCGGGGTGGCGTGCGGACAACGCTGAAGAGCGTGCTGGAGAAATTCGAGCGCAAACCCTACGGATGGTATTACGCGGCCATGCTTTGCACGCTGGCGAACCTCTGTGCCCGCGGCAAGGTGGAGGTGCGCAGTAATGGTAACCTGCTTGAAGAGGGCGAGCTCGAGCGGGCGCTGCGCAACACCCATGGACACGGCAATGTGGTGTTGGAGCCCCAGGTCGAGTTTACCGCGTCACAGGTACGTGCCCTGAAGGAGTTCTTTGAAGACTTTTTTGATACGCCCCCCGCTGCGAGTGAAGCTAAAGCTCTGGGCAAGGAAGTCGGCATCGCGCTTCAGGAACTCACCCATCAGCTCGCCCCGCTGGCAGCACAGGCATCCCAGTACCCCTTTCTTAATACGTTGGTACCAGTGCTCGAGAAGCTCGAGGAGCTGAATGGCAAGCCCTACGCCTGGTATCTAACTGAACTCCTCCGCCAGGAAGACGCGCTACTCGATATGAAGGAGGGCGTTATTGACCCCGTCCGCAAATTCATGAGTGGCACGCAAAAGGATATATACAATCAGTCGAAGTCCTTCATAGAGGCTCAAGAACCAAATTTCTCATACATCGACCTGGAGGAAATCGACCGAATTCGTTCGGCTCTGAGTGATCCCGCTTGCTTCAAAGGTAACCAGATTCAGTTGCTGAAAAGCGACCTCGACGCGGCAAAGGCGCGCCTCGATGACGCGATACAGAAGGCGCGTTCCGATGCACTCCAGGTGCTGCAAAGCATGCAGTCCCGTATGCAGAGCATGGATGAGTATAAGGCCCTGCCTGAAGTCAGGAGGGAAGAGGTCGATAAGCCCTACCGCGATCTTGACGAAGATATAGCCCGGCAACACCTGATAGCCGTTGTGAACGACAGGTTGCGGTACTTCGAGGATACGGGGTATCAGAAGGTCCTGGCAAAAATGGTTGAGTTGGCTAGCCCAAAGCCAAAAGAGACTCCCGGGTCGCAGCCATCGGATGACCGTCCTCCTGAAGTTGATGAGCCGATCCCTGAATATGTCCAGGCCCGCAAAATTCGTGTCCCCTACGACAAGGCCTGGCTGGCGAGTGAAGAAGATCTCGACAATTACCTTAAAGTACTAAGACAACAATTGTTAAACGAACTGGTCCAAGGAAAGCGCATACAAGTATGAGCAAACAGGATGCTGAACGTCTTTTACAGCAGGCGCTGAGAAGCCCGGCGGCTCAATTCAGAGACGGTCAATGGGAAGCCATTGATGCCCTGGTAAATCAGCGGAAGAAGCTCCTGGTAGTCCAGCGGACCGGTTGGGGGAAAAGTTCTGTCTATTTTATAGCCACCCGGCTGCTGCGTGATAAGGGTTTTGGCCCCACGATCATCATTTCCCCCCTGCTGGCATTAATGCGGAACCAGATTGAGGCGGCAGAGCGATTGGGTATCCGCGCCATCACCATGAATTCCACCAACAGCAAACAGAATGCTGAACTTACCCGGAAAGTGCTGAGCGATCAGATCGATTGCCTGTTGATCTCGCCAGAGCGACTGGCTAACGAGCGTTTCGCAGAGGAGGTATTAGAACCTATTGCGGAGCGAATCGGCTTGTTGGTCGTGGATGAAGCCCACTGTATTTCTGATTGGGGCCACGATTTCCGGCCGGACTATCGCCGATTACTCAATATTCTGCGCCAGATGCCGCCGAACATGCCAGTACTGGGTACGACGGCGACTGCAAACGACCGGGTAATCCAGGACGTAGTTGATCAACTGGGTGATATTGAGGTGATGCGTGGTCCCCTGGTGCGAGAAAGCCTGGCCCTGCAAACCACCACATTGCCTGATCAGGCAAGCCGTCTGGCGTGGCTAGCCCAGACCATTCCGACGCTGAACGGTGCTGGCATCGTTTATGTGCTCACCAAGCGCGATGCAGAACAGGTGAAGGAGTGGCTCGTCAGTCAGGGTATTGACGCCCAGGCCTATTACAGCGGTATTGAGGATGAGAATTTTAGCGATACCAACGAGTACCGTGAGCACCTCGAAGACTTGTTGCTTAATAACCGACTGAAAGTGCTGGTGGCGACCCCTGCGCTTGGAATGGGTTACGACAAACCCGATCTTACCTATGTATTTCACTACCAGGCGCCGGGCTCTATCGTCGCTTATTACCAGCAGGTGGGGCGGGCAGGCAGGGGCATCGACCAGTCTTTTGGGGTTCTGCTCTCTGGTACTGAAGACGAGCAAATTCATGACTTCTTCCGTCGCTCGGCGTTTCCGAGTGAGAATCAGGTCAATCTGCTGTTGGCAGCGTTGGAGGATTCTGATGGTCTTTCTGTACCAAAACTCCAGGAGTTGCTCAACTTGCGTCAGGGCCAGATCGAAAAAGTGCTCAAGTTCCTGAGCGTCGAGAGTCCGGCGCCCATCTACAAGGATGGCTCGAATTGGGTGAGAACCGCTGTGCCCTATCAGCTGGATCACGACAAAATCGCCCGTCTTACGGCCCAGCGGGAAGTCGAATGGCGCGAGGTTGAGAAGTACATCGACACAGAGGTTTGTCTCATGGAGTATCTCCGTAATGCGCTTGATGACCCCCACTCCCAACCATGCGGTAAATGTTCCAATTGTCTTGATGAACCAATCTTCCCCGAGAGCGTTGATCGCTCCCGGGTGATCACTGCAGCGCAGTTTATCAAGCAGTCCGAGCTGATTTTCAAACCCAGGATTCAAGTGGCTGCCGGCGCTTTTCCCCAGTACGGCTTCAGGGGCAACCTTCCCCCTGAACTCCGGGCATCCGAAGGCAGAATTCTTAGCCGTTGGGCTGACGCTGGCTGGGGGGGGATGGTGGAAGAGGACAAGCACAATGGCCTCTTCCGGGATGAACTCGTAGAGGCCACGGCGGAGATGATCAGCCTTCGCTGGCGACCCACACCCGAGCCGCAGTGGGTCACCTGTGTACCGTCACTGAATCATCCAGATCTGGTGCCACACTTTGCTCAAAGACTGGCAGAGAAACTGGGATTACCGTTTTGCCCGGCAATCACCAAGGTGCTGGACAATCGGCCGCAAAAGTTCCAGAACAACCGTTTTCACCAGTGCCGTAACCTGGATGGCGTATTCTCGATTGAGGAAGGCATACCAGAGGGGCCGGTATTGTTGGTTGATGACGTGATAGATTCCGGCTGGACGGTCACGGTACTGGCTGCCTTGCTCCGGCAGCAATCCGGCGGGGAGGTCTATCCTGTCGCGCTGGCCTCGTCGGCGACAGGGGATTAGCAGATGCTTACCGCTCACACACAGGCTGTTCTGCTGCTAACAGCGTATTTCTCCAAAGCCTCGTCTACAGGCGTGAAACCACTGTCCAACAAGGAGTGGGGCCGCTTTGCGCTATGGCTGAACAGCAAGAAGCTGAAACCGGAAGATCTGCTTAGCGGTAGCCTGGTTCAAAGTCTGGATGGCTGGTCAGATGACAAGATCACACTGGAGCGTATTGAGGCACTGCTGAACCGTGGTTCGGCGCTAGCGCTCGCCGTAGAAAAATGGAGCAGAGCCGGTCTCTGGATAGTCACAAGGGCTGATGCCGACTACCCCAGAAAGCTGAAAACCCGTCTGGGTAATATGGCTCCGCCTCTGTTTTTCGGTTGTGGGAATCGTAAGCTGCTCAACCAGGGTGGAATAGCGGCAGTTGGTTCGCGCAAGACATCCGAGGCCGAGTTACTCTACAGCAAACAGTTGGGGTCCAAGGCCGCTGGAGAAGGCTTGTCCATTGTATCTGGAGGAGCCAAGGGGGTGGATGAGGCGGCCATGCTGGGCGCCCTTGATGCTGAAGGGACAGCCGTTGGTATTCTTGCCAATGAACTGCTTCGAGCGTCTACCTCTGGGAAATACCGTAAGCACCTGCTGGCTAACAATCTTGTTTTGATTTCACCCTTTCATCCGGAGGCGGGCTTCATCGCTGGCAACGCCATGCAGCGGAACAAGTACATTTACTGCCTTTCCGATGCCGCCATTGCCGTGCACTCCGGAACCAAAGGAGGTACCTGGGAGGGCGTGCTGGAGAATATCCGACAACAGTGGGTGCCTGTTTGGGTTAAACAGACAGACGACCCAGGCGCAGGCAACGCTGCATTGGTTGAAAAAGGAGCCAAGCTACTGTCTGCCGATATTGAAGCAGTCGATTTTAAAGCCCTCGCCGGCGATGCTTCCCTTGTCTCCAATGGCGTCGGCAGTGACATGTTCAGTCAGTCGCACGTAATGGAACCGACACCGGAGGTGGGGAAAGCAGAAGAAAACCTGCCTGAACCAGCACTGGGGGTGGAGTCGGTTACAGGCCAGTCAAAAACAGGACCGTCGCTGGACTCCCAGAGTGTTGAACAGGAGAGAGGGAATATTACAGATGATACAGATGCATCCGGCCTTGATAGAAGTAAAGGGGACAGGGTTGATTCTGTGGCGACTGCGGATGTATCGCAAATATCGCTTTACGAGCATTTTCTGTTGATTCTGGCGAGTGAGACCACCCAGTCTCCAAAAACTGTGGATGAGTTACTGGAGCTGACCCAATTGCACAAAACCCAGCTCAATGCCTGGCTTAAGCAGGCAGAGGAGCAGAGCAAAATAGAGAAGCTGAAAAAGCCTGTCCGCTACCAGTGGATCACGACCACACAAGAAGAATTGCTGTAGGAACCGTCCAGCTATGGAAACAGCCAAGCTCAAAAAGTTTGCCCAGTTCGCTCGCAGCACGCTGATCGATCAGGTCTCTGCCAAGCTGGAACTGGTGCTAGTTGAAAGCAGTGCAGCACGGCGTGAACATCCCCAGGCCATCGCTAAACTTGAGAAAGCAATACAGGACTCCGGTAGAGAGCAGGTCATCGAGCGGGTCGCCTACATCTGGTTCAACCGCCTCGTAGCCCTGCGTTTCATGGATGTGAACCGCTACACCCGCATCGGCGTGGTGTCGCCCGCCGAGGGCCAGTCCCAGCCCGAGATGCTGGCCGAGGCCAAGATGGGGCATATCGACGAAGAGATGGTCCACGACAAGGTCCGGCAGCAGATCTTCGCCCTGCTCGACGGCAAAGCGCCCAGCCGCGACCCGCAAGGTGAGGCCTACCGCCTGCTGGTGGTGGCCGCCTGCAACTTCTGGAACAAGGCCATGCCGTTCCTGTTCCAGCGCATCGATGACTACACCGAACTGCTGATGCCCGACGACCTGCTCTCGGGCAACTCCATCCTCGCTTATACCCGCGAGGCGATGACGCCGGAAGCCTGCGAGGATGTCGAGGTGATCGGCTGGCTCTACCAGTTCTACATCTCCGAGAAGAAGGACGAGGTGTTTGACGGCCTGAAGAAGAACAAGAAGATCACGCCCGAGAACATTCCTGCCGCCACCCAGCTCTTCACCCCGCACTGGATCGTCCGCTACCTGGTGGAAAACTCTCTCGGACGTCTGTGGATGCTCAACCGTCCCGGCTCAAAGCTGGTCGAGCAGATGGACTATTACGTCAAGCCAGTGCCTTCGGCGGATGATAAAGAGCAGGCCGAGACGGATTTCCTGCGTATCGCCACGCCTGAAGAGATCAAGATATGTGACCCGGCCTGCGGATCCGGCCACATGCTCACTTACGCCTTCGACCTACTCTACGCCATATACGAGGAGGAAGGTGTTGATCCCGCCGAAATTCCGGAGAAGATCCTCACGAACAACCTCTACGGCATCGAGATCGACGAACGCGCTGGGGAGCTCGCCGCCTTTGCCCTGACCATGAAGGCTCGCGCCAAACAGCGGCGGTTTTTCAATAAGGGCATTAAGCCGAACATCTGCGTGCTGGAGAATGTCCACTTTGACGGCAATGAGTTGAAGGACTACATGGACTTTGTCGGGCGCGACCTGCTCACCGCACCGCTGCAAACCACCCTGCGCCAGTTCGAAGAGGCCGACAATTTCGGCTCCCTGATCCGCCCCGACGTCACCGATGTGGACGGTATGCTCAGGATTCTGGAGACAAAGAATGTCTCCGGGCAGCTGTTTATCAGCATGACCCACCAAAAGGTTTTACAAGCCCTACAGCAGGCCGATTACCTGAGTCCCAAATACCATGTGGTGATTGCTAATCCTCCTTATATGGGCGGCAAAGGAATGAATGGGAGGTTGAGCGCTTGGGCAAAGAATAATTTCCCGAACAGCAAATCTGATCTTTTTGCGATGTTCATAGAACGCAACATGGATCTTGCTCTGCGGCATGGCGCTATTGCAATGATCACTATGCAAAACTGGATGTTCTTGGCTTCATTTGAGTCTCTTAGAAAGCAAGTTCTAGGACAAAGCACTTTACTTTCGATGGCTCATCTTGGTGCCCGGGCATTCGATAGTATAGGGGGTGAAGTTGTCTCAACAGCGGCCTTTGTATTAGAGAATACAAGCAACCCGGCTCATCGGGGTGTTTTCTTGCGTTTGATTGATGGGGCCTCCGAATGCGAGAAGAGACATTTGTTACTCAAGGCTATCAAGAATCCCCATTGTGGTTGGTTCTACCGCGCTTCGATCTCTGATTTTAAGAAGATTCCGGGTGAGCCAATTGCGTATTGGTTGGGCAGTAAGACCCTTAGCATGTTTGAATCTCACCCTCCACTTGGCGAAGTAACGAACGCTAGGGTTGGTCTCCTAACCTCAGATAACGATAGATTCCTACGCTATTTTTGGGAGCTGAGCACATGCAGATATTGTCTCGATGCACGCACAGACGAGGAAGCTGCAGAATCCAGAAGGCGCTGGTTCCCTCATAATAAAGGTGGAGGATTTAGAAAGTGGGCTGGAAATTACGAGCTCCTTGTAGACTGGGAAAGCCGAGGAGCGCGGATCAAAGAAACGGTCATTAGAAAATATCCATATCTAAAAGGAAATCCAAATTTTGTTGTCCATGACGAAGGCTATTATTTCAGGCCCTTCGTTTCATGGTCCGAAATTGGGACAGGGCCACTGTCCTTTAGAATGTTTCCCAATGGATTTACTTCAAACATCAAAGGAATGTGTTCGTATGAGGTGCCCGGAGCAAAACTTCATCAGATTTTGATGCTCTGCAACGGGAAATTCGTTACACACATCGCTAATGCCCTAAATCCATCAGTAGGGTTTGGAATTAAGAATTTCAACTCGATACCTGCAGCTTTGCCGTCATTTCAGAACGCGGATAAATATGCGCACGTACTGGTGGATCTCGCAACGTCTGACTGGGACTCCTTTGAAACCTCCTGGGACTTCACCGGCCTGCCGCTGCTGAATGCCGACTACCGCCAGCCATCCCTAAAGGCCGCCTTCCAAAAGCTCCGCGCCCACTGGCGGGAGATGACGCTGGAAATGCAACGATTGGAAGAAGAGAGCAATCGCATCTTCATCGACGCCTACGGTCTGCAGGGTGAACTGACGCCCGAGGTTCCGCTCAACCAAATCACCCTGACCTGCAACCCGCACTACCGCTACGGAAGCGACAAAAGCGAGGACGAGCTCGAGGCGCTGCTGCTGGCCGACACCATGCGCGAGCTTGTCTCCTACGCTGTGGGCTGCATGTTTGGCCGCTACGCACTGGACAAACCAGGGCTGATCCTCGCTAACCAGGGCGAGACCATCGAGGACTACCTGAAGCGGGTTCCGGAGCCCAGCCTCCCGGCCGATGACGACAACGTCATCCCCATGCTCGACGGAGACTGGTTCACCGACGACATCGCGGAGCGCTTCCGCAAGTTCCTACGTGTAGCTTTTGGCGATGAGCACTACGAGGAAAATCTCCAGTTCGTCGAAAAGGCTCTGAACACCAAGGGCAAGCGCAACTACGGCATCCGCGACTATTTCCTCCACGAGTTCTACACCGACCATGTGAAGCGCTACAAGAAGCGCCCCATCTACTGGCTGTTCTCCAGCCCGAAGGGAAGCTTCAACGCGCTGATCTACATGCACCGCTATCGTCCGGATACGGTCAGCGTGCTGCTCAACGACTACCTGCGCGAGTTCCGCACCAAGCTCACCTCGCACAAAAACCACCTGGAAGCAGTCAGCATCAGCGCCAGTAGTAGTCAGGGCGAGAGGACCAAGGCCCTGAAGGAGATCGAGAAGATCACCAGGATGATCGCCGAGATGGAAGAGTACGAGCGCGAGGTGCTTTACCCGCTGGCCACCGAGCAGGTGGAGATCGACCTCGACGATGGCGTAAAGGTTAACTACCCGAAATTGGGAGCTGCGCTGAAAACTATCCCGGGTCTGAAGAGGAAGGATGACTGACGACATCCGGCCTGGAAGCGGATGACGGCGGCACGTTACGGAATAAGTAAGGGACGTTATGGATACTGTGGCTGGACGATTCAATCTCAAAGATCTTGGTATGGCATATCGGAAAGCCAAAGTGGATCTGTTTTATACCACGCATCCCTCGTTGTCCGAGCTGGTCGTCTATGAGGAGAACCTCGAGGAAAATCTGTCTTCTCTGCTCCATCGAATCAATGGCGAGAGTGAAGATTGGATCGACGATGAACAGTTTCTAGGCGGTTGGATTCCGGCTCCCGCGAAGCTGGGTTGGCAAGCGGAAGCTAGCCGTGCAGGTGACGCTGTATTTTCTTCCCCTCGCCAACAGTGGGGGAAATATCTAAATCAAAAGTCAGTTTCACCGGGCGCAGTCGCTACATTCCGGGTCATGGCTCGGAACTCAGTCGATTTTCATATCCTTTCGGCGCTTTGGATTATTCATGTCGGGGAAAAGTTTGATGTGCAGCTGTCCGACGTCGCCTACGGTAACCGGGTACGCCGGCAAACGGATAAAACATACAACAAGCTGTCTCTAGGGTCGTTCCAGCCTTACCTGAAACCTTACCGCGACTGGCGTGATAATGGGCTCAAAGCAATGCGATCCGCTTTGGAGAGCAAGAAGCGCATTGTAGCGGTAAGTGCTGACATTACGTCCTTCTACCACTGTCTGAATCCGGCCTTCATGCTGGGCGAACAATTCATCAAGTTGGCGGGTGTTAAATTAACTCCTCTGGAAACCCGGCTGCATCGATTATTTATAGAATCCCTAACGAAATGGTCAGAGCACACCCCCCTGGACACAGGACTCCCAGTCGGCCTCCCCGCATCTGCGATTGTGGCAAACATTGCACTGATAGCGCTGGACCAGATCATGGAAAAGGAGGTTGTGCCGCTATACTACGGTCGCTACGTGGATGACATCTTGTTGGTCATTGAAAACCATAAGGGTTTTGCTACCACGGCGGAAGTCTGGAAGTGGCTGATAGACCGGTCAAACAACCAGCTGAAGTCCGAAGACTCTGATCTGGGTGGGGCTGTCCGATTTGCTCCGGACTATCTCAATGGTAGTTCGATCACTTTTTCTGATGAGAAGACACGACTGTTTATCATGGAAGGGCGAACTGGCTTGAGCATGCTTCAATCCATCGAGGGCCAGATTGGGGAGCGGGCGAGTGAGTGGCGGAGTCTGCCGAATTTGCCGGATTCAGCCGAGAAGGTGACGACAGAAGTTGTAGAAGCGTTAACCCAGGATGGAGAGCGGGCAAATAGTCTGCAGAACACTGACTCGGTAACGACAAGAAAGGCCGCATTCGCTATTAAACTCAGAGATTTTGAAGCGTACGAACGTGATTTGCCCGCGAATGTATGGGCAGAGCAGAGGCACGCCCTATTTGATGCATTTCTCGACCAGGTCATGGTTCCACATCGCTTTTTTGACATGGCCGGCTACTATCCCCGCATTATTCGACTGGCTACTGCATGCGCTGATTTCGAGCACCTCGATAAGCTGATTCGTGCGCTAAATAAGCTAGTGGAAGAGGTGAGTCAACATTGTGGGATTGGCCTGAAGGCGACCAGTCCACCGATGGATATGAAGCGGGAGGTACTGGACAAGTGGGCTGATTACCTGGAATCAATGCTTCAAGAGTGCATTTTTTCAGCATTCCCAGCGCAGCTCTCCAGGCAGCAGCTGCGAGTTTGGAATCAACACTTTGCGAAAAAGAATGTTAACTCGGGAGATCGTCGGTTGTTGTCATCAATCGCGGGGCTTTCGATTAGTAAGATTCGCAAGGAAAATGAAAGATATTTTGTCCATGACCTGGCCTACAAGCCCTTTCGCTACCTTGGTCTTCCCGCGGAGCTTATAAAGCACATAAAGACAGTAGCCAAAAAGGCTGTTACCTACGTCTCTAAACCTTTGACGCTCGTCGACGAAAGTATACATGAAGGGTTGGAGGTGCTCGCACAGTGGTCAGGTTGGGCAGGGAATACTGTGATTCCTTACGGACTGGTGTTTGCGACCAGGCCGTTTACGCTTATCGAGTTGTATCTCATTGCCGACGCACCGTTTTCAAAGGCCAATCAGCAGGTATTAAGTAGTGCCATACTCGCGCAGCGCGGATTTTCCGTAACGGATAAGTTGGCAGTAGTGAACAAGAAAGGTGTATTGGATATAGAGGATGGCGGAGACAAGGAAAAAGTCAGAATCGCGCTCGCCAACTTTCTGACTGAGGAGGACAGCTGGATAGCTTCGATAACACGGCGTCCGGATCCCGACGCAGGTCGATACCAGCGACTCATGACATTGCTTGAAAACGTCATTGAGGAGCATAAGTCCATCGATTACCTATTGATGCCTGAAGTGTCTCTCCCTCCTGTCTGGTTTATGCGTCTTGCCCATAAACTGTCCAGCCGGAGAATATCGCTGATTGCAGGGATAGAGTATATCCATGCCCGGAGAAAAGCCGTCCGCAACCAGGTCTGGTCCGCTTTGACTCACAATGGCTTTGGGTTCCCTTCTCATCTGGTTTATATGCAGGATAAACAGACGCCGGCGTTTCATGAAGAAACCGAGCTCAAGCGTATAGGCGGCGTGACCATGCGACCAGCTGTGCATTGGCCAGGGGGCAATCCGCCCATTATCCAGCATGGCGGATTTTTCTTTTCCATTCTGGTTTGTAGTGAGTTGACGAATATCAGCTATCGATCAGCTATCCGCGGGAAGGTAGATGCGCTATTTGTGCCGGAATGGAATCCAGACACAGACTCGTTTAATGCCCTGGTTGAGTCGGCTGCGCTGGATGTACATGCCTACATTCTGCAGTGTAACCATCGCCAATACGGTGACAGCCGTATACGGGCACCCTATAAGAAATCGTGGATGAGGGACCTTGTGCGTATTAAAGGGGGTATCCTCGACTACTTTGTCGTTGGCGAGATCGACATTAAGCAACTTAGACGATTTCAATCGCCACACAGGTCTCCAAGTGGTCCTTTCAAGCCGGTTCCCGACGGTTTCAGTATCAGTTTTGAGCGTGAAACCTTGCCTTTATGACACCACCGGAGGCCACATTTCCACACGTCGGGGTAGGTGACAATTGAGATCTCCAGATAATGAGTGAAGAAAGCAGAATTTTCAGGGCGTTAAGCAACCTCTTTAGCCGTCACCGTATCGTTTTCTGGTATGACGCCAAGCGGGAATTGCGGGATGAGTTTGAGAGACTGGCATTGCCTGACGTTGCGAAGCTGGAACTCGGGAATAACGAATACGGGATCAAGTACAAGCTTCTGCGTGAAGAGCCTGAGCAGAAATTCTTGCTCTACCGCGAAGGGCCTCAACCTGCGGATCTGGATAACTGGTTGCTGGACGTGCAGCTGGCCCATGGCGAGTTCCGAACCGATCAGGTAGCCATCTGGTTATCGGAGCTGGAACTCGGCCTGGAGTTTACAGATGTGGTGCAAGGCCATACGGAATTCTTTCAGGCGAACAAGCGTAAGGATGCACTCAAGAAATTGCTAAGGGCGGATGACACCGCCGGACAGATTCGCCTAAAAATGCTGGCAGTATGCACCGGAAGTGAGCCGCGCATGGATGCGGTAGTGGAAAGTCTACTGCAGGAACTTGCAGATGATCGAGATGAGAAAATTAAGCTGGCCGGGCGGTGCAGTCTGGACGGTTTCCTCTGGGAGCAGATGACCCGCTGCTATGGCTACAGGTCCACCGAGCCTGGCATCCGTGATTTCGCCGTTGAGCTCTTCAAGTCTTGCTATGCAATGACTGTAGGCGGAGAGGGCGGCGACAGTCAGGTGAATTTGACCGGTGACGCTCTGGTATTTCTCAAGCGTTGGAAGGACAGTCGTCAGTTCGAAGATAGTTTCGAGACCCTCTCGGCGGAATGTGCCGAGGTGCTCGGAATAGAGCAGGATCTGGCTAAGCGGGATTTCCGTGAGTTGATCGAACTCGATTATTTTCGCCTGATCGACCAGAAGATCATCAGCGACCTGGTGCGAGCGGTGGCGGCCCGTACGGCCTCTAGCGGTGATGTGGCAATCTGGGTCCGCCAGCGGCGGCAAGGCCACTGGTATCGCGAATTCCAGCATTTGTACGAGGCGCTCGATTACGCCGCCCAATTCACGCTCGCCCTGGGAGAAGCCAAGCTCGGCATGGACAGCCTGGCTGAAGGTATTCAGCGCTATAGCCGCTTTTGGTATAAGCTCGATCAGCTCTACCGCAAGTTCACCTACCATGTGCGCATGTCGGGCCAGGCGTCTTTGATGGGCAGCCTGACCGACCAGATCGAAAATCTCTACACCAACAACTTCCTGCTGAAACTGGGCGATTGCTTCCAGACTTTCGTGGATTCGGCATCCAAATGGGAAGCCTTCCCCGTACGAAAGCAAAGTGAATTCTTCGAGCACTGGGTAAGGCCTTTCCTGCGCAAGGAAAACAAGGTCTGCGTAATCATTTCCGATGCCATGCGCTATGAGATTGGCGAAGAGTTGTTAGGCCTGATCCGCCAGGAGGATCGTTACAGCGCGGAACTGGAGCCGGTGCTTTCGATGTTGCCGAGTTATACCCAACTTGGCATGGCGGCACTGTTGCCCAGCAAGGAGTTAGTGATTGCTGACAATGAAACCGGCACTGTGCTGGTAGATGGGCAAAGCTCCCAGGGTACCCCTAACCGTACGAAGATCCTGCAGTCCGCACTTCAGGGAAGGGGGGCAGCAGTTACCGCGGAAACCTTCATGCAACTTGATCGCGACGGGAGTCGCGACTTGTTGAAAAGCAACGATGTTATCTATATCTACCATAATCGCATCGATCATACCGGTGACAAGATGCACTCGGAAGGACAGGCCTTCGAAGCCGCGGAGAGCACCCTGGACGATATAGTCAGATTGGTAAAGAAACTCACAGCAGCGAACGCAAGCAATGTTCTGGTCACTGCTGATCATGGATTTATCTATCAGGACCGTACACTGGAAGAGAGCGATTTTGCCGATGTAGAGGCCAGGGGTGACGTTGTTTTCTACCGGGATCGTCGATTCGTCCTGGGTAAGGAACTGGTAGAGACATCCAGCCTGCGCAAATTTACCTCAGATCAGCTTGGCCTTGGAGGCGAGGTGGAGGTGCAGATCCCCAAGTCAATTAACCGCTTGCGCCTGAAGGGCTCTGGCAGTCGTTTTGTACATGGAGGAGCGACATTACAGGAAGTCGTTGTGCCGGTCCTCAAGATCAACAAGAAGCGCCAGAGCGATGTTGCCGCCGTCGAAGTAGACATCCTGCGTGGATCCAGTTCGGTGATAACTTCCGGGCAGTTGGCGGTGACCCTGTACCAGGCTGCCCCGGTGACGGACAAAATCCAGGCTCGCGTGCTTAGGGCTGGTATTTACACCGCAGCCGGCGAACTGATCTCAGACAGCCATGACCTGAGCTTCGACTTGAGTTCAGACAATCCCCGGGAGCGGGAGCTGCAGATCCGATTCGTGCTGACCCGAAAAGCCGATGAGGCTAACGGTCAAGAGGTCATCCTTCGGTTGGACGAAAAGCATGCCGGAACCTCTCATTATAAGGAGTACAAGTCGCTGCGCTATGTGATGCGGCGTTCATTCACCAGTAACTTTGATTTCTGAAGGAATAGGGAGACATCTGGTGAAAGCATTGAACGCCGCGGTTCAAACTGGAGATCTCTCAGCAGTCACCACGATACTGAGTGGTGACCCAGAGACCTGTGTTGATCCCGCCGAGCTTAGCGGTCCCCTGTTTAGATTGGCCTTGGAATCCGGTTTTAAGGCCATCGCTTGTACTTTGATGAGGGATGGATGTTTCGCCCCAAACGCAGAGACCGGCGAATCTTTGCGTCAGGCAATCAAATTTGGCTATCTGGATATTGCCGCTGAGCTCATTGAGAAGGGAGCAAATCCCAACCTTCGTAGCGAGGAGGGCAGCAGCGCGCTATTTGTCGCCCTGGAGAGCGAGTGCTTCGACCTGGCTCACCGGATGATTTGTAGCGGAGCTGAGGTAAATATTCGCAATGCGCGCGGCTGGACACCTTTGTTATGGGCATCGGTCAAGGGTTATCAGAAAATAGTCGCTTTCCTCATTGATCATGGGGCTGATATTCACATCTGCAATAATGATGGCTGGAATGCCATGGTCGGTGCTTACTTCAAAGGTCGTACCGAGATTGTGAACCTGCTGATTGAGAAGGGGGCGCGCTTTGGTGAGAAATATAGAGAAGCGGCGCTGGTATCGGCCTACGAGCGGGGTCACTACGATGTTGTGCAGACGTTGGTGGAAGAGGGTGTCAGCGTCAATATCATTGCTACTGACGGCGATCCGCTGCTGCTGTCTGTCATTCGACGGGGTGATCTCGCAATCGTTAATCTTTTGCTGGAGCATGGCGGGGATGCAAATGCCCGGTCTGCCAAGGGGAGCCCCGCCCTGTCGGTAGCACTGAGCAGCAAGCACTATGGTATCGCTGAGCTTTTGCTGGAGAAGGGAGCAGAAGTCAATATCTGCGACGAGGATGGGTTAACGCCATTGATACAAGCCGCCAGTTTTGGGCACTCTGAGCTCTGTAAGTCTCTTCTCGATAAGGGAGCGGCGATCAACCACCATGTAAAGAATCATTACACGGCCCTCTTGGGTGCCGCAGGTAACGGGCATTTAGAAGCCGTACAAGTGCTGGTTGCTGCGGGTGCGGATTTGAACCTAAAAAACTCAAAGGGTATTAGTCCTCGCCGGTTAGCACGGATGTTCGACTACAGCGAGATCGAAGACCTGTTAGCAACACACGGAGCAATTGACTAGTGATTGCTGAGGCGGAGGTCTTTGACGCCGTGCGTCGGGGCTACGAGGAGTTTGAAACTGCATCGCCTGTAGAAATTATTGATTACTTTTCCGCAATAGATGATGTGTCTGTAATGGGGCATGTCAATCATATAAAGGGTATTTTATTCGAGCAGGAGTATCTGGATGTTTTGGCAATGCAGGGGGTCGAGGCTGAAATATTCGAAGCGACCAACCACCCAGTCTCAGATATGGCCATATTTGAGGATGGCGAAGTGATCGGGGAGTTGCAGCTCAAGGCAACAGAGAGTGCTGGTTATGTAACTGCCGCCATCGAGGAAAATCCGGACGTTGGCTTTGTGGTGACCTCAGAGGTAAGTGCTAGCATGAACAATGATGCGGTGATTGATTCAGGGATAGAGGAAGCTGCACTCGAGGAAGCCGTGGGGAATACGCTTTTTGAAGAACCACTGAATCCGGTTGGCCCAATTTCGGTTATAGGCTGGCTCCTGGGTCTGCCTTTCTGAGCTCAATTTCGTAGAGGACACGTTGTGACTCCGTTAGATACAAAGATTAATGAGAATTTTCCAGGGCTGGTAGTTCGGAAGGATCTCGTCAAAACGGTGAAGGGCAATGCCATTGTCCCCTCCTACGTGCTCGAGTACCTCTTGGGTCAGTACTGCGCGACCAGTGATGAGTCGACCATCCAGACTGGCATCGAGACGGTTAAAGAGATCCTTGCCAAACATTACGTTCACCGCAACGAAGCTGCGCTGGTTCGTTCCAACATCAAGGAAAAGGGCCGGTACAAGGTTATCGACAAAATCGCTGTCGATCTGAATGACAAGATCGATGCTTACGAGGCCAGCTTTGAAAATCTTGGCATCAAAAAGGTGTTGGTTGATTCCGGTACAGTCAAAAAGCACCCGAAGCTTCTTGTGGGTGGGGTCTGGTGTATTTGTGACCTGGAGTATTCCTTTAGCGAGGAGGCTGACTCAATTCCCTGGATACTGTCTTCGCTAAAGCCCATCCAGCTCTCTCATTTCGACTACGACAGCTACATCGAGGCTAGAAGGCAGTTCACCACCGAGGAATGGATAGATGTACTGCTCCAAAGCATCGGGCTGAACCCTGAAATTTTCGGCCGCCGTAGCAAATTGATCCAGCTCGTTCGTTTAATTCCCTTCTGCGAGAGGAACTATAACCTGATTGAACTCGGCCCGAAGGGCACGGGAAAATCTCATATATTCTCTGAGTTCTCTCCCCATGCGACGCTCGTTTCAGGGGGGGAGGCCACTTTGGCCAAGCTGTTCATCAATAACACCACGGGAAAGATTGGCCTTGTGGGGTATTGGGATGTAGTAGCGATGGACGAATTTGCCGGCAGTAATAAAAAGCCGGACATAAAACTGATCGACACACTCAAGAACTACATGGCCAATAAGTCCTTCAACCGCGGGACCGGTCCCCAGGGTGCTGAAGCGTCGATGGTCTATATCGGCAATACATCCCACAACGTGCCCTATATGCTCAAGCACGATGGCTTGTTCATGGATCTGCCGGAAACCTATCGAAATACCGATGGCCAGGCGATACTCGATCGTCTTCACTGGTTTGTGCCTGGCTGGGAGATGGAGAACCTCCGCAGCGAGATGTTCTCCGAGGGGTTCGGCTTTGTTGTCGACTACCTCGCCGAGGTACTTCGGTCCCTGCGGAACCAGGATTTTTCTGACCGTTACGGCGAACTGTTTACGCTTTCCAGTGATATATCAACTCGCGACCGTGATGGCATCAACAAGACCTTTAGCGGGCTGATGAAAATTCTATTCCCGCACGGTGAAGCGACTCCCGAAGAGATCGAAGAGGTCCTACGCTTCGCCATTGAGGGCAGGAAGCGTGTGAAGGACCAACTGATGCGGATCGATCAGACTTACGGAAAAGTCCGCTTTGCTTACCATGCAAAAGACGGTGAAATGCGGGATGTCACTACCCTCGAAGAAGAGGAGTATCCGAGCTACTACCACCGAACACTCGCTGAAGGTGGGGTAGATGACACAAGTGAAGCGGTGAAATCAGGCCAAGCTCCCGATCAGTCCGAGCCGACCCCGGAAACAGCCGTACTAGGGGAAAAGCATCTTACCTTCCAGGAGAACCAGAAAGGCCCGTCCTTCGATACGTTGTTCGGCCCCTATCTTGCTGGGGCGAGCACGATCACCGTCACCGATCCGTACATCCGTCTGTTCTATCAAGTGCGCAACTTCATGGAATTGCTGGAAACAATTGTTAAGCATAAGGCCCCGGATGAGGAGGTATCGGTTCACCTGGTGACGACTGAAGACGAGTTCAAGGGCGAGCAGCAGCGGGATAACTTTGAGAGAATCAAGGTGTCCGCAGGCCCGGCGGGAGTGAATTTCACCTGGCAGTTTGACGATACCGGAACGATTCATGCTCGCCACATCGTGACTGACCACGGCTGGAAAATCGCCCTGGATCGTGGCCTCGACATTTTTCAGCGATATGAGATGAATGATGCCTTTACCTTTGCCAACCGGCTGCAGCAATGCCGGCCTTGTAAGGCATTTGAGGTGACGTACATCAAAATATAACGGGATGGACGGTTGAGGGCGGCTGTCGTGAGTGAGAGAAGATGCTTGGGGGTATGTTTCCAAACCTGAGTAACATCCTGAGTAACGCTGATTTTGTAATTACTAAAAAATACTAAAATCAAATAGATAGGGCTCGTTATAAAGTCCCGCCTTCGCACCAAGTAGATGTTCAGGAGTGGTCCGGAATGTCCTGAGAGCCTGGCACTTTGCCGGGCTTTTTTGTGCCTGTCGTTCCTGCGTTCGCCTTCGTTTCACACGTGTTGTGCTGTGCCGCCAGCCACGCGGTGAGGTCGAATAGGGTGATGTAAACCAGTGTGGTAGTGTATTGAGGGTTCGGCTTGCCGGGGGGTGTTGCAGTGGATGACAACGGTTTTCGACTCCGCAGGGTGTCGGGGCACACCCGGACCGATGGGGTCCAGGGGCGGCCGTGGTCCGCACAAAAGAGAGCGTAGCCGATGCTCAGGCGTAGCAGCCAAGTCAAGGACAAGCTTTCAACACATTTCGGCAGCCGCCTCTCCAGCGGAGAGGGTGTGCTGCAACTGGCCCTGCTGGGGCTGCTGTCGGGCATCGGCACCGGCGGTGTAATACTCCTCTTTCGCAGCGCCATCGAATGGCCACTTGAGCACTTCTTGCCAGGTGCCGACAGCGAGGCCTTTGAGCAGCTGGGCCACGTAGCGCGCATGTTGCTGCCGCTGGCGGGTGCCGTGGGGCTTGGTCTGTTACTGCACTTCCTGTCGGTGAGCGACCGTCGGGTGGGTGTTGCGCACGTGATGCACCGGCTGAATTACCATCAGGGCTACATTCAGTTGCGTGGCGCAGTGATTCAGTTTCTGCTCGGGGTGGGTACCGTGATCACCGGACAGTCCGCCGGGCGAGAGGGGCCGGCGGCGCACCTGGGTGCAGCATTCTCGAGCCAGCTCGGCCAGTGGCTGCGCCTGCCCAACAACAGCATTCGTACGCTGGTGGCTTGCGGCGTTGCCGCGGCTATTGCGGCGTCCTTCGACACGCCGATTGCCGGTGTGATCTTCGCCATGGAAGTGGTGATGATGGAATACACCATCGGCGTATTTACACCGGTGATTCTGGCGGCAGTGAGTGCCGCGGTATTGACGCGGGCCGTCTACGGCGCGGAGCCGGCTTTCGAAGTGCCACTGGTAACGCTGCAATCCCTGCTGGAGCTTCCCTGGATCCTGCTTGTGGCAGCCCTGATTGGGGTCGCGGCGGCGCTTTTTATCCAGCTGATCGAAGCGGCGGGGCGCTTTGATCACCGCCCGATTCTGCTGCGCCTGCTGATGGCCGGCCTGTTCATGGTGCCGTTTGCGCTGCTGGTCCCGGAGGTGATGGGTATCGGCTACGATACGGTGGAGCAGACCATCAACGGGCAGCTCGCACTCTGGGTGCTGCTGGGTGTCGGTTTGGCGAAACTGGTGGCGACCGGTGTCAGTGTGGGCCTCGGCATGCCCAGCAGCATTATTGGCCCCACGCTGGTAACCGGGGCCACTCTCGGAGGCGCTTTGGGGTTGGTGGGTGCCGCACTCATGCCTGAACAGGCATCTACTGTGGGGTTCTACGCCATGCTGGGCATGGGCGCGATGATGGGCGCGGTATTGCAAGCCCCCCTTGCCGCGCTCATGGCCTTGCTGGAGTTCACGCATAACCCGCACATCATCATGCCAGGCATGCTGGCCATCACCGTGGCCAGCCTGGTGACCAGCGAGGTGTTTGGCAAGAAGGCGGTGTTCCAGAGCATGCTGAAGGCTCAGGGCCTGGGCTATGACACCTCACCCGTGACGCAGGCGCTGCGGCGCGTGGGGGTGGGTGCCATCATGGAGCGCAGCGTGAAGGTCGCGCCGCGTGTGCTGGAGGGGGACGCCATTGCCGGGTTGCTGACGGCGGGTACGCGCTGGGTGCTGGTGGAAGGCAGCAAGGGCCCGGTATCGCTGCTGCTGACGGCGGACCTCGCGCGGTTTGTAGAGCAGCGCGAGTCGGAGGCGCGGGAGCGCGGCGAGCCGGCTGCGGTCGAGGCAGCGGTCGACCTGATGGCGATTCCGGCCAAGCGGCAGGATGTATCGGCGGTGTCCTACCAGGCCACGCTGGAGGAGGCGCTGCAGACCTTCGAACGTACGGGTGCCGAGGTGCTTTACGTGCGCCAGTATCTCTCATACGGCATTGTGCGCATTGCGGGCGTGCTGCATCGGGCGGATATCGACAGCTACTACCAGGCGGGTGTTGTACGCGTCTAACGCATTTGGGGTATGCGGCGGCCGCAGCAAGCGGCTAGGGTGGCGGCGCTACGAGTGTTAGCTTTCAACATCTCGATAATAAAGGGATCGTCAGCCATGAAAAAAATTGCATCTGTACCCGCACACCATCATTTCCCGAAAATGCTGCTTGCCGCAGCCGTACTGGCCACCAGCCAGGCGCAGGCCCAGGGGCTTGAGGAAGTGGTGGTAACCGCCCAGAAACGTGAACAGTCGCTGCAGGATGCACCGATTGCCATCACTGCGTTTGGCCAGTATGAGCTGGAGCAGCGTGGCATTCGCGACCTCGTCGATCTCGGCACCATAGCGCCCAACGTCAAGGTGGCACCGCTGCCGTCCAACACCGCCAAGGCAACGGTGGCCATTCGCGGCTCGGTGACCTCGAACCCGGGTATCTACTGGGAACCCACGGTGGGTATCTATCTCGACGGCGCCTATGTCGGCAAGTTTTCCGGCAACGTGTTCAAGCTGGCCGAAGTGGAGCGCATCGAAATACTGCGCGGCCCCCAGGGCACCCTGTTTGGCCGTAACACGTCGGGCGGTGCGGTCAACGTGGTTACGCAGAAGCCTACCGGCGAGTTGGGCGGTCGCCTGCGCGCCGGGGTGGGTAACTTTGGCTACACCGAGATTGACGGCAGCCTGAACCTGCCGCAGCTCGATCTGGGTGGCGCAGGTAATCTGAAAAGCCGCGTCAGCCTGTCCTGGGATGACCGCGACGGTTTTTATGACAACGTTGCGGCCGCGCCCGGCACCACCATCACCCACCCTTTTACCGGCCAGCCGATTCCGGCCAACCCACCCGGCGCGGAAGATGAGCAGAATGCAGCCTCGAGCACCGTGGGCCGCCTGGACCTGCTCTGGGATGTCAGCGACCGCTTTTCCGTGCGCTACTCGCTGGATGAGGTTGACGTCGAGAACACCCCCGGCAAGCCACAGTTCACCAGCTTTGACCCCACCAGCCTTGTATTCGGCTTCCCGCTGCCGGGTGACCTCGCCCAGTTTCTTACCAGCGAGACCGATAATCTCGAGGCAAACAGCATTGATGCGGATGTCTACGAAGAATTCGATTCCACCAGCAATACGCTGACTATGGACTATGATCTTGGCAGCGCCGGCATCCTGGGTGATGCATCGGTCAAGTATGTGTACAACCACCGCGATCTGAGCTTTGCCCAGAGCCTGGACAACGATGGCACGCCCTTCGGCCTGTTCCATTCCGCGATTGAGGAAGAGTACACGCAGCAGTCCCACGAGGTGCAGCTCACCGGGTCTCATGAAAGGGTGAACTATGTCATGGGGCTTTACTACTTCGAGGAAGATGCGGACGTCTATAACCCCCTGCAGCCGCTGAATTCCTTCTTCGGGCCGCTGTTGTCGCGCAATGCCTACGGTCTGGAGTCCGAGCAGTTTGCCGTCTACGGCCAGGCGGATTGGCGCCCACCGGTGCTGGATGATCGCCTCACCATCACCGCGGGCATTCGCTGGACGGAAGAAGAGAAGTCGGTCTATATCGACCATCCCAACGACAATCCGCCCTTCGCCGGCGAAAACACCGACGATTACAGCAACGTAGCGCCCACGCTGATCTTCAGCTATGAATTCACCGATGAATTCAATGCCTACGCCAAGTACGCCAAGGGCTGGAAAGCGGGTGGCTTCAACGGTGAAGCGGGCAGCATTGAGGACTTCAACGTCGGCTTTGACCCGGAAGAAATCGACTCCTATGAGATCGGCTTCAAGAGCCGCTGGCTGGACAACACCCTGCAGCTGAACGGCGCAGCGTTCTATAACGATGAGTCTGATATCCAGCTGTCCGTGTTCATTCCCCGCGATGGCGGCGTGGCCTCGGTTATCGAGAACGCCGGTGAGTCAGTGAAGCAGGGTCTTGAGCTGGAAGTGGTGTACATGCCCAATGCGGATCTCATGCTGAGTGCAAACTACGGCTACCTGGATTCCGAGTTCACCGAGTTCCTGGAGTTCGACCCGGTTTTGGGTGAAACCGTCGATGTGTCTGATGAGCGCTTCACGCAGTACACGCCCGAGCACACGGTAAACTTAAGCGTTGAGTACACCATGCTGCGCAGCGATTACGGCGACCTGCTGGGCCGCCTGGACTACAGCTACAACGATGAGTACACCCCGTACGTGAAGCCGGAGCAAAAGGCGGTTTCCGACATTGATGGCTACGGCACGCTGAACGGTCGCCTCACCCTGATCAACATTCCGGTAGGCGATAATCAGCTGCAGGTGGCGCTGTGGGGCAAGAACCTGCTGGATGAGGAGTATCGGGTCAATACCGTACCCTTCGGTCCATTCACGGTGAGCTTCTTCGGCAACCCCCGCACCTATGGGTTGGAAGCGCAGTACACCTTCTGATCCCTTCCGGTTCGGTTCGGCGATGTTCGCATCGCTGGGCCGAACCGGAACGTTTTCTTTACTCTCCCCATATCTGCTGCGCAGTGCGCAGTACCTGAGCGACCAGTTGCGGTTGCCGGTTCACCCCTGTTTTCGAAAAGATGGCAGTCAGTTGTGCTCGTGTCGTATGCCGTGAGCGCCCGAGGCTCGTGGATATTTCCGCAAGACTCTCGCCTGCAACCAGGCGCTTGGTCAGTACAGCTTCCGCCCTGGTCAGGGCGAACAACTCCATGAGCAGCTCCTCGGTAATGATGCGGGTGCCTGCGGGATCGCGGAACAGCAGCAACGTCGTGGCCGATGCGGTTTCTTCAATGCCCGGACGCGGCGCAATCCGCTTCAGCAGCACGCTCCACTGCTGTCCTGCCGGCCGTTTTATGTGCAAGGATTCGGGCTGTTGCGCAACATCGCCGCGAGTCAGCCGGCGCAACGCGGTGTGCAGCGCAGTATTGCTTTCAGGCGAACTGCACTGTAGGCGGTCCCCACTGATCAGCAGCCCGTCCGCGTGTTGCAGTACCCGGTTTGCCAGCGGGTTGGTGGTGAGGACTTCTGCCCTGTCGCCAAGGACCATGGAGCCAATGGCCAGCTGGTCTTCTGTCGCATCAGAAATACTGAGCTGGTACTCACGCCTGGCAAGCCGCGCATAGATCGCGATGGCGGTGCGCAGCCAGGGTGTCAGGGCGGCCAGTTTCTGGCGGTCATCATCATTGAAGTGAGCCTGGCCCCGCACACGGGCGCAACGCAGGCGGAAGATCATGGCGGTTTCCGGTTCCTCCAGGTTGATGCCGATAAGATCATCTGTGTCGCCGTATTCCTGAATATAGGCGTAGAAGTTCGCGTGGTGACGCGTGAGTTCATGCCGGCTCATCATTTCGCTGAGTATGACGATTTCGTCTCTGGGGATGTCAAGGAACGGTGTCTCCCGAAAGATACTGTTCTGCAGGAGCACAAGCGCGGCGGTATTGCTTTGGGTGGAAATCAGGACCCCGGGGTCTCCCTGTCTGGGCCTGCGCAGGACCATGGTGGCATGATGGCCGTCGAGGTAATGCTCCAACGCTTGCAGAAAACTCAGCCAGGGCGGCTCTTCCAGCAGGCTACTGAACAGGGTGGAAACCAGTGTGTCAGGCAAGCTCATTCGTGTTCTGCCCTCTGGGATTTTGTGCGCCGGTCGTTCTCGTAGCCTGGTGAGATGGTAACGCCTCGGGGCCTTGCTAGTGCATTTGTGTTATGCGGCGCGCGTCGGGCTGCGGGTATAGTGTGTTCACAGGCGTGGTCACGGCCGCGCCGATGCACATTCAATAATAGCGTTGAGCTGCGGAGATGGGTACCTCTGCCAGTGTGAACGCCAAGAGGTTGTATCATGGATTTCAGCGTTACTCCGCTATCCGGAGGAGTTGGTGTCGAGGTGCTGGGGCTTGATCCCGACAAGCATATTCCGGATGAATCTGCCCGCGCGCTGCGTGACCTCTGGTTGGATGCGGGTATTGTCCTGTTTCGCGGTATCGGTACTTCGCCGGAAGCGCTGTTGAGCATTTCACGCTGCCTGGGTGAGCTTGAACCCCATCCCATTGAACATTTTCGCCTGCAGGGCTATCCGGACCTCATTCTCCTGAGTAATGAGAAATCACTCATGGGCCCCGTGTATGAGTTTGACGGCGTGCCCACCTACGGGCGTATTCCCTGGCACACGGACCTGGCATTTACCACCACTCCGAACGCGGGCGCCGTATTGCGCATGGTGCGCAACAGCGAGCACGGTGGGCAGACGGGCTGGATCGATACGGCGCTGGCCTACGATGCGCTGGATACCGCTACCAGGGAGCGCATCGAGGGGCTTGAGGCTCGCTATATTTTTTGCCCGGACCTGAGTGGCATGCGCTTCAATAAGCCCGGTGGAACGTTGCTGCAGGCTTCCATGAAAGACCTGCCCAGCTTCCCGCCGGTGGCGCACCCGCTGGTCTGGGTGCACCCGGAAACGGGCCGGCGCATTCTCAATATCAGCACGTTGAACATCCAGTGCATAGAAGGGCTGCCAGCAGCGGAGAGTAATGCGCTGATCGAAACCCTGGTGGCACACGCGTTGCAGCCGCGCTTCCAGTACGTTCACGCCTGGCAGAACAATGATGTGGTGGCATGGGATAACCGCCGCACCATGCACATGGCGTTCGGGCATCCTGTGAGTGAAACACGCATTGTGCAGCGCAGCACCCTTCGCGGTACGGTGAAAATGGGTAGAACAATCGACAGCGGTGAGGAGCAGACGGCATGAGTGACTACGACCTGGTAATTCGCGGCGGCACCGTGCTGGATGGCAGCGGCGGCGAGCAGCGGCAGGCAGACGTTGCAGTGAACGGCGGTGTGATTGCCGCACTGGGTTCGGGCTTGGGGCCGGGTAGGGAAGAAATCGATGCGCGTGGCATGTTGGTGACGCCCGGGTTCGTCGATGTACACACGCACTATGACGGCCATGTGACCTGGGAAAACCGTCTCAAGCCCTCTTCCTGTCACGGTGTTACCACCGCCATCATGGGCAACTGCGGTGTGGGCTTCGCCCCGTGCCGGACGCAGGATCACGATACGCTCATTCGCCTGATGGACGGCGTTGAGGACATCCCCTTTCCCGTACTGGCAGAAGGTCTGCCCTGGACCTGGGAGAGCTTCCCGGAATACCTGAACGTGCTCGCGGAGCGGGATTACGACATGGATGTAGGAGGTTACCTGCCTCACGCGGCGTTGCGGGTGTACGTGATGGGAGCGCGCGGTGCGCGGCGCGAGCCCGCCACCGCCGAGGACATTGAGCGTATGTGTGCCCTGCTGGAAGAAGCGCTGGACGCGGGTGCCATGGGTATTGGCACGTCGCGCACACTGTTTCATCGCGCCAGTGATGGCTCCCCCATACCGACCCTTGACGCCACCAACGAGGAGTTGCTGGCGCTTGCCCGCACGCTGCGCAAGGCGGGCAAGGGTGTGTTCCAGATTGTGGAAGACGTGCACCTTCCGGGGAAGGATGTCAGCGTCTTGCGCCAGCTGGCAGAGGCCTCCGGTCGGCCGTTGACCTTTTCCATGGGCACCGGCAATAGCGGCCCGCAGATATGGCCGCAACTGCTGCAGGGGCTGGAAGAAGCCAATGCCGCGGGTGTCACCATCAAGGGCCAGGTCATGCCCCGTGCCATCGGCATGATGCTGGGGGTGGAGCTAACGCTGAATCCGTTCTACACCACCGCAGGCTACCGCGAGGTGGCCGACCTGCCACTACCTGAGCGCCTTGCGAAACTGCGCGATCCTGCGCGCCGCGCCCGTATTCTCGGGGAACCCACGGACCCCGACCCGACTCTGGTGCTGGGCCGCATGGTGCGCGATTTCGACTACATGTTCCTGCTCGGTGATCCGCCGGACTACGAGCAGCCCTGGGAGCAGAGCATTGCAGGTCTTGCGCAGGCGCAGGGTGTCAGCGCGGCCGAGCTGGCCTACGACCTCATGGTGGAGGGCGAGCGGGGAACGGTGCTGTACCTGGCCATGGCCAATTATGCCGACGGCAAGCTGGATGCTGTGGGTGAGATCCTGCGTCATCCGGATGTGCTGCCCGGGCTGGGCGACGGTGGCGCGCATTCCTCGACAATCTGCGACGGCAGCTATTCCACCTTCGCCTTGACGCACTGGGGCCGGGATCGCCCTGCGGGCCGTATCCCGGTTGCGGACCTGGTGCATCGATTAAGCAGGGCGACAGCGCTCACCATGGGTCTTGAGGATCGTGGCCTGCTGGCGCCCGGTTTCAAGGCCGATATCAACGTCATCGACTTTGACCGCCTGGCCCTGCATGCGCCGGAAATCACCTATGATTTACCCGGCGGCGGGCGACGCCTGGTGCAGCGCGCCGAGGGTTATGTGGTGACACTCGTAAACGGCGTGCCAGTGTATCGCCATGGTGAAGCGACGGGCGCCTTGCCTGGTCAGTTGATCCGGGGCCAGCAGGGCGCACCGCATAGGCTTTAGCCGCTCACGCTGCCAGGTTAGCCTCTACCGCGTCGAGAAAACCGCACATATCCACCACCTTTTCAGTGTCAGGATTGGTGGTCTTGCCCTTGAGGTCGCCGGTGATGGTGCCCTGCGCGACGGTTTCTATCAGGGCCGTCTTGAGCTTCTTCGCGTAATCGGCCAGCGGCGGATTGACCTCCCGCCGGGCCATTTCCTCCAGAGCGTTCGCGACGGCGAAAATCAGGGCAGAAGAATTGAAGTTGGCCTCTTTGCCGTCGGTCTCCAGGTAGCGCAGATACAGATCGTGTGCCGTGCCGTGCGGTGCTTCGTAGAGCATGGTGCCTTCTTTGCTCTCGATCACTGAACTGGCGGTGGCCAGGCTCCCACCCAGCGCCGCGGAGATGTCGGAAAAGATGTCACCGTCCAGATTCTGCGCGGGATACAGGCCCCAGCGTGGCGGATCACAGATCATTTTGCTCAGTTGTCGCGAAGGCCGCATGATCATGAAGGATGGCGGCGGTGTATCGAGGGCCGCCAGCTCCTTGCGTATCTCGAGAATGATGGAGCTGTAAACCTCATCGTAATTGACGAATTCCCGTTTCAGCCCGAAGTAGATTTCCTTCTTGTTGACCACGGCATCGCGGAACACCTGTTTTACCCAGTCCTTGATAGCCTCCCGATCATTCGACATGAAAAGAATGGGGTCGCTGGCTTTTACGTCCCGGGCGTGCTTTTCCTCGCCATCGACGATGACCTTGATAATGCCATCTTCAGGTGCTGGCAGGTTGAAACTTCCGTACTGGTCGCCGCCCCCGGCGCTCATTCTGGAGATGGACACGTGCGCTTTGCGCTCGGGGAGGCCATAGTGCTTGAGCTGTTGCACCAACTTGAACAGCTTCATGCCGACGACGTTGTCTGGCACCCCCCACAGCGCCCGTTGTGGAGGATTGGAGACAATGCGCGCTGCCTGGGCATCAATGAGTTCGTAGTGATAGGACAGTCCCGCGGAGGCCACCTGGTCCTTGTAGTCGCGTTCGTAGATCTCCTCAATAGCCGCACGCATCACGCCGTCATAACCGGGAACGACGGTATCTTTCAGGCCGAGGTAGATATCTCGCTGCTCTTCCAGCGCTCGCTGGAAAAACCGGTGTGCCCAGGCCTGCACCTCCTCAATGCAATTGGTCGCCAGCATCCAGGGGTCGCCCTTTCTCAGGGTTCGACGGTGCATTTCCACCGGGTCGCCGCTGCTGCCGACAAAAACTACCTTGGCAACGCCCGTGGCATTGGACAGCTCGCTGTAGCTGAAATCCAGGCCGCCGCTGTGCATGGTGTCCACTTCGATGTCGCGATCTTTCCACTCTGGGCGCACGCTCCTGAGATTGCGGAACTCGATATCCTCGCGTGTGATATTGCCGCCAATGCCCTTGCGGATTGCGCCATTCGGTGATTTCGTCGCCAGCTTGTGCAAAGACGACTCGGTGATGCCGGGGTGTTTGCTGAGTAATTCGCTCAGTTGACGCCGGTTTACCGTCATGCCGGCATTCTTGACCCCGATGCCGTGTTCCCGCAGGGCTTCGATAGCATCAAGCACCACCTGACCGTTACTGGTGAGCCTTTTTTCCGCTGATAGGTCCACCTCGACCAAATCGATTTGCAGACGTGAGGTGACGAACTGCTCAAGTATTTTATCGAAGGCAACTTGTGCCATCTCATCACCGTGAAGAATCACAAGTGGCTTTTTGACCACGATCTTGGTGCCCACTGCGTGCGCTCCTGTTAATAACCCTGAAGCGACAATCTACCGCGCCGGGAGAAAGAAAAGAAGCACTCTGCACGCCGCTTGGGCGTTTTGCTTCCCAAGCCGGTGTGTGTGGCACACATGCGTGGCTCTCGCCGCGTGCTGCCAGTGCTGTCAGGGCTGATACCAGATCGGTGACGTCCAGGCGCGTTCCTGCAAAGTGGCAGGCACGTCTTCCGGTAGCGGCAGGCCGGTGCGCAGGCTGTCCCAGGTGCTCCAGCGGCAGGTGGGGTTTTCCAGCACGCGGGCGTAGTAAAACGCCGCCTGTGCGGGGTTGAAATCGGGGTCGCGCCAGCGCGCGGCGATCTGGCCATCGCCCTTGTGGCGATCGAAGTCGCAGGTCTCCAAGGATACCGTGGCGCCGTTGTCGGGGCAGCGATGCGTTGCCGGGTCGGGGCTCAACCCGTCTGCACAGCCCACGTCAAACACCGCCTCACGTGTGGCACCATCTTCTACCCAGCCCTTGACGATTTGCACGCGCTGGAGCCAGGCGCTGCTCGGATCCTTGGCAGCCCAGAGCAGGAATTCGGGCGCGGAATCGCCCGTGCCGTGATGCAGTTCCCCGCCCATGGGTACGCCCTGGGCATAAGCCTGTTGCGCCCAGTCGGCTTGCGTAAGCAGGTCAGCGGGCCAGTCAGTGCCGGCAAAAAAGCGCACGCTGATGCGCGGACCGCTGGTGCCGAATGTCTCCCGGCGTGCCAGTGCATCGTAGAGTGCCTCGCGCGTGTTCTCGCTGGCCCAGACACCCGCGAGGCCGGCAGAGCTGTACTTGATATGGTGCGTGTTGATGAAGCTGCCACCGCGGCGTGTCTCCGGCGTACCATCGGCACTGCCGATTTTGCCGTGGTAGTTGTCCTCCTCCACCTGGGAACCGGAGTTGTGGCTGTCACTCGCGGCGATAACCCCAAAACGGTAGGGGTTGAACCCCTGCTGCTCTTGCATCACCAGGCCCGCCAGCCAGGCATCGCGGGCATAGCTACCCTTGACCTCGCCCCGGGTGCCACGCCCGCCGAGCAAATCCTCCAGCAATTCAAAGCCCGCCCATTCGTCATTGGGAGACAGCAGCGGGTGGGTTTCCGAGGTGCCCTTGATCTGCGCAATTTCAACCAGCGGTTCATTGCGCTGGCGCAGGGCGGCATACGCGGCATCGATTTTCTCGCCGCCAAACGCCACCTCGCTGGGAAACATCAAGCCGTTGCTCAGGTTGCTGTTGTGGGCGATGGCCATGCCCTCTACGCCGTGCTTGCGCTGCTCATCCAGCCAGGCCCAGAGTGCACGCGGCTCCACGCTGTCGAAGCTGGAGAAAGGCTGTTTCGGCACATCGCTGCTGCGGAAAATCACGTTGCGGTGCAGGTTGACTTCTTCCAGGGCGCCGGAAGATGTCCACTCGTAGCCGATCAGCGTGCTGAATTCTCCCGGCCGGTAATAGCGCTCGGCACTACGTACATACTCTTGCCAGATGGACTGGCGCAGGGCCTTATCAACCAGTGCTGGCATGGGGGTATTGTCACCCATGCTCATCAGCACCTCCAGCACGGCGGCCTGACGGCGCTCCGGATCCTTGTCGGTCAGACGGGCCGCAATCGGCAGCGCCGCCAACTCGCCCTGCGGCGCGAACAGCCGTGGCAGTATGCCCATGTATTCGGAGTGGTCGGTAATGGCGACGAAGTCGAGTGGGGCTCGCAACTGAATGGTCACGCCGCTGATATGCGGTATGGCTTCGCCCTGGGCAAAGCGGTAGGCATCATCCGGCGTGGTACGCACGTTCAGCATGAAGGCATCGGGTGAATTCATGGTGTGTACGTGGAGCTCGCCGAAGAAAGCCTGTCGTGGCGCTGCAGCGGTGGCGGCACTGCCGGTTGCGGAGGCGTGTGCAGCGCCCTGTACCAGAGTGATGCACAGGGCAGCGCCCAGACGCAGTGGCCAGCTGAAGCGCGTGCGGACAGGGTTGTTTCGTTGCATGGCAGTGGTTCTCCGGTGGTGAAACCACAGAATAGGTGCTTGCGCCGGTACAGGGCGAGCCGCAGAGCCGGGTTCTTTCGCGCTGGTTTGTATAGCCGGACCGTCTGGGGCAGGGGTGGCATGCCCGAATTGCCACGAATAAAGTTTCATTTGAAACTAAATGGGGTCGAGCCTATACTCAGCGCTCAGCAGCAAGTGTGCGGCAGCGGTCTGTAGGGAGGCTCAAAATGGTCGATCTGTTCGAAAATCCGATGGGACTGGACGGCTTTGAATTCGTCGAATTTACGGCCCCCGCGGCCGGGGTTCTGGAGCCGGTCTTCGAATCCATGGGGTTTACCTGTGTTGCCCGCCACCGCAGCAAGGCGGTGGCGCTGTGGCGGCAGGGTGATATCAATTTCCTGACCAACTACGAGCCCGGCAGCCACGCCTGGTACTACGCGCGCGAACACGGCCCCTCAGCCTGCGGCATGGCCTTCCGCGTGCAGGACGCCACCGGGGCTTACAACCGTGCGCTGGAGAAAGGCGCGCAGCCGGTTGCCGTGGAAACCGGCCCGATGGAGCTGCGTTTACCGGCCATTCGCGGCATCGGCGGTGCCATTCTCTACCTCATCGACCGCTATGCGGAAGGGCAGAGTATCTACGACATTGATTTCCATTGGTTGCAGGGCGTGGACAGTAAACCCGCGGGCCTCGGTTTTCATACCCTCGACCATCTGACCCACAATGTGTATCGGGGCCGCATGGGCTACTGGGCACGCTATTACGAGGAGTTGTTCAACTTCCGCGAAATCCGCTATTTCGATATCGAAGGTGAGCACACGGGACTGTTGTCGAAAGCGATGACCGCCCCCGATGGCAAGATCCGTATTCCCCTCAACGAAGAGTCGCGCGGTGGCGGCCAGATTGAGGAGTTCCTCATGGCGTACAACGGCGAGGGCATACAGCACATTGCGCTGGCCTGCGACGATATCCTGACCTGCTATGACCGCTTGCAGGCAGCGGGCATGACATTCATGCCGGCCCCTCCGGCAACCTACTATGACATGCTCGAAGGTCGCCTGCCCGGGCACGGCGAATCGGTGGCGGAATTGCAGGCGCGCGGCATTCTTCTGGATGGGAGCACCGAGGGCGGGGTGCCACGCCTGCTGTTGCAGATCTTTTCTGCCAACCTGCTCGGGCCGATGTTCTTCGAGTTCATCCAGCGCAAGGACGACGAGGGTTTTGGTGAGGGTAACTTCAAGGCGCTGTTCGAATCCATAGAGCGTGACCAGCTGGCCCGCGGTGTCATCGGCGCGGCGCGGGAGGCATGAAGGAGGCGACATGAATATCCGCCGTATTCACCACGTGGCCTATCGTTGCAACGATACCCGGGAAACCGTGGAGTTCTACCAGCGCGCGCTGAACATGCAGCTGGTGCTGGCAATCGCCGAGGATGAGGTGCCGTCCACGCAGGAGCCCGACCCGTACATGCATGTGTTTCTCGATGCCGGTATGGGTAATGTACTGGCCTTTTTCGAGCTGCCGAATTCGCCCCCGATGGGGCGCGACAGCAACACGCCGGAATGGGTGCAGCACATTGCGTTCGAACTGGACAGCGAGGAGGCGTTGCTCGCGGCGAAGCGGGAGCTGGAGGAGCAGGATATTGCGGTGCTGGGCCCCACACATCACGGTATTTTCCGCTCCATCTACTTCTTTGACCCGAATGGCCATCGCCTGGAGCTTGCGGTCAATATTGCACAGCCGGGCGATCTCGCTCGCCTGCATGCAGTGGCCCCGGAGATGATCGAGGAGTGGTCCCGCACGCGTCGGGCACCGCGTCATGCCGCCTGGCTACACCAACGCGATTCTGGAGAAAGTACATGAAACTGGCCTCTTTGCGCGCGGGCCGCGACGGCGCCCTCGTGGTTGTGTCGCGGGATCTGCAACGTTTCCTGACAGCAGAGATGACCCTGCAGCAGGCGCTGGATGATTGGCCGGCGCAGGAGCCTGTGCTCGCGGCGTTGTCGCAGCAGGTCAACCAGGGCGCGGGATCACCGTTTGCTCAGTCCGATTGTGCATCGCCGCTGCCGCGTGCCTATCAATGGGCGGATGGTTCGGCCTATGTGAATCATGTGGAGCTGGTGCGCAGGGCGCGCGGTGCGGAGATGCCGGAGAGCTTCTGGAGCGACCCCCTGATGTACCAGGGCGGGTCAGACAGCTTTCTCGGCCCACGCGATCCCATTGTCATGGAAGATGTTGCCTGGGGTATCGATTTCGAAGGCGAGGTGGCGGTTATCACGGGGGATGTGCCCATGGGTGCAAGCGCGGCGCAGGCCGCCGGGGCGATCCGCCTGCTCATGCTGGTCAACGATGTGTCTTTGCGCAACCTGATCCCCGCGGAGCTGGGCAAGGGCTTCGGTTTCTTCCAGTCCAAGCCTTCCAGCGCGTTCAGCCCGGTGTGTGTGACGCCGGACGAGCTGGGCCCGGCCTGGGACGGCGGTCGGCTGCACTTGCCGCTGAGCATACACTTCAATGACGCCCTGTTTGGCAAGGCGAATGCCGGGGTCGACATGACCTTCGATTTCCCCACGCTGATCGCCCATGCGGCGAAAACCCGCCCTCTGTCTGCCGGCACAATTATCGGGTCTGGCACCGTATCCAACAAGGGTGCCGACGGATCGCCGGGGAAACCGGTAACCGCGGGCGGGCTGGGCTACAGCTGCATTGCGGAGTTGCGCATGATCGAAACCCTGCGCGATGGTCAGCCCTCCACGGCGTTCATGCAGTTCGGTGACAGGGTCAGTATTGAAATGGCTGATGCGGGCGGGGCCTCTATTTTTGGCCGCATCGAGCAGCAGGTTGTGGCGCGTTCACGCAGCTGATGGGGGTGCTACGGCTTCGCGCCGCGCTATCGCAGTGGCGTTGGTTCAACTATGCATAAAATAATGCGCTCGTATTAAAAGTTTGAGTCCCGCGGATGGCGGCTGCGATAGTATAGTTCCTTGCATAGTCGAGGAGCAGCGCATGAAATTCTGGCAACCGTTGGTGTGGACTGAGCCGGAGCAACTGGTGCCGCTGGCACAGTTTGCCGAAGAGCTGGGCTTCCACGGTGTGTTCAATGCGGACCACGCCGTGTTTCCCGAGGAAGTGAAAGCCACCTACCCGTACGCGCAGAGCGGTGTGCCACCGATGACAGCGGATGCGCCCTATCCGGATTGTTGGGTGAGTATCGCGTTCATGGCCGCCGCCACCCGCCGCCTGCACTTCACCACATCGGTTTATGTGTTGCCGCTGCGCAATCCCTTTGAGGTGGCCAAGGCGACAGGCTCGCTGGATATTTTCAGCGGTGGTCGCTTTGCATTGGGGGTTGGCGCGGGCTGGATGAAGGACGAGTACGATGTCTATGACGTGCCGTTCGGTGGGCGCGGCGCGCGTATGGATGAAATGATCGATGTGATGCACAAGCTCTGGCAGGGCGGCATGGTAGACCACGAGGGCCCTCTGTTTCCGTTTCCTCGCCTGTGCATTGAGCCGGCGCCGGGGCACAACGTGCCCCTCTATGTCGGCGGTGCCAACGAGGCGGCCCTGCGCCGCGCCGCGGTGCGCGGCGACGGCTGGATTGGTGCGGGCAACCATCCGGACGAGGTGCCCGCGCTGATGGCGCGGCTGCGTGCACTGCGCGAGGCGGCCGGGCGCGCGGCCGATCCCTTCGAGACCATTGTCGGGCTGACGACGCCGCTGGACGTTGCGACCTTGCAGCGTCTGGAAGAGACAGGTATGACCTCGGCGGTGAACCTGCCTTTCAGTTTCGCATTGGGCAAGTATTCAACGCTCGACGCCAAGAAACGTTTCATGGAGGACTTCGAGCGGCGCATCATGCGTCCGCTACGGGGTTGAACAACGGAGAGGAATGACATGCCAGAAGACCAGCGACTGCAGGCGCTCGGCCTGCCCCCGATTGACCAGATCGGTTTTGTAGTAAAAGACCTCGATGCGTGGATAGCCCGTTTCGACCCGGTATTTGGACCCTTTTCCCTGATGAATGGATCGGTAGATGGCGCCGACTTCCGTGGCCGCCGCGAAGATGTGCAGCTGCGGCTGGGCTTTGGGCGCAGCGGGGACGTTGAAATCGAGCTGATTGAGTGGCAGTCGGGCGTCAGTCCACACAGCGAATTCATTGAGTCCGGGCGCGAGGGTATGCATCACCTGCGTTTTCGTGTCGAGGATACCGACCACTGGGTTGAGAAGCTCGCAGCCATCGGGTACACACCGTTCTGGTACAAGCGCTGGAACAGCGATACGGTATTTGCCTACCTGGAGAACCCGGATTTCCCACTCTGCCTGGAACTGTTGCAAATGCCGCAAGAGGGCGCGGGCGCGCCGCAGCCATAGCAATTGCCGCGGGGCGTAACGGGCGCGTTGAAACAGTGCTTTTTTCTCCGCAGGGCTGTTGACCGGGCGCTGCGGCGTACCTATAATGCACAGCCTCGAATTTGGGCCGGTGATGTTGGTTAGGCCCAGTATGAAGTGCCAAGGGGCCTTCAG
>TARA_R110000772_G_scaffold268705_1_pt1 | contig 45131 bp, 36 predicted proteins | sample TARA_R110000772 | Tara Oceans TARA_R110000772 (sample SAMEA4397948) | marine metagenome | biome: Polar Biome; feature: [SRF] surface water layer (ENVO:00010504); material: water (ENVO:00002006), including particulate matter (ENVO:01000060) such as... | depth 5 m | reverse complement strand
AATTATATGATATCTCTGGATAAACGTCACTAATTCAATGACGTTGGCGCGAGCCGTGCTGCAAGTACCGCTTTATGTTGACCTGTATCTCCACCGAATCCCGGAACGTTGACGGAGCAGACATATTGACAATCCCCAATCGCATCAAGAATAAACTTTTCATCATGAGCGTCAGCAGAAGACATTCGTCTCTTCAATTTTTCGCCTTTCCATGTACGTAAAATGCGCCGGTGTGTGATTTTTGAGATCATCCCATCCGCAATTTTTTCGGAAAACCGTTCTATGCGGCCACCGGGTCCCACACGGGCCCACCGACCATCTGACGCCTTACGATCTAGCCAATCAACTCTGGGTTCAAATCGAACTGGGCCGATTTCAAACGGAGGAATATCGTCATAACTGAATAATGTGCATCCGAACGCATATTCAAGCTCTCCTTTCTTCAACGTCCAGTCTATGTCTCTCGCCACCGCCTCTTCAATATTACTCAAGACCCAAATAGTGCTCTGATCTATATCTTGATCCCAGTCTATGGTTGCCAATGCTGGGCCGAAGTCCCTGCGGACCATCGCCGTAAAATCCTTGACAGAAAAGCGTGATTTCAGGGTGGTGTCACGCGCCATAATCTTTCGTGCAACATCGGCAATTAACTCGTCTACTTTTCGTGACACATGACTTTGCCCTCCATCACCCGTACCGATTATTCGAGGCAAACTGTCGCCCTCACTTCTAAATGACGGTGAACACCCTTGATGCTCTTTAATGTCTTCAAGAATCCCTTTCACCAATTCATGCAAATCAGTCATAACGTTTTGATAGCGTTCGCCAAGCCTTACGTAAATTTGAGGTTTTGATTATCTCATTTCACTGATCAGTCTGAAATTACCACTCGGAAACAAACGACACAGTTAAATGACTGCTCCCACAGTATCAGGCATGGACATGCACCAGAGCTCCCTTATCTCACATCACTGGCATGTGGAATCCGGGAATCACTCTGTTCCTATTTATTGCGGCAGTTCCTGGCCGCATACCCCAGCATCATGCCATTCGCTCCACGAGGAATGGCATGATGGCACAACACAGCAGCCGCAACATCCTATGGCACCGCGCTATCGCCGTGCTGCTGGCCGTCTCTGCCCTGACTATCGAGCCCGTACTGGCTGGGGACGGTGCCACCGAGCATGCCCAACTGGCGGCGCTGATCCGCCAGCTCGACATGATCGACCGCCTGGCCGAGCACAGTGCCAGCCTGCCTCGTCAGGGTGACAGTCGTTACCACTTCGACTACGCCCGCCTGCGCGAGGACATCGAGCGTGTTCGCCAGAGCATCCGCGACTACCTGGCTCCCCAGCGCGCGCAGTCCCGTGACCCCGTGGAGCTGCTTGGCGGCTATCGCCAGGCCCCCGAGGAGGCCGACCCATGAACGCCGCTCAAGTGACCGCCTTTCAGGCCAACGCCGGTTTCTCGGCGTCGGATATGTCCGTCGTACTCGTGAGCCTCGTCTTCGCCGTGCTGCTGCTATGGGGTGTCTGGGCCCTGCGCACCGCCTATGTGGGCTGGGCGGAAGAACGCATCTCTCAACGTCAGTTCCTCGGTGTCGCGGTGCGGTTCGTCGCGATGTACGTCGTACTGACTTTTTTCCTGTTGTCTTGACCCGATGAGGACATCGCCATGGCTTCCCGCTCCGCTCCCAACCGCTTGATTCAACGCATCCGCCAGTCTGCCGCCGCCTTGCTTTCGGCAAGCGCGGTGCCGCTGGTTCACGCCCAGGGGCTGCCGACGCTGGAGGACCCGTCGCGCGGCACTGGCAGTGGCATCATGGAGACATTGCGCAACTATGGCTACGACATCGTGCTGCTGGTAGCACTGCTCGTGGTCGCATCGATGTTCATCGGCGTCTGCTACCACGCCTACAGCACCTATTCGGAGATCCACACCGGGCGCAAGACCTGGGGGCAGTTCGGCCTCACCGTGGCGGTCGGGGCGATCCTGCTGGTCGTGGGTATCTGGTTGCTGACCGAAGCCACCGGCATCTTGTAAAGGCGTCTCGTGATGGCCAGCACACCCGAACTTCAACAGAACGACACGGTGGCATTCCTACCGCACCGGCTCAACCGCCAGCCCGTGGTGGTCCGGGGGCTGACGGCGGATGAGCTGTGGATTTGTGTGGGGCTGTCAGCCTTGGCCGGGTTGCTGCTCGGTCTGCCGCTGGCCTGGTTGACGTCCACCCTGGCGCTGATACCGTCGATGATCGTGGCCACCGTTGCGCTTGGGGTCTTTGCCGGCGGAAGTGCACTACGGCGTCGGAAGCGGGGTCGTCCCGACACTTGGCTCTATCGCCAGTTGCAGTGGCGAATCGCCCTCAAATACCCCGTGCTCTCGCCGTACACCGGGGGCCACTTGCTGGTGACACGTTCGGGCTACTGGACCACCCGAAGGGGGACACCATGAGCCGCTTCAAGAACGAGGCCGCTAATCTTCAGGCCCATATCAGGACACTGCGTCTGGGGGCAGGCGCACTGTTCGTCCTCACCCTGGTGCTGGGCTTTGGCTGGTGGCATGCCCCGCGTGATCTCACTATCCATGTACCCCCAGACCTGCGATCAGGCAGCGTGCGCAAGTGGTGGGACGTACCACCAGAGTCCGTCTATGCCTTCACCTTCTACATATTTCAGCAACTCAACCGCTGGCCCACCAACGGCGAGGAGGACTACGCGCGCAACATCCATGCCCTATCTGCCTACCTGACGCCCGGCTGTCAGCACTTTCTCCGGCTCGATTACGAGCAGCGGCAGCGCACCGGCGAACTGCGTCAGCGGGTACGGGGTATCTACGAAATTCCGGGGCGCGGCTTTGGTGATGACCCGACCCGACGCGTCCGGGTGGTGTCCGACCGCGACTGGGTAGTCACCCTGGACGTCAGCGCCGATGAGTATTACGGCACCGAGCAGGTCAAGCGCGCCCTGGTGCGTTATCCGCTGAAGGTCGTACGCCTGGACATCGACCCCGAACGCAACCCCTTCGGCCTGGCGCTGGACTGCTATGACGGCACACCACAGCGCATCGCCGCCGAACCGCCTCCGGCATCCCCCGCACCGGAGACTCCGTAGAGGACTTGCCATGAAAAAACTTTCTGGAAAAGTTTTTCGCGTCAGCCGCGCAGCGGTGAGGCACAAGGATGTGCCGAGCAACCGTCCGTTCCTCATCCTGGCCTGTCTCGCGCTGTTCCTCGGCTGGATTCCCTCCAGCCAGGCAGTGGAAATCCTCACGTGGGAGCGCATGCCGCTGACCGTCCCCCTGGTGGTCGGCCACGAGCGCGTGGTCTTCATCGACCGCAACGTGCGCGTCGGTGTACCCGCCTCGATTGGCGATCGCCTGCGTGTGCAGAGCGCTGGCGGTGCCCTCTACCTGCTGGCACACGACACCATCGAGCCCACACGTTTGCAGTTGCAGGACGCCGACGACGGCACCCTGATTCTGATCGATATAGCTGCGCGAGAAGGGGAGGCACCACTGGAGCCCGTGCGCATCGTCGAGGGCGAGACTGCCGGCACACGATACGGCGGCACGGGTGCGCAAGCCCCCAATGCATCGGCCGCCACACCACCCGATCCCGCGCGGGAGACACCGATTCCGGTGGTGCTCACGCGTTATGCAGCCCAGAGCCTGTACGCACCGCTGCGTACCGTCGAACCCGTGAACGGCCTCTCGCGCGGGAACCTGCCCCGTGACCTGGCACTGGACACGTTGTTGTCCACTTTACCGGTTCGCGCCAGGGCGCTGGCCGCCTGGCGATTTGAGGACCAGTGGGTGACGGCGGTTCGCCTGACCAATACCGCCAACCGGTGGCTCACCCTGGACCCCAGGGCGCTGCAGGGCAATTTCGTGGCGGCGACCTTCCAGCATCCCGATCTGGGACCGGCGGGTGAGTCGCACGACACCACGGTGGTATATCTGGTGACGCGCGGCCATGGCCTGGCGGAATCGCTGCTCCCGGCCATCAGCCCGATCGATGCCACCCTCAACCTGTCGGCAGCCGCTGCCGCTGGCGACGCGGAGGGAGCGGATCATGCGCAGTAACGGCCTGCTCAAGTGGTTGATGCTCCCGGTCATCGCGCTCTTGGTGTTCGCCGGCATCCGACTGTTTTCCGGCGATCACAGCCCAGGCACCTCGCCGCAGGAGGTGGGAACACGATTGTCCGCCGATGAAATGCGTGCCCTCGGCATCGAGGGGGACACGCCCAACGACACGGTGGCGACCTTGGTGGCTCAGGTTCGGCAGTTGCGCAATGAGCTGCAAACGGCTTTGTCGGACAACCGCTCTCAGCAGGCAGAGAACGACCGTCTGCGCCAGCGTGAACGCTCCATCGAGCAGCGTATCCAGACGGCGCTGGATACAGAGCGTGCCCAACTACGCCAGGATCGCGAAGTCGTGGCGAACGAACGGCAGCAGGCGCAGAGCCTGCTTCAGGATATCCAACGGCAATTCGAAGGACTGGGAGGTCAGGGTGATCATGCGGATTTGCCCATCGGCCTTGGCCTCGAACCTAGCGATGGTCAGGGTTTCGGCGATGGCGTCCGCTGGATCGAACCGGATGATGCCAGACCCGCAGAGGGCCGCAATGACAATCGCAGCGGCTTTACCTTTCCCAACGCTTTCGGGCCAGCCCAGGGCGCCATCGACTCGGCCAGCGAAACGCTGGGTCGGGCCACGGACGGGCAGGTCGGCGCTTCACCACTGAAGGCAGTCTACACCGTGCCCTCCAATGCCACCCTGATGGGCTCGGTCGCCATGACGGCGCTGATCGGCCGGGTCCCCATCGACGGCACGGTGAACGACCCCTATCCGTTCAAGGTGGTGATCGGCCCCGACAACCTCACCGCCAACGGCATCGAGCTTCCCGACGTGGCCGGTGCCGTGGTCAGCGGCACCGCGTCGGGGGATTGGACGCTGTCCTGCGTGCGCGGCCAGATACGGTCGATCACCTTCGTGTTCCAGGACGGCACCATCCGCACGCTGCCGGAAGAGGATGGCAGAAATAACAGCAGCAATCGGAGCAATGACAACATCCTCGATGGCCTCGGCTGGATCAGCGATCCCCATGGCATTCCCTGTGTCTCCGGCGAGCGGCGCAGCAACGCCCAGCAATTCCTGGGCACCCAAGCGCTGATCACGGCAGCCGGTGCTGGCGCGGCTTCCCTGATCGACTCGGACAGCGGGCAGGTATCTTACATCGGCAGCGACGGTTCACTTGGCACCGTCGGCATTAGTGCCAACGAGGCCATGGGCCGCATCCTGGCGGGCGGTGTGCAGGAAATGTCGCAGTGGGTCAACAAGCTCTACGGCCAAGCCTTCGCCGCAGTCTACGTTGAGCCGGGTGCCCAGGTGGCCGTGCATATCGAGCAACCCCTTAACATCGACTACGACGCCAAGGGGCGCCGGGTCGATCACCGTCTCGGAGGCTCCCATGGTTCGGATCTCGATTAGCCCAATGAGTATCAAGGGCACTGCTCTCATGCTCGCCGTACTGTTCCTGGCCGGTTGTGCAACGAGTAAGGAAGAACTGCTCACCCACGAAGGCCAAACCATGCTCGACATCTGGAGTCGTGAAGCGGGTGCCGCGGCTAGCGGTGGCCGCGCCGCCCGTGAACTACTGGATGCACGCCAGTCCCTGCGCCGGCCACTCACCGCGGCAGACGTACAAGCTGCGCCCGTCGATCAAACCCGTTATACCCGCACGGCGCGGAACGAGGTCTACAGCCAGTTCAAGCGCCTGCCCAATCCAGACCTGGTCATGTACGTGTTCCCGCATCTGGCCGGCACTGACCCCGTGCCGGTGCCCGGCTACAGCACCGTGTTTCCCTTGTACCAGCGTGTGCAATACGCCCTGCCCGGCGAGCGGGTGGAGGATTACTGATGGCCTGGTCGCTGCCCCGGTTATGGCATGGGCGCCAGGGACAACCTGACGCTGAGGCGGTTTCAACGGAGCCACCCGATGCCTGGGAGCGCCATGTGGAGACATTAAACGAGCATGGCATTCCGGTACCAGGCAGCCAGTGTGATCCCGTACACCCTGCCGCCACGCAGTCGGACGAGCAGCGCCTCTACGACGTCAAGCCATCCTTCGTCGATCTGCTGCCCTGGGTGGAGTACCTGCCGGATTCACAAAGCGTGCTACTGGATGACGGCGAATCGGTCGCGGCCTTCTTCGAGCTGACGCCCATCGGTACCGAAGGGCGAGAGCCCCAGTGGCTGCTGCAGGCCCGCGATGCGCTGGAAAACGCCCTGCAGGACAGCTTCGATGAACTCGACGAGCAGCCCTGGGTGGTGCAGCTCTACGCCCAGGATGAGACCGATTGGTCCAGTTACCTGAAGACCCTGCGCGACTATATCCTGCCACGAGCTCAAGGCAGCGCCTTCAGTGAGCGTTACCAGCGCTTTCTGGTCCACCACCTGCGCGCCATCGCCAAGCCCGGCGGTTTGTTCGAGGACACCACCGTGACCCGTCTGCCATGGCGCGGCCAGTCCCGGCGCGTGCGCATGGTGATCTATCGCCGTGCGCCGGGCGCTTCCCGGCGCCGTGGACAAACCCCGGAACACGCCCTGGCGACGGTCTGCGACCGGCTGCTGGGCGGTCTGGCCAATGCCGGCATCAAGGCCCGTCGCCTTCAGGCCGCGGACATCCACGCCTGGTTGCTGCGCTGGTTCAACCCCCATCCCACCCTGTTGGGACCGTCGGCAGCGGACCAGGAGCGCTTCTACCAGTTGACCGCCTATCCCCAGGCGTCGGAGCCCGGTGAGATCGAACTGGCCAGCGGCACGGACTTCTCGCAGCGGCTGTTCTTCGGCGAACCGCGCTCCGATGTGGAGAACGGCACCTGGGTTTTCGACGACATGCCACACCGGGTCATGGTGCTCGACCGCCTGCGCACGCCGCCGGCCACGGGCCATATCACTGGCGAGACCCGCAAGGGTGGAGATGCCTTCAACGCCCTGTTCGACCAGATGCCCGATGACACGGTGATGTGCCTGACCCTGGTGGCCACACCACAGGACGTGCTCGAAGCCCACCTGAACCACCTAGGCCGCAAGGCCGTCGGCGACACCCTGGCCTCCGAGCAGGCCCGCCAGGACGTGCAGGAAGCCCGTTCGGTGATCGGCAGCGCCCACAAACTCTATCGCGGCGCGCTGGCGTTCTACCTACGCGGACGTGATCTGGCGGAACTGGACGCACGCGGGTTGCAGCTCGCCAACGTCATGCTCAACGCCGGCCTGCAGCCGGTGCGCGAGGAGGATGAAGTCGCCCCCCTCAACAGTTACCTGCGTTGGCTGCCCGGCGTGTTCGACCCGGTCAGGGACCGTCGCCAGTGGTACACCCAGTTGATGTTCGCCCAGCACGCGGCCAACCTCTCGCCACTCTGGGGTCGTAACCAGGGCACCGGACATCCCGGCATCACCTTCTTCAATCGCGGGGGCGGCACCATCACTTTTGATCCGCTCAACCGAAAAGACCGGCAGATGAACGCCCACCTGTTCCTGTTCGGCCCGACCGGCTCCGGCAAGTCCGCCACCCTCAACAACATCCTCAACCAGGTGGTGGCTATCTACCGGCCACGGCTGTTCATTGTCGAGGCCGGTAACTCCTTCGGCCTGTTCGGGGACTTCGCCCAGCGCCTGGGACTGACGGTGCACCGGGTCAAGCTGGCCCCCGGTGCTGGCGTGAGTCTGGCACCGTTCAGCGATGCCTGGCGTCTGGTCGACACCCCCGGCGAGGTGCACACTCTGGATGCCGATGCGCTGGCGGATGATGAGGAAGCAACAGCGCCCGGCACGGAGGAGGAAGAGCAACGCGATGTACTGGGCGAGTTGGAGATCACCGCCCGACTGATGATCACCGGTGGGGAAGACAAGGAAGAGGCGCGGATGACCCGCGCCGATCGCAGCCTGATCCGCCAATGCATCCTGGATGCGGCCCGCCGTTGCGTGAGGGACGAGCGCACAGTGCTGACCGAGGACGTACGCAACGCCCTGCGCGAGCGCAGCGCCGACACGGCCCTGCCCGAGACGCGCCGCGCCCGCTTGCTGGAGATGGCCGACGCCATGGACATGTTCTGCCAGGGCCTGGACGGCGAGATGTTCAACCGCCCCGGCACGCCCTGGCCCGAGGCCGACATCACCATCGTCGATCTGGCGACCTTTGCCCGCGAGGGCTACAACGCCCAACTCTCCATCGCCTATATCTCCCTGATCAACACGGTCAACAACATCGCCGAGCGTGACCAGTTCCTGGGGCGGCCCATCATCAACGTCACCGACGAAGGCCACATCATCACCAAGAACCCGTTGCTCGCCCCCTATGTCGTCAAGATCACCAAGATGTGGCGCAAGCTGGGAGCCTGGTTCTGGCTGGCGACCCAGAACCTGGACGACCTGCCCAAAGCCGCCGAGCCCATGCTGTCGATGATCGAGTGGTGGATCTGCCTGTCCATGACCCCGGATGAGGTAGAGAAGGTGGCGCGCTTCCGCGAGCTTAATCCGGCCCAGAAGGCGTTGATGCTGTCGGCGCGCAAGGAGTCTGGCAAGTTCAGCGAAGGGGTGATCCTGTCGAAGTCGATGGAAGTCCTGTTCCGTGCCGTGCCGCCGAGCCTTTACCTGGCCATGGCGATGACCGAGCCCGAAGAAAAAGCCGAGCGCTACCAGTTGATGCGCGAGCATGGCATCAGTGAGCTGGAGGCCGCTTTCAAGGTGGCGGAGAAGATCGACCAGGCGCGCGGTATCGAACCATTGCCGCCAGATAGTTTTGGCTGAGGTGCGACTGCATGGAGAAATCGTGGCGTTCACCCTATGCAACAAGGCGCTACCTCTGGCCAGTGCTGGCGGTAGCGACGGTATTCGTTGCCATCCTGGTCTGGTCATTCAGTCCCAGCCCACGGGTAAGTGATCCAGAGCCATCGGGACCACCCTGGCTTTACGGCCGCCTCGATGCGCGCTTCACCGTGATCGCCTACGCCGACCTGGAATGCCCGTACTGCCAGGCGTACTTCCCGGTCTTGAAGCAGTGGATCGACAGCCACCCCGAAGCGAACTGGCAATGGCATCACCTGCCGCTGGCGTTCCACGAACCCGCTGCCACCCAGGGCGCACGCCTGGTGGAATGCGCCGGTGAAGTGGGCGGCCGTACCGCCTTCTGGCATGCCATCGCCTGGGTATACCAGCACACCCGCGGTGATGGACAGGGCGTACCTGCCAATGTCGAGATGCCCGGTTTGACGCCCGCTGTGCAGGCGTGCCTGGACAGCACGAGACCCGATGCCGTGATCCGCGCCCAAGCCGACGAAGCCGCACACGCCGGCGTGGTCGCGACGCCGACCCTACGCCTGGTCGACAACCACACCGGTACCGATCTGCTGTTACCGGCGGGGCCAATCGAGGGCGATGCCCTGCTGTCCGCCATCGACTTGCTCACGTCTGCTGAGGATGGGGTTTCAGAGCAGGCGCGAACCGGAACCACCGAGATGCCTGCCGACGTCGTCGGCGACATGCCCAGGTAGCCGTGATCTTCAAGGCTACGGCGCGGTTCCAACCGCGTTGATCGATCCGTTCGCTCCGCATCCCTCGCGCGAACGTCCATCACCCGTGATGGAGGATGCCCATCAATCCGGCCCGCTTGCGGGCCTTCATTGTCCCAGGGGGCCTTGCCCCACGGGACAGGAGCCTCCGTTCCTATCCAGGAGGTTCCCATGAGTTTGTCCGAAACCGTCTCCGACGGCACCACCTGCGCGCTCGTCGACTATGCGAGCATCCAGGAAGACCCACTGATCCGTCAGGCCATCGGCGTGCTGGAAGAACGCCTCTTCAGGCGCGGCGCATCACTGACCAGTCCCGCCGCCGTACGTGAGTACCTGCGGTTGAAACTGGCCGGTGAAGCGCTGGAAGTCTTTGCCGCCGTCTTTCTCGACGCGCAGCATTGCGTCATCGCCTACGAGCCGATGTTCCGAGGCACCATCGATGGCGCTGCCGTCTATCCGCGAGCCGTGGTCAAGCGTGCCATCGAGCACAACTGTGCCGCGGTGATCCTGGCCCATTGCCATCCCTCGGGTTCGACCGAGCCGAGTCAGGCCGACAAGGCCATCACGACCCGCTTGAAATCGGCCCTTGAGCTGGTCGACGTTCGAGTGCTGGATCATTTCATCATTGGTGAAGGGGTGCCTTTCTCCTTCGCCGAGGTGGGCTTGCTGTAATCACAGGGGCGTCTTCGGACGCCTCCTTCTTCCTGCCGCGACAAAGTGGTAGCTTCTCTGTGCGCATTCTTCATGGCGTACGCGCCCCAAGAGATCGACGATCACGAGTCATTGATCCTGGGGAGCCCTGACATGCCTTCGTTCACCACCCATTCTGCGATTCGCCACCGCTACTATCTTGCCGCAGCGGTCTGTGTGCTGATGGTTTCAGCTCACGTCCAGGCTGCGGACGTCCTGGTCTTCACCGACCAATGGCACCCCGTCGAGGCACTGGATAACGTGCGCGTCATCCACCTGGATGCCGCCGCAGAGATCGAGGCGGAACTGGCGTCCGGACTTCCCGCCGATCCGCAGCAAGCGGCGGCCATCGTCCGTCAGCGGATGGATGATGGTGGTAACGACTTTCAAGCCCGTCTTGCTACCGCTTACCAGGGCGTCGTCGATGCATGGAGTCTGGGCATTACCAAGATTCCGGCCATCGTGGTTGATGAACGCTATGTGGTTTATGGCGATGCCGATGTCTCGCGTGCCCTGGCCAGTATTGAGGCTTACAAGAGGGACCAGCCATGAAAGCATCTCATCGAAAGTGGCGCGTCAGTCTCGCGGCTTGCCTGTTGAGCATTGCCATTCCAACCTTCGCCCTCGATACCGCAACCATCACCGGTTCAGTACTGTCGCCCGACTGTATCGCTTACCGGGTGCGGGGCATCTGCTACTGGCTGCTCTGCACTTTGACCGGTTGCTCCGTGGAAACCTCGGTCAAAGTGGCGCATTACGTGCCTGATGCGGTGGTCTCCAGTTATTCGAACACTGGGGAAAATCCCTGGGTAGAGGTGCGCGCACTGAGCCCGCCCAACGCCAGCGCCGAAGGCGGCGGTGACGGCACCACCAACGAGGAGCACGAGAACAACCTGGCCAAGTTCAAGAACGCCGATGTGATCGGCCATCCGGGCGCGACCCTGTTCAGTCAGTTCATCAGCCAATGGGGCTATTCCTGCGCGGGGGCGGGCACGGCCTTCATGCCTTACCTGCTGAGCACTCTCGATATCGTGGCCTGGCGCTACAACGTCCCCGAATCCCTCTATCCCGAGGCGCTGATACCGGGCAGGCGCGAGATCGGCACGCGGGCGGGCCTGAACCTGTGGGGCAATGTCTATCCGCGTGGCGGCTTCCTGCACCATGTCGATGACTACAAGGCGGCCGCCGTCGTTGCCCAGCGCGCGGGCGACATCGTCACCCGCCGTGGTCAGGTGCATGTGTACCAGCCGCTGCTGGCCAATGGCCGCGATGGCTACTGGCCGGCAGGCGCCCTGATGGAAAGTGATGCGGCCACCGGCAAGTGGCAAGAACTCACGCCAACACTCAAGAATACCTGCGCTGTATTTCCCCACAGCGAATCCCGAGTACAGGCACAACAGGGAGACTATGCCTGGGCGCTATGGCGACCTTATAGCTGTTGTGAGCGAAAGGGCCAGATCTTCCTCGGCAGTGTGGATTTCAATTGAGGCTGGTTCCATGACAAAGCACTCTCGTTTACGACTCATATGCATAGGGCTGGCGGTAATCAGTTTCTCGGCGATGCTGTCCAGCCCTCCCACAACAGCCCAAACCACTATCGACGACTATGGCGTGCACCATCGCGGCAGTGTCATCGGCGACGACGTGCTCTACAGCATCGGCGGCGGCCGGGCCGTCTCCATGGGACCGGTCGGTCAGATGCAAACCCTGGGTGTCGGCATCGGCTGGAACAGCAACCTGATCTGCGGCGACATGAGTATCACCACCACCTTGCAGAACCAGCTCAACGGGATCACCAACGGCTTCCAGACGATCATGAGCAACGTGATCCAGAACGCCACGGCGGCGGTCGCCTCCCTGCCGGCGCTTATCATCCAGCGTGCCGATCCGGGCCTGTATAACCTGCTCACCAACGGCATCCTGCAGGCCCGGCTGGACTTCGACCGATCGAAAATGACCTGCCGTGCCATTGCCAACCGCATGGCGGACATGGCGGGCGGCCAACTGGGCTGGGATCAACTGGCCGAAGGCATGGTGCTCAAGCAGGCGGTGGCCAGCACCGATGCGGTGTCCGCCATCGAACAGGCGGAAACCAGCCGGGGCAATGACGGCGTGCCCTGGGTCGGGGGCGACAATGCCGGCGGTTCGGGTCAGGCTCCTATCCGTGTGGTCGGTGACGTGACCCGCGCCGGTTACAACCTGCTGAACGGTCGCAGTGCCACCGACGGTTCGCCGATCGACAGTATCACCTGCGGTCACCGCCTGAGTTGCCAGACTTGGTCGTCACCGGATGCCGCCGAGGCCTGGGCGACGCGGGTGCTGGGAGAACAGGAACAACGCACCTGTGATAGCTGCGTGAAAACCCGGACCATGCCCGGCGTGGGGCTGACACCGCTGATCCAGGAGGAATTCGAGACTCGGTTCGAAGCCCTGCGGGATCTGGTGACCGGAGCCACGCCCACCACCTTCGAGAACCTCGCGGAGGCCGGTAGCGCTTCATTACCCATCACTCGTGGCGTGATCGAGGCGCTGCGCGATGAGCCGGATCAGGACATCCTGGCCCGGCGCCTGGCGTCCGAGGTTGCTCTATCCAGCGTGCTGGAGAAGGCGCTGCTGTTACAGCGGACACTGCTTACCGGGCGCAAGGAGCCCAACGTGGCGGCCAATCAGCTCGCCCAGGACGCGGTGTCCCGCGAGAGTGAATTGCTGGCGCAGGAGATCAACAACCTCAAGACCGAGTTGGAGTTGCGCCGCGAGCTGGCCACCAACTCCCCGATGGCGATCATCCGGCGGCACAACAGCCGCGGTGAATCGTCGCGTGGCATCTACCAGGGAGACACCGAGCGCAACCGACTCGATACCATTCAGCAGGCACCGAACCCGAGCAACCCGCCATGAAACTTGCCAGGCCCAAGTGGCTGTTCAGTCGTCCGCTGGGGAAAGCGCTGCTCTGGACGACCCTTGTGGTGCTGGTGGCGGCAGGTATCAACCTGGTCGGTATCGGTGTCGTCGGCGACATCACTGCCTGGAGTCAGTGGCTCGACAATCATGCGGGCTATTTCCTTGCCTTGCGGCTGTGCCTGTATGGCGCAACCGGCTACGGCTGGCTGTGGATGCGCCGCCGGCTGTATCGGGACGCGGAAGCACGCCAACGCCTGTTTCGGGCGGAGATCGGTGCGATTGCAGCCATCACCCTGCTCGAAGTCAGCGTATTGCTGACCTGAGCGCGATCGCTGGAGCCCCACATGACGCTCTACACCTCGGACTACCTGGAGTACTACCTGACACTGGTGGCCTGGATCATCAACAACGGCATCTGGGAGGTACTGGTCGCCAGCGGCATCTTCGCGTTGCCGTTTCTGGCCATCGTCGTGCAGGAATGGCTCAAGGCGCGGTCGGAAGGCGCTGACGAGGGCAACAAGGGGGTGCTCTCGTCCATGCGTATCGAAAACCGCGTCTGGGTAGCCATCGTGGTCATCCTGTTCGCCGGCATCCCTTTCATCCCGGTTGATCTCAGCACCATCCAGTTCGATCGCACACGCTCTCAGCAGTGCCAGGTCAACGTGCCGGAGCCGTCGGAGACGTCCTGGTCGACATCCTTCACCACCATCAACGATCAAAGCGCACGTGTCCCGGTTTGGTGGTTCTTCATGCACGCCCTGTCCAAGGCCGTTACCGGAGCGGCAGTTGCATCCATTCCCTGTGGTACCGACCTGCGGCAGATGCGCATGGAGATTGACAGCACGCGCATTGCGGACCCACTGCTGGCTCAGGAGGTCGCCGATTTCACCGGCGACTGCTACGGCCCGGCGCGCGCCAAGCTGTTTATGAACCGGCCAGCACTGAGTGACGAGGAAATGCACGACGTCACCTGGATTGGCTCACGCTTCTTCCTGGACACGGCCGGCTTCTACGACACCTACCGTTCCCAGGCCCCACGCGACGCCTGGCCCTATAGTGACAGCCGTGACGCCGGCCTGACCGAAGTCGCCAGTGGCGGGGGCTATCCGGACTGTAGGGACTGGTGGCTGGACGGCTCCGAAGGATTGCGAACCCGCTTGCTGGCACAGGTCGATCCCAGCTTGCTGTCCCGGTTCGCGCAATGGGCAGGCTTTATGGATCAGTCCCAAGTGGACGACGCCCTCATCCGCGCCATCGCCTCACCACAACACCAGGCCATGAACCAGGGCCAGGTTTACACCGACTACGGCGGTCAAATCGGAATAACACTGCCCAATGCAACCACCCGCGTCGCCTCAGACCTGGGCCTGACCGTGGGATCACTCGGCTTCTTCCCCGCAATGGACGTGGTGCGCCAGGCGCTGCCGATGATCCTGTCGTTCCTGAAGATGGCCATGGTCATCGTCATTCCGCTGGTGCTGATCTTCGGTACATACGACCTTCGAACTGTGGTCACGGTGACTGCCGTGCAGTTCGCGCTGTTCTTCGTGGATTTCTGGTTCCAACTCGCGCGCTGGGTGGACTCCACCATCCTCAACGCGCTCTACGGCTGGGATTCCCCGCACAGTAACTTCAATCCGTTGATGGGGTTAAACAACGCCTTCGGCGACATGTTGTTGAATTTTGTGATGGCGGCGATGTTCATCATCTTGCCTGGATTCTGGGTTGTTGCACTGAGCTGGGCCGGAGTCAGGACGGGGAACATCCTTAGCGGCTTCATCACTGGCACATCCGATGCGAAGTCGGCTGGTGGAAGTGGGGCAGGTCTTGCCATGAAAGCCGCGACAAAGGGGGCAAAGTAAATTTTGACCTCGCCATAGCATCCAATCAGTAGTCGACACCATCTTCCGGAGCCCATGCTGGCTGGGTTTCCGCCAGAGTCATTTCGTTGAAGTAGTGAGCCAACCCTCGGACCGATAGAGATGCTCTGCCGCCTCTATCACGGTAGGTAGTACCAAAGGTCCGGACATAGCCCTCGAAATGGTTATCAGCCTGTTCCCACAACAGGCCTTGCCCGATGCGGAGCATCAGAATCCCACCGTAAGCACTGGCTTGCTTGAGTTCCCAGCTCATCATCCTCCCTCCATCGCACCAATCATGTCTGCACACTATGCGCCACATATGATAATCATAATGAAGACCACTATAGAGCTATAGAGGCATCGATAGACGTGGGTTTACGTTACCCATATACTGCAGTCAACAGCTATAACCAGAATTTGCAAACAAGCACGAGATACCGGATGTCAAATGACCAGCTCTCCTCCCTGACGCAACCGCAACGTGATCGCCTCGCGTTCATCGAACTGCGGGTGCGCTTCTTTGGCGACCTACGCCGCCAGGAAGTGGTGTCACGTTTCGGCATCCAGGCCGCAGCAGCTACACGAGACCTGGGGATCTACAAGGAGCTGGCTCCCGGCAACATCGACTACAACGCCAAGGCCAAGGCCTATGTGCTGGGAAAGGGCTTCAAGCCTGTCTTCGCCTTCCCGCCTGAGAGAGTACTGTCTTGGCTGACCCAGAATTTCGGCGATGGGGAACCCGGGCCGCTAAGGGCCTGTGTCGCCAGCGAGTACCCCTGGCGACTGGATCAACCCGACCTCACTGTACTGGCCTGCGTGACACGAGCCATTTATCAGGAGTATCCGCTCAGTATCGAGTATCACTCCATCTCCAGCGGTCGTACTGAGCGCGAGATCGTACCCTTTGCCCTGATCGACAATGGCCTGCGCTGGCATGTACGTGCCTTCGATCGCAAATCACAGGAGTTCAGGGACTTCGTGATCACCCGGATCAAGCGCCCCAAGCTGCTCAAGGAACAGTCAATAGCAACCCACGAACGCAGTGACCAGGACATACAGTGGACCCGGATCGTTGAACTGGAGTTGGTGCCGCACCCGGATCAACCCCGTCCCGAGATCACCGAAATGGACTACGCCATGCAGGATGGCGTGATCCGGATGAAACTACGCGCAGCCATGACGGGCTATGTACTACGCAAGTGGAGTGTGGACTGCTCACCGGATCATAGTATGCGCGGCCCAGAGTACCGCTTGTGGCTCAAGGACCACCTAGCCATCTACGGCGTGAAAAACGCAATGTTGGCACCAGGCTACAGAGTAGGACCAAAGGCGGGGACATGATGGAGCTGATCGATAACATCAACAACTTGCTGGGTGACGACCTAAAGCAAACACTCAAACCGGGCTCCCGCCTGAAAATCGCAGCTTCGTGCTTTTCAATGTATGCGTTCGAAGCGCTCAAGCAGGAGCTGGAGCAAATTGAGGAGCTGCGCTTCATCTTTACTGCACCGGCCTTTGTTGCGAACGAGGTAACCGACAAGATTCGCAAGGAGCGACGGGAATTCCACATCCCCAAGCTCGACCGTGAACGTAGCCTCTACGGTAGCGAGTTCGAGATTCAGCTTCGCAACAAGCTCACCCAGCGAGCCATTGCCAAAGAGTGCGCGGACTGGATGCGGCGCAAGGTCACCTTCAAGAGCAATCGCAGCAAAGCTCCCATGCAGCAATTTGCCTGCGTGCAAGAGGCTGATTCCAGTACCGCCTACATGCCTCTGCACGGTTTCACCGCTGTTGATCTCGGTTACCAGCAAGGCAACGCTGTCTCCAATCTGGTCAACAAGATGGATGAGCCAAGCTTTACGGCCACCTATCTGAACCTGTTCGACCAAATCTGGAACGACCCGGAGAAATTGGAGGATGTTACCTCGCAAATCTGCGACCACATCGCTTCGGTGTATCAGGAAAACTCGCCGGAGAGCATCTATTTCCTGATGCTCTACAACATCTTCAATGAGTTCCTTGACGACATCAACGAAGACGTCTTGCCCAATGATCGCACCGGCTACCAAGACACCCTGATCTGGCAAAAGCTCTTCAATTACCAGAAGGATGCGGCCACCGGCATCATCAACAAACTGGAAACCTACAGTGGCTGCATCCTGGCCGACAGCGTCGGCCTGGGCAAAACCTTCACTGCCCTGGCGGTAATCAAGTATTACGAGCTGCGAAACCGCTCGGTGCTGGTACTGTGCCCGAAGAAGCTGGCAGACAACTGGTTGAACTACAACCGCAACCTCAAAACCAACCTCTTTGCCCGCGACCGCTTCAACTATGACGTGCTTTGCCATACCGACCTCAGCCGCACCAGTGGCGAGTCCTTTGGCACGCCGCTCAATCGCATAAACTGGGGCAACTACGACCTGGTGGTCATCGACGAATCGCACAACTTCCGCAACAATGATGCCTACAAGGACAAGGAAACGCGCTACCAGAAACTGATGAACAAGGTCATCAAGGAAGGGGTAAAGACCAAGGTTCTGATGCTTTCGGCCACTCCGGTCAACAACCGTTTCAATGACCTGCGCAACCAGTTGGCACTGGCCTACGAAGGTGACTCCGAAAACCTCAGCAAGAAACTGCGCACGGACAGAGCCGTGGAAGAGATCTTTCGCAGTGCCCAGACCGCTTTCAATAGCTGGTCCAGGCTCCCGCCGGAACAGCGCACAGCGCGGGCCATTCTTGACGCGCTGGATTTTGACTTCTTTGAGTTACTCGATAGCGTTACCATCGCCCGCTCGCGCAAACACATCCAGACCTTTTACGACACCAAGGACATTGGCCACTTCCCGGAACGCCGCAAACCCCTGTCGTACCACTGCCCGCTCACCACGCGACAAGACGTCCCTAGCTTCAACGAGATATTCGAGCAACTGTCGCTGCTCAAACTCGCCGTCTATGCGCCGGTCAGCTACATCCTGCCGAGCCGCCTGAAGAAGTACGAAGAGCTATACGACACCCAGGTGTCCAGTGGCGGCGGCAAGCTCCGGCAAGTCGACCGGGAAAAAAGCCTGCAGGCACTGATGACGGTCAACCTGCTCAAGCGCCTGGAAAGCTCTATTGAAGCCTTCCGCCTTACCCTGGGAGCGCTGTGCAGCAGCCATGAGCGTACTCTGGAACGAATCGAGGCATTCAATCAGAGCGGTGGCAGCACCAGTGTGGGTGACTTCACCGATGTTCTGGAAAGACTGGATGCCGAAGATGATGAGTTGCCCGGTCTGGACGATGAGGCCGGCCTTATCGGCGGCAAGGTGAAGATCAGCCTCGCCGACATGGATTTGCCCTCCTGGGAGCACGAACTTCGGGCAGACCTTGAGATCATCAACGGCCTGCTGGCCGAGATGAGCAAAATCACTCCGCAGTACGATGCCAAGCTGCAACACCTCAAGGCGCACCTGCTGAACAAAATTACCAACCCGATCAACCCCGGCAATCGCAAGGTGCTGATCTTCACTGCCTTTGCCGACACGGCGAACTATCTGTACGCCAACCTGGCCCCGGAACTGTTGGCCAGTCAGCAGTTGCATTCCGCCAAGGTCACCGGCCAGGGCGCGCCGCAATCCACCCTGAAAGGCGGCTCGCGGAAAAGGCATTACGACTTCCAGGAAGTGCTTACCTTGTTCTCACCGCGCTCCAAGGAAAAGACCTTGGTACTGCCCGAAGAACCTGCGGAAGTTGACCTGCTAATCGGCACCGACTGCATCTCCGAAGGCCAGAACCTGCAGGACTGCGACTACCTGATCAATTATGACATCCACTGGAACCCGGTACGCATCATCCAGCGCTTCGGCCGCGTGGATCGCATCGGTTCACCTAACCACTGCATTCAGTTGGTGAACTACTGGCCCGACATTTCCCTCGACGAATACATCAACCTCAAGGAGCGGGTGGAAAGCCGTATGACCATCGTCGATGTCACCGCCACCGGCGATGACAACGTGCTTTCCGCCCAGGCCAACGATGTTTCCTACCGCAAGGAGCAGTTGCGCCGATTGCAGGATGAAGTGATTGAACTGGAAGATCTGAAGACCGGCGTCTCCATCACCGACCTTGGCCTCAATGACTTCCGCATGGATTTGCTCAACTACGTCAAGGCACATGGGGAACTTGACAAAGTACCCAATGGAATGCACGCGGTTATCTCGGCTGATCCGAGCAAGGGCTTGGTGCCGGGCGTGATTTTCACTCTGCGCAATCGCAATGCAGGCATCAATCCGCCGGCGCATCTGCCACAACACAACCTGCTGCACCCCTATTACCTTGTCTATATCGGGCGCGATGGTGAAGTTGTTCACGACCACACCGAGGTTAAGCGCCTATTGGACCTGGTGCGCAGCTCCTGTAAGGGACAGGCCCAGCCATCGCCGGATGCCTGCCAGTTGTTCAATCGAGAGACCTCTGATGGCCGCAGGATGCAGACCTATTCGGACCTTCTGACCCAGGCCATTTGCTCCATGATCGAGGTCAAGGAGGACAAAGACCTGGACAGCCTGTTTACCGGTGGCAAGACCACGGCGCTGCTGGATAGCATCTCCGGACTGGATGATTTCGAGCTCATCTCCTTCCTGGTTATACAGGAGGTCGCATGAGCCAGGGCGCGCATCCTGCCTTCATCAGCTTCCCCAAGCAAGCTGCTTTTGGCCGCGTGCTGCCAAAGAACAAGATTTACGAGCACAGTGGGGCCAAAACCCGGCTCAAAGATCTGTTCGTCACCCAGGTCGAGCAGATTGTCTGGCAGTACAAGCTGGCACCGGAAACCATCAAGCTGCCAGCCAAGCTGGGCGTGCCCGAAATACAGGTTTTCAGCCTTCAGCTCAAAACCCATCAGCTGCATGAGGACGTGCTGCGTTGCATCGACGGCGCGGTGCAATACCCCATTTTGTTTGAGCTGAACTACGACGGGCAGACGCAAGTAAAGGCCTGCTATAAGCGCCCTGTTCTTAAAAGGGGGGAAGCCGACGCCAGTAAATGGGTGGTCAGCGACTACTTCGCCAGTCCGTGGTTGGCCGCAGACGCACCCCGTGAGCCAATACCCATGGCGCTGGATCTGGCGGCTTTGTATGAACAGCTACTGCGCCGGCTGATTCCCCTGACTCCCCGTGCAGGGGAGGGCTTGGCTGCCTTGGTTGAACGAACCAATCAGGTACGCAGCAAGCAGAGAGAGGTCGACCAGACCCAGGCCCGCCTGAATAAGGAAAAGCAATTTAACCGCAAGGTGGAGATCAACGCCCAATTGCGTAAGTTGCAGACAGAACTAGAACAATTGAGGGAGAGGGATTGCCAATGAGTACGCTGGAAATAACGAACGATTCGAGGCAACACCTTGAGAATGTCGCAGACGATGCCTTGCATCATCTCACAAAGATCGCGGAGGCGGCTGAAGCAAAGCTTCACAGTGGTCAAGCTCAGGGAGCCGAGGCACTGGCGAATGTCAACACAGCGACTTCTGAGGCAGCAATCCGGAACCTGAATCAGGCCTATGCTGCTGCACGGGAGAGTTACCGGACATTGTCGGAGGAACCCGCCATCGCTCGCGTGGTGGTGATGGATGAGGAGGAGCAAAGCCGTACCTACTATATCTGCCGAGCCGCTCCGGTATCCGGCTTCCCCAACCTTGCCAGTTACCGCGCGCCTATGGGACGCTTGGCTTCCTTGGAGATTGGCACGGAGTTCACTCTCCCCAACGGAACGGTTGTCGAGGTAACTGAGCGTGCACGACTCCACCCTGGTAAGGATACCGACGGCTGGGATTCACAAAATACTGTTGTTGAGTTCGAGGATATCGGCCCGCTCACCATCGAGTCTCTGCGTGAGCTATTGTCGCAGGTTGTTGGGGGAACCGTTACCGAAGACATACTGGGCCAACTGCTGGCTGAAGAAAGCGAAAAAGCCAATATCGTTGCGGGTGTTCGCCGTAGTGTGATTACCAAAATGGGGCTCAGGGATCAGCCCGTCCTCGATCAGTATCAGGACGAAATATTCCGACTCCCTCTCGACAGACGATTGCTGATCCTGGGACCACCAGGAACCGGCAAGACCACAACCTTGATCCGCCGACTTGGCCAGAAGCTCGACAGTGAATTTTTGGACGAAGATGAACAGCGACTGGTGGATGCGATTGGCACCTCACAAGGCATCCCACATCCCAGTAACTGGCTGATGTTCACCCCTACCGAACTGCTCAAGCAGTATCTGAAAGAAGCATTTGCGCGTGAAGGTGTGCCTGCTTCAGACCAATGCATTAGAACCTGGCACGACTATCGACGTGAACTCGCGAGAAATACCTTGGGCGTGCTCAAAACCGCAACGGGTGGTGGTGGCTTTGTCCTGAAGGAAGGGCTGCAGAATCTGCAGGACGAGGCGCAAGCAAGTGCTATCGCATGGTTCGAGGATTTCGATACATGGCAACGGAATGCCTACCGTCAGGATCTCCGTGAATCCGCTGCAAAGCTCGAGGAAACCCAGGTCTCCGAAGTCCAAGTCCTTGGTGCGCGTCTCAATGAGATTCTTGCACATACCAATGATGTTCCCCTTGCCACCACATTTGAGTCGCTGACGGCAGAGCTTCCTAAAGCACAATCGCTGGTCGCCAGTCTGAAGGGGACCTCGGACAAAAAGGTCAGGGCTGCGCTTAATCTGCAGCACAACCGCAACAACAATTTTCTGGATGAACTGGCTACTTTTATCGACGAACTCCAGGAAGTCCAATTAGTGGATACCGATGAGCCAGATGATGTGGATGCTGAAGATGGGGAAGAGGAATCCACGCCGACCACGGGAAAACTGGCGGCGGCCAATGCCTACATGCAGGCAGTTCGTGCCCAGGCTCGCGCCGCTGCAGCCAAGCGAGCGATCAGCAAGACCTCCCGCAACGGCAGAATCATTGAATGGCTCGGAGATCGCGGCCTGACAGATGCTGATCGTGAAGAAGTGGGTACCAGTCTTCTGGTGCAGACCAACGCCCGCCGCTTTCTGAACCCCGTCAAGCGCTACCTTGACGGGATTCCCAGGCGCTATCGCGCATTCCGGCGAGAGCGTCAGCAAGACGGACGCTGGTACCGAAAAGAAGGATTCGAGGCTCGTGACATCCAGCAATTGGAGCTAGATATTGTACTGCTTTCCATACTCCGCGCTGTGGGAAGCCTAATCAGCAGGCCCGGCATCCAGCGCAATATCGACAGCCCGGTATGGTCAGCACTTCAGCCCATCCTGAGTCACTTTCGCAATCAGATACTCGTAGATGAGGCCACTGACTTCTCACCGATTCAACTCGCGTGCATGGCAGCGTTGATGCATCCCCGTCTGCGCTCGTTCTTTGCCTGTGGTGACTTCAACCAGCGCCTCACTACCTGGGGCGCTCGCTCCGCTGATGACTTAAAGTGGGTGTTCTCTGATTTTGACATCAGAGAAATCTCAGTCTCCTATCGGCAGAGCAAACAGCTCAACGAATTGGCAAGAGGCATCATCCAGGCCGTTGGCGGCACCGATCAAACGGCTACACTGCCCACCCATATGGACAGCGAAGGGGTTGCACCGGCCTTGCTAGAGGGCACTGCCGATTTGGAAACCGTCATAGCCTGGTTGGCAGACCGCATTCGTGAAATCGAGCGTTTTGTCGGCCAATTGCCTTCAACCGCCATCTTTGTGAATGACGAAAGCGAGGTGGTACCCCTGGCAGAAGCACTGAATGCCCGCCTGGCAGAACACAATATTCAGGTGGTTGCCTGCCAGAGAGGCCAAGCCGTAGGCCAGGATAACGATGTGCGGGTATTCGACATCCAGCATATCAAGGGCTTGGAATTTGAAGCGGCCTTCTACGTTGGCATAGATCAGCTTGCCACCCTACACCCGGCCCTGTTTGACAAGTACCTGTATGTAGGTACGACGCGCGCAGCCACTTACCTCGGCATTACCTGTGAGACTTCCTTGCCGCCCGACATTGATGAACTTCGCCACCTATTCGGTCAGGACTGGCGGCAAGAGAGTTTTACCAGCTAATGACTGTAAAAAGAATGAACTGAAACACTGAGCCGCAGAACGCTAAGGAATCTAACAACATGCCTGAATCCAATGACAATGATCAGGTCGAGCCTGAAGAACAAGCCAAGGAAAATAACAATATATTGAAGGTTAGGGATGACCACGCGCCCCTGCAGTTCGCAGCCGACGGCGACAAATTCAGGCTGCAAACAGGTGCGAAAGCCTCCTGGTTGAGTTCCGACGAGTTCGGCCATAAGGAGCTGCGCAGCCGCATCGAGCCTTGGCTGACGTCACTGTTCCAATCGGAACATTTTTCGCTCCTGGCCGGCTCGGGATTGACCCATGCGGTGCATTACTTGGCCGCAGGGAAAGGCGCTGCCGGCATGGGAGCCCTGACACTGAGCAATCACCAGACAGCAATCGATCAAGCAGCGGAGAAAGCTGCGGAAGCGGCCGGGCGCAAGAAGGGCAACCTGGAAGATCAGCTGCGCGTTGCCAACGAATTGCTGCGCGGCCTGGAGGTTCTGCAGAAGGACAGTGAGGCCGAAGCCCTGCGCACTGAGCTTCAGACTGGCATGCAGGACTTCGCAAAGTTGATTCTGAGTAGCGAAGCGGGCATCGCCACAGCGGAAGAAGCGAGTCGTGAGCAGGCGTTCAACACTCTGGTCACCTTCCTGATGAGTTTTGCCAGCCGCACCGGGGTGCGTGATCGTCTGAACATCTTCACCACCAACTATGACCGGCTGATCGAGGCCGGAGCGGAGCTGGCAGGCCTGCATCTGCTGGATCGCTTTCTGGGCAACCTCATGCCGATCTTCCGCTCCTCACGGCTGGATTTGGATATGCACTACAACCCGCCCGGCATACGCGGCGAGCCACGCTATCTGGAGGGCGTCGCGCGCTACACCAAGCTGCATGGATCGGTGGACTGGGTGCAGACCGACAAAGACATTCGCCGCATCGGCCTGCCTTTCGGCGCCGAGAGCGTCGAGCCTTATTTGCAGGCGCCAGGTCTTGACGGTGCCACCGCACATCAGTTGATGATCTACCCCAACGCAGCCAAGGATAGGGAAACTGCCGACTACCCCTACGTGGAACTGTTTCGCGATCTCGCAGCGGCCGTATGCCGCCCGAACAGCACGCTGGTGACTTACGGCTACAGCTTTGGTGACGAACACATCAACCGCGTGATTCGCGACATGCTCACCATCCCCTCAACCCATCTGGTGGTGATCTCGTTTGACGACCCGCTCGCTCGCATCATGCAGACCTACCAGGAGTTGGGCAGACCGTCGCAGATCAGTTTGTTGATCGGCCCCGCATTGGCCGATCTGAGCACTCTGACCGAATGCTACCTGCCCAAGGCCGCCATCGACAAAACAACCTTCCGCATGAGCGAGTTGCTCAAGCAACGGTGGGGTACAGAACAGTCAGTTGATCAAAATCCGCCAGACAAGGATCAGCTTACTGATGGGGAGAATCAGCTATGAGCCTGTCACCACTCGCTTATGCCGACTCTTTGCGCATTGGCACCATCGACTTCGTCTCACCCGATGAAATCAAAGTACTGCTGGAGATTGAGGCTCCTGATGGCGTTGCGCTCAATACCGGCACGCCGCGCCCATTTCCCCGCATCAATGGCTATGTGCTGATCCCCAGCGACGAGGGCCATCTGGTTGCCCAAGTAGAGTGGATAACTATCGAGCGTTCACAGTATCCCAAACGTAAGGGCATGCAGGACTTTGGGCTGGTGGACTTGCCCTACCCCCTGCGCAAGATGAGCCTGAATCCACTGGGCTGCCTGTTTTATGACGGCAGCGAGGCCAGCGGCAAAGAGAAGTATCGCTTCCGGCGCGGTGTCGAGAGCTATCCGACCGTGGGCGATTCTGTACTGCTTCCCACTCAAAGCCAGCTGCGCGCTATCGTCGAGTCCGGCGACAACCGCCATGTACTGATCGGCACCAGCCCACTGGCAGCCAATGCCGAAGTCAGGATCGACCCGGACCGCTTGTTCGGCCGCCATCTGGCGGTGCTGGGTAATACGGGCAGCGGCAAATCCTGCTCGGTGGCGGGGCTGATCCGTTGGTCGATGGACGAGGCCCGCAAGGGCCGTGGCGGCGCAGACCCCAATGCCCGCTTTATCGTGCTCGACCCTAACGGCGAGTACGCCAACACCTTCAAAGGCATGGGGAATGTTCGCGTCTTTGCCGTAGAACCAGGTGAGCAAGTCGAGCAACTGCAGATCCCGCTTTGGTTCTGGAACAGCGCCGAATGGGGTGCCTTTACCCAGGCCAGCGCCAAGACCCAACGGCCAACTCTGGTGCAGGCGCTGCGGTCGGTCCGAGACGGCGTGTTCGGCGCCACCGTCACGCCCAGCCACGAGATGCGCCGCTATCTGCGCACTCTAGTCAGTATTCTGCAATTGGAGCGCAATGCCGGCAGCCCGTGGGCCAAGTTCCCACACCCCAAGAATTTTTTTGAAAAACTCAAGAAGTGGCAGGAAGGGTTGAGCGACCAGGATTCCTTTACGGATGTCGAAACGGCGGCACTGGGCGCGGTCCGCGACAAGATCACGGCTTTTGCGAACGCACGCAGTGATCAATACCCTACCTATGAGTTCACCCGTGACGAGATTGACGAATTCTTGTCGCTGATCCAAACAGCACATTCCACCTTTGGGGGCAGCGACACCGACATCCTGCCCATCGACGCCGATGTGCCGCGCCCATTCACCGGCGACCAACTGCTGAGAAGCGTCGAAGCCACGGCGGAACTGCTCGGGGTATCCGAGTACGTCGAGACCATGCAAATGCGTATCCGCACCCTGCTGTCGGACAGTCGTATGAAGATCGTCTCGGGTGCCGCCCAAGACCTCACGCTGGACGACTGGCTGCGCAACTACATCGGCGATGACCAGGCCTCCAACGGCTCCATCACCGTCATCGACCTCTCACTGGTTCCGGCAGAAGTGGTGCACATCATCACCGCCGTGATAGCCCGCATGACACTGGAAGCCTTACAGCGTTACCGCAAACTGAACCACGGCAAGACCTTACCCACCGTTTTGGTGATGGAAGAGGCGCACACTTTCATCAAGCGCTACAAGGACGACGCCGAAAACCAAAATTCGGCAACCATCTGCTGCCAGGTGTTTGAAAAGATCGCCCGTGAAGGGCGTAAGTTCGGGCTAGGTTTGGTGCTGTCATCGCAGCGCCCGAGCGAACTGTCACCCACCGTGCTTTCCCAGTGCAATAGCTTTTTGATGCACCGCATCAGTAACGACCGCGACCAGGACCTGGTGCACAAGTTGGTACCCGACAATCTGCGCGGCCTGCTCCGTGATTTACCGTCTTTGCCATCCCGCCACGCCATTTTGCTAGGGTGGGCATCGGAATTGCCCGTGTTGGTGCAGATGAACAACTTGCCTGAGGAGCAAAGACCGAAATCAGATGATCCGGATTTCTGGGCCGTTTGGTCTGGCCAGTCTGAGCGTGAAGTGAACTGGGGAACTATCGCGTCTGATTGGCAGCAGACGCAATCAGAACAAGTTGAAGGTGGCCAAGAATCAATCGGAGATGCCGGAGGATTTGACGACGACATCCCGTTTTGAATGCAGATCGGCACCAAGTGCGCAACTGAACTACGAACTAAATACATTGTGCTGCTGAGACAGTGTCGGCGGCAAGAGGAAAAAAAATGGACAAACTGAAAATGCATACCCCCGACCTGACGCAAGACAATATCGCCCGCATCCGCGAGCTGTTTCCCGGCTGCGTGACCGAGGCCCAGGGCGACGACGGTAAGCTGAGGCTGGCGGTTGACTTTGATCAGTTGCGGCAGGAGTTGTCCGAATCCATCGTGGAAGGGCCACAGGAGCGTTACCACCTCAACTGGCCAGGCAAGCGGGAGGCGCTACTCACCGCCAACGCGCCCATCGCCAGGACCCTGCGCCCCTGCCAGGAAGAGAGCGTGGATTTTGATATCACGAAGAACCTGTTTATTGAGGGCGATAACCTGGAGGCCTTGAAGCTGCTCCAGGAGACCTACCTCGGCAAGGTCAAGATGATCTACATCGACCCACCGTACAATACGGGCAACGATTTTATCTATGAAGACGATTTTTCCGAGAACTCAGATGAGTTTCTGAAAAGATCAAATCAGAAGGATGAAGAAGGCAATCGGCTGATTGCGAACACTGAGGCCAATGGCCGATTCCATTCTGATTGGCTATCTATGATGTACCCACGACTGAAACTGGCGCGAAATCTGTTGAGCAATGATGGCGTCATATTTATCAGTATTGATGATAATGAAGTACACAGCTTAATGCGCGTATGTTCTGAAATTTTTGGAGAAGAAAATTTCATTGCACAACTTGCTGTTCAGCTTAATCCTCGTGGACGTCACCTTGATAAATTTGTGGCAAAAACGCACGAATCTATTTTGATTTTTGTAAAAGACGCCATGAATGAAAATGCCATCTACGGCATTGAAAAGGAAGGTCGAATGGTTGACGAGTACAACCGAGAAGACGAAAGAGGAAAATACCGTCTGCTGGGTTTGAGAAATCGGAATCAATCATTTAATCCTACGACTCGTCCAAAGCTCTATTATCCTCTTTTTGTTAATCCCAAGGATGGGAGTGTTTCTTTAATTCGGGATGACACATTCACTGATGAGGTTTGGCCTGACGCCCCAGATGGCACCAAGACGTGTTGGACATGGGGAAAAGAAAAGGTGACGAATGAATCCATTCTGCTCACAGCTGAAAAGACGGCAGATGAGTGGCGAATATATCGCAAAGATTATCTCGTCGGGGCCGACGGAGAGCTTGCGAAAACCTTAGTGAAGTCGGTATGGATGGCAAAGGAAATTACCAATGATCAAGGACGAAAAGTCATAAAAGATTTGTTCGGATCAGCGGTAATGGATTTTCCAAAATCTACCGAACTGCTAAAGACGCTTATTCAAATTGGAACTAATGGAAAAGATTTAGTTCTGGATTTCTTTGCTGGTTCCGCAACTACAGCACATGCTGTTATCAATCAAAATGCTGAAGACGGTGGGCATCGGAAGTTTATCATGGTCCAGTTGCCTGAACCCTGCGATGAGAAATCCTCAGCATACAAAGCGGGTTTCCAATCAATTGCTGAACTCAGTAAGGAGCGAATCCGCCGTGCTGGAAAAAAATCTATAGAAGGCGAATACCATGAAGGGTGGAACAAGGACATCGGCTTCCGTGTCCTCAAGGTCGATTCATCCAACATGGCCGACGTCTACTATAGGCCGGACGCCATCGAGCAAGGCCAGCTGAAGATTTTCACCGACAACATCAAGTCGGATCGCAAGCCCGAAGACCTGCTCTTCCAGGTATTGCTGGACTGGGGCGTGGATCTTTCACTGCCCATCCGAAAAGAGACCATCCAGGGCAAGACCGTCTTTTTCGTCAATGAGCCGCCCTACGATCTTGTCGCCTGCTTCGATACCGGTGTGAATGAGGACCTGGTCAAGGAGCTAGCCCGGTTTGAACCGCTGCGGGTTGTGTTCCGTGACACCGGTTTTGTCTCCGATGCCGTCAAGATCAACGTGGAACAGATCTTCAAACAGTTGTCTCCGGGCACTGAAGTGAAATCGATATAAGGAGGGCTTGGCATGAAACTGAAGTTCAAAGTCCAGCCCTATCAGACCAGTGCGGTGGAATCTGTGGTCGACTGTTTTGCGAGGCAGGTGAATACCTCGGGTATTGCTTACCGGATCGACCCGGGCGTGAACAAAAAGCTGCTGGCACAGGGACCGACTTTGCCGGGAATGGATATCGAGCAGACCGGCTTTAAGAATGCCGATATCCAGCTGAGCGATGCCCAGCTTCTGGCCAATATCCATGCCGTGCAGCGGCGGCAGAATCTGCCCTTGTCGGACAAGCTAGTGTCCAGCGCTGGATGCAAGGTCAACCTTGATGTGGAGATGGAAACCGGCACCGGCAAGACCTACTGCTACGTCAAAACCTTCTTCGAGATGAACAAGCGGTACGGCTGGACCAAGTTCATCGTGGTGGTGCCCAGCATCGCCATCCGTGAGGGCGTGCTCAAGTCACTGGAGATTACCGCCGAACACTTCACCGAGAGTTACGGAAAGAAGGCCCGCTTCTTTGCCTACAACTCCAGGCAGCTGCACCATCTGGAAAGCTTCTCTTCCGATGCGGGCATCAATGTCATGGTCATCAATATCCAGGCGTTCAATGCCACGGGAAAGGATAACCGCCGCATCTATGACGAGCTGGACGACTTCCAGTCGCGCAGGCCTATCGATGTAATCAGCAGCAACCGCCCCATCCTTATCTTGGATGAACCACAGAAGATGGAGGGCAAAAAGACGCTGGAGGCGCTGGCCAAGTTCAGGCCGCTGATGATCATGCGCTACTCGGCCACCCACCGGACCACGCACAACAAGATCCACCGCCTCGACGCCCTGGACGCCTACAACCAGAAGCTGGTGAAAAAAATCGCGGTGCGCGGCATTGCGGTGAAGGGTCTCGCTGGTACCAACGCCTATCTCTACCTTGAATCCATTGAAATTTCCAGGAAGGCACCGGTTGCCCGAATCGAAATGGAAGTGCGCCAGGGCGGCGGAATCAAGCGGATCGTCAAACGCCTGGAGCAAGGCAAGGATCTGTTCATTGAATCAAACGAACTGGACCAATATCGCGGCTTCGTCATCGCCCAGATCGACGCCAACAAGGACACGGTGGAGTTCACCAACGGCCATGTTCTGAGTGCGGGTGATGCAACCGGCGACATCACGGAAATGGCTATCCGGCGGATTCAGATCCGGGAAGCGATCAGGGCTCACCTTGAGAAGGAGCAGGTTCTTTTTGCCCAGGGCATCAAGGTGTTGTCCCTTTTCTTCATCGACGAGGTGGTCAAATACCGGGACTATAGCCAGGCCGATGAACAGGGAGAGTACGCCAGGATATTTGAGGAAGAATACGAACGGCTCAAAGCCGAATATTTAAGCCTTCTTCCCTTGGATGATGGAGTGTATCAGGAATATCTGAAGGGCATTCAGGTTGGCCGCACCCACAACGGTTACTTCTCCATCGACAAGAAAACCAAGAAGCTTACCGATCCGAGCTTCAAGACACGTGGAGAGGAAGCCGGGCTTTCCGATGATGTCGATGCCTATGATCTCATCCTGAAGGACAAGGAGCGACTGCTCTCCTTCGCGGAACCGGTCCGGTTCATTTTCTCCCACTCCGCCCTGCGGGAAGGCTGGGACAACCCTAATGTCTTCGTCATGTGCATGCTCAAGCACAGCGACAACACGATCTCGCGCCGCCAGGAAGTTGGCCGAGGATTGCGGATCAGCGTCAACCAGCTCGGGGATCGTATGGACAACCCGGCAACGGTCCATGACGTGAATATTCTGACCGTTGTCGCGAGCGAGAGCTACAAGGACTTCGTTGGGAATCTTCAGCGTGAGATCAGCGACTCCCTCTCTGCACGCCCCCGCAAGGCGGACGAAGCCTACTTCACCGGAAAGGTCATCACTACCGAAACCGGTACGGTGGAAATTACTCCGGTCATGGCCAAGCAGATATACAAGTATCTGCTCAAAAACGACTATACAGATGACGCGGATCAGGTCGCTGAAGCCTACCACGAGGCAAAAGCCAACGGGACACTGGCTGCGCTTCCGCCCGAGCTTGCCCCTCATGCGGAACAGATTTTCGGCCTCATCGATAGCGTCTTCAGCGAGTCCCAGCTGCCCGACGTGGGTGATGACCGCAAGCCGAAGACCAATCCGCTGAATGCCAATTTCGAGAAAAAAGAGTTCAAGGCGCTCTGGAGCCGGATCAATCAGAAGGCGGTCTACCGTGTCGAGTTCGATTCCAGTGAACTCATCCGAAACAGCATCCGGACTCTGGACAAAGAACTGCGGGTGACCCCACTGCAGTACACCATCCAAAGCGGCCTCCAGAGCGATCAGATCACCGATGGCCAACTCAGAAGCGGTGACGGATTCACGCTGACCAACACATCAGTCGAAACCCATAATGCCTCAATCCATTCCATGGTCACCTATGACCTGCTTGGGAAAATTGCCGAAAACACCCAACTGACAAGAAAGACCGTCGCCGAGATATTGAGCGGCGTTCAGACGGCGGTTTTCAAGCAATTCAAACAGAACCCGGAGCATTTCATCGCCGAAAGCTCACGGCTTATCAATGAGCAAAAGGCCACGATCATCATCGAGCGACTGAGCTACGACAACATCGCCGAGACCCACGATATCGATATTTTCACCACAGGCCAAAGCAAGCAGGACTTCACCAAGGCCAGCGAGAAGCTGAAGAACCACATCTATGACTACGTGATTACCGACTCCAAGGTTGAGCGGGAGTTTGTGAAAGAGCTGGACACCAGTACCGAAGTGGTCGTTTATGCAAAGCTCCCCCGAGGGTTCCTGATTCCGACGCCCGTCGGCGACTATAACCCGGACTGGGCCATTTCCTTCAAGGAAGGCTCGGTCAAGCACATCTATTTCGTCGCCGAGACCAAAGGCTCCATGTCCAGCATGGAGCTGCGGGCCATTGAGCATACGAAAATCGAATGCGCCCGAAAGTTCTTCGCGGAGATCAACCGCAAGATTGATCCGGAGAACGTGAAGTACGACGTGGTGACCAGTTATGGGAAGCTGATGGAGATTGTTGGGGCTGGAACGGTTTCATCTGGCGGAGGGGCTTGTTGATGAGCGGCGAGATAAAGAAGATTGATTCGATCAAAAATATGGCAGTCTTTCAGGACTTTCGATGGGCTTCATCCGTCAGGGATGGCGGCAATAACATCGCTGAGTTCAAAAAGATCAATATTCTTTATGGCCGCAATTATTCCGGTAAAACAACTTTATCACGGATTTTTAGAGCTCTCGAAACCGGTTCGATCTCCGATAAGTATATCTCGCCTGAATTTAAGTTGTCTTTTGACGGCGGTAGCAATGCCACGCAAAACTCATTGAATAGCCATGGCCAAGTGGTTCGGGTTTTCAATGAAGATTTTGTCAGAGACAATCTGCGCTTCATCGTTGATGACGAGCAGACCATCAATTCGTTCGCGATCTTGGGGGAAGATAATACCAAGCTTGAGGAAGAAATCGAAAAGCATGAAGCGGAACTCGGAAGCGAAGAGGATAGGTCAGGACTACTTGGTGACCTCCTCGGTGCTGAGGATAAATTCAAAGAAGCCCGAAAAGCCCATGGCGACAAGTCGTCAGAATTGGAAGGAAAGTTACGTGACAAAGCCAATAAGGCAGGCACCGGAATTAAGCACAATAAATCCTTTGGAGATGCCAACTACAATGTGCCCAAAATAAAAACAGACATCACGACTGTTACCAAAGATACTTACTTCCCGCTTACTGATGAGCAGGTAGGCAAGTTTCATGACCTCCTCAGAGAAGAACCTAAACCGGAGATCCCGGAATCATCATCTTTTAATCTTCAATACTCTGTGATCGCATCAAAGGCTAAAGAACTAATTGAAAAAAAGATTCAGGCTTCTGACCCAATTCAGGAATTGTTAAATGATGCGGCGTTGGCGACGTGGGTGAGGACTGGTCGGGGACATCATCAAGGGAAAAGAGATAAGTGCGCGTTTTGTGGTAGCGACCTTCCTCCAGATTTATGGGATAAGTTGGACAAGCATTTTAATCAGGAGTCTGAAGATCTTCGTCAAGCATCGGATAACCTGCTTGGATCGATTGAACGTGAGCGATCCCGAGTTCCCAATTTGCTGAAAATCAAGAATTCGAATTTCTACTCTAATTTCACCACTGACTTGGATTCGCTGGTAGAACAGTTGTCAACCCAATCAGCTTCTTATTGTGCAAGTCTGGACTCCATTAAAGAGCAGATTGAAAAACGAAAAGACGACATCTTTACTCCTCTCGAATTTGATGAGCCTGAATCCTTTGAGGATGCTTTGAATGCGGTTAGAGATTCGTTTGAACAAGTCAGGAACGAATCAAATCAGTTCACTGCTTCGCTCAGTGCCGATCAATCGGAAGCTCGCGCTGCTCTCCGCCTCCATGAAGTTCATACATTCATTAACGACATAAAATATGAAGGTGAATGCACAGCCGTTGATGCGTTAAACGAGGCGATGGGCAAAGCAGAGCAAGCTAAGAATACCGCAAAGGAAAAAGTCGATGCCAAACGAGCAAAGATCAATGAGCTGAAGGCCCAGCTGAAAGATGAAAGTAAAGGAGCTGACCGCGTAAATGACTATTTGAACAATTTCTTTGGGCATCAGTCACTTTCACTCAAAGCCATTGAAGAAAACCCCGAGGATGCTTCATCGGGATACCGGTTTGAAGTAACTCGCAACGACAAGAAGGCATTCCACCTTAGTGAGGGAGAATGCAGTTTGATAGCTTTCTGTTACTTCATGGCAAAGCTTGAGGATATTGAGACTAAAGGTAATCAGCCAATCATCTGGATCGATGATCCCATTTCCAGTCTGGATGCAAACCATATCTTTTTTGTCTACAGCCTTATCAATGCTGCAATTGTGAAACCGAAAAACTTTTTGCAGCTATTTATCTCCACACACAATCTCGATTTCTTGAAATACCTAAAGAGAATTTCCAATGACTATAAGGGTAAAGGCGATAAGCGGATAAAAATACGTGAGTTTTTTCTGGTGGAGCGTTCGGACGATTCAAGTCAAATATGTCTAATGCCCGGATACCTGAAAAACTATGTTACGGAGTTTAATTATTTATTCCATCAGATTTATAAGTGTGCAACCGCTGAATCTATTGATGATGGAAATTATCACGAGTTCTATAACTTCGGGAATAATGCCAGAAAATTTTTGGAAATATACCTTTATTTCAGATATCCCAATGGCGTTGATGGCGACGAGAAGTTATTAAAGTTTTTTGGTGAAGATAGCATTCCGGCAATATTTACGGACCGAGTTAATAACGAGTATTCACATTTGTGTGGCGGATTTGAGCGTGGTGCTTCTCCAATAGAAGTTCCCGAAATGAAGACCGTTGCTCAGCAGATTATTTCGAAGATCAAGGATGATGCTGATCAGTATTCAGCTCTTCTTCAAAGTATCGGGGTAAAAGATGATCTGTTCGAGAAGGATTTTAATAAGACGCAGGAGGCTCAATGAAAATCCTCCACACATCCGACTGGCATATCGGCCGAACTCTTTACGGCAGAAAACGCTATGAGGAGTTCGAGGTCTTTCTGATCTGGCTGGCGGAGACGATTCAGGATAATGCAATTGATGCGCTGCTGGTGGCAGGTGATGTCTTTGACACCAGCGCTCCGAGTAATCGCGCTCAGGAGCTCTATTATCGGTTCCTGTGCCGGATGGCCGCCTCATCCTGTCGGCATGTTGTCGTGGTCGCGGGCAACCACGATTCGCCGTCCTTTCTCAATGCTCCCAAGGAGCTGCTCAAGGCCCTTGATGTCCACGTGGTCGGTAGTAGCACTGAAGACCCGGAAGACGAAGTGCTGGTGCTCCGTAATGAGCAGGACGCTCCGGAATTGATTGTCTGTGCCGTGCCCTATCTCCGCGACAGGGATATCCGCGTGGCGGAAGCAGGTGAGAGTGTCGAGGACAAGGAGCGGAAGCTGATTGACGGCATCCGCACCCACTACGCCGCCGTCGCTGTCTTGGCCGAGCAGAAGCGCGAGGAGCTCGGTGCCGATATTCCCATCGTCGCCATGGGACATCTGTTCACCGCTGGCGGACAAACCGTCGACGGTGATGGCGTGCGCGAACTCTATGTTGGCTCGTTAGCCCATGTGGCAGCCGGGATTTTCCCTACGAGTTTTGATTACCTGGCGCTTGGACACCTCCACGTCCCGCAAAAGGTGAACGGTTCCGAAACCATACGGTACAGCGGATCTCCTCTGCCCATGGGGTTCGGGGAGGCAAAACAGCAGAAGAGCGTTTGCCAGGTTGCCTTTGATCAGATAGAGGGCTACAGCACGGCTGCATCCGTACAACTGATCGACGTGCCGGTGTTTCAGAAACTCGAGCGCGTCAAGGGAGACTGGGACGACATCTCAAACCGCATCCTCGAATTGTCGGCAATGGGCTCCCCAAATGAATCAGGAGTCTGGCTCGAAGTCATTTACGACGGCATTGAGGTCATTGGCGACCTGCGTGAGCGCCTGGAAGCTGCGATTTCCGGCACCCAAATGGAAATTCTCCGGATAAAGAACAACCGCATCATCGACCGCGTGCTGGGACAAATCCATGAAGAGGAAACACTCGACGATCTGAACGTGAACGACGTGTTCGAACGCTGTCTTGCCGTTCATGATGTGCCTGAAGAGCAGCGGCCGGAACTGCTCCGCGCCTACCAAGAAACGGTCTCGTCTCTCTATGAAGACGACGTGCAGGCGGAATAAAGAGGCTGTCGATGAGAATACTGCAGGTACGCTTCAAGAATCTGAACTCACTGGTCGGCGAATGGGAAATCGACCTGACGCACCCGGCCTTCGCCTCTGACGGCATTTTTGCAATCACCGGCCCTACCGGCGCGGGGAAGACCACGATCCTCGATGCCATTTGTCTCGCCCTTTACGGACGGACGCCTCGCCTGAACAAGGTCACCAAGAGCGGAAACGAAATCATGTCCCGCCAGACCGGTGAGTGCTTTGCCGAGGCGACCTTCGAAACCCAGGCCGGTCGCTACCGCTGTCACTGGAGCCAGCACCGGGCTCGCAAAAAACCGGATGGCGAGCTCCAGGCCCCGAAACACGAAATTGCCAATGCCGATTCCGGCGAGATCTTCGAATCCAAGATCAGAGGGGTAGCCGACCAGATCGAGTCGGCTACCGGCATGGATTTTGACCGTTTCACCCGGTCTATGCTGCTTGCCCAAGGTGGTTTCGATACGTTTCTCAAGGCTGAGGCGGATAAACGGGCTCCGATCCTGGAGCAGATAACGGGCACAGAGATCTACAGCCAGATATCCATCCGTGTCCATGAGCGCCAGCGCGAAGAGCGGGAAAAACTGAACCTGCTCCAGGCCGAAACGGCAGGAATCGTGATTCTTGAGCCGGAGCAAGAACAAGAGATTGGGCAGGCCCTCGAGACAAAACAGAAAGAAGAGACCGATCTTGCTGCCAAGACCGCCGACACCGGGAAGGCCATTGCCTGGCTCACCACCATTGATGGTCTGAAGAAGGAAATCGTCAACCTGGCCGATGAGGCGAACAAGCTGCAAAGCGATATCGAGGCTTTCAAACCGGATCATGAAAAGCTCAACCAGGCTTTGAGTGCCGCCTCACTGGATGGAGCATACGCAACGCTCACAGCCACCCGTAAACAACAGGCGGATGACAGAGCAGCATTGAAAGCTGAAGAAGAGGCTCTTCCTGGATTGGAATCCTCCGCCAAGGACCAGGCCGAGGCACTGAAATCGGCTGAGCAACAAACCACTCGGGCCAAAGAAGAGCTGAAAGCGGCCGCGCCTACATTGCAGAAGGTTCGCGCCCTTGATCAGAAACTTGCCGATCAGAAAAAAGCTGTTTCGGAAGGTGATGAGGGCTGTAAGAAGGATGCGGCAAAGATTGATGCAGACAAAAAAGCCCGGATCGAGGAGCAGGAAAAACGTTCCAAGGCTCATAAGGCGCTGGAACTTGTTGACGGTTACCTCAAGGAGCATGCACAGGATGAATGGTTAATCAGCGGTCTGGCTGGCGTTGAAGAACAGTTCGGCGGCCTGCTCTCTAAGCAAAAAGAAATCGTTCAAAAAGAGGCTGAGCAAGAAACGGCCACGACGGCTCTGGAACAGGCGACAAAGTCACTCGACGGCTGTCAGAAACAATCCGGCATTCGGAAGCAGGGGCTGGAGGAAACCTCAAAACAGATTCAGCAGGGCAAAGATGCATTGAGCCAGTTGCTGGGAGACCGCTTATTGCGAGAATACCGCACCGAGAAGGAAACCCTGCTGCGTGAAATGGCCTTCCTGTCGAAAATTGCGGAGCTTGAAGATCACCGGGCAAAACTGGAAGACGGCAAGCCTTGTCCACTCTGCGGCGCAACCGAACACCCCTTCGCGGAAGGGAATTTCCCTGTCCCCGATGAAACCGAACAGAAGATCGACGCCCTGACTAGGCTGATTAGCGAAGCCGAGGATCAGGAAGCCGCCATCAAGAAACTCGAAGCAGCAGAAAGCTTGGCCCGTAAAAACCTGACGGAGGCTGAAAAGCTGGAGTCGGCAGCGGCTCATGACAAGACGGCTGCCGAGAAAGCCCTTGGCGAGGTGAAGGACAGCTTGGAAAAATTCCAGGCTGATTTTGCCGAACGCCGTCAGGCCGTTACTACCAAGCTCCTGCCGTTTGGTATCGTGGACATCCCTGAAACGGACATTTCATCACTGATCGAAACCCTCAGAGTACGGCTGAAATCATGGCAAGCCCAGGTCAAGAAAAAGGCGGACATCGAGAAACAGATTGCCGACATCGATAGCGAGGTGAAGCGACTGGATGCGGTTATCGAAACCCAAAGCACCGCCTTGGCTGAAAAGCGGGAGCGCCTGGAGACCTTGAAAAAGGAACTCGCCACCGGAAGTGATGAGCGAAATACACTGTACGGCGACAAGAATCCCGACGAGGAGGAGCGCCACTTAAACAAGGCGGTATCTGACGCCGAAGGGGCCGAAAAGCAGGCCAGAGAACGGAACAATGAACTCCAACAAAAATGGAATACCGCGAAGGTCCATGTCGAATCTCTGAAGAAACGCATCGACCTACGAGAGCCGGAACTGAGAGGTCTGGAAACTGAATTCGCCGCAGCACTTGCGCCCGTGGGCCTTCCAAATGAAGAACGGTTCCTGGCGGCCAGACTGCCCTCTGAACGGAGGAGCGAGCTGACGGCCAAGGCCAAGGAACTGGATGAGCGTCAAACAGACCTGAAGGCCAGGCAAAAGGATCGCGAAACGCGCTTGGCCACGGAAATGGCCCGCAAGGTCACCGACAAACCTCTGGAAGAACTCGAACCCCAATTCAAGGAGCACGAGGAAGCCCTGAAAGAGCTGCGGGACATCATTGCCGGTCTCAAGCACAAGCTGAGCGAAAATACGGCCGCCAAAGAGCGGATAAAGGAGAAGCAAACGGCTATCGAGGTCCAGAAAAAAGAATGCCGAAGGTGGGAAAGTCTGCACGAATTGATCGGCTCTGCAGACGGTAAGAAGTACCGCAATTTTGCCCAGGGGCTGACCTTCGAAATGATGATTGGTCACGCCAACCGGCAACTGCAGAAAATGACCGACCGCTACTTGCTGACCCGTGATGACGATCAGCCCCTGGAACTCAATGTGGTTGACGACTACCAGGCGGGCGAGATTCGGTCCACGAAGAATCTTTCCGGCGGCGAGAGCTTTATCGTCAGTCTGTCGCTGGCGCTGGGGTTGTCCCACATGGCTAGCAAGAATGTCCGGGTGGATTCACTGTTCCTGGATGAAGGCTTCGGCACGCTGGACGAGGAAGCCCTCGACACCGCCCTGGAAACCCTCGCGGGTCTGCAGCAGGACGGCAAGCTAATTGGCGTAATATCGCACGTACCAGCCCTGAAGGAGCGAATCAGTACGCAGATCCAGGTGACGCCTCAAACTGGAGGCAGAAGTCAGATATCCGGGCCTGGATGCGGCAGGTTGAGCGCTGCAGAACCGGCCGTAGAAGCAGGTTAACTTGAGAATGTCAGACGATTTCAAAACAGCCAAAACCGCTCTCGCCAAGCTCCATCAGGATATGGAGGCCATCAACCGACTCGCCAGACCGTCCTACCTCGGTGTGATAGAGCAAATGGAGCGCACGCTGGAACCTATCCGTCGTCAGCATTTGGAGGTCAGTCGCGTTCTAGAAATGTCTGGAGCAGCGGCCCGGATGCAGGAGATCATCAGCGCCAATCAACATTGGCAGGAGTTAATAGAGCAGACCACTGCGGCAAGTCGTATTGCCGATAGCCTTGCAGCTCATCAATCCTGGCTTGAGCGTCTTGATTTCGTCCAACATGACTTCTCACACATTTCACAGCTGCAAGCATCCGCCAAGCTGGCCCTGTGTGATACATCCCTGCAACTTACAGCTACAGAACGGCTTATGGCAGGAGTCGACTTCGAGGTAATAAGGAATCGCTTTCAAATCGAGATGCCTGTCATTGCAGGGTTGGAGAGCTCAATAGCCCATGTGGCCTCCTCGTACGGGAGTTTGGCAGAGTCGTTGCGGGAGATCTCGGACATCACGCGCCTGCCTGCCTTCGTTTTGCCTGGGGCCACCCGTGAAATCTACACCACCAGCTTCGCGCTCGAGACCCTTCGTCCCTGGGATGAACGGGATGAGGAAGAAGTCGAAACGGAAATTCAGCTTGTCGCCGAAGTGGAGCTGGAAACATCGGGCTGCATTGCCCTCTTGCAGCAGGTAGATCCAGGGCTTGCACGGCCGTACATCGGCGCTCGGGATGCCTTGCATGATAAAAATGCCGACCGGGCAAGGCATATTCTGAGCTCGCTCAGAGAGCTGTGGAACCATCTACTCAGGCGATTGGCACCCGACGATCTCGTCGCCGCATGGATTCCGGGGGTACTCAATCAGAAGGACCTGCTACATGAAGGCAAGCCAACCCGTCGAGCCAGGGTACTTTATGTCTGCCGGGAGCTGAACAACGATCCGCTGACCGACTTCTTGATGCACGACACCCGGGCACTGGTGAAACTGATCGAGCTGTTCAACCGGGTTCACGAGTTGGAGACTGATTTGACCGACGAGCAGCTCAGGGCCATTCTCCTCAAGACCGATTCGTGGCTGATGTATATACTCCAAATTTCGGCTGGAAATTTTCACAAGTAAACAGGAGGCGACCATGCCAAAAAAATCCGGATCACACCATGTAGTCCCCAGCGCCAATGGCGGATGGGACGTCAAGAAGGACGGCGCGACCCGTAGCAGCGGCCACTTCGACAAGAAGCAAGATGCCGTCGATGCCGGGCGCAAGATCAGCCAGAATCAGGGTACCGAGTTCTACATCCACGGCAAGGACGGGAAGATCCAGAACAAGGACAGCCACGGAAACGATCCGTATCCACCCAAGGGCTGACGCAAGCAATCATGGCAGGGACTGGCCTCTGGTGTGGGGGTATTAGTTGTTAGTTGAATTGAACCTCGGCCTTGTATGATTATTTGAGCGTGCATGCTTCTCAAGTATCATTGGGATCACCCATATCGATCCGCCAGTCATCTTTGTCGTACAGACCGGCACCTGAATGGCCGTCTCTGAGTTCTGGCTGTTTCTCTTCGCCCATATCGGTCTGCTGGACGAGCCAAGCCGCTACCAGTAGAAACGCCATAAGCAAGGCCAGCCAGAATGCCATGTACAGCAATACTCCGAGCACGACGAGCTTTACGCTCCAGAACAACACCTTCCCCAGTTCTTCCGGTAGCCCCTTCTTCGCCAGCCATTGAATAGCTCGCGATTCCTGTCGCGTGAGACTGCGCCACGCAAGGCCCAGCCATCGGCCGGCGCGCTCGGTTTTCGTGATCGTCGGTGTCGCCTTCATCGCTTTTTCCTCTTGGAGGATTATCGCTTCTCCTTCTTCGACCAGTCGGATCGGCTTGCTGTCACGAGACTTTCCCAGTCATCCGGTGGGTTGCCTCGCTTGAGCATCTTTTCGAACACCGCGTAGGGGTCGGACTTGCTGCCGGATGACCGTAATGTCTGATCATCGTTGACCCAGGCAAACACGATGGTCTTCGACCTGGAGTCGTAGCGGAAGAACAGCCGGAAGCGCCTTCCGATCTTAGCTCGCCGCCAGTGCCGGTGCTCTGGCCCTAGCGTGTTGCCCTGCCGGTATTCATCTCGCCCTGGATCACTGGGCACGATCTCCAGGATCAACTGCGTCAGCGCCCTGAACAATTTGACGTTGGCGTTACTCTCGTAGCTCTTCGGGTCACTCCGCTGTGCACGCTCGGCGGCTGCGTGCAGCTTCTGCAATTGCTCCACGATGCAGTCATGGAACAACAGTATCCATCCATGGCGCTGCATCAAAGGGCTACTTCGCCTTCGATGTCCTCATTGATATCCACCGAGTGTTCCAGATTCGCCAGCATGGCCTGGGCAAGATCGTCCGGCAGGTTGCCAACGTGCTTACCCTGGCGGATGTCCTGCTCCAGCAATCCCAGGAAGGCACCGATGGCCGGGTCTTCATGTTTGGCGTCGGCACGGGTGACGATCACTTCGCCGCGGCGCAGTTCAAAGGACACCTTGCCCCCGGTGGTCACACCCAGGGCTTGTCGAATTGCCTTGGGCAAGGTGATCTGCCCTTTGGAAGTCAGGGTAGCTTGTTCATTGATGCCAGGCATGGTCGGGCTCCTGTCGGTGATACTCATGCCTATAGGGTAAGGATTATTCCTTACCTTGTCAATCCTGGCTTCCCCCGGTGTATTTTGCGGTCGCATGTCCCTCTCCTGTTGTTGCTGAAAGCACCGATGGTAGACAAGGTACAGCCAGCCTTCCGCAAACAATACGGAACCGCACGAATCCTATTTATTGTGGCTGGATACCATGGGCTAACTTATACCCTAGGGCTCATTAAGGGCCAAAGGGCTGGGAAGGGGCAAGGGAATGGTAGGAAGGGGAAAGGCTCTACCCGAAAAGGCCAAAAGGCCCCAGCCCGGTCACACTGTTCGGGGTTTCAGATGTTTTCCCTGTTCCAACGTAAAAGCGTCCGCCTGACCGCCGGCGAACCACAAGCCCCCGTCTCGGAGATGCCCAAAGGGCTGACGCGACCTGAGTCGGCCGCGTCTCTGCTGGCAACGCCTCGCCGGCGGAAACTGCTGGAACACATCTGGCAGCGGACGTCACTATCTCGTCGTCAATTCAACACTCTGTACCTGGCACCCCTGGAACGCTACGCGGAACTGGTCCAACAATTCCCGGCCTCTGAGGGGCATCACCACGCCTATCCTGGCGGAATGCTCGACCACAGCCTGGAAATCGTCGCCTATGCGCTCAAGTTGCGACAGTCCTACCTGCTGCCCGCCGGTACCACCCCGGAGACCCAGGCCGCCCAGGCGGAGGCCTGGACCGCGGCCACCGCCTATGCGGCGCTGCTGCACGACATTGGCAAAATCGCCGTCGACCTGCATGTGGAGCATACCGATGGCTCCCTCTGGCACCCCTGGCACGGTTCATTGCAGCGGCCATACCGGTTTCGTTATCGCAAGGACAGGGAGTACCGCCTGCACAGTGCCGCTACTGGACTCCTGTACACCCGGCTCCTCGATCGTGAAATCCTTGACTGGCTCAGCCAGTATCCCGATCTGTGGGCTGCCTTGCTGTATGTCCTGGCCGGGCAATATGAGCATGCCGGCACCCTCGGCGAGCTGGTAATACAGGCTGACCAGGCCTCGGTTGCCCAGGAACTCGGTGGCGACCCTGGCAAGGCGATCGCCGCGCCCAAACATACCCTGCAGCGGAAACTGCTGGATGGCCTGCGCTATCTGCTCAGGGAAGAGTTCAAACTTAACCAGCCCCAGGCCTCCGATGGCTGGCTGACTCAGGATGCCTTGTGGCTGGTGAGCAAGACCGTTTCCGACAAGCTGCGCGCCTATCTGCTGTCCCAGGGCATTGAAGGCATACCCTCCAACAACACTGCTCTGTTCAATATCATGCAGGACCACGGCATCGCACAGCCCACACCGGACGACAAAGCGATCTGGAAGGCGACCGTGACCAGCGATGGGGGCTGGTCGCACAGTTTCACGTTCCTGAAGCTATCACCGGCTGCAATTTGGGAAGCAGCCGACCGACCGCCTGCATTCACGGGGAACGTTGACGTCGATCAAGGGGAAGAGGATACGCCTGCACCCAGCGAAGGGAATGCCGGCCATCATGTGCCCGACGCCGATCTGGATCAGTCTGGGCCGACAGAATCAGTTATGGCAGACGATCGCGTAAACGCGCTGCTCAACCTACTGGATGACTCCTCGGCACCTACAACAGCCGACCCGCCGCAACCTCCAAAAGAAGAAGTCGTCGCTCCAGTGCCGGATGAGGAGCCAGAGCGGAGAAATGCCTCACCTTCCGGCGAACACTTCATGGAATGGCTGCGTCAGCGCATCCAGGCTCGAAAACTCATCATCAACGACGCCAAGGCGCTGGTACACACCGTAGACGGTACCGTGTATCTCGTCAGCCCGGGGGTGTTCCAGCGTTATGCCCAGGAGCATCCCCAGATAGCGAAGCTTGCCAAGACAGAGAAGCTCTCAGACTGGCAGTGGGCTCAGAAGAAGTTCGAAAAGTTGGGACTGCACCGCAAGCAAGACAATGGGCTGAACATCTGGACTTGCGAAGTCACCGGGCCACGCAAGTCGCGGCGGTTGCATGGCTACTTGTTGGCAGATGGCTCGGTGTTGTTCAACGAACCAATTCTAAATAATCCGTATTTGACGCTTTCGGTTGGCGAAGCTCAGTCCAACAGTGGTGCTACATAAAGCTTAGCCCGCTCTGCGAGCACGAGCACCAATCTTCTTGGATGTCGGCTTGGAAGCTGACTCAGATGTATTTACAGCCGCCTCTTCTGCTGCCGAAAGATAATCAGCCCATGCCTGCATCATTTCACGGCGCTGGGAGAGCAGGATTGCCTTATTGTAAGTTGCGCGCACCTTGTTGCTTTCGACGTGGGCTAGCTGGCGCTCAATGGCATCGGGACGGAAACCCTGCTCGTTGGCCCAAGTGGAAAAAGTGGTTCGCCAACAGTGGGGTGTTGTTCTCGGCCCCAGATTCATGTCACGCATGGCATACGACAATCTGTTGGGCGTCGTGCACCCCTTGCCGCTACGGTGAGGAAACAGATAGCGCCCACCTTCGGTAATTGGCCGAAGGTCTTCGATCACCTGGATTGCCTGATCAGAAAGAGGGCAGACGTGGTCGCGTCCGGCTTTCATCTTCTCCCCCGGTCGGCGCCATACTTGTTCCTCAAAATCAAACTCGTTCCACTCTGCATCGGCTGCTTCGCCGGGTCGGCAGGCAGTTAGTGCAATGAGTCGCAGACACAGGGCAGTTTCTGGGTAGCCACGGTAAGCCCGAAGCTCTCGATAGAAGGCGCGGGTCTGCTCGGCGGTCAAGACGGCCTTGCTTTGGCTGGGAGGTATCTTGAGCAGTCCGCGCAGCGTTGGTATCGGGTTGGCGTCGGCCAAGCCCCGTACGATTGCATACTCAAAAATTGCGTTCAGGTCGCCCTTCACATGAATCCCGGCCCAGGCACCGTGGGCTTTGCAGGCCTCCAGGACGGGACGTATCTCTTTGACTCCGATCTCACTGATTGGAATCTCGGCCAGCTTCGGTGCGAGGTATTTCCGGATACGGCTTTCCTTGGCGCGGTACGAGCCTGGCTTGTAGCTCGCTTTCACCTCAGCCAGATAAGCAGCCGAGACTTTGGCAAAAGAGCTTTCCATGGCTCGCTTGCGTTCTTCGAGTGTCTCGATATTGCGCCGCTTTATCTCTTGGCGGTCGTGCGATGGGTGAATGCCTTGCTTGACGAGCTGCCGTGCCGAGTCCCGCTCCGTTCGGGCATCTGATAGGCCTACATCAGGGTAGGGGCCGATAGCGTAAAGATTCTCCTTGCCATCAATGCGGTACTTCCAGCGCCAGAGCTTGCTGCCATTTGGTTTGACCAAGAGGAACAGGCCGCCGCCATCACTGAGCTTATACGAGCGTGATTCCGGCTTCGCCGCCCTGACTTTGAGTTCGGTAAGTAGATCCTTTGGCATTGGCACCTCCAGGATGGGGGGGGGCGGTACCCCCAAAATTTTTGAGCAGTACCCCCAACTGTACCCCCAAAAATCCTGGAATGCAAAATCCAACAGTAGACGTCGGCGGCTCAGAAGACCCAGGCTTTTTCAATGTAAGCTGTTGATTTTACGTTATATGCTTAGTCTATGGGCGGCTACTAACGTCTACTGAGGTATAGGAGAAATGATCAGACATTGATCACACGTTGAATCGGAAGTGGATAACATCACCATCCTGAACGATATAG